>Ga0302276_10005997_pt1 | contig 9989 bp, 9 predicted proteins | sample III_Bog_N2_3_FD_198768 | JGI IMG/M metagenome (GOLD analysis project Ga0302276, IMG submission 198768) | Peat permafrost microbial communities from Stordalen Mire near Abisko, Sweden - III_Bog_N2_3 | ecosystem: Environmental > Terrestrial > Soil > Wetlands > Peat | place: Sweden: Abisko... | reverse complement strand
CCTGTCCCGGCTCGACGGCCGCCCGGCCCTCGCCCTCACCTACGACGCCCCCGCGCACGGGAACCCCTGGCCCATCTCCGCCCTCCGCGACGAGCTGCGCACGGTCGGCCCCGGCGTCGCCATCGGGCCGGCCTTCTTCCTCCCCCCGGGCGCCAGCGCGCCGGTCGCCCTGCTCTGGTTCGGCCTGGAGAGCGCCCACCGTCCCGGATAGCGAGGCGCAGGGTCGACCGGCGGGCGAGGGGACTGCTACACTCGCCGCGTGTCGCTGAAGATCGACCAGGACCACGGCCGTTTCCGACAGATCGTGCGGGGTCGCATCCGCCAGAATCTGCGGAAATACATCTCGCAGGGCGAGCTGATCGGGCGCAAGGGAAAGGACCTCGTCTCCATCCCGATCCCGCAGATCGACATCCCCCGCTTCCGCTTCGGCGACAAGCAGCGCGGCGGGGTCGCACAGGGTGAGGGCAACCCGGGCGACCCGGTGGGCGCCGGCGAGGAGAAGCAGCCGGGCCAGGGCAAGGCCGGCGGCGAGCAGGGCGACCACGTCCTCGAGGTGGACGTCACCCTCGACGAGCTCGCCGCCATCCTCGGCGAGGAGCTGGAGCTGCCCGACATCCAGGACAAGGGCAAGAGCAAGATCTCCAGCGCCCACGACCGCTACTCGGGCATCCGCCGCGTCGGCCCCGAGTCCCTCCGCCACTTCAAGCGCACCTACCGGGAGGCGCTCAAGCGGATGATCTCCAGCGGCACCTTCATGCCCGACCGGCCGGTGGTGGTGCCGGTCCCCGACGACAAGCGCTACCGCTCGTGGAAGACCATCAACGAGCCGATCACCAACGCCGTCATCATCTACATGATGGACGTCTCCGGCTCCATGGGCGACGAGCAGAAGGAGATCGTCCGCATCGAGTCCTTCTGGCTCGATGCCTGGCTCACCCGCCAGTACAAGGGCCTGGAGTCGCGCTTCATCATCCACGACGCCGTGGCGCGGGAGGTCGATCGGGACACCTTCTTCCACACCCGGGAGTCGGGCGGGACCATGATCTCCAGCGCCTACAAGCTCTGCGCCCAGATGATCACCAGCGATTACCCCGCCGCGGAGTGGAACATCTATCCTTTCCACTTCTCCGACGGCGACAACTGGTCGATGGACGACACCCTGGCCTGCGTCGAGCTGCTCAAGACCCAGCTCCTCCCCAAGAGCAACATGTTCGCCTACGGCCAGGTGGAGAGCCCCTACGGCTCGGGGCAGTTCATCAAGGATCTCAAGGAGCACTTCGCCAAGGACGACCGCGTCGTCACCAGCGAGATCCGCGACAAGGACGCCATCGTGGGGAGCATCAAGGACTTTCTCGGCAAGGGCAAGTGACGGCACCATGAGCAAGTTCGCGCTGAACACCGCCCTCCCGCGCTACCTCCGCACCGAGAAGGAGCGGATCGAGAAGATCGCCCGCGACTTCGGGCTCGACTTCTTCCCGACCATCTTCGAGATCCTCACCTACGACCAGATGAACGAGATCGCGGCCTACGGGGGGTTCCCCAGCCGCTATCCGCACTGGCGCTTCGGCATGGAGTACGAGCAGCTCTCCAAGAGCTACGAGTACGGCCTCTCCAAGATCTACGAGATGGTGATCAACAACAACCCCTCGTATGCCTACCTGCTGGAGGGCAACTCGCTGGTCGACCAGAAGCTGGTGATGGCGCACGTGTACGCCCACGTCGACTTCTTCAAGAACAACTTCTGCTTCCGCTCCACCGATCTCGACACCTGGGGCACCCTCGTCGAGCCCGTCCACAAGAAGGGCGGCACCTACGATCCCGACCGCAAGTGGATCGACCAGATGGCCAACCACGGCTCCCGCATCGGCCGCCACATCGAGCGCTGGGGCATCAACCGGGTGGAGGCGTTCCTCGATCAGTGCCTGTCGCTGGAGAACCTCATCGACCCCTGGGCCCCCTTCAGCGGCCGCGCCGCCCCCCGCGTCGAGGCCGAGGACGAGGACGAGGGCCCGCGCCCGGTGCCCAAGCTCGCCGCCAAGGACTACATGGACTCCTTCATCAACCCGGAGGAGTACCTCGAGGCGCAACGCAAGAAGATGGACGCCAAGAAGCCCGAGCGCCGGATGCCCGAGCGGCCCGAGCGCGACGTGCTCAAGTTCCTCCTCGACCACGCCCCGCTGGAGCGGTGGGAGCGCGACGTCCTCGAGATCATCCGCACCGAGGCCTACTACTTCGTCCCCCAGAAGCAGACCAAGATCATGAACGAGGGCTGGGCCTCGTACTGGCACTCCCGGATGATGACCGAGAAGGTCCTCGATGCCTCCGAGATCATCGACTACGCCGAGAACAACGCCGGGGTGATGGCCACCTCCCCCGGCCGCCTCAACCCCTACAAGCTCGGCGTCGAGCTCTACCGCTACATCGAGGACCGCTGGAACAAGGGCCAGTTCGGTCGCGAGTGGGAGGAGTGCAACGACCTCGACGCCAAGCGCAGCTGGGACATGCGCCTCGGCATGGGCCGGGAGAAGATCTTCCAGGTGCGCGCCCTCTACAACGACGTCACCTTCATCGACGAGTTCCTCACCCCCGAGTTCGTCTTCGATCACAAGATGTACACCTTCGGCTTCTCGGCGCGGAACGACCGCTTCGAGGTGGAGAGCCGCGAGTTCAAGGAGGTGAAGGAGAAGATGCTCTTCCAGCTCACCAACTTCGGCGATCCGTACATCCGGGTGATCGACGCCAACTACGGTAACCGCGGCGAGCTGCTCCTCGAGCACACCCACGTCGGGATGGATCTCCGCGGCGACTACGCCAAGGAGACGCTCAGCTCCCTCGCCCGGGTGTGGAAGCGGCCCGTGGCGGTCGCCACCAAGGTCGACAACAAGCCGGTGCTCCTCCGCTACGACGGCAAGGAGCACTCGATGATCCCCTACAAGGTCTGAGCCCATGAGAGGCTCCTTCGCCTCGCTCGGGCTCGCCGCGCTGGCGCTCGCCGCGTGCGGCACCACGCCTCCCGCGGACGCGCCGCCGCAGCCCTCTCTGCCTCCTCCCGCGCTCGCGGCTCCGGCGCCCCCGCCCTCGGTGCTGGTCCCTGCCGCGCCGCCGGCGATGGCCACCCCCGCGCCTGCCCCAGCGCCGGCCGCGGGATCGGGGGTGCCTCTCGATGCGCCGGCTGCGCCACCCCCGCCGCCCAGCCCTCCGCAGACGCTCGCCCGCGGCGACGGCACGCCGGCCGACACGGCGCTTGGCGCCGGCGATGCGGCCTTCGCCAAGGGAGACTTCGTCGCGGCCGAGAAGGCCTATCGCAAGGCGGCCGGCCTCGCTCGCAAGGATCCGGCGCCCATCGTCGGCCTGGTGCGCGCGCACGCCGCCAAGGCCGGGGTGCCCACCGACTACAACGCGGCCCCCCGCGATCCGGTGCTCCTCGCCGCCGTCCGGGAGCTCGGCGCGGCCATCAAGCTCGACGACGGCTATGCCCCCGCGCACCTCGAGCTGGGCCGCTCCCTCCTCGTCCTCGGCCGCGGCGACGAGGCCTTTGCCGAGCTCAAGCGCGCCGTCGAGCTCGCCCCCGGCGATGCCGAGTCCCACTCCGCGCTGGGGGTCGCCCACCTCGCCGCCGGCCGCCTCGGCGAGGCCACCCGCGAGCTCTCGCGCGCCGCCGATCTCGCCCCAGGCGACGCCGAGCGCCAGACCAACCTGGGCACCGCCCTCCTCGCCTCCGGCAAGACCGCGGACGCGGTGCGCGCCTACGAGAAGGCCGTGCACCTTTCCCCCGGGGACGCGCGCACCCTCAACGACCTGGGCACCGCCCTCCTCGCCGAGAACGATCCGGCGCGGGCCATTCCCTACCTGGAGCAGGCCGTCGCCAAGGATCCGCAGCGGGCCACCTACCGCTCCAACCTGGGATATGCCCACCACCTCAAGGGCGATCTCCCCGGGGCCATGGCGATGTACCGCGAGGCGCTCAAGCTCGACGACAAGCTGGGGAGCGCCTGGATCAACCTGGGCAATGCCCTGGCGCAGACAGGGCAGCTCCAGGAGGCGCGCGAGGCGTACCTCAAGGCGCAGGCGCTCGATCCCGGGGATCCCCGGGTGAAGGCCGTGCTCGACGAGCTGTCCGCGATGGAGAGGGCAGGAGTCAAGAAAACGCCCTGAGGGGACCCCCTCGGCACCGCCCGCCTGGGCACTACGTTCCCGGCATGGCGGACACGGTCGCGACGCCGCGAACGGCGGCTCTGGTGCTGGCGGGCGCGGTCGTCAAGGGCGCCTTCGAGGCCGGCGCGCTGGAGGTGATCGCCGCCCGCGGCGTCACCGTCCCCCGCATCGTCGCGGCCAGCTCGGGGGCGCTCAACGGGGCTGCCTACGCGGCCGGGGTGCGGGCGCGGCGCGAGGTGGACGCCGTCCGCGATCTGGTCCGCGTCTGGGAGGAGGAAGCGACCCTGTGCGGCACCCTCCACCCGAGCTGCCGGGCGATGCTGGGAAGGCGGGGGATCTCCGATCAGGAGAGCCTCCTCCGCCTGCTCCGCCGCCACGTGCGGCCGTGCGTCGTGCCGGATCCGGCGCCCATCGACTTCCACGTCATGCTGGCGACGCTGCGCGGGCGTCAGGGCCACATCGATGGGGAGCTGGCCACCACCTACAGCGAGATCCAGAGCTTCACCGGCGCCTCCTTCGACACCCGGGAGGAGCTGGAGCGGGTCTTCGTCGCGGCGACCGCCTCGTCCGCGTTGCCGGTGCTCTTCGCGCCGGTGGACGTGCCCGGGGTGGGGCCGTGCACCGACGGGGGCCTGGTGAACAACACGCCGATCGGCACCGCCTTCGGCCCCGATCCCTCCGACCCCCTCGGCGCCATCCTGGTGGTGACGCCCACGCCCGCGCTCCTCACCACCCCCTCGCCGGACCCCCGCGGGCTCCAGCTCCTCGCCCACCAGCTCGACATGGTGTTCGCGGAGTGGCTCTTCCAGGATCTGCGCCGGGCCACCTGCCTCAACGAGGGGCTGGTCCGGCTCGATGCGCTGGCGGCGCGCCGCGGCTGGTCGGAGGAGGACGTCGAGGCGATCAAGGTCGCGCTCGATCTCGGCCGCGTGCGCCCGGTGCCGATCGTGTCCATCCGACCGCTGGAGGCGCTGCCGGGCACCATCTTCTCGGGGTTCACCGACCGGGGCGTGCGGCGGGCGTACCTGCAGCTCGGTCGGGAGCGGGCGGCGCAGGTGCTCGATGGTCTGGGGTGGGGCCCGCTCACCGGGTGACGGGAATGCTCGTGGGCGTTCCGCAGGAGGACCGCAGGGTCACCGGGGGCCGCTGGGGGAGCTGCGCAACGGGATCCCGACGAAGGAGGTGCTGGTTCCCCTTCGCAAGGGGGCGCCGGCGCACTGGTTCCACGGCTTCATTCAGACGAGCCACGCGCTGGACGCGGGCGATTTCCAAGCTTTGCAGAAGGCATTCGAGGGGGCGCTCAGGGTGGAGCGGATGGGGAGGCCGGCGAGATGATGGCGACGGCAGTGCTCGAGGAGCCGGGGCAGCTCGGCCTCTTCGGCGAGATCGAGGCCGCCGAGAAGCAAGGGATCCTCGGCCCCGCGGACGTCCCGACGGCGTGCCTCGCGCGCAAGAAGGCACTAGGCTTCTCGCCGGAGATGCCCATGAACTGGCGTGAACGCATCGAGAGCGACCCGCAGACCTCGTACGGCGGGCTCCGTATCCGGGGGACCGGGATCCCCGTTTCGGTCGTGCTGGACAACCTGGCGGCGCACGTGGATGTTCAGGAAGTCTTGACGTCCTACCCATCGCTGTCCGCTGAGGACGTGCGCGCCTGCGTCGCCTGGGCGGCCGAATGCTCGCACGCGACGGACGCCAAAGCTTCGCCCGAGCCCGACGTCGAGCGGCTGGAGCCGCCCGCCGAGGGCGAGTCAGCGCCCCGGGAGCCAATGCTCTACGATCTGCTGATGCTCGGCCCCGATGTCGGCGAAGACTCCGACTTCGAGCGGAAGCGCCACCCTCCGCGGGAGCAGCCGGAATGGGATACCTGATCGACACCAACGTCCTGTCCGAGATGCGCAAAGGACCGCGAGGGAATCCCGGGCTGATCGCCTGGTCGACCCGCGTCCCACAGCAGGAGATGTTCCTCTCGGTCATGGTCCTCGGCGAGGTGCGCTCCGGCATCGAGAGGCTGAGAGGCCGTGATCCTGTCCAGGCAACCAGCCTCGATCGATGGCTGGGCCGGGTCACGGACGCTTTCGCCGGTCACATCCTCTCTGTCACCGCAACGGTCGCTGACCGTTGGGGCCGTCTCTCCGCGACCGGCGCTCTTGGTGAGGTGGATGGCCTCATCTCCGCGACGGCGCTCGTCCACGATCTCATCGTCGTCACGCGCAACACCCGCGACTTCACCCGTACCAACGTCCGGCTCCTGAACCCCTTCCAGGAACCTTCACCCCCGCCTTGGCAAACATGCCCTCGAGCCCTGGTACAGGGGCATCACGTCCGCGGACGTGGCCGGCCGCCCGGAGGCGGCGAAGAAGGCACGGCTTCACCGCAAGGTGGCAACCACGATCGTGTTCGAATCGAACGGCGGTCAGCAGAGAGGCGAGGCCACCGGGCCGGAGATCCGGCTCGCGGTGGGGGCCGGGGATCGCCGCCCACCCCCAACCCTCGCATGCACGCCGACCTCCTCTCTGCACCCCCGCGCTCGCCCCTGGTCTCGCGCCGGTCGACGGCACCCGCGCGACTGCTCGCCGCGCCTCCGCCGCTCGGCCTCAGACATGTCGGCGCGAAGGGACCCGCCCGTCGAGGGGGTCGGTGCAAGACCCTCGCCCCCGACGGTGTGCCTGCCACCAACGCCGTCCTCCTCCGGCACGGTAGGGACCACCGTCGGGACAGCGGTGACGCCTCTCAGGTCAGACGGATCACCCGGTTCGAGCGCGTGCTCGCTCGCGCCCAGGTTGGACCCCGCAGCCTCCGCTGCTGCCTGCCTCGCCTCGCCCGCGGCGTTGCTTTGGTCAACGCCTCCGCGGGGTTCGTCTTGGGGTGAGTAACGGGGTTCGAACCCGCGACAACTGGAACCACAATCCAGCGCTCTACCAGCTGAGCTATACCCACCGTGCCCTGAGACGGCCGTTGCCGATCGGGGAGCGACAGCATACTCGACCGCCGCGCGATCGCAACCGTCTCTTACGTCGTCGCCGACGTATTTCGCTCCGGCGTGGCCGCAGGGGCTGCTCCGGCCCCATCCAGCGCACGCTTCGCCGCCTCGACCGCCTCCCGGTGGGCGGCGCCGACGGGACCCTCCGGGGTGGCGACCGGCCAGCCGAGCACGCCGCGGAGGGTGGCGGCCACCGACTGCTCCAGGGCGGTCAGGTCGTAGCCGCCCTCGAGGAGCACGCCGACGCGGCCGCCGGCGCTGGCGTCGGCGATCTCGCGCAGGGCCTGGCCCATCCAGCCGTAGCCGACCTCGGTGAGCTCCATGGAGGCCAGCGGGTCGCGGGCGTGGCCGTCGAAGCCGGCGGAGATCAGGACCAGCTCGGGCTGGAAGCGGCGCAGGGCGGGGAGGACCACCTCCTCGAAGGCGAGGCGGTAGACCGGATCGTCGGCGGCGGCGGGGAGGGGGACGTTGACGATGTCGCCGTGGCCGGGGCCGTCGCCCACCTCCCGGGTGGTGCCGGTGCCCGGGTAGAGGGGCGCTTCGTGGAGGGAGACGAAAAGGACCCGACCGTCGCGCCAGAAGATGTCCTGGGTCCCGTTGCCGTGATGGACGTCCCAGTCGACGATGGCCACCCGGCTGAGCCCGCCCGCGAGCGCGCCCGCCGCGGCGACGGCGACGTTGTTGAGGAGGCAGAAGCCCATCCCCTGGTTGCGGGTGGCGTGGTGGCCGGGCGGGCGCAGCAGCGCGATGCCCTGACGCGGGGCGGCACCGTCCGGATCGGCGGCGAGGAGCGCGTCCACCAGGGCGAGCGCTCCGCCCGCGGCGCGGAGGGCCGCGGCGACCGAGGCCGGGGCGAGGTAGGTGTCGGCATCGAGCGCGGCGTAGCTGCCGTCGAGGCGATGGAGCTCGGCGAGGTAGGCGGCGTCGTGGACCCTTCCGATCTCGGCATCGGTGGCGTCCCGGGGCGGGAGGGCCACCAGGCGGGCCCCCTCCGTCGCGATCCTGTCGACGCCGCGCTGGGCCGCTGCGAGGCGCTCGGGCCGCTCGGGGTGGTAGCCGCGTGAGCGATGCTGGAAAAAAAGCGGATCGGAGGCGAGGTAGAGCGCGGAGGAGCGGGAGATGGGCATCGTCGTTCGGGTCACGGGTCCAGACGGTGTTCGGAGTTGTGAGCGGACCTTTGTGGATGGTACCGTCGCCGGGCAACCGGCAGGGGTCGCTCTGCCTTCGCAATCATGGGGCCGCCGTCACTCCGACGGGCGGCTCCGGGCCGGGCAGGGCATTTCCTCGCTCGACCCACTCTCGGCCGTAGCCCAAAGGAGGCCAGCGCCGCATGCGCGGGAAGCTAATCGCTGTTTTTGCGGTCGTCGTAGTGGTCGTCGGGATGCTCTCCTACGCGCTCACCCGTGCCACTCTAGGCGATCTGTCCACCCCGGGGGAGACGCCGCGCGCGCTCGCCGGCGCCTCGGCCCAGCTTCAGGTCGACGGCCTGGTCCTCGAGCGCTGGCTCGCGGGCGAGGTCACCAACCCCAAGCTGCGCGAGCCCTACAACGCCGGCACCGAGCCCGCCCGCTTCGAGGGCGCCCGCCAGGCCGCCGACAAGCTGCGCGAGCTGGCGGTGTCGACGCCCGAGCTCTCCGCCCAGTCCATCCAGCTCGTCGCCATCGTGGACATGAACGGCAAGGTGCTCGCCCGCAACGGCTCCGCCTTGATGCGCGGCGACGACCTCGGCGCCGTCTACCCCCTCCTCCGCGAGTGGCTGAAGAAGGGCGCGACCGGCTCCGACGTCTGGGTGAACCGCGCCCGCAACGAGCAGATGCTCGCCTCCTACGCCCCCATCCGCAACGCGGACGGCTCGGTCCTCGGCGGCGTCGTGGTGGGCACCGCCCTCAACGACGAGCGCCTCAACGCCGCCAGCGACAAGACCAGCGGCAAGATGATCGCCGGCGCGGTCAAGGACGGCGACAAGCTCGACGTGGTCGCCAAGTCGGCGGGCGTCAGCCCGGAGCTGATCGCCGCCATCATCGCCTCCCCCGCCAAGGAGGCGGCCCTCCAGGCCCTCGCCAGCGGCCAGGTCGTCGACCTCGGCGGCATGCCCCGGGACTACGTCGCCTCCGCCCGCGCCCTCGAGGGCTACGGCCACGGCCACCGCCTGGTGCTGATCAGCATGGTCCACCTCGCGGCCCCGGCCATCCTCAGCGGCCTGATCTGGCCCGCCCTGGGCGCCACCGTGCTCGGCCTGATGCTGGTCCTCGCCGGCGCCTGGCTCCTCGACGCCTACATCTCCCGCCCCATCTCCGAGATCGAGGACGGCCTCCTCGCCATCATGAACGGGCGCACCGACCTCCGCTTCGAGATCGAGCACGCCGAGCTCGGCGGCCTGGTCTTCCGGCTCAACTCGCTGCTCAACCAGCTCTTCGGTGTCCAGGAGGACGAGACCGACGACCAGGGCCGCCCCTCGCGCGCTCCGGAGGCATCCTCCTTCCAGGACGCGCTCTCCGTCGACGAGCGGATGGCCGCCCTGTCGAGCGCCGAGACGGCCGATCCCGCCCTGCAGGCGGCCCTGCGGGACGAGCCGGCCGACGCCTACTACCGGCGCATCTTCGACGAGTACATCGCCGCCAAGCGCAGCCTGGGCGACCCCGTCGAGGGCGTGACCCTGCCCGCCTTCCTGGAGCGCATCCAGGCCAGCGAGCGCGAGACGAGCGAGAAGCACGGCAAGCCGGTGCGCTACAAGATCGAGGTCCGCGGCCGCGAGGTCGTGCTCCTGGCGGTTCCCCTCTCCTGAGCTCACCGGTGACGTTGGGGGGACACCCCAACCCCCGGCGTGAGCTCGCCCCCCCATCCTCTTCGT
>Ga0302276_10005986_pt1 | contig 10006 bp, 7 predicted proteins | sample III_Bog_N2_3_FD_198768 | JGI IMG/M metagenome (GOLD analysis project Ga0302276, IMG submission 198768) | Peat permafrost microbial communities from Stordalen Mire near Abisko, Sweden - III_Bog_N2_3 | ecosystem: Environmental > Terrestrial > Soil > Wetlands > Peat | place: Sweden: Abisko... | reverse complement strand
AGGTTCTCCTTCTTGGGCTGTTGAGAGACCTCCTGGGGGACTTTCGTTTTTGCCTCCGTTCGGGAAAACTCGCGGAGTTCAAGAGCGCTCCGGGCATTCGATGGCAACAGCGCCTCGGCCGTCTTCACGGATTCCAGGCCGGCTGGCAAATGCATCGGGTCGACCGGGCATTATGACGAACGCCGGGAACACAGAAACCGTCCGACCCGAGCCAGGCGCGGAACACCCGCCCCGGATTGTACCCGGGCCTAGCTCGGGGCCTCGATTCACGCTCGACGGAGATGCAGGGCTTGAGCGGCACCTGGAGAGGACCTGTGCGCGAGTCTTAAGCGGCATCCGGGGCCTCATACCTTCAAGAAAACTGGAGGCCGTCGTCCTCGGAGGTGGGTATGGGAGAGGCGAAGGCGGGGTTCTGCGCAGCGAGACCGGCGACCGGCCCTACAACGATCTAGAATTCTACGTGGCTCTCAGGGGAAACCGCCACATCAACGAGGCCCGGTTCAAACGGCGCCTAGACGCCCTCGGGGAAATATTGACCCATCTGGCCGATGCCGAGGTCGAGTTCAAGATAACGTCCCTGTCGGAAATCGGTTCCAAACCCGCCGGCATGTTTCTGTACGACCTTTGTGCAGGCCATAGGCTTCTCTGGGCAAGCCCGTCAGCGCAAATCGCGACTACGTTCGCGCGGCACCTTCGCCCCGAACTCATCCCCAAGGGTGATGCGACTCTTTTGCTCATGAATCGCTGCACCGGGTTGCTCCTAGCGCGTTCCCGCCTGTTAAAGGAGCCGTTCACAGCAACGGTTGCGGACTTTGCCGGACGGAACATCGCCAAGGCTCAGCTCGCGTTCGGGGACGCCCTTCTAGCTGCCGAGGCAAAATATCATTGGAGCTGCAGCGAACGAAATTGCCGCCTTGAGGGTATGGCACTCCGCAAGGGTTCAACCTGGGTGGGTGCCCTGCTCCGGCATCATGGGATCGGCGTTGAATTCAAGCTACATCCGGTGGCCTCGACCGCGACTCGCGACGAGCTTTTGGACCGGCACGCCGAGGTCACGGCTTTCGCATTGAAATGTTGGCTTTGGCTGGAGGCACGGCGGCTGGGGCGCTCGTTTCCAACGGCCATGGCCTATGCGGCCGACTCGTCCGACAAATGTCCCGGTACCTCCCGGATTCGAAATGTCCTTCTGAACCTGCGAGCGGGCATGCTGCGGCCAGGGCCGGGACCCAGGCCGTGGAGGCATCCCCGCCAGAGGATTTTTCATGCCCTCGCCATCCTCCTGTGGGAGCCCGGTGCCATGGATGACCCGGCGCTCGCGGAGCGTGTGCGAGGGGAGCTCGGTATTAGGGGCACAGGTGAGTGGCAGGCGGCATACCTGAACCTGTGGAGCAAGATCCGTTAGGTAGCTTTAACATGCGCCTCAGCGCCCGTCCGGCTTTGACTCGGCTATATCACCATCCAACCCGTCCGGCCTTGGCATGGGGTGAACACCCCATGCCCGCTTCGCGGATGCCACGCTCGACACCAAATCCGATCTGCGGTTTCCTGAGGTACCCACCGGTGCAGGCAAGATGCGGCCATCGGGCATGCAGAACATGACATTCCGACCCAGCAGGAAACGCGCAAATCGCGAGCAACCCAAGGCCGCACCTGCCCGCCCGGTCTTCCCCAGATCGGCAAGCCAGCCCTTCGCTATTGTGGGAATCGGGGCGTCGGCGGGCGGGCTGGAGGCATTGTCGCAGTTTCTCACCAATATTCCGGCGCAATGCGGAATGGCCTTCGTCGTGATCCAGCACCTGGACCCGACCCTGAAGGGCATGCTGCCCGAACTCCTGCGCCGATCCACAAAGATGAAGGTGCTGCAGGCGAAGGACGGGGTGTTGGTTCGGCGCGATTGCGTGTACGTGATACCCCCGAACAAGGACCTCTCCATACTTCGGGGACGCCTTCATCTATTGCATCCCGTCGCACCTCGGGGCCTGCGCCTTCCCATCGACTTCTTCCTCAGGTCACTGGCTGACGATCAGCATAATATGGCCGTGGGGGTGATCCTCTCGGGCATGGGCAGCGACGGGACGCTCGGGCTAAGGGCAATCAAGGAAAATGCCGGGTTCGTAATGGTGCAGGATCCCTCCTCCGCGAAGTTCGGCGCGATGCCGAGCAGCGCGATCGAAGCAGGTCTTGCGGACTTCGTCGCGCCGGCCGAAGAACTGCCACGCAGGCTCTTGGAATACTCCCGCCACCTGCCGCTTTCTGGGAAAACGGATCCCGTTCTCGAGAAGGAGGTAATGGGCAGCCTCGACAAGGTGATCATCCTTTTGCGCGCCAACACGGGACATGACTTCTCGCTCTATCGCAGGAGCACCCTCTACCGACGGGTTGAGCGCCGCATGGCAGTCCACCAGTTCGGCCGAATTTCCAGCTATGTCCGGTATCTCCAGGAGAACCCCCAAGAAGCCGAGATCCTCTTCAAGGAGATGTTAATCGGGGTCACAAGCTTCTTTCGAGATCGCTCCTCGTGGGACCAGCTCTGCAAGAAAGCCCTGCCTGCGCTCCTGAGCGGCCGGCCCGCCGGAACGGTGCTTCGGGCGTGGGTCGCGGGTTGCTCGACCGGCGAGGAGGCGTACTCACTTGCTATGCTCTTCAGGGAACAGAGCGGACGCGTAGGTTCCGCCAAGGGCATCTCACTCCAGATCTACGCGACCGATCTTGACCGGGAGGCCATCGACAAGGCTCGCCAGGGATACTACCCGGAGAACATCGCGGCTGACGTGCCCGAGGCCAGACTCGGTCGATTCTTCGTCAAGGAGGACGGAGGCTACCGCGTGAACAAGGAAATCAGGTCCATGGTCGTGTTTGCGCCCCAGAACCTGATTATGGACCCCCCGTTCACCAGGCTGGATATCTTCTGCTGCCGGAACCTGCTGATATACCTCACGCCGGAGCTTCAAAAAAAGCTGATCCCTCTCTTCCATTACATCCTGAACCCCCGGGGCCTGCTGTTCCTCGGCAGCTCGGAGAGCATAGGCAGGTTTTCCAACATGTTCACACCGGTAGCTGCGAAGGAGAGAATCTTCAAACGAAGCGACTCCTTGCTCCGCGATGAACAGCCCGTGTACCCTACCGTCTTCGCACCCGCCTCGCGGACCGGGGACCGCGCGGGCGTCGAGTCGGCTCGGCCCGCTGCTAATTTGCAAACCGTGGCGGACCAGATGCTCCGGGCGCGGTATGCGCCGCCTGCCGTACTGGTGAATGAGCAAGGTGACATTGTCTATATAAGCGGGCGCACCGGAAGGTACCTCGAGCCGGCTGCAGGCAAGGCAAATTGGAACATCATCGCCATGGCCCGCGAGGGCCTGAGATACGACCTCACCTTTGCCCTGCAAAAGGCCAATCGCACCTCTGCGGCCGTCGTGATCCGTGGAATTGGTCTCGGGCACGGCGACTCGGGCAGGGTGGATGTCTCGGTCCAGGCGCTTCAGGAACCAAAGGAACTGGTTGGTCTCCTGCTCGTCGTTTTTAGCGACGCGGCCCCGGCCGCGGAATTGAAGGCCAGCGCCAATACCAAAAAGCCGACGAAAACGTCCACCCGCCACGGGGTTCTCGAGCGCGAACTGCGCCACGCGCGTAACGAGGCGAAGATGAACCGCGAGGAGATGCAAACGTCGCAGGAGGAGCTCAAATCCTCAAACGAGGAACTCCAATCGACAAACGAGGAGCTTCAGTCGACAAATGAGGAGCTGACAACGTCCAAGGAGGAGATGCAGTCGCTGAACGAGGAGCTCCAGACGGTCAACGCCGAGCTACAATCAAAGCTCGATGAGCTTTCATCGTCGAACAACGACATGAAGAACCTCCTGAACAGCACCGATATCGCCACCATCTTCCTCGACAACGAAATGCACGTGCGTCGGTTCACACTCCAGGCGAAGACCATCTTTAAGCTCCTGCCGGGGGATGTAGGGCGGCCCATAACCGATCTGGCTTCGAGCCTTGTGTATCCAGACTTGGAGGCGGATGTGCGCGAGGTCCTTCGTACGCTCACTGCCTCCGAGAAATCAGTCACGACCACCAAAGCCGAATGGTTTACGGCGCGAATCATGCCCTATAGGACGCTGGACAACAAGATCGATGGTGTCGTCATAACCTTCTCCGACATCACGGCCTCCAAGAAGCTTGAGGCGGATCTGCGCGAGAACCATGTGCGCCTTGAGAGATTGTCAGAGCAACAGGGCAAGGAGCTCGCAGACCATGACATACGCACAAGGCCGATTCCTGCGGGGCGCATGCCCGGGTCGCCCTTGGGTGAGCGGGCGCCGCACAAACCCGCATCGGATAGGAGGAAACGGTGAAAGGACGCCCTCCGAAGTTTCCGAGCCTTCGCCACCGTTCCGAGCGCCGCCTGAGGGAGGCCGGTGCCGGAAACCACATTCCGGCAGTTGGAAACGACACCCAGAGGCTGTTCCACGAGCTTCAAGTCCACCAGATTGAGTTGGAGCTTCAAAATGAGGAGTTTAACCACGCCAACGCCGTTGCGAACGCAGCGCTTGAGAAGTACACGGACCTCTACGATTTTGCGCCCGTCGGGTATTTCTCATTGGATTCCCAGGGTCAGATCGAGGAACTTAACATGGCGGGTGCCGTCCTTCTCGGCGTCGAGAGATCCCGTCTGACGGGCCGACGATTCCAGCTCTTTGTGGATGTGAAGAGCAGGCCTACATTCCAAGACTTTATCGGCCGCATTTTTTCAAACAGCGGCAGGCAGGAATGCGAGCTGAAGCTCACCAGCGAGTCCAACGGGACGATCTGGGTCGAGGTAGCCGGCATATCGCAGCCTGTTGTTACCGGTTCAAAGAGGTTATCGCGGATCGTTGTCTCCGACATTTCAGCGCGAAAGCTTGCTGAGGAACAGCACCACCGCATTGGGATCCTGGCGGCGACCAACCGCAACCTCCAGAGGGAGATTGTGGAAAGGAGAATAGCCGAGGCCGCCCTCAAGAAGAGCGAGGACCGGTTTCGGTCGCTGCTCAGCCAGTCCCGGGTTCTGGAGGAAAGGCTGCGTAAAATGGCCAGGGAGATGCTGAAGGTGCAGGAGGACGAGAGGCGACGGATCAGCCGGGAGCTGCATGACGAGGTCAGCCAGATACTCCTTAGCATCAACGTCCAGCTCACGCTCTTCGCCCGGGAATCAGCCAAGGACCCGGGCGGGGTCCGGAGGGCCATCCGCCCCATGCGCCGCGCCGTGGAAAAGGCGGTGAGCATTGTTCACCAATTCGCCCGGGAGTTGCGCCCGGCCATGCTCGATGACCTCGGACTCATCCCGACACTCCGCTCCTACGTCGAGGATCTCCCCAAGAAAAGGGGCCGAGTGATCAGGCTCAAGGCGGACACTCGCGTCGAGAGACTCGACAATGACAAGCGGACCGTTCTCTACCGCATTGCCCAGGAATCGCTTACCAACGCAATCAAGCACTCGCATGCGAGCATTGTCGACGTATGTATCCTCAACACCGAGACAGGCGTCGTCCTCGAGGTTGCCGACAACGGCGTGTCCTTTGACGTCACTCGGATCGTGTCCAACGAGTGGCAGGACTGCCTCGGATTGACGGGCATGCGGGAGCGGGTGGAGATGATCGGCGGCCGTTTCGCCGTCGTCTCAACCCTAGGAATAGGGACCACCATCAGGGCCGAGATTCCCTTTCATTCCCACCTGACAAGGTCCCGTAGGGCGGCTTCCTCCAGTACCAAGGGAGCCGGACTGCGAAAGTAGCGACGACGGCACGGCCGCAACCCTCTAGCGAGCACGGCGCCCAGGAACCCCCCAAGATAGAGCTTCTCGAATTTGAGGCGCAGGCCGGGGGAATGCACGGGATCCGCGGCATGCGCGGGTTGCAAGGGACGCAGGGAGGCTTTCTGGCAAGAACCGCCACGGGTTAGCGCGGGAAGTCGCCCTCCTTTCCTAAGGGATAGGTAGGCGAACACCCCATGCCCGAGGCTTGGTTGTAGATTGTCTTGGTTTCCTATCTGCAACGAGGATGACCAATGAAGAAAACTGCCCCGAAGGCTCCCACTCCAGGCGGCAGTTTGCCTAAGTGCCCCACAGGCATCCAAGGCCTGGATGAGATCACGGGCGGCGGGCTTCCCCGCGGCCGACCGACACTGGTCTGCGGAGGGGCAGGTTGCGGAAAAACCCTGCTTGCGGCGGAATTCCTCGTACGCGGAGCGACCCAGTTCGACGAGCCGGGGGTATTGATGTCATTTGAGGAGACAGAGGCGGAACTCGTGGCAAATGTCGCTTCGCTTGGATTCAACCTCGCGGACCTGATCCGGAGGAAAAAGATCTTCATAGACTACGTCCACATCGACCCCGGCGAGGTCCAGGAGAGCGGCGACTATGATCTGGAGGCCCTTTTTGTAAGGCTTAACCACGCTATCGACACAATCGGCGCAAAGCGCGTCGTCTTGGACACCCTCGAGGCGCTTTTTGCAGGGCTGAAAAACGAGGCTGTATTGCGCAACGAGCTGCGCAGGCTGTTCCGGTGGCTAAAGCAAAAGGGCGTCACGGCGGTCATCACGGCCGAGCGGGGGCGCGAGCAGCTGACCCGCCACGGCCTGGAGGAATATGTGTCCGACTGCGTCATTCTTTTGGACCACAGGGTCAATGATCAGATCGCCACAAGGAACCTAAGGGTGGTCAAGTACCGCGGTGCCTTCCACGGGACAAACGAGTTTCCATTTCTCATCGCCGAGAACGGCATCAGCGTCCTGCCCATCACCTCGCTCGCGCTCAACCACGAGACAACGAACGAACGCATAGCGACTGGGATTCCGAGGCTCGACTCGATGCTCGGCGGACACGGGTTTTTCCGGGGCAGCAGCGTCCTGCTCACGGGAACACCCGGAACCGGGAAGACCATCATCTCCGCGAACTTCGCGGTGGCGGCCTGCGCGCGGGGCGAACGAACACTCTTCTTCTCGTTCGAGGAATCCCCCAACCAAATCCTCCGCAACATGCATTCGATCGGGCTGCAGCTGGAGCCCTACGTGAAGCGCGGCCTGCTGAGGTTCCACTCGGCCCGGCCTTCGCTGTACGGCCTCGAGATGCACCTCGCGACGATGTTCAAGCAGATAGCCGACTTCAAACCGCAGGTAGTCGTCGTGGATCCAATAACGAGCCTGATGGATGCAGGCACCTCCAACGAATGCCGTGGCATGGTCACCCGCCTGGTGGACTACCTGAAGGCGGGGCAGGTCACCACGCTTTTCACCAGCCTCACGCAGGGCGGGCATTCGCTGCAACAGAGCGAGGCCAACATGTCCTCGCTCATGGATTCATGGATCCTGCTGCAGGACTTCGAGGGCAACGGCGAGCGGAACCGCGTGCTCTATGTCCTTAAGGCGCGCGGCATGGCCCACTCGAACCAGATCCGCGAATTCCTGATTTCAAACCACGGCATCGATTTGGTCCCTCGAGAAGGCCGCAGTGCTGGCCGAGCAGCAAGAGGCCGCCCGCAGGAAGCGGGAGCTAGGACGAAAGCGCGTCGCGCTCGAGCGCCAGATCCAGCGCCTCCGCTCGGATTACGAGACCGAGGCGCTGGAGCTTCGGCGCATCGACGAACAGGTGGGCACTCGTTCCCTGGTCTTATCCACCGAACAGGCGGCGTCGGGGCTCCTTCGGCAGGCAGACGCAAAGGTACTCGCCGGGCCTAACGCCAGATCAAGGAACGGGAGGCTACACTCATGAAAGATCGAAAGGCAAAGCGCAGGAAACCGGCCCGAACCCGCCCCGCTGCAAAGATCTGGCAGCTTCGCCTCTACGTCACGGGGCGCACTCCCAAGTCGGCAACGGCCTTCCTGAACCTAAAGCGCCTCTGCGAGACTCACCTTAAAGGCCTTTACCGCATCACGGTGATAAATCTTCTCACGCATCCGCAACTGGCCAAAGGCGACCAGATCCTGGCCATTCCCACGGTCGTCCGCCGGCTCCCGAGCCCGGTCAGGACGATCATCGGCTGCCTTTCCGACACAGAGCGCGTGCTGGTCGGTCTGGATCTCCGCACGGCGGTTTGACCATCGTTCCCACCTTGAAAACCGCAAAACCCCACCGCGGCCCACAAACCATTGAACAGGTATTGACCGGCGGGGCCACGGGTAAATTTCATCTGCGCCTCTATGTCGCAGGTGCAACCGCGAGGTCGCGCCTCGCGCTGCGGCGGGTCTACCAGCTGTGCGAGAAGGAATACAGGGGCAATTACGAGCTGGAGGTGATCGACGTCTACCAGCAACCCGAGCAGGCGCGCGAAAACCAGATAGTCGCCACCCCGACGCTCGTGAAATACCTGCCACTTCCGATGCGACGTTTTATCGGAAATCTGTCGAACCTCGATGGGCTTTCCGACAATCCCGACCTGGTTGTCGCGGCCGAGATCAAGCCTTGAAAGCCCCCAGAGGACCGCGCTCCTCCCGCCCCGTGCCGTCCCGCCACGGCTCCGAAATTAGAACCCGACTGGCCGAGGCCGAGCAGGCGCTCCGCGCCATTCGGTCCGGGGAGGTGGACGCGGTGGTCGTTTCGGGCAAGCGGGGGCCGCAGGTCTTTACGCTCGGTGGCGTCGACCACGCCTACCGCGCCCTCATTGAATCCATGAACGAGGGGGCCCTTACACTGACGGAGGACAAGATGGTCCTGTATGCCAACCAGTGCTTTGCTCGGATGGTGAAATGCCCGCTCGAGAAGGTAATGGGGTCATCGTTTCGCCGTTTCCTCTCACCGGAAGACCAGGCGATCGTCGGGAACCTTCTTAAATGGGTCGGGGCGTCGGGAACCAAGCTTCAACTGCGCCTGACCACGGGCGACGGATCGCGAATGCCAGTCCAGATCTCGATCCGTCCACTGGCGAAAAACGGCCTCTGCTGCGCGGCAATAGCGATGGTGGTGACGGACATGACCGAGGCGCGGCGCACCGAGGAAATGCTGCGGGCGCTAACCCACCGCGTCGTCCAGGTCCAGGAGGCTGAACGGGAGCGGGTTGCGTTCGAGTTGCACGACAACATCACCCAGTTGATCTGCGCCGCCCTTTTTCGCAGCCAGGCCCTGGCGAAGAGCATCTCACCCCGCGACGGAAGCTCGCAAAGGGATGCGATAAGGCTGCAGGAGATGCTTGGCGAAACGGCGCAGGAGGTTGAGCGGATCACGCACAATCTGGGGCCCAATGTGCTGGAGCACCTCGGCCTAGTGGCGGCGCTTGGGGACACGGGGACGGAATTCAAGGCGCGGACCGGCATCCCCGTGAGGCTCGTGTGCACCCTTGTAACGCCGCGCCTGCCCGCGGATGTCGAGCTGGCTTTTCTCCGCATTCTCCAGGAGGCCCTCCGAAATGTTGAAAAACACGCGGCGGCCCGCCGCATCGTCGTGCGCCTGAGCAAGAAGCGGGGATTTGTGCGGCTTGCCATCAGGGATGACGGAGCCGGGTTCGACACGGATCAGTCCCCCGGCGCCCCAGAAAGCAAGGGGCGGCTGGGACTTCTCAGCATGCGCGAGCGCGCTGCCTCCGTGGGCGGCACGTTGAGGGTGAGGTCCGTTTCCGGCGCCGGCACGGAGGTGGAAGCGCTCATCCCCGTGGCCCCAAAGGCCTGAAGGGGTCCGCCGTGGCCGAAGTCACGGGGCTAACACCCCATACCGGTGCGACGGCAGAAGGTGGTACCTTGGGACGCACTGCAACAACAAGAGACCCTTCCTCCCATGAAAAAGATAATCGTACCCAGCCTCCTCGCCCTCGCCCTTGTCGCCCTTTCCGCGTGCGCATCGGATACCACGCACAGCACGACCACCACGTCGCAGTCGACCACGGTGCCCGGACCGACGACGACGACCACGACCGACACCCAGACCAAGTAACCTCCGACTCCAAGCGCCCGTAGAAGTGCAGGTCCCCGATTTTCCACATGCCCAAAGAAGCAAAAAAGGCAGCCCACGTGTACGAGCTCATCGAGCTCACGGGCACGTCGA
>Ga0302276_10005953_pt1 | contig 10037 bp, 9 predicted proteins | sample III_Bog_N2_3_FD_198768 | JGI IMG/M metagenome (GOLD analysis project Ga0302276, IMG submission 198768) | Peat permafrost microbial communities from Stordalen Mire near Abisko, Sweden - III_Bog_N2_3 | ecosystem: Environmental > Terrestrial > Soil > Wetlands > Peat | place: Sweden: Abisko... | reverse complement strand
CGAAGAGAGCGGCCAGGCAAAACGCTTGCCCGTACCTGACCGACTCGTCAGACTTGCGATGGTCCGCAATGATGCGAAGCACCATAAGAGATTGGATTTGCCCATGTCTGGATTCAAAAAATTCCTCCTTCGAGGCAACCTCGTCGACCTCGCGGTTGCGTTCGTCATCGGTGCCGCTTTCGCCGGGCTGGTTTCGGGCCTGGTGAAGGATCTCATCACACCGTTGATAGCAGCGATCGGCGGGAAGCCGAACTTCGCGAACCTGAGCTTCGAAGTCAACCATTCCAAATTCTTCTACGGCGACTTCGTCAATCTGGTGATCTCGTTTCTCATCGTCTCCGCGGTCCTGTACTTCCTCGTCGTCCTGCCATACGGCAAGCTGCTCGAACGATTCAAGCCGACCGCGGAGGAGCCTGCCGTGCTGCAGGAGTGCCCGCATTGCCTTTCATCTATTCCGGCCGCGGCCACCGTGTGCGCAAACTGCACCCGCGACATCGTGCCCGCTTAGCCCAGGTCTGTCTCACACTCTGTGGAATGAAGTTGTGCAGGTATGTTGGCAATCATGAATAGCCGTCCCGGGCGCATCGCCCTCATTACAGTCGGTGTGATTGCCCTGCTTATCGGCGCGGTGTTTACCGGACAGGGCGCCAACCTGATCCCGGGCAGTTTTATGACAGGCAGCCGAATGTGGCTCGTCATCGGGCTGGTCCTTGCCGTTGTCGGAATCATCCTGATCGTCTTCGGCGCACGCAAACCGGGGCGTGGCAGCTCGAGCAGCTGAGACTCAGGCCGTGCCCGTGCCCGTGACCGACTGGTCCCCCCGCAGGCACGTGACCCTGCGCGTCGCTCAATAGAATTCCACGGTATTGACCTGATTGAGCAACGGTCGCCCATCAAGTAACCGGGTCGCGTTTTCGGCGAACAGTTCGCCGATGCGCCTGTCCTCGCTCGAATTCAGCGCCGCCGAGTGCGGGCTGACGAGCACATTGGGAAGATCCCACAGCGGGCTGTCCGGCGCGAGCGGCTCGGAGTAGACGACATCCAGGGCCGCGAAACCCACCCGGCCGTCTTGCAGCGCCTCGATGAGCGCACCTTCATCCACGGTTGTGCCTCGCCCGACATTCACGATCGTGATCCCTGGCTTTACCGCCCGCAGTACTTCGCGACTGAGCAGCTGGTGGGTTTGGTCGGTGCCTGGAAGCGCGAGCACGATCGCGTCCGCGGTCGATGCCGCCAGCGCCAGCTGCCCTAACCCGATGACCGAATGAACGCCGGGGACGTCCACCGGATGACGGTGTACCCCGATCACCCGTGCTCCCAATGCGGCCAGGCGCTCGGCCGAACGCCTTCCGATTCCTCCGAGCCCGACGACGAGAATCGTCTGTTCAGACACCTGCGGTGTCGCCATCCGATCGGCAGGCCAGAAGTGGCGACGCTGGTCGGCCTGCAACGAGGGCAGCCGCTTGGCTCCAGCGAGGATTCCCAGGAGCACGAATTCGCTGAGAGGATCAGCGTGCGTGCCCGCGCTGGTTGTCACAATGACCCGCGAAAGCTCGTCGTCCGAAAGTCGTGCAGCCTTCAGTTGCGCTCCCCCGCCCGCCGGCATGGTGTGCACCCACCGGAGACGCGAATTCGCGCGAACCGTGCGCGCGAGGGCGCGAGGACTCTCATCCGGAAATCCATAGAGCGCATCCGCCGAATCGACGAGAGCATCGAACTCGCGCTGCTGGGATGGGCTCCGCCTAAAGGCGGGGTCTCCCGAGTGGTCTCCGGCGTGCCGTTGCGGAGGCAGCAGTGTCTCGTCCCGGTGGAGCTCTATCCGTGGCTCGCGCTGCTCGATGAGCTGGGCGATTTCCGCGCTCAGCGGGGTGGCGACGACGACCCTCAGTCGGCCGACGGCGACATCGGCGTTCCCACCTGTCACAGTGTCACCGACGGTCACCAGTCGTGCACCGTACCGTCGGCGAGCCGATTGTACGGAAGGTACGCCTGAACATAGGGATACTTTCCTGCCTCGTCGACGTTCAGCTCGACGCCAAGGCCGGGCTTCTCTCCCGGATGAAGCAAGCCGTCCTTCCAGGTGAAGCTTTGCTCGAACACCTGGTTGGTTCGTTCCCCGTGCTTCATATATTCCTGGATCCCGAAGTTGTGGATGGCCAACCCGAGGTGCAATGCGGCAGCCATGCCGACGGGCGAAATATCGGTGGGACCATGCATCCCTGACTTGATCTGGTATTGGGAGGCGTACTCGAGAATCTTCTTGAGGTGCGTAATTCCGCCCGTATGCGTGACGGCGCTGCGCACATAGTCAATGAGCTGCTCACGAATGAGTTGCTGGTAGTCCCACACCGTGTTGAAGATCTCGCCGATCGCGAGCGGAGTTGTGGTGTGCTGCCGCACCAGTCGAAGCGCCTCCTGGTTCTCCGCCGGAGTGCAGTCCTCGAGCCAGAACAGGTCAAAGGGCTCAAGCGACTTGCCCAGCGTTGCGGCCTGGATCGGCGTCATCCGGTGGTGCCCGTCGTGAAGCAACGGCAACTCCGGGCCGAACTCGTTCCGGACGGCCTCGAAGACGGTCGGCACATGTCGCAGGTAACTGCGGGTATCCCAGTCCTCCTCGGTCGGAAAAGCCCCGCGCTGCGCCGGCTCGTGGTCGTAGCGCAGGCCCTTATTGCCCTCCAGCGTGGCATTCGATGCGATGCCATAGATCGATTTCAGGCCGGGAACCCCCGTCTGGATCCGGACGGCCTTGTAGCCCTGGTCCAGGTGGGAACGGACACTATCGAACAGCTCGTCGGTGGTTTTCCCGGACGCGTGGCCGTAGGCGAGCAACCCGCGACGGGACGCTCCGCCGAGGAGTTGGTAGAGCGGCAAACCCACGAACTTCGCTTTGATATCCCAGAGCGCGACATCGACGGCGGAGATCGCGGCCATGGTGACCGGACCACGTCGCCAATAGGCGCTTCGATACAAGAACTGCCACGTGTCCTCGATGGCATGCGCATCCCTGCCGAGGAGTAGCGGTACGACATGGTCGGACAGGTAGCTCACAACGGCGAGCTCCCGGCCATTCAGGGTGGCGTCACCGAGCCCGACGATTCCTTCGTCTGTCGTGAGCTTCAGGGTCACAAAGTTCCGGTCCGGACTTGTGACAATAACCTCGGCCTTGTCGATTTTCATGGGGTTCCTTTCAGATCGAGCGTTGTCATGCCCCGGTGCGGCCGAAAACCCGCGGCGGAATCGTCGAGACCAGGTCGCTGATGACCTGGAATGCGTCGTCGTCGCTGATCCGATGTTCAACGACCAGGCGCGCGAGATAGCTGGCATCCACCCGCCTGGACATGTCGTGGCGCGCGGGGATCGAGCAGAAGGCTCGCGTGTCGTCGACGAAGCCCGCCGTCTTGTAGAAGCCTGCGCTCTCGGTGACCGCGGAGCGATAGGCGAGGATCGTGTCCGGGGTGTCCAAAAACCACCACGGTGCACCCGCGTAGACCGACGGATAGAAGCCCGCAAGCGGCGCGATGTCCCTGGCGAAGGCTGCGGCATCCACGGTGAACAGGATGAGGCGGAGCCGCGGGTGGGTCCCGAACGCATCCAGCAACGGCCGAAGCCCGCGCGAATACTCCGTCTGTTGCGGCAGGTCGTGGCCGGTGTCATTGCCGAACTCGAGCCAGGTGGGGCGGTGGTGGTTGCGCAGCACTCCCGGATGCAGCTGCATCACGAGACCGTCTTCGGTCGACATTTTGGCCATCTCGAAGAGCATGTTCGCTCGATAGGCGGCGGCCTCCACCTCGGTGAGGCCCGACATCACAGCCTTCGCATGAAGTCGCGCTGCGTCGGCGAAGTCCAGGGGGTCGCTCACCGTATCCGGAGCGCCGTAGTCGGTCGCTGTCGCTCCGTGCTCGATGAAGTAGGCGCGCCGTTCCCGGAGTGCGTCGAGGTAACCCGCATAGTCGCTGGTCGACCGCCCGGAGGCGTCCCCCAGTCGGATGATCGCTTCGGCCCAGCCGATCCCCGCAGGGTTCAGGTAGGCGTCCGGCCGAAAGGTCGGAATCACGGTTCCCGAGAAGGTCGGGTCGGCGGCGAGCGACCGATGATCCGCAAGCTCGGAGCACGGGTCATCCGTCGTCGCCAGCACGGAGATGTTGAAGCGGTCGAACAGTGCCCGCGGCCGAAATTCGTCCCGGGCCAGCCGGTCTGCGATCTGGTCATAGATGAGGTCAGAGGTGGCTGGCGACGGCTTCAGGCGCACACCGAAAATCTCCACCAGCTCGGCCTCAAGCCAGAAGCGCGACGGCGTACCGAGAAACGCATCCCAGTGGTCGCACAGCAACCTCCACGCCTCCCGCGGGTCGAAGGGCTTGGGGCTGACACCAACACCCAGTGATGCCAGGCTCACGCCAACGGAGTGAAGAATCCTGGTCACGTAGTGGTCGGGGCTGAGAAGCAACCGGGTCGGGTCTTCGAAAGGGTGGTTGCGCGCGAGGACACCCGGATCCACATGACCGTGCGGTGAGAAGATGGGTCGATCCGCGACGCTGGCGTAAAGCTCGCGTGCCACGCCGCGTGCACCCGGGTCAGCCGGAAAAAGCCGGTCGGGCGACAGCTCCAGCCGGGATGAGCCCTCCGCCATCAGGCTACTCCCCGCGCGTTCGCAGCGCTCGGCGCCGGACCCGTCGAGTCGCGGATCGTCAGGTACGTGGAGAGTCGCTCGTGCCGCCTGCCTTCCACGCCACCCGCAAGCCGACCGCCCCACCGGTCCTGGACGAGGCTCATCAGCATGTCGGTGGCGAGACGGCCGGCCTGGTCAAGCGGCGCTGAAAAGGTCGTGAGCGGAGGATTGCAGAAATCCGCCCCAAAGATGTCGTCGCATCCCATCACGCTCATGTCCTGGGGAACACGCACACCGCGCTCGCCGAGCCGTTGAAGAACACCGATGGCCAGCAGGTCGTTGAAGCAGATGCAGGCGGTCGTTTCGGTGGCAAGTGTTGAGTCCGCGGCAGCCGCCCCGGCCTGGACCGTGGGCGCGAACGGGCCGAGATCGCGCAGGTGCACCGCGCGTGTTCGGGCTGCCTGCTGCAGTGCGCTCCAGCGCTTGCGGCTGGACCATGATGATTCCGGCCCGCTCAGGTAGGCAATCGACGTGTGCCCCAGTGACACCAGGTGATCGAGTGCCTGAACCATTGCCGCGGGCGTATCGATGATGACGGAGGGCACGTTCGGAATGTCGCGATTGATCGTGACGATGGGCAGGGTGCGCGACGCCGAAGCCAACTCGTCGTCCGAGAGTCGGGATGCGGCCAGTATCACCCCGTCAACGGATTTGCCGAGTTCCGCGAGGTAGGCGGCCTCCACTCCCGCGGACTCTTCGGTGTTGACGACGAATTGAAGGTATCCGCGCGCCCGGGCCTGTGCCTGCGTGGCGCGAACCAGTCCGAAAAAGAATGGGTTTGTGATGTCCGGGATGAGGAGCGCGACGTTGTGGGTTCGGCCCGACTTCAGCGACCGCGCCTGCGGGCTGGGGTAGTAGCCCAGCTCGTTGGCGATTGCCACGATCTTCTGGCGCAGCGGCTCGCTGACCCGCCCGGGGCGCGACAGCGCGCGCGACACCGTGGATGTTGCAACCCCTGCCGACTTCGCGACGTCGGCAATGGTGACCCTGCCTTCGCCGTGGGGTGCAGCCGACATCCTGATGTCTTCTTCCTGATCGCGTGCACCAGCACGGACTCCCGTACGAGACCGATGCTGGTGCCACTAGGTTCTCACTCGAAGCCCGCGTTGGCAACTTTTGGCAACCCATTGCCACAGCGGACTTTAGCGGCGAAAATGGCCGAATGCGACTGAACCGGATCGACGTGGGTGCCGAGGCCAGCGACATTCGCATCCTTCACCTGGGGCTCGGCGCGTTTCACCGGGCTCACCAGGCCTGGTATACCAATGCCGTGAACCAGCTGCAGGAGCAGCAGTGGGGAATTTCGGCCTTTACCGGCCGCCGCGCTGACGAGGCCCTCAAACTCGAACCCCAGGACGGCCTCTACACGCTGATCACACGATCCGCGCTGGCAGACACCGCCGAGATCGTGTCGAGCATCAGCGAAGTTCACGCTGCGACCGACGTGGATGCGTGGCTTGCCGGTTTCGGCAACCCACGGGTGACAATCGTGACGATCACCGTCACGGAGGCGGGATATTGCCGGGCTCCCGATGGCGGCCTCGATGTCGATGCCCCGGGGATCGCCGACGACCTCTCTGCACTTCGGGCCGGCGAGCGCACACCCCGGGCGACAGCACCCGGCAAACTCGTGCAGGGATTGATGGAACGATACCGGCTCGGCGGGGCGCCCCTTGCGATAATCAGCTGCGACAACCTGGCCGGGAATGGTGCGGTAACGCGACGCATCGTCATGGAACTCTGCTCCGCCGTCGACGCAGGGCTGTCGAAGTGGGTCGACTCCGCGGTGCGGTTCCCGGGCACAATGGTCGACCGGATCACGCCGCGAGCGACGGAGGAGGATGTCGCCGTTGCCGCTGAACTGACGGGCTGGTTGGATGAATCCCCCGTCGTCACCGAGCCGTTCCGCGAGTGGGTTATCGAGAAGGATTTCGGGATTGAACGCCCGGAGTGGGAACGGGCAGGAGCGCAGTTCGTCGACGACGTCCTGCCCCACGAGCGTCGAAAGCTGCTTCTCCTCAACGGGGCGCACTCCCTGCTCGCCTATCTTGGGCTGGCCCGCGGGCTGCACACCGTCGCCGAGGCGATCTCTGATCCGACCTGCCGCGCCCGGGTGCAGCAGTGGTGGGATGAGGCGCGCGAACTCGTGGAGTTCGAGCCTGTCGTGATCGATGAGTATTGCGCCAGCCTTCTGGAGCGATGGGGCAACCCTCGAATCGCCCACCGGCTCGACCAGATCGCGATGGACGGGTCGCTGAAACTGCCGCTGCGCACCGTGCCCGTGATCCGGGGGTTCCGCGCGACGGGACGACTCCCCGAAGCTGCGGTCTCCGTGGTCGCGGGCTGGCTGGTACATCTTCGCCGGGGAACGGTCAGCGGGCCTGATGCGGATCTGGGCGACCTTACCAAGCTGACGACAGGGTCGGCCGATGATGCCGCACGGTTGGCCATGCGAACGCTCGCTCCCGACCTGGAGAGCGATGTCGAACTCTGTGGGGCAATTTCTGCAGCCGTCGGCCGACTTCTTGCCCAGCCATCGACGAGGTAGTCCTGGGCTTGCGGCGGCGAGCGTTCACGGGCCAGTGAGGTTGAGGCCGAAGAGCGAGACTGCGTTGGCGCTCGTGAACGCCTGGCGATCCGCATCCGACTCGAACTCGTCGAGAAAGACGGCGATGTCCTCTCGCGTCGGATGCTGGAAGGGGTAGTCGGTGGAAAAAAGCAGCCGGTCGATCGATGTCACCGACAGGGTGTGACGCAAGAGTGCGGGGTTGAGCATTCCTGAGGCTGTGATGGAGAAATTCGACCGGAGGTAATCGGACACCGTTCGCTGCAGGCCGGCGACCCGGGACAGGCTGTCGATTCGGTCCACCCAGAACGGCAGCAGCTCGCCCCAGTGGCCGAGAACCACCTGCAGGCCCGGATGCCGGTCGAAGGTGCCGCGCAGGATCAGCCTCAGCGCGGCTGTCGCGGCCTCCACATGCCAGCCCCAGCCGAAGCTGGCAAGGCCGAGCTCGGTGATGGGGTCGAACCCTCGGTATGACGCGTCGCGAAGCGCGCGCGACGGGATCTGGGGATGGATGAATACGGGCTGGGCCAGGCGTTCCGCAGTCGCAAAGAAGTGCTCATACACCGGATCGTCGAGGAAGCGGTCACCTGCCCGGCCGTAGACCATCGCGCCGACGTGACCGAGGGCGGCCGCTCGTTCGAGCTCGTCGGCGACGTCTCGCGGGGACGACATCGGCAGCGTGGAGAGAGCGCGGAACCGCAGAGGATGACTGGCGACGGCCGCCGCCGCCGCGTCGTTGGCGGCCTGACTGAGACGAACGGCATCTGCGGGCGCCAGTGGGTGCGTGCCTGGCGGCGTCACGGAGAGAATCGACAGGTCGATGCCCTGCGCATCCATTGCCAGGATGCGTTCGTCGCCCAGGTCTCGCAGCCGCTCCGCGTGATCCCCCAACTCATTGAAGGCCAGGCTTTCGTCGCGGTCCTCGTCAGGCAGTGCGGCGAGGGCCGACACCAACTCGGGCATCATCCAGTGTTCTTCGATCGCGATGACTGTCAATTCTATTCCCTGTCGTGTGATAGCTATCTTTTGATAACTAATGTAGCATCGGGCCGTGGCCGAAGACATCCCCCCCTCAAGCCTGTTCGAGCTTGCCGACTCAATCCTGGCCATCAGCCGGTACATCCAGGCCTCCAAGTCGTTTGCGTCCCACGGATGGACGCCGATCGAGAGCGCCGTCATGCGCTTCGTCGACCGCAATCCCGGCACGACAGCCAGCGCGGCCGCCGAGGCGACCCAGCTGATCTCCAGCAACTTCAGCCGCGCACTCAGAGGGCTGGAGAGAAAAGGTGTCGTTCGCCGCGAGATCGACCCCGAAGACGCTCGACGGGTGCGCCTCTTCCCCACCGACCTGGCCCGGGACAACCTGAAGCGACTGCATGACCTGTGGACTGGCCTACTCGACGGCATCATCGACGATGCCGGCGAAGTTGACCGCGTGAATATGGTTCTCCGACGAATCGAAGCCGCGTTTGTCGCCCCGGCTGCCATTGATCGACTGCCGCGAGAGTCTTAAACTGGCGTCGCCAAGTATCGAGCGCCCGGATACCCAGGCAAGCGCCGCACAGGCGAGCGACACAGCCCTTCCAATTCTCAGCGTGAGCGGACTCGTAAAGGGAGAAGCGGGCATGACACCCAGTGAACGGTCTGAAGAAATCGGGGTCGCGCCGCGAGCGGTCGTGCAATTGGCGTCGCTCCGATCGCGGTTCACGCGAGTAACCCGCCGCGCAACATCGGCCGACTCCTAGCCGCAATGGGTCCGGCCGTGGTTTCGGAGGCAGGCGCCACAGGCAACAGGCCAGACGACACCGCAACAACGGACGCCCCGGCGCCGGCGCGGGAACTGGATGTACTGGATGCCCTCCCGGGCTTGTGGGTCGACCATGAGCCGCAGGAGATCGCCACCGGTTTGATGGGTGTCCTGGTGAGCGTTCTTCAGCTTGAAGGCGTGTACGTACGGTTCGATGCGTCCGACGGTGGCCCAGGCATCGAGGAGTGGCGGCCCGCTGGCCCCAGCGCACCGGAAGAGTTGTTGCACGTGCTCGTTGTTGACCACGCGCCAGTCTCGGGCATCGCGACCTGGAAGATCGAAAGGGGCGCGACGGGGGCGTTGCACGTCGTTGGCTTCCGACTCGACCTCCCGTGGGAGAGCGGGCTGGTGCTCACCTCAACCAAACGAATCGACTTTCCAACGACCAGGGAAACGCGCCTCCTGCGAGTCGCGGTGCCACATGCAGCCATCGCCATCCATGCCGCTCGTCGCCTGTCCCGTGAGCGTCACGCTCGGGCCGAAGCGGAGCACCAGCTGGCACGCCAGAACGAGCTCCTGCGGTCGCTCGTTGATGAAGTCGAGCCATCCCTGAGGTCACTTTCGCGTCGCCTCCACGAAGCCTCCCAACAGATATCCAAGACAGACGGATTGAAGACGCTACCGGAACAGGACGCTGGCGCTGGTAACTCGACGAGCGAAGAGCCGGGGGGTCACGTTTTTCAGGGCCCAGTACAGCGCTCACCAGGCCCGCTTACACGACCTCAGTTCGAGGGACTGCGAGGGAACGCCGGGTGACCAGCCAGGATCCGGAGAGGACGAGCACGAACCCCACAATTGTCCAGACCGTGACCTGCTCCCCCAGGAAGATCACGCCCGCGACAATCGCCACAGCCGGATTGACGTAGGTGATGGCGGTGGCACGCACGGGCCCGATCTCGCGGATCAGCGAGAAGAGCACCACGAACGCGATCGCACTGCACACCACCGCCAAAACCAGAATCGACGTGATCACTCGCCCCGAGGGCATCCTGGTC
>Ga0302276_10005950_pt1 | contig 10039 bp, 9 predicted proteins | sample III_Bog_N2_3_FD_198768 | JGI IMG/M metagenome (GOLD analysis project Ga0302276, IMG submission 198768) | Peat permafrost microbial communities from Stordalen Mire near Abisko, Sweden - III_Bog_N2_3 | ecosystem: Environmental > Terrestrial > Soil > Wetlands > Peat | place: Sweden: Abisko... | reverse complement strand
CACCACCATTCCCTATTCGGTGGAGACCAACGATATCGTCATCCATGCGCTGCAGCATCTTTCCTCCGAGCATTTCCTGCAGCGCTGCACCGATCAGTTCGACCGGCTGTACCTGGAGGGCGCCGACAATGCGCGGATCATGGCGATCTCGATTCATCCCTACATCACCGGGGTCCCGCATCGCATCAAATACCTGGAAGCGCTGCTCGACTATGTGATCGGCCATGACGGCGTCGCGCTGATGACCGCCAGCGAGATCGGCGACTGGTACCGGTCCGAAATGGCGAAATCTTAATACGGAATCGGACCAGCGGAATTCGCGAGCGAGTAGCCACGTTCCACCGCGCCGTTGACGTGCAGCCGCCCCTCACCGCAACGCCGCGCGCACCTTGCGCTTAAGCTCCAGGCCAGCACGTAAACAGAGATTGCGCGCTCGTCTCCAGCATAGAAGGGCCGGCGGCCCCTCCCATAATGGCTTATCAGCGGTAGGTTTGCAGGATCAGGCGGGCGACGCCAGCGGTTTGCCCTTCTCCACGACATAGGTGCTGACGACCACGGTCTTGGTGTCGCCGTTCTTCGATCCGGCATGCGGGGTCGCGACCGGCACCTGGAAGCCGTCGCCCGGTTTCAGCATGCGCGTCGGCAGACCCTCGATCGGCAGTTCGAGGGCGCCGGAAACGACGTAGCCGGATTCGATTCCCGGGTGGGTGTGCCGCGCCACCAGGGTGCCGGGATCGATATTGACCTCGACGACGAGCGTGACGTAGCCGGGCACCGGGCCGTCCATCTGCGACAGGATTTTTCGGGTGAAGCCCGCCGGGGCCGGCGGCGGCGTACCCTGCGCTGACACTTCGCTTGCGGCGAATTCGGCCAGTCCGCACAACGCACAGGATGCCAAGCCTGCAAAGCCACGTCTTGTCAGCATCGTCGTCTCCTCCTGCTGCCGGATCATCCGCGTCCGGATTGCGCGGGCGATCATATGCCTTTCGAAATGGCCTGCAAGATCGGCCGGCGCGATGGCTTGCGGGAATCGCGTCATCTGCCGGCGTAACCCCATTCAACGCCGCCCCTTCGGACAAGCCCGCCGGCTATTGCACCTCGACCCTGATCCGATGCCATGACGCGCACAGATAGCCCTTGAAGTTCCAGGTGTCGGCAGCATCTGCGGGCTGGGTCTGGCCGGCGGCATCCCATGCGCGAACCACGAGTTCGTGCTGTCCTTCCGGCAAATCGAGCAACGCATGCCAGAAGGTCCAGCTCCAGCGCTGGTTGCCGTGCTGTTCGATCGCGGCCTGCCGCCAGTCGCGGCCGCCGTTCCCGGACACGTCGACCCGGACAACCGCTCGATCGGTCGCGATGGCATAGCCGCGGACGAGCGCCCTTTGTCCGCTCGGCAGCGTGGCACCGTCGCCAGGTTCGCAGATGGCGGCGTTGAGCGGCATTTCATAGATCGTCGTGCCCCGACAAGAATCCTGGGTGTCCTTGCGGATATCCGGCGGGAACAGCAGGTAGTCCTTCTGCTGCTGAAACGCATCGGACGGCTGGCACTGGACACGGATTTCGCGAACCCATTTTGCGCTGCGGACGCCGGCATAGCCCGGCACCACGATTCGCAAGGGGGCGCCGTGTTCGACCGTGAGCGGTTCGCCGTTCATGGCCCATGCGACCAGGACGTCGTCGGATAGCGCCTTCGGCATCGGGATCGACACGCCGTAGCGAGCATTCTCCCCGCCCTCGTTCTCGGCAATGTCTGCCGCCTCGAAGGCAACATGCAGAAGCGGGTCATGGTCGGCGCCTGCGGCTCGCAGCACCTCCGCCAGCGACGCGCCGGTCCACATCAGGTTCGCGATGGCTCCCGGTGCCCAGGGATCGCCCAGGGTCGGCTCGACCTGCTGCAGATCGGCGCGCCGGTTGCCCGCGCACTGCATCACCGCCATGACCGAGCGGGTCGCAAACCGGCCTTGCAGATCCGCCAGCGAAAGTTCCAGTTGCCGGCTCACATGACCCGTGACCCGCAGCCGGTGCGTGCCGGGATCGATGCGCGGAAGGTCGCCGTGCGAGCGTACATAGCAGTCGGCGATGGCGGTGACGAAGTCGCTGCGCAGACGGGCGAGTGCCGGTTCCGCGTTGAACGGCTTGGCGCTGTGAACGATCAGATCATCCTTGGTGGCTTTGGGCAGACCGAGCATGGAGACCTCCGCATCGGCCAACGCCGCGGACGGTCTTCCGTTGCATCAAATCCGCGACAGCTCGGATTCGCCAGACTCAATGTCCGACATCGCGTACGTGCAGGTCGATGCCGCTGGGATCCTTGATGGTCGATACGGCGACCAGCGAGATCAGCGAGAGTACCAGCATGTAGACGCCGATGCCCCAGGACCGCTCATAGGTCCCGATGATCCACTGCGCGATCGCCGGCGCGAAGGCACCGCCGAGAATGGCGCCCAGCGCATAGGCGACCGAGACGCCGGAATAGCGGATCCTGGCCGGAAACAGCTCGGCGTAGAGCGCTGCCTGCGGCCCATAGGAAAGCCCCAGCCCGACGGTGAGACCGAGCGCGGCCAGGAAAAACAGCAGGATGTCCTTGCTGTCGATCAGCAGCCACATCGGGACAGACCAGATCGCGAGGATGCCGTAGCCGATCTGGAAGGTTCGCACCCGGCCCAGCCGATCGCCGAGGTAGCCTCCGAGCAGCGTGAACGCGAACCAGCCGAACGCCGACAGGGTGCTGACCAGCAGCACCTGGTCCGACGGCATCTTCAGCGTATTGAGGCCATAGCTGATGATGAAGGCGATGAGGATGTAGCCGGCCGCGTTGTTGGCCATGAAGATCAGCGCCGCACGCAGGATCTGCAGGCTGTGTCCGGCAAACAGGTCGCGCAGCGGCGTGGCCGATTCGCGGGCGCGCAGCACCATCGCCGCGAACACCGGCGATTCCTCGACCGCGCGCCGGATCACCGTCCCGATCACGATCAGGACCACCGAAAACAGGAAGGGCACCCGCCAGCCCCAGGCGATCATCGCCGGCTTGCCCAGAACGGTGGTCAGCGCCCAGAGCACGCCGGTGGCCAGGATCATGCCGAGCGGCGTGCCGATCTGCGGGAAGGCGCCAAAGAAGCTGCGGCGCTCGACCGGGGCATGCTCCACCGACATCAGCGCAGCGCCGCCCCATTCGCCGCCGGCCGAAAATCCCTGCAGGATGCGCATCAGGATCAGCAGGGCGGGAGCCCACGGCCCGGCCATCGCGTAGGTTGGCAGCAGGCCGATCAACGCGGTGGCGGTACCCATGATGATCAGGGTCAGCACGAACATGGCGCGGCGGCCGAACCGGTCGCCCATGTGGCCGCAGAAAATCGCGCCCAGCGGCCGGAACAGGAACGACAAGCCGATGGTGGCGAACGAGACGATCTGCGCCAGCAGCGGATTGTTCTGCACCATCGGCCCGAAGAACAGCGGGCCGAACACCAGGCCTGCGGCCTGCGCGTAAACGAAGAAATCGTACCATTCGATCGTCGTGCCGACCAGGGTCGCGGTGAGGACCTTCTTTTCATCCGGCGTGATCGCGTGGGCGATGGGGCTTCCCGCTACAGAGCTCACGCTGGTCATCAAGACGTCCTTCCCGATTTCGTTTGTAATTTTTGCGGCCTTGGCTGCGCGAAAGCGCACCGCCGTCCTTATATCGGGAGTTTATCCAATGCAGAATTCATTTGTGTGCAAAACCGGCCCGGCTGGGCCGGGCGCGCCTGCCGGGCGACGCCCGGCGCACCGAACAGCCGCTCAAAGCCGGCCAGATAGGCATCCAGCGCGTCGCGGATCATCTGCTCCTTGTCCTCGAGCACCGGAGATTCGTAGATGTACTTGCGGACCCCGTAATAGAAGATGCCGCTGTGAAACACCCAGGCCATCTCGAGTTCGGACGGAGTCGGCTTGTTCTGCGCCGGCAGCCCCGCTTCATGGCGGCATTCCCTGATGATGCGCGCCAGGATCTTGTCCCGCACCACGCCGACGTACCAGCGGTTGATGTCGAGTCCCTTCAGGCCCGAATAGAGGTAGATGCGCAGCCATTTGCGGGTGAAGATCACCTTGGTGTAGGCGTTGTAGAACTCCTGCAGCCGGTCGCGGACCGGGCGCGAGCGGTCGGCCAGCAGTTTCTCCCAGCCGGTATCGAGCGGCTCCAGGTAGACCGTGCGATAGACCTCCTTGATCAGGTCGTCCTTGCTCGGGAAATAGCGGTACAATAGCGGCTGGGTGACGCCGAGCCGGCGCGCGAGGTCGCGGGTGCCGCCGCCAAATCCCTCCTCGGAAAAAAACTCCGTCGCCTTGGCCACGAACTCCTGGCGGCGATCCTGCGGCGACAGCCGCTTCTGCTTGGCGCGAGCCCGCTTGGGTGTGGCTTTCCTGCTCATGACGACCTGTCGGCCGCCGGAATGTCAGCGGCGGTGAGAAACCGGCCATAGCCGCCGCGGGCGAACAGCAGCGGTTCCTGCCGGTTGTAGGCATAGGCCTCGACCGCGCCGAGGAAGATCACGTGGTCGCCGCCATAATAGCGATCGGCGGCGCGGCACTGGAAATTGGCGACGCTGTCGGCGAGGATCGGCGCGTTGCCGAGCCCGGGCTTCCATTCGACCCCGGCGAACTTGTCCGGCGACGAGGTCGCGAATTTGGTGGCGAGCGCCTGCTGCGATGCGCCGAGCACATTGACCGCAAAATGGCTGGCGTTCTGGAAGATGGTCATGCCTTGCGAAAAGATCACCAGGCTCCACAGCACCAGCGGCGGGTTCAGCGACACCGAGGCGAACGAATTGCAGGTCAGCCCATAGGGCTTGCCGTCGGCCGCGGCCGCCGTGATCACGGTGACGCCGGTGGCATAGGTGCCGAGCGCATTGCGGAAATCCCTGGGATCGAGCGGCGAGCTGCCGCTCGAAAGCTCGTTGGCCGGGTCCGCTGCGGTGGTCGGAGGCTTTGGCGCGTCGGTCATGCCCCTCGCCTCAGAGCGTCAGGTTTTCGGAAGGAAGGCCGAGCGCCACCCGACCGTAATTGGTGCCGGCGGCGTCGAAGTTGAACGCCAGATGCGAGTTGATGGCATGGGCATCGCGAAACTGCCGTTGCAATGCGCCGGTCGTGAACAACCCCCTGGCGCCGCTTGCCGCGAACAGCAGCGACACCGCCTCGGTGCAGAGATTGACCGAATAGGCGCCGTCGCGCCGCAGCCGGGTCTTGGCGGCGGTGTCCGGGACGTCGCCGCGGCCGGCGTCGTCCATCGCCGCGATGCAGGTCGAGCGCATGATCAGCCGCGCCGCATCGATCTTGGCGGAGGCCTCGGCAATCTTGATCTGGGTGCTCTGCAGGTCGCCGATCTTGGCGCGGTTGTAGGTCGATGCGCGGTGCCGCGCCACTTCGACATAGTCGTCGAGACAGGCCTGCGCGTTGCCCAGCGCCACGCCCGACAGCACATAGGGAAACAGCGAGAACACCGGCAGCGCATAGAGCGCGTTCGGATTGACGGCGCTGCCGGGCGTCGGGCCGCCGTCGAGATCGCTCACCGCCAGCGTCATCGGCGCGGCGACAAAGGCGTCATCGACCTCGACGTCGTTGGATCCGGTCCCCCGCAATCCGGTCGCGTTCCAGGTATCGTTGATCCGGTAGTCGGCCCTGTTGAGCAGGAAGATCCGGTATTCGATGCCGTCGGCTTCATCGTCGGACGAAACCACGCTGGCGAGCATGTTCCATTCGCAGGAATCCACGCCCGACGAAAACGGCCAGCTGCCGCGCAGCACATATCCACCGTCGACTTTTCGGGCGCGGCCGGCCGGAAAGATGAAGGAGGACGCGATCAGCGCATTGGCGTCCTTGCCCCACACCGCGTCCTGCGCGCGCCGGTCGAACATGCCGAGCATCCAGTGGTGGCTTGCGAGATTGGCCAAATTCCACGCCACCGAGGCGTCGGCCTGGCCGATCGCCTCGGCGCAATCGACCAGGGCGACATAATCGAACTCGAAGCCGCCGACCCGCTTCGGCTGCACGATCCTGAACAGGCCGGCATCATGCAGATCGCGTTCGGTCTCCGGCGGCAGACGCCGCAATTCCTCGGTCCGGGAAGCGCGATTGCGCAGCTGCGGAACCAGCGCCTGGGCGCGGGCGATCATCGCCGCATAGCCGCGGTCGTCGGTACCCGGCCCCGACGGCGGGCTTGGGTCTGGCTTGCGGCCGACATCTGCCATTGGATTTCCTCGTTAGCCCACCGCTTGCGTGCGCTTGAGGTGCGGGCGGTCGAGATACAGCGAGGCCGCCAGTCCTTCGTCGTCCTGTTCGGCGAATTCCGTCAGCAGCTTCATTTCGGGAATGCGCGAGCGGTCCAGCGTTGCGACATCGGGCCAGTCGATCTCGATCAGATTGCCGGCGGGATCGCGCAGATACATCTGCACGCAGCCATCCGGAAGTTCGTTCACCGCATTGCGGAAGGCGGTCGAGTCCAGCGCGCCGATCGCCTTGGCGGCGTCATAGGCGGCATGGAAGTCGTCCACATCCAGCGCAAAATGCTGATAGAGCGGAACCTGGTCCTGCAGTTCGAAGATGTGCAATTGCAGATCGCCGCAGCGCAGATATTTGGTCTTGAAGCCGAAATTGTAGCTCGGGATGGTCTGCATGCCCAGCACGGTCTCGTAGAACTTCACCGTCTCGGCGAGATTCCGCGTGCCAATCGAAAGATGGTTGAAGCCGGTAACCTTCATCACTCGCCTCCTTCTGGATCTAAAACGCACCGCACTGCAGCGAGGTCGATTGAAGCGATCTTGATCTTGTTTATCGCCTGATCACTAGTTATTCAAGGGCGGTCGCCTTCGCAGCTGCAGGCCGGATTGCAGGAGATCTCATGGACAAGACCGCAGGCATCGTCGGGCTTGGCATCATGGGCGGCGCGATCGCCCGCAATCTCGTCGAGCGCGGATGGCGGGTGATCGGCTTCGATGTCGATGCCGGGCGGCGCGCCGAACTGGCATCGGCCGGGGTCGCCATCGCCGGCGACGTCGGCGAGCTCACGCGCCGGACGCCGATCATCATGACCAGCCTTCCCAGTCCCGCCGCGGTCGAAGCGGTGGCACAGGCCATCGCCGATTCCGGCCAGTCGCCACGGATCGTGCTCGAACTCAGCACGCTCGCCCTCGCCGACAAGCTTCGCTTCGAAGCCATCCTGAAGCAGGCCGGCCACGCGGCGCTCGACTGTCCGCTGAGCGGCACCGGCGCGCAGGCCAGGAATCGCGACCTGATCGTCTATGCCAGCGGCGACAGCGATGCCATCGCCCGCTGCGCGGGCCTGTTCGCCGACTTCGCCAGGCAGAGCGCCGATCTCGGCGCCTTCGGCAATGGCAGCCGGATGAAATTCGTCGCCAATCATCTGGTGGCGATCCACAACGTCGCCACGGCGGAGGCGATGATGCTGGCGCAGCGCGCCGGGCTCGATCCGCAAATGGTCGTGGCGATGATCGGTCCCGGTGCCGGCGGCTCGCGGATGTTCCAGATGCGGGCGCCGATGATGGTCGAAGGCGTCTATGAGCCGGCCACGATGAAAGTCTCGACCTGGAAGAAGGACATGGCGATCATTGCCGAGTTTGCCGAGGATGTCGGCTGCGCGACGCCGCTGTTTACGCTGACTCAGCCGGTCTACGCCGAAGCCCTGGCGATGGGACTGGGTGATTCCGACACCGCCGCGGTGTTCGAGGTGCTGAAGCAGACCGTTGTCAGGGATCCCGGCTCCGGCACGCGCGAACGGCCGTAGCTGTCCCGGATCGGGGGATCGCTGCCCCGGCGAACCCTGAACGTCAGCACCGCGGAATGATCAACGCTTCGATACCGCACTGCATCAAAGGGCAAGCCCCACTCGCGCGACAATCCCCACCGCATGATTTCCGCTGCTACCAATGGACGGCGTGGTTATCACTTGATCATTTATCGCTTCCAGCGGATAAATCTCCCAACAATAAAAACAGCGACTAATTTTCGGCTGCAGAACTCCGGGGAGGGTTCATGACGATCTCGCGACGACAATTTGTCGGCAGCATCGCCGGCGCGGGTGTTGCCAGCATCACGGCGCCCGGTCTGGCGCGAGCGCAGGCCGGCGGACCGGTCCGGATCGGCATGCTGGCGGCCAAGACCGGACCGCTCGCCTCCGGCGGCATCGACATGGAGCTGGCGCTGGTCATGTTCCTGAAGGAGCGCGACAACACGCTGGCGGGCCGCAAGGTCGAACTGATCGTCGCCGACACCGCCGGCGTTCCGGCCACCGCGCGCAGCAAAGCCCAGGAACTGGTCGAAAAGGACGACATCCATTGCCTGATCGGGCCGCTTGCCGCCTTCGAGGCGCTGGCGATCGCCGACTATCTCACCGAAAAGCAGATACCGACGCTGGGCGTCGCCGCGGCGGAAGACATGACGCAGCGGCACCCCAGCCCGTGGTTTGTCCGCGCGACGTCGACGTCGGCGCAATGCGCCTATCCGCTGGCCGAATATTCCGCCAGGCAGCTGGGCTACAAGAAGATCGTCACCATCGCCGACGATTTTGCCTACGGCCACGAAATGTGCGCCGGCTTCCAGCGCGTGTTCGAGGACAACGGCGGCAAGATCATCCAGAAACTGTTCACCCCGCTGGCGACCCCCGACTATGGCAGCTACGTCGCGCAGGTCAAAAACGCCGATGCGATTTTCCTCGGCACCGCCGGTTCGAACGGATTTCGATTCCTGCGTCAGTTCATCGAATACGGCCTGAAGGACAAGATGGCGGTGATCGGCGGCATGACGGCGCTCGATGAATCCGTGCTTCGCAACATGGGCGACGAGGCGCTGGGGATCCTGACCACCAGCTGGTATTCGGCCGAACTCGACAACGCGCCCAACAGGGCCTTCGTGGCCGCGTTCCGCGGGCAGTTCAAATACGATCCGGGCTATTATGCCGGCGGCACCTATCTGTGCGGCGAAATCCTGGAGGGCGCGCTGAAAACCATCAACGCCAAGGCGGAAGACAGGAAAGCGCTGATGGCGGCGATCCGCGGCAGCAACGTGGAGACGGTGCGCGGCCTGGTCAAGTTCGACGAATTCGGCAATGCCATCGGCAACGTCTATATCCGAAAGGTCACGCGAAGCGACGGACGGCTGGTCAATTCGGTGATCAAGACCTACCCGGATGTCAGCCAGTTCTGGACCTATGACAAGGCCGCCTTCCTGAAGGAGCCGGTCTATTCGCGCGACTATCCGCCAGCCAGGAACCTGGAGCCATAATTCGGCTGGCGTTGCGGCGAGAATCGCGCGGCTTTCCGGACGAGATCGGCAGACGATGCAGTTTTGGATCATCCAGGGTCTCAACAGCCTGTCGCTTGGAGCCCTGCTGTTTCTGCTGGCGTCGGGATTTTCGCTGATCTTCGGCCTGATGCGGCTGGCGAACCTGACCCATGGCGCGTTCTTCATGCTCGGCACCTATTTCGGGGCGACGGCGCTGCGGCAATGGAGCGGCCTCAACATCTGGGTGACGGCGCTCGGCGCCGGAATTGCGGTTGCGGCGCTCGGCGGCCTGTTCGAGCGGCTGGTGCTGACCCGGCTGAAGACCAACCCGCTCGGCCAGGTGCTGGTGACGCTGGGCATGTCCTTCATCATTTCGGATGCCTGCCTGATGCTGTGGGGCGGTGACTCGATCCCGGTGCCGACGCCGCAGAGCCTGCAGGCGCCGACCCGGATATTCGGATTTGTATTCCCGACCTACCGGCTGGTGCTGGTGGCATGCGCCATCGTGGTTGCGATCGCGCTGTATTTCCTGCTCGAGCGGACGCGGCTCGGTGCGATGATCCGCGCCGGTGTCGACGACCGGCAGATGGCGCGCGCCGTCGGCATTCCGGTCTCCAATCTGTTCACGCTGGTGTTCTGCCTCGGCGCCGGGATCGCGGGCGCCGGCGGCGTGCTGGGCGGACCGATCCTGTCCGCCTATCCGGGGCTCGATGCCGACATGCTTCCGCTGGCGCTGATCGTCGTCATCCTCGGCGGCATTGGCAGCCTG
>Ga0302276_10005949_pt1 | contig 10041 bp, 9 predicted proteins | sample III_Bog_N2_3_FD_198768 | JGI IMG/M metagenome (GOLD analysis project Ga0302276, IMG submission 198768) | Peat permafrost microbial communities from Stordalen Mire near Abisko, Sweden - III_Bog_N2_3 | ecosystem: Environmental > Terrestrial > Soil > Wetlands > Peat | place: Sweden: Abisko... | reverse complement strand
AGTTCGGACGTTGGGGCAACGAGGGCCGCCGCCAAGATGGCATCATAGGCTTCGAGGCGGGCCAGAATCAGAAAAACATCCTTGAGGAACACAAGACCATCGTCACCGAAACGGCGACGGCGCAACGGTAGAATTCGGCGATAAACAAGGGCAGCCTGATCGTCAAGAATCAGCCCCAACGATTGCAGCAGCCAGCCTTCTGACCGTTCTGGGGCATCGGCTACCCGTGAACGGCCAAAAGCCAACAGATCACCGATGCGTCGTGACCTCAAGCTGTTTTGCACATGCGTGATGACCGCTTCGACATACACCGCAGACTGTCCTCTTGCTCCGCATGACTGTTGTTTATTGGTGATGGTAAGACTTTTCACAAATCACGCGGATAATTTTAGTGATATGGATTGTAAATTAAAGATCATATTTTAGAGACAACTGCGACATAGTGTCCGTTTTTTTCGCTCTGGGGGTCAAGATCAAGATTATCTTAATATCTCAGTCTTACCCTGGAGCCGTCGCAGGTGCAAAATAAACAACGCGCATCGGCTGCATGCCGGGCGCCAGCGAGAAGTCGCGAAAAAAGGGGAGAGTGGCATGATGTCGGAAAGCTGCGAAGGCGTATTTCTTTTGAGCGCCGGGGCGCGGGCGTCAGTGGTGGAGCCGGCCAGTTGCGACATTAAGGCCAGCCCCGAATGCCGGTTTGATCTTGGGGTGCGGCGACTCTATCGAGCGACAGCCCAACGGAATTGGGGGGCCCGTTTCACCCAGTGGTGGGACCGGACCCAAATTCACTAAAGCGGCGCGCCCTTGGCTTCGCGTCCACGAGGACGCGGGGCCGCAGTTACGACCCAAGGATATGAGGGAACAGCACTCCCCCACAAAAGCAGCGCACCATCCTTCACTTGCTTGTATAGATTATTGCTCGCCCTGGTCTTGACACGCCTCCGAGATATGCTCACATCTAGGACTGTAAGGACGAGCCGACAGATATCGGGGCCTTATGAACAGCGGCTAGCCAAGGCGGCTGGTGGCTTTAACGGTTGGATTATTTGCTGGCAAAGCGCCCATCCCGAGCGGACGAATTAAGCGCGCTTGTTGCCCATCCGACCGAAGAGCGGCGAGACCAAACCTAGGTGGTCTCGCCGTTCGTATGTTCGGGGCAAAGCCTCTGCCCGGCGATGACCGTATCCCGAACCTGGAGCGCGGGCTCTAAGATCACAAAGTCCGCCGCATATCCCGGAGCAATTCGGCCATAGCGATGATCAAGCCCCAAAAATGCCGCCGGATAGAGGCTGGCCATGCGTAACGCCTCGTCGAGAGGAATGCCGATCCGTTCGACGCATCGCCGAACCGCCGTCGCCATGTCCAGGGCCGAGCCGGCCAGCCGGCCATCGGTGGTGACGCATCGTCCATCGATGACCGAAACGCTTTGCCCGCCAAGGATAAAAAAAGATAGGGCCGAGCCGACCGGCGGCATGGCATCGGTGACCAGAAACAACCGCCCCCGTCTTTTGGCCCGCCACGCCAAACGAACCGTGGCGTCATGCAGATGATGGCCATCAACGATCACGCCGCACCAGCTTTCGGCATCATCGAGGGCCGCACCCGCAATGCCCGGCTCGCGACTCGTCATAGGAGGCATCGCATTGAAAAGATGCGTAAAACCAGTAATACCGATGGCTAGAGCCTCTTGGGTTTCCTGGTACCCGGCGGCGCTATGGCCAGCCGAAAGGCGCACGCCGGCCCGCGCCAGCCGCTCGATTATCCCGAACGGCACCCGCTCCGGCGCCACCGTGACCAGCAGGTGGCCATTGGCCAAAGGTTCCATCAGCGCAATGTCATGGACATCGGGAGGCGTTAGCCACCGCTCGTCGTGAACCCCCCGACGCGCGGGATTCAGATGCGGGCCTTCCAAATGCAGGCCCAAAAGGCCGGGAATCGCCGACGCCGCCAATGCGGCAGACACCGTGTCACGGGCCATCCGGCGTTTGTCGCGGCTGTCGCTGATCAAGGTGACCAACATGCCGGTGGTGCCGAATCGGCGATGAGCCGCAACGATTTTAGCCAGGCCTGAAAGGCTGGGATCGTCGTTAAACAAAACGCCGCCACCGCCATTGACCTGGACGTCGATAAAACCTGGCGCTAAAATCCCGCCGGCCAAATCCCACTGGCGGGCTGATTCGGGTGCTGTCGAAGCGGCCACCACATCCACCACGATACCATCTTCAACCAAGACGGTGACATCACGGCGGATTGCGTCGCCAGTATGGACAACGGCATTGGTGAAAGCATCCATGCGAAGTCTCCGGAGTCGGGGCTAAGGGCTCTTCGAGTCGGGGGTATAAGGACCACGCAAACCGCCGTCCAGGGACAGGATCGGAACTTGGATTCCGGTACGCCCCTTTAAAAAAAAGCCCACCGTTTGCTAATTCACATGATGTTACAGGGGGTTCCACGATTCGCCCGGCCCCCGCTTCATCAAAGCTTCGGCGCCCTTGAGTTAGGGATTGTCGTTTTACCGGCTGATGTGGCACAAAAATGTCGTTCTGTCATGGTTAGCGGAACGAAAAGAAGCTAGAGTGAAACTGCGTGGCAGCCGTAGGCCCATCTCAAAGGCAAACCGGAAACCAGCGCCCTGGAATCGGACGGAAGCCGGGCAAAAAAAAGAGGCCGCTGTTGCCAGCGGCCCGAGTTTAGGGAGGAAACGCCCAAGAAGGGCGAAGCAACAATCGCTTGCTGCAATGCAACATTGGCACAGGGGACGACCTGTTGCAAGAGCGAACGACGCGTTCGTCATAAAAAATATCGCATTCGCGCTAACTGTTGCTCAGTGGCTACGACCTTTCGGGCCACCGAGCCCATTTCGGCTTTTGATGCCCGGCATGCGATCACCTGAAGAATCCAACCGGAAAAAACAAAAAACGCGTCACAGCAAATCTGCCGTGCGCGTTCATGTCTCGGTGACCAGGAGCACGGGTGTCCACCGCCTGCCCCTCCTTGCTGTCGATTCCTTATCCCGCCTGGATCCCGCCAGGAACTCTGCCGCCCCCAAGACGCCGGGCGGACCCGCCCCCTCGACTTCGCGCGCATGAGCACACGGGACAGCCGTCGCGGCCCGACGACCGACGACGTATCACTGTGTGATGGGCCGCCGGTATCAGAATGCCAAAAGGACTTAACGCTGGCGGGCCGCACGGTGAGCCGGAACAGGAATCGGGCGCATACCCTGTTCCTCGCGTCGGCTGGTCGACAGATCGATTTCGATTCGGGCCAGGACTTTGCGCAAATCGTGAACCGCATCGTTCAAGGTTTGCACCGAAACTTCCGCTGGCCCCTGCTTCCACCCCCGATAAGCCACTAGGCAAGCCCGCGCAGTCTCGCGCAACCGGGCCTCGGTCGCATCCACGGGCGGAGGCTGGCTTGGCCGCACCGGAGCCTCCGAACCCGACGGGCGCGGCGTTTCGGCAGCGCCACCCGCCATCGTTCTGATGGGAGCGACAGGCGCAGGCTGAGGGAGGTCGGCCGGACCGCTATGGGTCTGCCCCCCATTGACAGGATTGGCGTCCGGCGCCGCTGCCCTCGGGGACAGAGTCGAACGGTTGGGTAACGACAACGTATTGATAACCGATGTGTTCATGGCTGGGATATTCGTGATCGGTGCCGCGACCAGCTCGGGAGCTGGTTTGGTTATAAACTCAGTCGGCGAGACACCGACGGCTTCAGCTTTGCGAACGATGTAAGAAATCGCGCTTGGCGTGCAGTCAAACTCGCGGGCGATTGCCGACAACGTCGCCCCCGCCCGATGCCGTTGAAGGATCTGCGGCCATGCGGCTTGTGGAATACGCCCGCGATGCCTTTTCGGTGATTCCGGCGAGTCCGACTCGTTGCCGGTTTCAGCGTTCATGATGTCGCTCGGTTGCCAGAGTGTTGACCGTGTCATATCGAATTTGCTTAGTTATCCACCCTCGCGCACAACGGCACGAGCCGCCAAGCGAATGGCGCCAATCGAGGTGGGGTGTGGAACTTGCCAGCCAAGTATTGCTGTTCAAATCACTAATACCATGTGCCCGACAAATTGCCAGCCCATTGTTCAGCGAAGCCCTAAAAAAATATCGGATTTCGGGTATCGCCTTGGTGCCGATGGCTGATGGGCGATGGTGACGGTCGATTTCAAAACAGGATGAAACGGTGACGCGTTATGAATTTTTGCTGGCCATCGTCCTATAGAGGGTTTTGAAGCCCTTGATTATCCCTATTGCAACGGAATCAAAAGAGACCCCAAAATGTCGGCCTAGATTCGGATTTAAAGGTCGTCGTCAAACAAAGACGTATCGTCAAAGAAAATTCATAAGGAAGCAATCGCAATCCCCTGAAATTGACCGCGCCGAGCGGCGGCGTGGTGTGGCATTTCCGATGCTTTTTCGGCTACCGTCGGAGTGGGGCTTGGGGGTAGGGTCAGCAGCGGTTAGGATCGGGCCGTGTGGCGCGCGCTTCAAAGGCCGCGCCCTTCAAGGCAGGAAACAAGGAGCGGGAGCTTCGTGACCACATTTGCGGCGCATCGGGAAACGGTGCGGTTGTCCATCGTCATTCCGGTCTTTAACGAGGCGGACAATGTATTGCCGCTGCTGGATGAAGTGGCAGCGGCGGTGGCTGGCCTCGGTCGTGCCGAGGTGGTGTTTGTCGACGACGGCAGCGATGATGCCACCGTCAACCGATTACAGACACGGTTAAGCCGGGACGTTCAGGAGCACGCCCCAGAGTCGTCCCCAGAGCAAAACGGGCTCTTGACAGTCCGCTTGGTGCGTCACCGGCATCGGTCAGGGCAAAGCGCCGCCGTGCGAACCGGGGTCAAGGCGGCGGTTGGGCCGTGGGTGGCGACTTTGGATGGCGACGGCCAGAATGACCCTGCCGACATTCCAAGCCTGTTGGCGGTTGCTGAGACCGGGCCGGCGCTGGTCGGCGGTGTCCGCGCCCAACGACGAGACACCTTATCAAAGCGGCTGGCGTCCCGTTTTGCCAATGGGTTGCGTCAAGCGCTGCTTCGGGATGGCGCGGTGGATACTGGATGCGGATTAAAGCTGTTCCGGCGCGATGCCTTCCTAGAGCTTCCCTTCTTCGGCGCCATGCACCGCTTTTTGCCGGCCTTGTTCCTGATGCAGGGGCACCGGGTGGCCTACGTTCCGGTCAATCATCGGCCCCGCCGACAAGGTGTCTCCAAATATGGCAATTGGCGCCGAGCCCTGATTGGATTGGTGGATCTGCTGGGGGTGTTCTGGCTGAAATGCCGGACACCCGCGCCCGTGTTCTGGGACGAGTCCCGATCATAAGAGGGCTGATCATGCAGAACGGGGTTGCGGAACCGGCCACCGCCATGGTGTCTTGAGGCTTCCGGTGACGACAGCAACGGCGAGGTTCGATGAGCTGGCTTTATGACGTTCAGAGCGTGTCCGTGGTCGAAAAGATCTGGATCGCGGTCGGTTTCAGCGGGCAATTTCTCTTTTCCATGCGATTTTTGTATCAATGGTTCAAGAGTGAACAGGTTAAACGTAGCGTTGTCCCAGAAGCTTTTTGGTATTTTAGCTTTATGGGCGGAGTAATACTGCTGACTTATGCGATCCATAGGCATGATATGGTTTTTATTGTTGGTCAGGCCAGCGGGTTATTGATCTATATCCGTAATATCTGGCTGATCTGGGGTGAAAAACGGCGCCAAGCGAAGGCCTTGGCCAAAGCCTTGGCCGGTATGACGTCGTGCCCATAATCGCATCGGCCCCGGTGTCCGCGCCGATTTCCGTCGCCGAACGGTTGGGGCCGTGGCGCTGGGGGGTGCTGCTAGTCTTATGCTTGGCGCTGTATCTGCCGGGTTTTTTCACGCTGCCGCCATTTGACCGCGATGAAGCCCGATTCGCCCAAGCCAGCCACCAGATGGTGATCAGCGGCGATTACGTCGATATCCGATTCCAAGACGAAGCCCGTTTGAAAAAGCCGGTGGGGATTTATTGGTTGCAGGCTGCCAGCGTGCGCCTGTTGGATGCCGTGAATGGACTTGATAACGGCTCCAACATTTGGCCGTATCGGCTGCCGTCCTTGCTGGGAGCAATCCTGGCGGTTCTGGCCACAGCCTGGGGCGGCACGCGATTGTTTGGCGCGGGCGTTGGGTTTGGCGCCGCGATTCTATTGGCTGGCTGCGTCGTGTTGGGCATTGAGGCCCGCATGGCTAAAACCGATGCGGTGTTGCTGGCAACCGTGGTGCTGGCTCAAGGGGCGCTGGCGCGAATCTGGCTGGATCGTGCCTCGAGCCGGCCCGCAGGCTGGGGTCTACCGCTGCTGTTTTGGACGGCCCTGGGCGTCAGCCTTCTGATCAAGGGGCCGGTCGGGCCAATGGTCAGTGTCGTGACGATTCTGGCGCTGGGGCTTAACGCACGTCGTTTTGATTGGCTGGGCCGGTTGCGGCCCGGATGGGGGCTGGGACTTATGGTGGCAGTGGCCGCTCCCTGGTTGATCGCCATCTCCATCGCAACTCATGGTCAGTTTTTTGCGGAATCGGTAGGCCATGACCTGCTGGGCAAAGTGGCTTCGGGACAGGAAGCCAAGGGGCTCCCTCCCGGCTTCTTTCTTGGCAGCTTTTGGATCACCTTTGCTCCGTTTGCGCTGCCGGCGGCTCTGGCGGCGCCCTGGGTTTGGGCTAACCGACACGATCCATCGGTGGTCTTCTGTCTGGCTTGGTTGATCCCAACCTGGCTGATCTTCGAGGCGGTGCCGACCAAGCTGCTGCATTATACCCTGCCCACATATCCGGCCATTGCTCTTTTGACGGTTCGAGCGGCCCAAGATCACTTCGGTCGAAGCCAGACCTCGCCCCGGCGTTGGCTGTTCACCGGGGCAGCCCTGGTGGCCGCAGCAGCAGCCCTGGTTCTGGCCATCGGGGTCGCACTCTTACCCTGGTTGATCGATCATCGATTGCTGGCCAGCGGCCTGATCGCGGCAGTGCTGGTGCCGATCGGACTGACGTTCGCCGGGTGGTGGCTCTGGCAAGGGCGGGAGCGGTGGGCGTTAACGCTGGCGGTGGCGGCAATCGTGCTGTGGTCCGCCGTCACCTTTGACAGGGTGTTACCCCAGGTGGACGGCCTGTGGCTCAGTCGACAGGTGGCGCTCCAGGTGACGGCGCTTCGCCCCTGCCCCACCTCCACCCTGGTCACAGCCGACTACTCGGAACCAAGTTTGGTGTTCCTGCTAGGGGCCGAGACCCACACCGCCGGAGGAGACATCGCCGCCGAGCATTTGCGGGCGGATCCGGCCTGCGGCTTGGCGTTGGTTGAGGCTCATGCCGAGCCACTGTTCCAGGGCTCATTAAACGGGCTATCGGTCCGTCCCCTGGCAACGATGGAAGGATTCAACTACTCCCGTGGACGCCGACAAACGCTTACCCTTTACCGGGCAACCCCCTAACCCTATTGACCCTATGGCAACGCGGTGGTGGCTGGCCGGGTTATGGCTGGTGTGGGCGTTGCTGTGCTGTGGGCTGTCGATGCACGCCCTTGACGCAACCCTGGCCGAGAGGGTTCGCGACATTCCCGAGCCGATCCAGGCTTGGTTCCGAACGGTCACGGTGGCCGGGTTAGCCCAATGGTATTTGGTGCCGTCGGGACTAGGGGCTTTGGGGTTATGGGCCGCAGCGGTCCTGACACCGGACGCCGAGCGGGCTGGACGCTATCGGCGATTGGCCTGGGCTTTGGCCTTTGTCTTTGCGGCAGTGGCGCTCTCGGGGCTGGTGACCGATCTGATCAAACTGCTGGTTGGGCGTGGCCGGCCCAAGCTCTTGGCCGAAAGCGGCTTTTACGGTTTTCTGCCCTTTTCTTTTCGAGGCGCCGCCTATCAGTCCTTCCCGTCTGGCCATACCACCACAGCGGCAGCGTTGGCGCTGGCGGTCGGCTCCCTAGTGCCGCGCCTTCGCACTGTGCTGATCGCCTTTGTTGTGGTGATTGCGGCAAGTCGAGTGATCATTGGTGCCCACTATCTCGGCGACGTGATGGGCGGTGCCGCCATTGGCTGGTTCGTTGCCTGGGCCGTCCGGGATGGCTTCGCCTGGGGCCTTCTGATCCAACGGCCCTAGACAATGATCCGTGCCGTTGGTATCGGCGGCGACCGCCGCCGCGCGGCCCATGGCGCGAAGCCAAGGGCGCGGATGCGCCCGCCCAGCGTCTGATGGGCCGCCGGTCTCATAGCCGAGCCTCTTCACCCAGCCTTTTCCACCAAGTGGCGGTCCAAAAATGTCAAGGTTGCATCAAGAACCACTGAAGGCTGATGGATATGGGGCGAGTGGCCGCATTGGGGGATGATCAAGGCGTCTGCCGGGCCTGAAACCGCGCGCGTGACGGACTCAACCTGGGTCACGGTCCCATACTCGTCACGATCACCCTGAATCACCAGGGTTGGATTTGTAATACGGGGCAGCAAATCCCGAATGTCCAGGTCGTGAAAGTCCGGGTCAAGCCAAGTGTCGGCCCAGCCCCAAAAGGCCCCCTCGACATGCTGGTGATGCCGGGCAAGCTTTTGTGGCAGATCGCTCTTGTGCCAAGCGTTGAGGGTGGCGCGAATGCCGGTCAGAGTTTCCGGCTCGACCATGACATGAGGGGCCTCAAGAATAGCGGCGGCGACGGGCCGATTGGCGCCGCCGGCATGGATCAAGGCGATGGTGGCGCCGTCGCTGTGGCCGAACAAAATCGGACGATGCAGGCCGAAATGATCCAACAGCCTGGGGAGAACTTCCAGCGCCTCGATATGCAGGTAATCGCGAGGCCGGCGATAGGGAGGGGTCAGGGGGTCCGAGTGGCCGAAACCACGACGGGAATAGATCAGGGCCGGACAGCCGGTGGCCTCGGCAACCCGATCGGGAAAATCCCGCCACAGGCTGATCGAGCCCAAGCCCTCATGCAGGAAGACCAGTGGCGGGGCTTCCGGGACAAGCCCCGCGATCCAACGATAGTGCAGACGCTGGCCAAGCACGGTGACAAAGTGTTCGGTCATGGGGCAGGTTCCAAGGGCCACAACCAAGCGGCGCCCCGAACGCCGCTGGAATCGCCGTGGCAGGCCGGACGGATCGGGGTGGTGATGACGTCAGAAAAACACCAGGCGGCCAACAGTCCAGGAAGGGTCCGGTAAAGCGCGCCGAGCTTGGACAAACCGCCGCCGATCACGATCACGTCGGGATCCAAGAGATTGACGACCGTGGCCAGCCCACGGGCTAACCGATGCTGATGACGGACCAAGGTGGCCAACGCCGCGACATCGCCAGCATCGGCACGGGCGGCGATGGTGACGGCATCCAGAGTCTCGCCCGTGACGCGGGCATGATCGGCAGCCAAACCAGGCCCTGAAACCCATGTTTCCAGGCAACCGCGACGGCCGCAATAGCAGGCTGGGCCGGGGCGCTCGTCGTCGTTGGGCCAAGGCAAGGGACTGTGGCCCCATTCACCAGCGATGGCGTTGGCTCCGGTCAACACCCGGTGATTGATGGCAATCCCACCACCACACCCCGTCCCGAGAATAACCGCGAAGACCACCCCGGCTCCGACACCAGCGCCGTCGGTGGCTTCGGAAACCGCTAAACAATTCGCATCGTTGGCAAGGCGAACAGGCCGATTCAGGGCAACCGTCAAATCCCGGTCGAAAGGTCGGCCAATCAGCCATGTGGAGTTGGCGTTTTTGACGAGGCCGGTGGTGGGAGACAGGGTGCCGGGGATCCCAACCCCGACGCTGCTGTAACGGCCGGTCTCCTGCTCCAGCGCGGCCACCAAGGCGACGATGGTGGCCACGGTGGCGTCATACTCGCCATGGGGAGTCGGGACTCGGCGGCGCGCCAACACCCGGCCCTCGTCGTCCAGGACGATGCCTTCGGTTTTGGTGCCGCCGAGATCAATCCCGATGCGGGTCATACCCTCGAGCCTTGATGGTGACTCATCAAGGCTGCCCTCAGACGCCGGGCGGGCGCATCCGCGCCCTTGGCTTCGCGCGCATGGGCGCGCGGGGCCGTCGTCGCGGCCC
>Ga0302276_10005945_pt1 | contig 10046 bp, 6 predicted proteins | sample III_Bog_N2_3_FD_198768 | JGI IMG/M metagenome (GOLD analysis project Ga0302276, IMG submission 198768) | Peat permafrost microbial communities from Stordalen Mire near Abisko, Sweden - III_Bog_N2_3 | ecosystem: Environmental > Terrestrial > Soil > Wetlands > Peat | place: Sweden: Abisko... | reverse complement strand
TCAGCGTGATCTCGCCCGTCATGGCCAACAGCGGATGCACCGGAGTGTCCGTCAGCAGACTCACCAGCGCCGTCGCCATGGTTACGCCCGCGCTCGGCCCATCCTTCGGAATCGCGCCCGCCGGCACATGGATGTGCAGGTCGATGTCCTTCAGCAGGTCCTCGTCCAGTCCCAGCGATGTGGCGTTCGAGCGCACCCAGGTCAATGCGGCCTGCATGCTCTCCTTCATCACATCGCCGATCTGGCCGGTCATGGTAAAGCCACCCTTGCCCTTCATCCGATTGGCCTCGATAAACAGCACATCGCCACCCGCCGGAGTCCATGCCAGGCCTACAGCAACACCCGCCCGCTTGGTCCGCTCAGCAATCTCGGTATCCACGCGCACCTTGATGCCGCCCAGGAACTCGCGGATCACCTCCGGCGTAATCACCAGCTTGTCGCCGTTGCCTTCGGCAATCCGCCGTGCCAGCTTGCGGCACACCGTGCCGATCTGCTGCTCCAGCTTGCGCACGCCAGCCTCTCGCGTGTAGTGCCGCGCTATCAGAGCGATGCTCTCCTGCGGGAACTCGATCAGCGCCGGGTCGATGCCGTTCTCCTTGGTCTGTCGCGGGATCAGGTACCTGGTCGCAATCGCAACCTTCTCTTCCTCCGTGTAGCCGGTCAGCTCGATAATCTCCATGCGGTCCAGCAGCGGCGCCGGAACCGGATCGAGCTGGTTCGCCGTGCAGATGAACAGCACCTTCGACAGGTCGAACGGCTGGTCCAGGTAGTTGTCTCGGAACGTGTTGTTCTGCTCCGGATCCAGCACCTCCAGCAGCGCGCTCGCCGGGTCGCCGCGGAAGTCGCGGCCCAGCTTGTCAATCTCATCTAGCATGAACACCGGGTCGTTCGTCTCCACCCGCTTCAGGTTCTGGATCACCTGCCCCGGCAGCGCGCCAATATAGGTCCGCCGATGCCCGCGCAGCTCCGCCTCGTCGTGCATGCCGCCCAGCGAAATGCGCGAGAACTTGCGTCCCAGCGCCTTCGCCACGCTGCGGCCCAGCGACGTCTTGCCCACGCCTGGAGGGCCCACAAAGCAGAGGATCGGCCCCTTCATGTCCGGCTTCAGCCGGCGCACGCTCAGGTAGTCAAGAATGCGGTCCTTCACCTTCTTCAGCCCGTAGTGGTCTTCGTCCAGAATCTCCTTGGCGCGCAGAATATCCACCTCGCCCGCAGACGACTTCGACCACGGCAGCACCGCCAGCCACTCAATGTAGTTCCGCGTCAGCGAGTAGTCCGCCGCCATCGCATTCATCCGGCTCAGCCGCGCAAGTTCCTTCAGCGCGTCCTTCTTCGTCTCCTCCGGCATGCCCGCAGCTTCAATCTTCTCTTTGAGCTCGGCAATGTCCTTCTGCGTGTCGTCCAGGTCGCCCAGTTCCTTCTGGATCGCCTTCAACTGCTCGCGCAGGTAGTAGTCGCGCTGCGAGGACTGCACCGAATCCTGCACCTCGGTCTGGATCTTGTTGCGCAGTTGCTGCACCTCAAGCTCCTTCGCCAGGTGCTTGTTGATGCGCTCCAGCCGCGCCGAGATATCCGGCGTCTCCAGCAGTTCCTGCTTGTCGGTCGTAGTCAGAAACGGCAGGCTCGACGCTATAAAATCCGCCAGCCGACCAGGCTCCTCAATGTTGATGGCAATCGTCTGCAGATCGTCCGAGAGTGTCGGCGAAGAAGTCACAATCTGCTGGAACTGGCTCACCACATTCCGCTGCAGCGCCTCCGTCTCCGGAGACTTCTGCGGCTCAATCTCCTCCACCACCTCGCACTCCGCCGTCATAAACGGCGAAATCTGCCCAAACTCGCCCAGCCGCACCCGCTCATTGCCTTCGGTAAACACAAACAGGCTCTGGTTGGGCATCTTCACTACCTTGTGCACCGTCGCCCGCGTCCCAATATGGTGCAGGTCAGCGGCCTGCGGAGCATCCAGCCGCGCGTCGCGCTGCGCCACCACCAGGATCGTCTTCTCCTCGCCCAACGATTGGATCAGTTGGATCGAGCTCTCGCGTCCCACCGTCAATGGCAGCACGGCATGCGGGAACAGCACCGTGTCCCGAACCGGCAGTACCGGAATCGCCCGGCCTGCGGTCGGAACCTCCGGCTCCTCGGCAGATTTGGAGGACTTCGGCTTGATAATACTTACAAAATCGCTTGGCATGGTCTCACCCTTGAGTCTCTTTATATCAGATTTCCTTCGTTTGATGCATCAGCTTCGGCAAAAGTCGCAGCCAGCCTCGCCCAACCCCCTGCTCACTCCTTAGGATGCGTTCCGCAACCTCCCTGTCATCGGCAAGTCGGTCCTCTCGCATCAGTGGGCAAGCCCTCGGATTATCAATGCCATAGGAGCGACTTACGCCGCTACGTACCGGCCCAACTCCTTCACCGCATGGCACTTTCCCGAGAGCCCGGTCAGAGCGGCATCCATCTGCTCCCCCGAATCGAAGCGTACATCCACGAAGAAAACATACTCCCACGGCGTTCCAGGCACGGGGCGAGACTCGATCTTGGTCAAGTTCACGCCCGCCCGCGCAAACTCCTCCAGCGTCCGTACCAGCGAGCCTGGCCGGTGCTCCAGGCTGAACGCCAGGCTCGCCTTGTTCGCTCCCTGTTCCGGCCAGGCGCGGCTGCCTCGAAACGCCGCCTCCTGCAGCAGCAGGTGGAAGCGCGTGTAGTTCTCCGTATGGTCCTCGATGCCCGCCACCAGCACCTCGGCGCCGTATTGCCGCGCCGCCAGCTCGGGCGCGATTCCGGCAGTATCCTCCAGGCCCTCAGCCATCAGGTGCTTCACGCTGCCCGCGGTGTCGTAGAAGTTCACCACATCGAGCCACGGCCGCGCCGCCAGCCAGTTGCGGCACTGCGACAGCGCCACCGGGTGCGATATCACCCGCTTGATGTCCTCCGGGGCCGTGCCCGGACGCGCGATCAGGTTGTGCCGAATCCGCATCAGGCTCTCCCGCGCAATCCGGACCGGCTGCGCCAGCAAAAGATCGTAGTGCTCCGCCACAGACCCATGCAGGCTGTTTTCAATGGGCAGCACGGCGCCATCCACCCCGCCGGAAACCACGCGCTCAAACACCACAGCCGATGTGGCGCATGCGGCAATCTCCACATCGCTACCCAGCATCGACAGCGCAGCCATGTGGCTGTTCGACCCCAATTCTCCCTGAATTGCCACTTTCACAGGCAACCCCAGGACAGACTCATCCGATAGTTCACACAACGCTCTTTTCCCCAGCGCGAGCTGGCAACCTTACTCCGGCACAACGCAACTTACCACAGGTACGGTACGCGGCTCGATTTTCACAAGCCTATCTCAGAACGCGACCGCACGGGAGTTCAGGAGAGCTACCATGCTTTGGACAATCACCGTTTTGCTGGTCATCTTGTGGCTGCTCGGAATGGTCAGCAGCTACACCCTCGGGGGCTGGATCCACCTGCTCCTGGTTCTCGCGGTCATTATTCTCATCTTCAACCTCATCTCGGGCAGACGTGCCGTCTGAACCAGCCCGGGAACACTGCATCCGCACTTATCCAACCGAAACTGAAACAGGAGCGGGCCATGAATCGTGACATCGTAGAAGGAAAGTTCGATCAGTTGAAAGGCAAAGCGAAGCAATCCGTCGGCGAAGCGACCGGGAATGACAATCTCGCCAATTCCGGTACGGCCGACCAGGTGAAGGGCGCAGCCAAAGAAGCGTGGGGCGATGCTAAAGACGCCGCACGTACTGCTTCTCACGACGCCCACACACGCGCCCAGGAAAGTGCGCACGACGTCCGCGAAAAGATAGCTTCCACCGCGCAGAACGCCAAGAACTCGGTCAACGATAAAGCCGAGCAGGTCAAAGAGCAGCACAAACGGGCCTCGTAATCCTGTCGTATCTCAGAACGGCTGACCCTCCAAAAAAGGGGCTCACACAACGTGGGCCCCTTCCTATTTGTGCAGCAGAACATCCGCCGCAAAGAATCCAAAGAATGCAACCGAGATCAATCCATTGAGCGTAAAGAACGCAGCGTTCATCCGCCGCAGATCCCTGGGCGAGACGATGCTGTGCTCATATCCCAACAGCGCCGCCACCACTACCACTCCCACGCCGGCCAGGTGCCCCAGTCCGAACAACTCCACCAGCCACGCCAGCAGGCATAGCATCGCCACATGCATCGCCCGCGCAATCCAGAACGCCGCGTCCAGCCCGAACGCCTGCGGCACGCTGTTCAGTCCGGCGGAACGGTCGTGCTCAAAGTCTTGGCAGGCATACAGCACGTCGAAGCCGCCCACCCACAGCAGCACCGCCCCGGACAGCACCGCGATGCGAGGATCGAGCGACCCGCGAACCGCAATCCACGCTGCCGAAGGCGCAATGCCCAGCGCCAATCCCAGCACCAGGTGCGACCACCGCGTCACGCGCTTCATATAGCTGTATGCCAGGATGATGCCGAGCGCCAGCGGAGCCAGTTCCAGCGTTAGCCGGTTCAGCCTCCACGCCCCCAGCAAAAACACACCCGCAGCGGCCACCACAAACCCCGCCACGAACCCTGTGCTCAATATTCCCGCCGGCAGCGCGCGCATCGCTGTCCGCGGATTGCTCGCATCCAACCGCGCGTCCGCCAGCCGATTGAACGCCATCGCTGCCGACCGCGCCGACACCATGCACACCACAATCCACGCCAGCACCCGTGCCTGCGGCCATCCGTCCGCTGCCAGCACCGCGCCGGTCAGGGCAAACGGCAGCGCGAAGATCGAGTGCTCCCACTTGATCATCTCCAGCGTCAGCCGCGTACTCTTCCAAACATTGCCCATCCCTTCATCTTATAAGGATGAACCGCGCCCGCCCTACTTTCCCTTCTCCGGTTCGGCGATCTGCAAATCATTTACCACCTTGAAGATTCCCGGCACGCCGTTCGCGCGAATTCCTGCAATGTCGCGGTCCATCTTGCTGTCCACCAGTCCAGACAGCGTGACATTGCCATTGACGACCGTAATGCGAATCGGCTTCGCGGGGTCCATCGCGTACTTCTGCAACTGTGGCGTACCGTAGATCACCCGCGCCAGTTCCAGCCGCAGCCGGTCGTCCATGGGCGAGACCGGCGCTACCTCCAGGTTGTCGATCACATCCTTCACGCCCGGCGTATTCTCCACCAGGCTCAGCGCAGAGTCCTTGTCCGGCGGTCCATATACTGTGCCTTGCAGCGTCACCACGCCATTCTGCACGCCAATGCTGATGGAGTTGAACGCCGTGGTGCCATAGCCTACACGGTCATAGGAGAGCGCCTTGGACAGCTTGTCCCGTAGCACCTCGTCGCTGATTCCCGTGCCGGCCACTTGAATCTCGTTGTCGACGCCCTTTACTCCGCCCACATGATGCACACGCCGGTCCGCGTCTTCCTTGTCCGCGTACCGCTCCACCGTGCCCGTCAGCACCACCATATCGCCGTGCACCGCGGCATTTACGTCGTGAAACTTCTTGTTGTCCAGTGCCTTATGGACATCCGCATCCACGCGCGAACCATCCTGCGCCACCGCCGGAATCGCAGGCAGCGTCAAGGCAAGCGCAACACTCCACAATATTCCGACCGCGGACAGACCAGACAGACCCACATTTCCTTTTCGCAGCATACGTTCACTCCCTTCGGCGGAGCCATGCACTCTGCATCGCCAACTCCTCCGATGCGCCGCGCGGAAGCATGGATGTCCACCCGATACCGGCTCGCCGGTATCTATTACCGTGTTCTTAGACGCACGAAATCGACCGTCGTTGCAAGGATTTTCGTCCTAACGGTATCGCCTGCGTATCTTATAGACCACGCTGAAGACGCCCGATTCGTCGCGCGCCACCACCAAAGATACATTCGGCGTCAGGTCGTATTGCGCCTGCAGAAATAGCTGCGCCGTCGAGTTCACATTCTGCGCATAGGTTGCGCTCAACTGACGCGAGAGCTGCTTCTGCACCGTGATGCGCGCGGTCGAGTTGCCCAGCGTCCCCACAAACGCGGGGTCGATCTTCACCGTGCCCCCGCCAAAGAGCTTGCCAATCCGGTTGCTGACCGTCGCATTCAGCGCCCCGCCCAGCAGCGCGCTGGTCGTAGGATTCGCGCCCTGCTGCACCTCCTGCTCCTGGTAGAGCTGCGCCTCCTCCTGCGTTCGTCCCAGCGCCAGCAACGCAAAGATGTCCGCCTCGCTCAGCGGCGGCTCCGAGCGGTACGTCGGCTTCAGGTTGCTCATCGTGCCCTGCAGTCCGACCGTGACGTCGTATGTCTCCACGCGCGCCGTCGCATTGATGTCGATGGTCGGATCGATGCGCACCGGGTTCGAGAAGTAGATGTCACCCCGCTGCAACTCGTACTTCGTCCCGGCAAAGGTCGCATTGCCATACGTAATCTGGATGCGCCCCAGGATCGACGGATCGGCCACCGTGCCGCGCATATTCAGGTCCACCGTGCCAGCTAGCTTGGCAAACGAGTTCTGAAAGTCCAGTTGCGGCGAGCTGGTCACATGCACGTTCAGCGTCACCTTGTTCGATGCGGCACCCGGCTCCGGCGGCGCGCTCACTCCTCCCACCGACGAGAACGCCGAAAAGTCCACATCCGGACCCACGCCGAACCGCGTGATCAACACGCTACCGCTCAGCAGCAGGTTCTGCGGTCCACCCTGCAGCCGCAGGCTCGTGTTTGCCGTCGCGCTCAAACCATATAACCGCACGCGCACCACATCGCCGGTCGCGGTCAGGTCCGCGTAGATACCGTTCTTGTACGTCAGAAAGCCGCCCAGCTTCAGTTGCCCGCCGCCCGTCATCGCGGTCAGGCTCTCCACCTCCAGGCGGTCCTCGTTGAACACCAGCGTTCCATTCAGCGCGCTCAACCCGTTCGGAACCCCGTCCATCGCGGCATTCACGTTGTCGAACTGCACCTTGCCCGTCAACGACGGCTTCTGCACGCGCCCGCTCGCCGCAATCGTGAACTCCACCTTGCCGCTCGACAGCAGATCGGGATCGAACGTGTGCGCCAACGCGACACTTACGCTTCCGTTGGCCTTCAGATCCAGCTTGCCGCCGCTCGGGTCGGTTGCGCCAAAGATCTGCACCGTGCCGCTCGCCCGCAGGTCGGTGTCCTCGCCTGTAATGTGAACCTGGTCCAGCGTAACCACGCCGTTCTTCAGACTCACCCGCAACGGCTCGCCGCTCTTCAGCTCCACCCCTTGCAGCTTCACGTCGAAGTCGCTCAGCTCCGCCGTCCCGCTCAGCCCGGTCGGGGTCTTCAGCGGACCACTCACCGTTACCACGCCCCCGATGGACGACTGTGCCTTCACGCTGGGCGGCCCATACATCGCCAGCAACGTGCCTGCATCCACGCCGGTGAAGCTCATCTTCGCCTTGGTCTCGTAATCGCCCGTCAACTGCGTCTGGCCCGACCCATCCACCTTCGCGCCCACGAGTGTGGACTGCGCCGTGTAGGAGAGCAGGCTGCCCTCGCTATGCACGTCGGCCGCGAGATCGCCAAGCGCCTTTCCATTCACCACCACTCCGGCGAGCCTGGCCGTAGCCTTCAACCCTGGCTCTTCCATCGTGCCGTCCGCATCCGCAGTCAACGTCAACGTTCCATCGGCATTCGGCATCGCTTTCTGGAACCTCGCAAACTTCGATAGCACCAGGTCGCGCCCTTCGATATGCCCATGCAGATGCTTCGTCTGCAGGTTGTATCCGCCGCTACCGGCAATCTTCATCCCGTGCAGCGACAACGCCACCTGGTTCGCCTCCAGGTTCTGCCCCTGGAACGCCAGGTTCGCCACGGCAGAGTCGTACGGCTCGCCGTACGCGACGCCCTTGCTCAGCGATATCTTCCCAGCCCCTCCAATGCTGCCCAGCGTCCCCGCCACCTTCGCATCGACAGCAATCGTCCCTGTCACTGGAATCTTCTGCTGCTGGCCGGCGATCTGCAGCACATCCTTCACGTCCGCGTTCGCAAGCTGGACGGACGCCTCCACCGCCGTGCCGTCGTCCCACAGGTAGTCCGGCCCTTTGCGCGTCATCACCTTGCGCGGTCGCATCGTCCCGGCCAGATGCAGCACCGCGCTCCCCCGCAGAATCGTCGAGCTTCCCACCGCAAGCCCCTCGTTGTACGAGTACTGCGCATCGGCCACCACGGAGTCGATCAGCGTATCCAGTTCCGTGCCCACCTTCACCTCAAGCTGAGTGCCCTGGAAGTGGCCGTCAAAGTTCAGGTCGGACGAGCGCCCCGAAGCCGTCCCATGGAAGACCACCCCGCCGTGCAGCACCACGGGAACTCCTGCCGTGCCCTTCTTGCCAAACGCCTCGTACCCCAGCGTCCGCAGCAACTGGTCGAACTCGCCCAGGTCGCGCACCGTCATGTCGACCTTCAGATTGGTCAGCGGGTCGCCCAGGTTCACCCCCAGCACCCCCTCCGCCTCGGTCGACGATTGCGGCGTCTGCAACAGCACGTGCTGGATGTTCACCACCTCGCGCAGGCCGTCGTAGTGGGCCACCGCCTCGCCGGTCATGGGAGTGCTGCTCACCGCGCCGGGGCGCGGCATCCCCGTCGGCCGGAACTTCAGGTCGCCATCCACCTGCACGGTATCCGCGACGCTGGCCAGCGCTCCGCTCCACTCCACCTTCACCGGCCCGGTCACCGCCGTATCGAAGCCGAGATCACCGTACCCCTGCGTCTCGGTCACCTCCATAATCGTCCGCAGCGGAATCGCATTCACCGTGGCCACCAGGTACGCGTGCGAGTAGATGCCGCTGGCCGCAGGCCCCGGCGCCCTTACCGACGGGACCGGCTTGTTCGAGCTCGACTTGGAATTCAACTCCGCTTCGGTCTTGCGCGCCGTTGTCACAGCAGCCACAGCGGTAGCGGAGGTCGCAGTCGCCGGAGCCGTCTCGCCCAGCCAGTTCTCAATCCGCAGCTCGCCCTGCGCGTTGCCACCGCCTGGCAGATAGCCGGACATCGCCGTCAGCAGCAGTTGTGTTGGCGTAATGTGCAACTCCGCGCCTCCATCCACATCGTGCAGCCGCACGTTGGGGTTCTCATAGCCCGCGCCGTGCAGCTTCGCATTCCCCACCACCAGGTAGCCCGCCGTGCACTCCGGATCGGGAGCCAGCGGCACGGTGCCCGGCTTCTCCGGCTTCGCCAGCGGCTTCCTGTCCCAGAAGTGCCTGCGCGTCTGCGCCACCGTGGGAGTCACCGTACAGCTATGCCCCTTCACGTGCAGGTCCACCGTTCCGGCGGTCAGCCCATCCGTGGCCGTCAGTATGGAAACCTGTTTCAGCTCCAGCGTGCCATCCGCCGAAACCTGCCACTGCGGCTGCGCAAAATGTTCCAGCGTCCCCGTGGCGCGCAGCACAGACGCCTTGCCCGAATCGAACTCCAGCGCCGTCACCTGCGCCAGGTCGCGTCCCAGCTCCATCTCCAGGTTCAGCTTCGATTGCGCCTCCGGCTGCTTGCCCATCCTGGTGCGCAGATCGTTCAGCCCAATCTTGATCCCATAGCGGTCCGTCTTGCTCAGGTAGTGGACCTCGGCATCCAGGTCGCGCGCCGCCATGTCGAAAGGGATGGCCCGGTCGTTCAGCAGGAACACGCCATTCACCAGGTCCGCCTCGTTCGCGCGCAGGTCCAGCAGCGTATCCTGCACCGGCTCCGTGCTCGCCTGCGGATGCTTCGGCTCCGGCTGGTTCGTCTTGCCGTTCTTGTCCACCATCAGGTGGACCTGCGGATGTTCCACCCGCAGCAGGTTCAACCCCACATGCGACGCCAGCCCCGCACCCACGGAGTGCGCAAAGAAGTTCGTGATCTTTACCCGCACCAGCACCTTGTCGGCGGAGAGGTACGGCGCCTCACCGGGCCCCTCCAGGCCATGAATCACCAGCCCATCCACCTCGATCGCCAGGTGCCACAGGCTGAAGTGGACGCCGCCTACCTCCACGCGTCCGCCAGTCGCGTCCTCCAGCACCGACACCAGCTCTTTGCCCACGCGATACTGGAAACTGTCCGTGGTGGTATAC
>Ga0302276_10005933_pt1 | contig 10059 bp, 8 predicted proteins | sample III_Bog_N2_3_FD_198768 | JGI IMG/M metagenome (GOLD analysis project Ga0302276, IMG submission 198768) | Peat permafrost microbial communities from Stordalen Mire near Abisko, Sweden - III_Bog_N2_3 | ecosystem: Environmental > Terrestrial > Soil > Wetlands > Peat | place: Sweden: Abisko... | reverse complement strand
CGAGCGGCAATGTCTATGTCAACGATCCAACGAGCGCCGGGTTGAAGGAGATGCCCGCCGGATGCGCGTCAGCAAGCTGCGTGACCACGATCAACGAGTCGTATTCCTATAGCCTTGCACTGGACGGCAGCGGCAACGTCTATTTTACCGGCGGAAACCTGGTAATGGAGCTCAACCGCGCCACCCCGCCGTCAATCAACTTCGCGGCAACCCCCGTAAATACCACCAGCAGCGACAGCCCACAAACGGTGACGCTGGAGAATATCGGCAACGCCCCGTTGACCTTCCCGATTCCCGCGAGCGGCGACAACCCAGGCATCACAACCTTGTTCACCCTGAACAGCAGCGCTTCAGGTGCCTGCCCGCTGGTGACTTCCGCTTCCTCGACACCCGGAACCCTTGCCGCCGGCGCATCCTGCAACCTGGCCATCAGCTTTACGCCAACAACAACAGGCAGCCTGACGGGCTCGCTGGCGCTCACCGATACGAATCTGAATGCACCTTCTCCGGCTTATGCGACCCAGACCATCGAGTTGAGCGGCACTGGAGCACACCCGCCATTCGGTCACCTGGATTCAGCTTTGGACAGCGTAACGAAGAGCAACACGGTTGGGCAGTCGGATTCGGAGGTGATAAGGGGATGGGCCGCCGACGTCGCTGATGGCGCTCCCTTGAGTAACGTCAAGGTGTACATCGACGGAAACCTGGTCGGCACGCCGACTCTCGGCATTGCGCGTCCGGATGTGGCCGCGGCCAAGGGCGCCGCCTACCTCTACTCCGGGTACACGCTCACCTATTCTGCGGCTGCACTCTCCGTGGGCTCGCACTCGGTCACTGTTGTCGCCTTCGACTCCAGCGGGCTCAATACCACATTCGGCCCGCTCGCCTTCACCGTTGCGGCCACGCCGCCGTTCGGCCACCTGGATACGGCCGTGGATAGTGTGACTGCAAGCAGCACGGTTGGGCAGTCGGATTCGGTGGTGGTGAAGGGATGGGCCGCCGACCTGGCCGACGGCGCGCCTTTGAGCAACGTCAAGGTGTACATCGACGGAAACCTGGCCGGCACGCCGACCCTGGGCATTGCGCGTCCGGATGTGGCAACTGCCAAGGGCGCTGCCTATCTCAACTCTGGATATCAGCTGAGCTACTCCGCTGCGACACTCTCCCTGGGCTCGCACTCGGTGACTGTGATCGGCATCGACTCAGGAGGAAGCTCGACCACATTCGGTCCGCTCGCATTCACCGTTGCGGCCACCGCCGGACCTGCACCGCCTGCGCCACCGTTCGGGAACCTGGATTCGGCTTTGGACAGCGTAACGAAGAGCACCACAGTTGGACGGTCGGATTCGGTGGTGGTGCGCGGATGGGCCGCAGACGTCACGGATGGCGCTCCTCTCAGCAGTGTGAAGGTGTACATCGATGGGAACTCAGTGGGCACACCGACCCTGGGCATTGCCCGTCCAGATGTGGCCACTGCCAAGGGTGCGGCCTACCTCGACTCAGGATTCCAGCTGAGTTACTCCGCGGCGGGGCTCGCGCTGGGCTCTCATGCCGTGACCGTAGTCGCCATCGACTCGGGCAACCGCTCGACCACATTCGGCCCGCTCGACATTACCGTGCAATAGACCGGGAGGGCCGGCTTCATGAGCGTCGCTTCCCATTCCAGGCGAAACCATGCCGGGGATGCAGGGAGCGGCGCTCGATCCGATGCAAGCCGGCACAGAACACATGAGTCAATGGAAGAGCGGGCGCGCAGCGCCCGCTCCGGCAGCAACACGACGCGTGTCCGCTGCCTTACGCATCGCGATCAGCGCTCCCGTCAGATGCTGTAATGCTGAGACCGGGGGTGGCACTGCGGTTTACCTGATTGCTGCGAGAGGCGGTAGACCTTTCACATTTGCGCGCCTGACTGGGAGGATTCCGCCGGTTTCCCGAGTTGCGAAGCCTTAGTCCTATCCTCGTAATGCCGCGTATACGAATCGAGCTTTGTGAAACGCTTTGAACCAAGGATCGAGGCCAACTGTGCAATAGCCCGAGTCAGCAGTTTCGATTGAAGTTTATGCAAGTTGACGTACTCTGGATCGGAATAAACGATACTCTTCCATGAATTCGGATAGTCGGCGATCGCTCGATTCCGTATTCCCGTCATTATTCTTGCGTCGTCCTGATCGTCTTGAATGTATTGGAAGACGATTCTCCTGACCCACGCGGCCTCTGAGGACGTGAGCCCGGATTCTTTCTCGAGCCTGGGAAGAGAGAATTCTGACGAATCTGAATTTTCTGGAGCATCGAGATGGTCGGCATTTTCGTCCCAGGCTCGGAGCTCCCGAAAGAATCCCAAATACCGCTGCTCCTCCTCGGTCTGGGGCGTGAACCAGTCGGCAGGGGGCGTTGCATCACCGCCTCCGGGCAGGTGATTCAAATTATCGGGAAGGGGTGATTCCACAGAGCCTGTTCCTGGATTTTGCCCGGAAGCGTTTGTTGAAAGGGCGCTGGCCAGGACTATGGCGGCAAGCAGCGCGAGGGATAGGTGCAAGATTGAAGCTTTCATAGAATTCTTCCAAGAATGGGCCAGACGGCCGCGGAACACAGTTATGGCTGCGTCGAAGATGTTCGTTTGTGGCCGAATTGGGCCACGGTACCTCCAACGGAGGGCGACCGGCACTTCGAGTGGGCTGGAGTAATGGTTTCCTATTGCACGACGCGTGGTATGTGTCCTTAAGCACACACGAGTTCAGGGCAACGCTACCGGCGGTGGGGCAAACGGCACCTGCGGTGCGGCAGTCGCTCGCGGGAGGCTCGCACTGGATGTCTCTTTGCTCTCGCGGGAATCCCCGGTCCCCAAGTGCGAGGGACCGGGGGCACCCGGCGATTTTTCCCGTTAGTTGTAGCATGGATCATCTAAATGCGGATCGCCAGAACGCCCGAAGCGCTAAGAGGGAAAAACGCTTCCGAAGGTCGGCAACCGGCGAGAAAGGCGTATAGTTTTGCCGGTATCGAGTCCGAACGCGAAATTCCGGATTGTGATCCTGTCGGTCATTGTGGCGTCTCTGACTGCTGTTCTCCCCGCAGCTCCCGGAGGCTCTTCAAAGGTGAATCCCCGGGATGGTCTGACCTACCAATGGATACCGCCCGGCAGCTACTTTACGGGCTGCCTGCCGGGAGATAGCGAATGCTATGGCCTCGAACGGCACCGGGAGAAAATCGTCGTTGCCAGCGGCTTTTGGATCGGCCGCACCGAGGTGACCCAGGCGGCATACATGCGGGTCGTGAATACCAATCCCTCGTACTACAAAGGTGCGGATCTTCCGGCGGACCGGGTGGGCTGGACGGACGCGACGACATACTGCAACCGGATCGGTATGCGGCTGCCCACGGAGTCGGAGTGGGAATATGCCGCTTACGGAGGGACTGCAGAACTGCCGAAGGAGCCGCTGGCATCCGTAGCGTGGTACGACCCAAACAGCAACGACCGTACTCATCCCGTGGCTACAAAACTGCCCAACGGCTATGGACTGTGGGACATGCTGGGAAATGTCTGGGAATGGGTGCAGGACGCTGGTAAGGGGCCAGGCGAGCACATCCTGAAGGGCGGTTCGTTCTATAACATTGCGCGGGATGTGCGAGTCTCAGGCCGGCTCAGCGCGCCACCTGATCTTCGCCACCGCGATCTCGGCTTCCGTTGCGCCTCATCCGTATGGCCGGACGAGAGATCTGCAGGCGGCAGCGCGACGCGCCCATGAGGCCACTGCTTTTGTCGATGCCGAATTCAGATGAGCGGCTGCGCGGAAATTGACACGTTACTTCAACACTGGTTCGATCTGTGAATTCAAACTGACCCACTACCACCCGGCTGGATGCGCATATGTTCATGCCCGGCGGCTGATATACTTCGAAGCTACGGACGGTTCACGATGAATCAGAGTCGGCAGCGGCGGGGATTTTTACTGATTGCGGCAATCGCAATTGGCATTGCGCTGCTTTGTTTGCTGATTCCGCAGGGTCATTCAGGGAACTCGGCGGACTGGCTGGCGATATTGCCGCTTCTGTTTGTGGGCATCATTTCGCCGCTCAGCCTGATGCCGCGCATGTCCGTTGTTGCCATTGGCCGCAGGCCGGACGCTCCTGCTCTTCCTTCACGATTCCAGCGGCCACCACCCTTCCGGCGCGCTTAATTCTTCAAAAAACATAGATTGCGGTTCTAGAATGCGGGCGGTTTTGTGCCTTGCGTCTTGATACCGATTGACGCGTAGCTCTGCCTGGAATGGGGAGGGTGTTTATGGGCCTCAATGCACTTTATTCCTTCGGGATATTTCTTTTAAACGCTCCGTATATTGCTATTGGCGTGATTCTTGCGCACTATGTTTGGCGGCGCGCTGCCTGGAGGCGTGGGAGGCGGCGGGGGAGGAAGCGGTTGGGGTATTATCCGTCTGCTTTTGCGCTGGGGATGGTTCTGCAGTTCGTTGAGGTTTTCTACCGGCCCAGCGTGGATCATTTGCTGGAGACGAAGCAGGTAGAAGTGGTGGAGGAAGACGATGAGGGCGATCCGGAAACTGCTGCGAAAGAACTAAGCAGGCAGCTCAAACGTATTCGGAGAGGGGAGGCGGTGGAGAGGCTGGTTTTGCGGGTATAGGCGGCATGTTGCGATGTAGGTCGAGTGGTATTTGTGGCACAATATGGGATGAAGGGTGGGGCTTTCGGGGCGGAGGAGCCATGTACACACTGGAACGGATTGTTTGTACTCCTGGAGTGGTGAGCGGGAAGCCGCGCATCAAAGGGACGCGCGTGACAGTGGGAGTTGTTCTTGGCCAGCTTGCCGCGGGGCACACAATCGAAGAGGTTCTTCGCGATTATCCCTATATACAGCGGGAAGACATACTTGCTGCGCTGCAATATGCCGCCTGGCGGGCACAGGAAGAGGAAGTGGAACTAAGTGTCTAAGTCCTCAGTGTCATGACGGTCCTGGTGGATTCGAACCTGACGCCATTGTGGGTAGGGTATCTGCAGGCCGCCGGAATCGATGCTGTGCATTGGTGGAGCGTGGGCAAGGGCGACGCTCCCGATGAGGAGTTACTGGAATGGGCGGCGGAGCGCAATACCGCTATTTTGACCGGCGATGGCGACTTTTCTCAAATGCTTGCATTGCGCCGACTGAGCGGGCCAAGTGTCATATTTCTGCGGACAAGTGAGCGGAACCCGCAGGGGCCTGGGGACCGTGTGATTGAGGCCTACAAGGCGATTTCGGAACGGATGGAGGGCGGGATGATTGTAACAATCGACGATCGTAGTATCCGTAGGCGGGAACTGCCTATCCTGATCGACGAATAGCTGCTGAAAACCCCACGATAACCTGCGCCATTTACACTGGTAGACGGAGAGTTTTGTCTTGATCGATAAGGTATTAACAAAGGTATTTGGGACTTCGAACGAGCGGATCATCAAAAAGCTGTGGCCCGTTGTGGCTACGATTAATGATTTTGAGCCGGCGATTAAGCAGCTATCAGACGACGAGCTGCGGGCAAAGACCGTTGAGTTCCGGGCGCGGATGGCGGCGGCCGTTGAGCAGGCAACCAAGGGGATCGAAGACAAGGAAGACCGCGAGACGGCGCAGATTGCCGCCGAGAAGGCGACGCTGGATGAGCTTCTTCCGGAAGCCTTTGCGGTGGTGCGCGAGGCGGGCTGGCGCGCGGTGCAGATGCGGCACTTCGACGTGCAGCTGATTGGCGGCATGGTGCTGCACCAGGGCAAGATCAGCGAAATGAAGACCGGCGAAGGAAAAACGCTGGTGGCCACGCTGAGCTGCTACCTGAACGCGCTCGCCGGGCACGGGGTTCACGTGGTCACCGTGAACGACTACCTGGCCAAGCGCGACGCCGAGTGGATGGGCAAGATCTACGAGTTCCTGGGGCTGAGCGTGGGCGTGATTGTCCACGATCTAAGCGACGAAGAACGGCGCGCGGCCTACGCTTCCGATATTACCTACGGCACCAATAACGAGTTTGGGTTCGACTACCTGCGCGATAACATGAAGTTCGAGTTAAAAGACTGCGTGCAGCGCGGGCACTACTACGCCATCGTCGACGAAGTGGACTCGATCCTGATTGACGAAGCGCGGACGCCGCTGATTATCTCCGGACCGACGGAACAGACGACGGACAAGTACGCACGGGTGCGGAAGATTATTCCGCAACTGGAGCTGGGCGAGGAGATTGAGTATAGCGACCACAAGCGGCAACAGGAGCTGGGCCTGGATTTGCGCGAAGGCGAGAAGTTCCTGACCGGCGACTACATTGTGGACGAGAAGCAGCGGACGATCGGCGTGACGGACACGGGCTGGGACACGATTGAGAAGCTGCTGGGGATTGGCAACATTGCCGATGCCGAAAACTGGGAACTGAAGCACTATGTGGAGACGGGCATCAAGGCGCACGCGCTCTATAAGCGGGACGTTGAGTACGTGGTGAAGGACGGCGAGGTGATCATTGTGGACACCTTTACCGGACGCCTGATGCCGGGACGCCGCTGGAGCGACGGGCTGCACCAGTCGATTGAAGCAAAAGAGGGCGTGAACATCCGCAAGGAAGACCAGACGCTGGCGACCATCACGTTCCAGAATTACTTCCGCCTCTATAAGAAGCTGAGCGGGATGACGGGCACGGCGGATACGGAAGCGGCGGAGTTCGAGAAGATTTACAAGCTGGAAATTGTTGTGATTCCGACCAACAAGCCCATGCTGCGCAAAGAGAATCCCGACGTGGTGTACCGGTCGGAGAAAGAGAAGTACAAGGCGGTTGCGGAAGAGATTGCGCTGCTGCACGAGAACAAACAGCCGGTGCTTGTGGGTACTACTTCGATTGAGAAGAGCGAGCGGCTCTCCGGCACATTGCAGCGCAAGGGCGTGAAGCACGTGGTGCTGAACGCGAAGCACCATGAGCGCGAAGCGGAGATTGTGGCGCAGGCCGGCAGGCTTGGGATGGTGACCATCTCAACCAACATGGCCGGGCGCGGAACCGACATTCTGCTGGGCGGCAATCCGGAGTTCATGGCGCGCCAGGAATTGGTGAAGAAAGGCCGGGCGCGGGCCGTCAGCGTGGCCGAGGGAGCCATCAATCCGATGGCGCCGGCGGGATTCCTGCGCTTCTATTACAACGGGCAGGAATTTGAGGTTGGCGAAGCAGAGTGGGCCGAAGTTTTTGAGGTGCACGCGGAGACGGCGCGCCAGGACCACGAGCAGGTGATTGCGGCGGGCGGGCTGTTCATCCTGGGAACCGAGCGGCACGAGTCGCGGCGTATTGATAATCAGCTGCGCGGGCGCGCGGGACGCCAGGGCGATCCGGGCGAGAGCCGTTTTTATCTGTCGCTGGAAGACGACCTGATGCGGATTTTCGCGCGCGGCATCGCCAACACGATGATCCAGCGGACGATGAACGAAGACGAAGCGATTGAGTCGCGGATGATCTCAAAGCAGATTCAGAATGCGCAGAAGGCAGTGGAAGCGCAGAACTTTGAGAGCCGGAAACATTTGCTGGAGTACGACGATGTAATGAACAAGCAGCGTGAGGCCGTGTATGGCGTGCGGCGGCGCTTGATTGAGGGCCTGGACCAGCGGGAACTGATTCTCGAGGATTACGTGGGCGGGATTCTGAGCTCGATTCTGGATGAGTTTGCGGCGGAGAATGTACGTCCGGAGCTGTGGAACGTGAAGGGCCTGGACGAGCGGTTGGTTGGGCAGTTCGGGGTGAGTCTGACGGCAGCGGGCATTAAGCCGGAAGAGCTGGCGCGGCACGAACTGGGCGATGCGATCTTCGACAAGCTCAAGAACGACTACGAGGCCAAGGAGAAGATTCTTGGTGCGGAAACCATGCGCTATCACGAGCGGATGGTGATGCTGAGCGTGATTGACGGCCTGTGGAAGGACCACCTTCTGGCGATGGACCAGTTGAAGGAAGGGATCGGGCTGCGTGGCTACGCGCAGCAGGATCCGCTGGTGGCCTACAAGAAGGAATCGTTCGACATGTTCGAAGCGATGATGCTGAAGTTCCAGGAGGACACGGTCCGGTTCCTTTTCCGGATGCAGATTCTTGGCCCGGATGGAACGCCGATCAATGCTGCTCCGCAGCCGCGGCGGGAGATTCCGGCAGCACCGCCGGTGGCGAGCGCGGTGCCTCGCGCGGGACAGGATGCGCCGGCTTTGCCACCTCCTCCGCCGCCGTCGGACGTCGCGATTCATACGCGGCAGCCTTCCACCACGATCGATGCCCTGGAGAAAGAATTCCAGCGCAAGAAACAGCGGGAGCTGGAGGCGGCAAGCCTTTCCGGCGGCGGCGATTCAAGCCAGGCAGCGCAGCGGCGCACCGGCGAGAAGGTGGGACGCAACGACCCGTGCCCCTGCGGGAGCGGCAAGAAGTATAAGAAGTGCCACGGGGAGAAGTAGGCACCTGCGGTGCGGCCAATCGCTCGCGGGAGGCTCGCACGGGCTTACTGCTTCCCGCCTTTGCGGCAGAACGCTTCAGACCTCATGCCGACGCACGACACGGTTGCGTCGGCATGAGAGTGGTTCTCTATTTTGAAAGCCGGCCGGCAAGATAGAGGTCGATCGCGACGTCGTCGTCCGCTTTCCAGATCAAGAAGCTTGGATTCTTCAGCCCCCATTTGACGTAGGGTACGACAAAATGAGCCTTGGCCGTTGCGGCTGTGCCTTCAAGATGGACAAGGATGGGGATGGTGATCTCGTGAGGCGTGCCGAGCAGTGTGAAGATACCAGTTACCTGGAGGTTCGACTCGCCTGAAAGAGCGATGGCGCCGGTATAGGTCTTCGGCTCAAAGGAAACAGTTGCGTACTGTTCGGCTTTAAGGATGTCCTTGTTCATCTTTTTGTCGCGACTGTCGTTGCCGGTTTTGCCGCTGCCGGCGAGTACGACCACCGACCCCGCCATCTTGGGAGTGCTACGGTCAAACTCAATCGATCCGGTTTGAACGTGAAAGGTGCCGTTGACGATCTCGTGGGTCGTATTGAGTGTTATCTTCACCTCGCTGGCATCGGGATTGACGACGAAGGTCTGATGCTGTGCGAGCGCGGCTGGAGCAAGTACGGCAACGAGGGCGAAGACTGTGAAGGATTGCATTGCATCTCTCCGATGGTGCTTGAACGAATGAGAGTTATATTTTGCTTGGCTAGTGTCCTGTCCCTAAAGTCCATAACAAAACAGAAGCTGTCATTCTGAGCGAACGGGGCCCCGAACGTATTTCAGTTCGGGGGTGGTGAGTCGAAGAATCTGCTTCAGTCTTTCGTGCGTTTTACAACGAACGTCTGAGACAGCACACTAGATTTCAGCCGTCGCCTCCACGGGAACAACAATCGCTTGATGGGCGACCCGTGTCAGTCTCGCGGTTACGCGCATCACGACGGGCCAGACCCTGAGGCAGAACGGGGCACACTGCGGCCGCGCTCTACGCGGACTCCTACAGCGATGGCCTGGGCGATGAGCGCCGTATCAAGCGCCTTGCGCGTCAGCGACGCTGCGGAAAAAGGCAACGGAGCCTGCGCGGCGCGTCTGGCAGCGGCCAGGCGAACGTAGCCGATAGGCACGGCTCCAAGCGAGGTCACGTCGATACCTAGCAGGTACAGGTCCTCAAGGGCCTCACCGCTCAGGAACTCTCCGCAGACTTTATGGCGCGGTGTGGGCTCGCGTTCGATCAGCGCAACGCGCCGCCCCTTGCGGGCCAGTGCGATAGCAGCGGCACAGCCTGCCGCGCCACCACCGAGGACGAGGACTTCATCTTCAAAAGGAATCTGGTTCAGATTGGACGTTGTAACTGGAATCTCCTTGTTCGGATCCGATATTTGAAATTGTACTGCTCCTTCTGGGAGTAACATGACGATCCTGTCATTTCGGTGTGGGAGCAGGCGGTAACATGAACATGACTGTCACGTGGGTTGGACGGAGCACTGGCAGAGATGGTGAGCCTCCGTTTGCTGTGCCGATCTTTTGTTCCCGATCTGTCGCACCGGCCAGATTGTTAACAGCACTTATGGCGTCCCCAAACTGGGCCGATTAG
>Ga0302276_10005930_pt1 | contig 10065 bp, 8 predicted proteins | sample III_Bog_N2_3_FD_198768 | JGI IMG/M metagenome (GOLD analysis project Ga0302276, IMG submission 198768) | Peat permafrost microbial communities from Stordalen Mire near Abisko, Sweden - III_Bog_N2_3 | ecosystem: Environmental > Terrestrial > Soil > Wetlands > Peat | place: Sweden: Abisko... | reverse complement strand
AGGATGACTTTCAGGTGTGCCGGTCCGCACGCTTCTTTCGTGGCCGCGATCTCGTCGAAGACCTTCGCGTAGTCGCCCGAGAGCATCGCGCCGCGATCGATCACCATGTCGATCTCATCGGCCCCGAACTCCACCGCGCGCCGCACGTCATCGAGCTTGATGGAGAGCGGCGACTGTCCGCTCGGGAACGCCGTGGCCACGCTCGCGACCTTGACCGGCGAGCCGGCGAGCGCCGCCTTCGCGACGGTCACCAGGTTCGGGTACACGCAGATGGCCGCGCACGGCCCGATCGTCGGATCGCGGTCGAGCGGGAGCATCGCCTTGTGACAGAGCGCCCGGACCTTCCCGGGGGTGTCTTTCCCCTCGAGCGTCGTGAGGTCCATCATCGCGATGGCGAGCTTCAGCCCGGCGACCTTCGACTGCTTCTTGAGAGAGCGCTTCCCCAGGGACGCGGCCCGCTCCTCCACCGCGACCTGGTCGACCGACGGCGGGGGCGAGTGGAACAGCGAATGGTGCGGCGCGCGAGGGCGGGCCAGGGTATGCGGAGCAGTCACGAGGGAAATCCTTACCACCGATCGCCGATAGAGCGGGGCAGAGCGGGTCTAGGGTGCTTAAAAGCTTCCGCGCGAGACCGAGAAACTCGGACTCGCGCGGGCAGGTAGCGATGCGCCCGTGCGGCGCGACTACGGCTTCGGCGGCGCAGCGTCCATCTTGGCGCGCTTGCGACGACGACGCGCGGCTTCCGCCTGCTTCTTACGGCGCTTCACGCTCGGCTTCATGTAGTGGCGGCGCATCTTGAGCTCGCGAAGCACCCCTTCCGAGGCGAGCTTCCTCTTGAGCATCTTGATCGCGCGCTCGATCCCGCGGTCGCTGACGACCACTTCGAGCGGCTTGCACTGAATCGCGTCACTCGGCATTCGCTTCTCCGCTGTCCTCTGTCACGCATGGATGCCGAGAGCTCTCGGCCAAAGGGGGCGGATCCGTAGCATGGTGCCCCCAGCTTCGCCAACGCCTTTCAGCTCGGAACCTCGACGGGCGCGGCTTTCGGCGGGGCCGCCTCGATCTGCACCGCCGGCGTCACCTTGGGCTCGACCGGCTTGGCGACGGCCTTGAGAGTGGGTTTCGCTGGCTTCGACGGCGCCTTCTTCTTGGGCTTCGCCGCCGGCTTCGTGGGCGCCGCGACCTTGGCCGCGGGCTGCGGCTTGGGCTTCGGCGCGCCCGCCTTCTTCGCCGCCGCCTTGGGCGTGCCCTTCAGGTTCGCAGAAGGCGCCGCCGGCTTCCTCGCCGAGGGCTTCGAGATCTTTCCCGCAGGCTTCGAAACCTTCGCCGTCGGCTTCGGAGGTGTCTTGGCCGCCACGGCTTTCGCGGCACCGGCAAAGTACGTGGTCGCGCGCTTCTCTCCGACCTTGGAGATCTTGCGCTCGGCCAGGCCCTGCGCGATCGGTCTCGGAATCTCGTTGGCACGAAGGCCGAGTTTGTCGCGAAGCTGCTCCGAACGGAGACCCTTCGGGTGCGCACCGAGGAGCGCCACCATCCGCTCGACGACCTGCGCGATGTTGTCGGCCGAACGGCGCACCAGTCGCCCGCGTCGGCGTCCGGGCGTCGGCGCGGCAAGCGTTTCCACCGCAGCGCGAGCGACGGGCTGTGGCGCGGCCCCATTGGGCTGGACCTCGCGCAGGAGGTCTTCGATCGAAGCGTTGCGAATCGCGTCGAGGACTCCCGCCGCGAACTTGCTCGCTAGCTGAGAGATGGCATTCCGGAGACTGGACATGAGCGGAGCTCCTTCTTCGCGTCCTGGAACAGCAACAAGCGCCCTCTGCCGGCTTCGGAGACGACTCCGCAATCACGGGCCTTCACGGGCCTTGTGTACCGAAGGAGGGACTCGAACCCTCACGCCCTTTCGGACGGCGGATTTTGAGTCCGCTGCGTCTGCCATTCCGCCACTTCGGCCTGCGACGCGGCAACGGCGGCGCCGTTCACCACGCGCGCCGAGGCTTAGCATAGCTCGCAGCGCTTCGCGATCAGGAGCCGACCGGCACCGTCGAACGCCTGCGGTCGGGATTGAGTGTGGTTGCAAAGGAGCTGCTCGGGCGCGTGTCGAACGATTAGGGTAGCGACATGCGAAGGATGACTCTGGTGATCGTGCTCGCAGCGCTCGGCTGCACCGACAAGGCGAAGGTCAGCGAACGAGCGGCTCACGCCAACCTCGACGCACTGACGACGATCGCGAACGCAGACGTCGCGCAGGTCGAGAATGGGCTCCCGCTCGGTGCCGCGAAGCTCTCTGCGTTGTGGGCGAAGGGCAACGACCCCCGACAGGACCTCCACGCCGTGCGACAGGCGCTCGCGCGCATGCGGCGCGAGGTCCCCGACCTCAACGCCGCGAAGTCGACCTTCTTCGCCATCGCCGACGACAAGGGGATCGCGATCCGCAACGATCTCGAAGAGGACGTGATGGCGGGGCAAGACTTGCTCAAGCTGTTCCCCGATCTGGCGAAGGCCGAAGGGGGGAGCTACGTCGCGACCACGGGAGCGTTTCCCGGTAGACCCCCCCCTTCCGGCCCAGACCGGGATTGGATCGCAGCGGCGCCCATCAAGAAGGACGACGGGACCGTGGGAGGCATCGTCCTCACGGGGTGGACGTTCCGGAGGTTCGCCTACCACCTGCAAGAGCAGCTCCGCCACGACCTCGAGCAGCAGCAGCAGAACGGCAAGCTCCCCGTCCTCTACGTGATGCTCTTCGACGAGACCGGCGTCTACGGCGCACCGCAGACTCCCAAGGTGAACGAGGAAGCCATTCAGGGTGTCGGGCCGGTGAAGGCCACGGTCGCTGGCGTCGCAGAAGGAACGCTCACCATTACCGAGCGCGAGTTCGGCTGGGTCGCGGCGAGGGTTCCGAAGCTCGGCGGGTCGATCGGGATCGCCGTATTGCGGAGCGAGCTCTAGCGCCGTAGGGGCGCGAGCCGCTTGCGCCTCAGGCTCCGCTCCGGCCGAACGCATGGAGCGCATAGAGGAACGAGAGCCAGCTGGCGACGACGAGCACGCCACCGATCGTTGGAGACGCGCTCCCGGCGATAGCGACTCCCACGGCGCTCCCCGCGGCAGCCATTGCGATCGCGACGCGAGGTCGTTGATCCGGTGTCAGGGCCACTTCTGGGCCTCCGCTCGGTGAAGGAAGTCGCGAACGTCGCGCTCAAGGCGGCGATCGGCCGCAATCGTCGTCGCACGGTGGTCCTCGCCCGTAGCGTCGTCCTCTGCATAGTCATCCGCGTAGAGACAGAGGAACCGTACTCCGCCATCGGCGACGGCGAGGACCAGCGCGTCCCCTCTTGGGCGCGGCGGGAGGGCGTCGCCCGCCTGCACCCAGTCCTCGGCCGTCAGGTAGGCGACGCCGTAGCTCCGGCCGGCCGCGGCTACCTCCAGCCGCACACGTCGCCCGCGAACCGTGACCCAACGATCGGCCTCCGGCGGCGCTCCTGCATCCTGGAACGTTCGCGCGATGAGGGCACGCGCGCGCCCCTCCGGGATCGGGTGCATCGCGTGGGGCGTCCGCGGTGGATCGGCGGCGCAGGCGGGAGCGGCGGCCACGACCGCGAAGGTGACGATGCTGTGGAGAACCCGCATGGCCGCTAGCGTACCCGCGATCACGCCGCTAGGTTGAACGGCAACACATGCCGCGCTTCGCCGCGATCGACGTGGGCTCCAATGCCCTGCGCCTGCGAATCATCGAGGCGGAGTCTCCGGACCGCTTGTCCCAGCTCGCCCTCTTGCCCCAGGACGCGTCGCCCTGGCAAGACGTGACGGCCCTCCGAGCGCCCGTACGACTGGGCAGCGAGGTCTTCGTCTCGGGGAAGCTGGCTCCGGCGACGATCGGTCAGGCGTGCGGCGCCCTACGCGAGTTCCGTCAGGCAATGGACGAAGCGAAGGTCGCGGTCTATCGCGCCACCGCGACGAGCGCCGTGCGCGAAGCGCAGAACGGCGGGACGCTCGTGGAACGCGCTCGACGGGAGGCCGGCATCGAGCTCGAAGTCATCGAAGGCGTCGAGGAGGCACGGCTGATTCAGCTGGCCGTCATGCGACGGATGAAGTTGTCGGACGCGCGCGCGCTGCTCGTCGACGTCGGGGGTGGGTCCACGGAGCTCACGCTCGTCGATCGCGGGGAGAGCACGTTCTCGATCTCGCTGTCGCTTGGAACGGTCAGGGTCATCGAGACGTTCCTCAAGGGGAGCGGCTCCGTGGACCGACGGCGAGCGAAGCTGATGACCGAGCAGATCGACCGCTCGATCCACGAGGCGCGCGCGGAGCTGGCGCGCGCCAACGTGCAGGTGCTCGTGGGCACGGGCGGCAACGTGGAAACGCTCGCCGATCTCTGCCCGTTCAAGGGGGGCTGGGGCGGCGCGGCCCGAGCGATCGACGTCGCGGCCGCGCGGACGCTCTTCGCGAAACTGTGCACGATGAGCGCCCAGGAGCGGCGTGACCAGCTCGGCCTCCGGCCTGACCGTGCGGACACGATCGTGCCCGCGACGGCGATCTTCCTTCGCGTGGCCGAGCAGGTGAAAGCCGCTGTCATCGCCGCGCCGGGCGTCGGGCTGAAAGAGGGGATTCTCGAGGAGCTCGTCGACAAGTACTTCCACGTTTGGGACGCGGCGGGCGAAGCGCAGTCGGTGCTCGCGGGCTGCGCTCAGCTCGGGCGCCGCTACCAGTTCGACGAAGCTCACGGGACCCGCGTGTCGGGCTTCGCGGCGCAGCTGTTCGACGACTTGCGGGAGGTCCACACGATGGGTGACCGGGATCGCCTGCTGCTGCGAGCAGCGGCGATGCTCCACGACATCGGAGACTTCGTCCGTTACGACGGGCACCACAAGCACAGCTACTACCTGATCCTCCATTCCGACCTCATGGGTCTCACGCCGGACGAGCGAGCCATCGTCGCCAACGTTGCGCGCTATCACCGAAAGAGCACCCCCGACGCGAGCCACCCGAACTTTCGGGACCTCGACAAGGACGCTCGAGCGCGCGTCAGCCGGCTCGCAGCGATCCTCCGCGTGGCCGACGCGCTCGATCGCGAGCACCTGGGGAAGGTCGACGGGGTACAGGCGGTCGTGGAGCCCGGCAAGCGACGCGTGGTCTTGCACGTCATCGGGCGCGAGGACCGGGAGCTCGAGGAGTGGACCGTGCTGGCCAAAGCGGACCTCCTCCGAGAGGTGTACGGGCTCGACGTGGTCTTTGCGAACGAGGACGGCGGGAAGACCGGCAAGACGCAGAGACCGGCGTCGAGCTGAGGGGGCCTCTACGCGGACTCGCCGCAGACGCGTCGTCACTCCGCGTTCGAGTCAGCTAAAGTGGCGCGCATGACGCGTGCCCCCCTCGCACCCGCCTCGCTGGCGGTGTTCGCGGCGCTCGCTTCGGCGTGCGTGGGGAGCGGCGTGCCCGATCCGAAAGCCGCCGCTGACGCCTACGCCCGCGCCGCCGCGAAGGGTGACGCCGATGCGATCTATTCGATGATGACGTCGAGGGCCCAGGCCTCGCGCTCACGCGACGACGTGCGAGCGATCGTGAAGGACGAGCGCGCCGAGCTGAGTGACGAGGCGAAGGGCCTCGGAGCGAAGGACGCCCGCGTGGAAGCGACCGCGCGCCTGCGGTTCGCGGACGGCGAGGAAGCCGCGCTGGATCTCGCGAACGGGGCGTTCGCCGTGACGAGCGCCGGCGCGCTCCCGGGCGGAGCTCGGACGCCGGAGGAAGCGCTCGATCAGCTTCGCCGGGTGCTGGCGCGACGCAGCTACGCGGGGCTCATGCGCGTGCTGTCGCCGGCGACGCGCGCGTCGATCGAGCAGGATTTGCGCGCGCTCGTCACGGGGCTCGATCACCCGGAGACGCTCCCTTTGACCCTCGCGGGAGACGCGGCGACCATCGCCGTGCCGGGCGGACATCACGTACGGCTGAAGCGCGAGAACGGCGTGTGGAGGGTCGACGACTTTGATTGACCTGCGCCGCTCGCGACTCTGGATCGGCGTGGCCATCGTCGCGGTGCTGCTCGCGATCGTCGTTCCGCGACCTGCCCGCGCCTTCGGCGAACGGAGCGCGTTCGACCCGCGCGTGCTGCTCGCCGGCGGAACGACCGGCCCAGCGCACCTGAGCGCGCCCGCGCGCTGGTCGTGGGAGCTCCAGCAAAGAACGAGCGCACCCGCGCGCCTGACCCCGTCCAGCATTCGCGCTGACGACCCGGCGATCGTGGAGGCGCCGTTCGTGTACTGGAGCGGCGACACGGCGGTCTCGGAGCTGACCTCCGGAGAAGTGAGCGGACTTCGTCGTTTCTTCGCGCTCGGCGGGGTCATGGTCGTCGACGACGCGGCGGCGGGGGGCGACGGCACCGTGAGCCCCTTCGGTCGATCGGCTCGGCGCCAGCTGGCGCGGGTGCTCCCCGATGCGACGCCGATCTCGCTCGGGATCAAGCACGTGATCTACCACTCGTTCTATCTGCTCAACCGAGCGGAGGGGCGTGTGCTCGGACCTTCGCAGGTCGACGCAATCGTTCGTGGCGGAGCGGCCCAGGTCGTCTTCACGGAGAACGATCTCGGAGGGGCGCTCGCGCGAGGGGGGAGCGGGATCTGGGAGGCGCCCGTGGTCCCCGGGGGCGAGCTGCAGCGAGAGCACGCGATACGCCTCGCCGTGAACATCGCCATGTACGTCCTGTGCACGAACTACAAGGACGACCAGGTCCACGCTCCGTTCCTGATGCGACGACGAGCGCACGCCATATCGCCCACCGAGCCGTAGACCAAGTCACGATGCCGACAACGCGCTTCGCTTCGACGTCCGATCTGCCCACGTGGGCCGTCGTGGCCGCGTGCGTGCTTGCGACGGCGAGCCTCCTTTTGCTCTTCGTCGAGATGCGACGGCGTGAACGAGGCGGCGCCCTGATCGTGGTCACGGGCATCGCCGCCGTCGCGTCGCTTCTTCTTGCCGTGCTGCGCCCGGCGAGAATCTCCGCCCGAGAGAGCGTCGTGGGGGCCCGCGTCGTGGTGCTCGCTGACTCCTCGCGATCGATGGCGTTGCCCGGTGACGATGGGACCGCCCGGCAAGAGGCTCGTGACGCCGCAATCATCGCACTGCAAAAGAGCGCTCCCGATGCGCGACTCCTCGTGCTCGGTTTCGGCGACGGGCCGCCACAGCCACTGGTTTCAGGCGGAGACTCACGTGCTCCGCGGAGCGACCTGACGACGGCGATTCGCGCGCTCGCGGCCTCGCCGGACGAGCGACCGGCTTCGATCGTCGTCGTGAGCGACGGGCGGCTCGACGATCCCCCGGAGGCCACGGGGGAAGCGCCGAATGCATTCACCGCGCTCGGCGACGAGCTCCACGTCCCCATCAACACCATTGCGACGACGCAAACCGCGCCAGCCGACGCCAGCGTACGCCACGTCTCGGCATCCGGTGCTGCGGTCGCGCACGTGCCGATGTCGCTTCGCGTGGAGATCGGCTGCGGCGGCGGGCTCGCGTGCGACGAGCTCACGGTCACCGCGCGCGAGCTCCGGGACGATGCCCCCCCCGCGCTCCTCGCGAGCGGCCTCGCGCACGTGAAGGACGGCAAGGCGGTCGTCGATCTCACGGTCACACTCGAGCGCGCCGGCGCACGCATTCTCGAGGTGGCCATCACGCCGCCAAGCGGCGACGCCATCCCGGAGAACGATCACCGCTTCCTCACGTTCAACGTGGCGCGCGAGCGAGTGCGCGTGCTGCACGTGGCCGGCATGCCGACGAACGACGTCCGCGAGCTACGGACGTGGCTGAAGAGCGACGCGTCCCTCGACGTCGTCTCGTTCTTCATCCTCCGCACGAAGACAGACAAGACCGACCCCAACTCGCCGAACGGACAGGCGGCCGACAGCGAGCTCGCGCTCATCCCCTTCCCCGTCAACGAGTTGTTCAGCGAGCACCTGCCGTCGTTCGATGCCGTCGTCCTTCAGAACATCGACGCCGTCGAATACGAGCTGGATCGCCACCTCGGAGAGCTGGCCAGCTACGTCAAAGGGGGCGGCGGGCTCATCATGGTCGGCGGCGAGAACGCGTTCATCCGCGGCGGCTACGCGGGCACGTCGTTGGGCGCCGTGCTCCCGGTGGAGCTCGACCGGACGCCGGGCGCGACTTCCGACGACGCGACCCCATTTGCGCCGAAGTGGACGGCACAAGGCAAGGCCGCGCCGTTGCTGCGTCCCGTACGCGCGATCCTGGGCGACGAGCTGCCGCTCATGCCCGGCACGAACGTCCTCGGCGACGTGCGCCCCGGCGGCGTCGCGCTCTGGACGCACCCGACACGGACGACGAAGAGCGGCGCGCCGATGCCCGTGCTCGCGATCGGCGACGAGGGGGATGGGCGTACCATCGCCCTCGGGATCGACGGGCTGTGGCTCCTGAAGTTCTCGCAGCTCGGCGCGCGCACCGCCGGCCGAGGTCACGGCGCGCTGTGGGACGGACTGCTGGGATGGCTGATGCGCGACCCACGGTTCGAGCCGGCGCAGATCGACGTCGTCGGCGGGTGCACGGCGGGGCTCGCCTCGACGTTGCGCGTGCAAGTGCTGCCGGGAGCGAGCGATCCAATCGTGGTCGACGTCTCCGAGATCGACAAAACGGGCAGCTCGCCCCCGGTGCATCTCGAAGCGAAGCGAGCCTCGCCGGACGAAACGACGATCGACCTGCCGATCCGTGCCCTACCTGCCGGTGGCTACACGGCCAGGCTTCGCGTGGGCGACGGCTCGGCAACGCGGCGCGACTTTGCGTGCGAGGGGGGGGGCGACGAGTGGGCGGATTCGCGCCCCGATCCCGAGCGGCTACGGGCCCTGGCGAAGGCATCGCACGGCTCCTTCGCGTTCGCGCACGACGCGGCCTCGATTCCGTTTCCGAAGCCGACCGTCGTCAGCGCCGAGCGACACGTGGTTCCGCTCGCTCCGCCGTGGGTGTGGTCGCTCATTGCGGCAACGTTGCTCGGCGCGCACTGGTTCACGCGGAGGAGAAGCGGGCTCGCATAGTGGTACGGTGAATCGCGGAATGCGTGGATGCTCGCGGGGGCGATCGCCTCGGCCACGCTCGGCCCGAGCGTGGCGCGCGCGCTCGTGTGGCCCGACGTGCCCGAGCGGGTCGAGCGCGGGCTCGGCTCGATCGACCCGGCGACCAGGCGCGCGGCGGCGCTGGAGCTGGCGACGCTGGGGGCGCAACGAGCGACGCCGCTCTTGCTCCACGCGCTCGAGGACGCCGACACCGACGTGAAGGTCGCCGCTGCCGACTCGGCGATTCGCCTGCGCGTGCCGGCGGCGACCGAGGCCGTCCTGGGGTGGCTCGCCGGTCCGGACCCGAAGCTGCGGGTCGAGGCGTGCGCCGTGGCGCGCGCGCTCCCCAACCCGCGCGCGGTCACGGCACTGGGAAGAGCACTCGGCGACGCGGAAGCGCAAGTGCGCGCGGCTGCGGCGGACTCGCTTGGAGCCTACGCCGGGAACCCGGACGCAGCGTCTCCGTTGCTCGGGAAGCTCGACGATGCGAGCCCGGTCGTGCGCGCGGTGATCGTGCGCTCGCTCGCACGGCTGGGCGACGAGCGCGCGGTCGTACCGCTCGTCGGCAAAGCGCAAGACTCCGTGCCGGAGGTGCGCCAGGCCGTGGCGCGCGCGCTCGGTGACCTCGGCGATGCGCGTGCGACGCAAGCGCTCGTGCTCCAGCTGCGCGACAACGTGATCGACGTGCGCATCGAAGCGCTGGGGGCGCTCGGGAAGCTGCGTGCGGCCGACGCGGCCTTCGCGATCGCTCCACTCGTGGCCGACAGGACCGCGACCCTGCGGCAAGCCGCAATCGCCGCGCTGGGACGCATCGGGACCGCCACCGCCGTGCGCGCGCTGATCCTCGCGCTCGGCACGGGGGACGACGCGACGGCCGGGTTCGAACGAACGCCCGTGCGCGAAGCGCTCGTCGCAGCGGGCCCCTCGGCCGCCGCCGAGGTCGCAGCGGTGCTCGACCATCCGGCGAGCCCCGCCGCGGCGGCGAGCGCTGCGTGGGTTCTTGGAGAGCTCCACGCGCGGG
>Ga0302276_10005927_pt1 | contig 10067 bp, 14 predicted proteins | sample III_Bog_N2_3_FD_198768 | JGI IMG/M metagenome (GOLD analysis project Ga0302276, IMG submission 198768) | Peat permafrost microbial communities from Stordalen Mire near Abisko, Sweden - III_Bog_N2_3 | ecosystem: Environmental > Terrestrial > Soil > Wetlands > Peat | place: Sweden: Abisko... | reverse complement strand
AAGTGGTGTTTTGCAATCAATGCGGATCTTCATCGCGCGACGTGGACGGATTTTGTCGCGGATGCGGGGCGCCGATGGCTTCCGCGGAGCCCGCAAATCCAATGCGGCCAGCAGATAAGCCCTCGCCTGAAGCCGCCGCCGCGCAGACGGCATCCGTCGTCCCGGCCATATTTCCATCGGACCGGCTGACCTCGAAGAACGTATGGGTCGCTGGACTGCTGGCGTTTCTCCTGGGGCCGCCCGGAATGATTTACAGCACGCCGCTTGGAACCCTGGTGATGTCCATGGTATCGATCCCGGTCTGGTTCTTTGGCGGGCCGCTGCTGATGCTGCTGGCTTGGGCTGTATGCATCTTCTGGGCCGTCATGGCGGCGCGGGATTAGATTTGCAATTCCGGGCTCGTCGCTTTGTTCAAAAACGCTTCATGTTCTGCGCTTTATTGACTCAAGCAGCGTGCTGTCGATGCGCGTCTGCCAGCCGGGGCCGCTCGACTTGAAGTGGTCAATCACCTCGGGCGACAGGCGCAGAGAGACCAGCTTCTTGGTCGGCGCCTTTTGCAGCCCGCGCTTCCCTCGGCGAACCACCTTGCCGTTTCGGATGAGGTCGGCCTGGGCAAGCCAGGCGCGTGTAGCTTCGGCGTCGTTCGGATCATAGGGGCCGTCTTCGGCCTCGTAGGGAATCTTGTCGCCCTCTTTGAATGCAAGAACGCGTTCCCAGCTGGTTTCAGATGATGTCTCTTTCATGCTGTTCGCGCTCCTCTCTCGATGCGGGCCGGAATGAGATCACACGAACGTCGTTCCCGCGTTCGGTATAAATCAGCGCCAGCAGTCTGCCGTTCACGACGGCAAATGCAAGGTCCATCAGGCGGCGCTCGCCCTTGCGATTGGATTGATAGGTGCATTTGTCCGCGTTGTCATAGACAAGATGCGCATCGATGAAGTCAAGCCCATGCTTCTCCAGATTCGACTTTCGTCTTGCCTCATCCCAGACAAGCAAATTTAATTGTAGCTACAATATAGTTGGATTGCAAGCGGCGATCTGCATTCCTTTCCGCTCCTGCATCCTCGCCACCCGCACCGCATCCAAACCAGCATGGAATATCGTCTTCTGGGAGGCTCCGGCCTCAAAGTTCCCGCTCTCAGCTTTGGCACCGGCACCTTTGGCGGCGCAACCGAGTTTTTCAAGGAATGGGGTTCGACCCAGGCGGCCGAGGCCAAGCGCCTGATCGACATCTGCTTCGAGGCCGGCGTCAACCTCTTTGATACCGCAGACATCTACTCCGACGGCAAGTCGGAAGAGGTGTTGGGCAAGGCGCTCAAAGGCAAGCGCGATCAGGCGCTCATCTCCACCAAAACTACCTTCCGCTTCGGAACCGGGCCCAATGACGTTGGCTCCTCGCGTTACCACCTGCGCCGCGCGCTCGAAGGAAGCCTGCGCCGGCTCGGCACCGACTACGTGGACATCTACCACCTGCACGGCTTTGACGCGCTCACCCCGGTTGAAGAAGTGCAGGACACGCTGAACACCTTTGTCCGCGAAGGCAAGGTGCGCTACATTGCCTGCTCCAACTTTTCCGGATGGCACCTGATGAAGTCGCTGGCCGTGGCCGAGCGCTATGGGTGGACCCGCTTTGTCGGGCATCAAGTCTATTATTCGCTCATCGGCCGAGACTACGAGTGGGAGCTGATGCCGCTGGGTCTCGACCAGAAGGTTGGCGCGCTGGTGTGGAGTCCGCTGGGCTGGGGACGGCTGACCGGTAAAGTCCGCCGCGGCAAGCCGCTGCCCAAAGTGAGCCGCCTGCACAAGACAGGCGGCATGGGCCCGCAGGTTTCCGACGAGCACCTTTACACGGTGGTCGACGCGCTGGATAAGGTGGCTGCCGAAACCGGCAAGTCGGTCCCGCAGGTTGCGCTCAACTGGCTCCTGCAGCGGCCCACGGTATCCTCGGTCGTCATCGGCGCGCGTAATGAGCAGCAGTTGCGGCAAAACCTGGCCGCCGAGGGCTGGAATCTGACCGCGGAGCAGGTGGCCGCGCTCGACAAGGCCAGCGCGCAACCCGCCATCTACCCCTACTGGCACCAGCACCAGTTCACTGAGCGAAACCCGCTGCCGGTGTAGAAAAAGTTGTCAGAGATCGGGGGTCCGGGATCAGGGTCCGGGACCAGGGGTCAGGGATCAGAGATCGGGAAGCATCGGGTGCTCGACAGGCGGTTCGTTGAGGTAGAACTCCGTGTAGTCCAGGTAGTTCTTTGCATATTCCAGTATCAGGGCGCGGTCCTTGTCGCTGAGTTCGCGGCGCATTTTGGCGGGTACCCCGGCCCACAGCGTCCTCGGGGGCACCACGGTGTGCTCCGGCACCACCGATCCGGCGGCGATAATTGACCCCGCACCGATGCGGCAGTCGTTCAGCACACGCGCGCCAATCCCGATCAGGCACTCGTCTTCCACCACGCAGCCGTGCACCGTGGCATTGTGGCCGATGGTGACCCAATCGCCGACGATGACCGGATACAAATTGCGCTGGCCGTGCAGCACCGCGCAGTCCTGCACGTTGGAGTTGGCGCCCACGCGGATCGTATTCACATCGCCGCGCAGCACCGCGTTCATCCACACCGAGGAGTGCGCCCCCAGCGTCACGTCTCCAAGCACCTGCGCCGAGACATCGATGTAGCAACCTTCGGCGATCTGGGGCAGGCGCCCCCGGTAGCTGCGGATCATGTTGGTGAACCCTCCCGTCGGAGCCCGCCGGCTCCCACAAATAAAGTGTAAAGGAGCAACCGGCGGGGCTGTCGACGCTGGAAATGGGACCAGCAAGCCAAAAACGACCCGGAATCGGTGCAACTCCCTATGATTCAGTTACACGGAATTACCAAAATCGGCGTATTTACAGTATCCTAGAGAGGCCCCATGGCAGGTTTGGAGGTGGGATTTTTTGGCAGAGGTTCGTATTCAAGAAGGCGAACCGCTCGAAAACGCGCTGCGCCGGTTCAAACGGAAGGTACAGCAGGAGGACATCATCAAGGAAGTCAAGCGTCACTCCTACTACCTGAAACCTGGCGAAAAGAAGCGTGTCAAGGCGGCTTTAGCTCGTAAGCGGAATCGCAAGAAGGCTCGTAAAGAGCAGGACTAACACCAACAGAATCGTGACCCAGGCCGTCCCGGTGGCTTTAGCTCAGACTGAGCGAGAGCCACCCGACAACCCAGATAAGACAGGGCGGCCGGTCGCGATTCTTTCATTTGGCTTCATCGTTTTGCACGTACGGTGCATGAGATTTCAACCCAGGTCTTCCGGTTCCCCGGGCAGGCTTGGGTATTCGCCGCGAAGTTGTGCGGTCCGGGCCCTTGTTGTGAAAGAAGCACGAAGACAGGGAATCGGAACCGGCGAGTAATTCGGGGGTCATGGCCGATTCAGTATCTCCCCGTCTTTGGGGAAGCCGGCCATGGAATTTACCGACAAAGTACTGAAATGCATCGATTGCGGCGACGAATTTATCTTCACCGCCGGCGAACAACTCTTCTTCCACGACAAGCAGTTCACCAACGACCCCAAGCGCTGCAAGCAGTGCAAGGCGAAGCGCGCCCGCGGCGGCTCCAGGGTTCGCTCTGAGACCCGTACCACGTGTTCGGAGTGCGGCGCGGAGACGACGGTTCCCTTCAAGCCCACCCAGGGCAGGCCCGTGCTGTGCCGCTCCTGCTTTCAAAAATCGCAGACCGAAGCGAGCGCGCAGCTAGGATAGCGCCGAGCTCATCAGCAGATCTCCCTTGAATCCCGATGGGAAGCCGGCTGCTCGCACCAGCGTGGACAGTTGCGCCCAGTGGCGCTGGCTGTGAAACAGCGTGTGCGCCGTGCCCTTGCGAATGGAAAAGGTACGGGCCTCCGGGGGTAGCCAGGCAAAATCCAGCGTCAGCGTATCGTCCCATTTCGTACTTGGGTCGTCGATGAGCCCGCGGAAGATTTCCACGGCTTTCAGGTGCAGGTCGAAGAGCGCATCCAGCGGGCCGGTGGGCATGTCTTTCCTGTCAGTCTGCGGCAGGCCGGCAATGCGCTGCGCCCAGACCAGCTCCACGCCCCAGATGTGGCGCACAAACTCCTGTACGTTGGCGGTTCCGCCGATGCCGCAGGGCAGCTCCAGCAGGGCCGGGTTGGCCTCCAGGTGAGCCTTCCAGAAATTTGACGCCTCCTGGTTCCAGGCCAGAAGCTCCGCGAGCGTAATTGCAGCAGTCATGATTCCCTCCTCATTTCTTTCTCAGGGCGCGATGGCCGATGTCATTCCGGTAGTAGATCCCTTCAAAATCAATCAGCGCCATCGCCTGGTAGGCGCGTGCAAGAGCCTCTTCCAGCGACGGAGCCGCGGCGGTAGTGGCCAGCACGCGACCGCCGGCGGTGAGAATCTGGCCGCCCATCTGCGCTGAGCCGGAGTGGAACACCTGCACGCCCGGAACCTGCGCCGCCGCGCTGAGGCCGGTGATGGGAAATCCCGTCTGGTAGCCGCCCGGATAGCCCGACGAACTGGCCATCACGCAAGCTGACGCGCCGGGGCTCCAGCGGAATTCAATCTCCGCCAGCCGGCCGTCGATGCAGGCTTCCAGCGCATCTACCAGGTCGCTCTCCAGGCGCATCAGGATCGCCTGCGTCTCCGGATCGCCGAAGCGGGCATTGAACTCAAGCACCTGCGGCCCGCGTGCGGTCATCATCAGACCCACGTAAAGCACCCCGACAAAAGGGGTGCCTTCCTCCGCCATGCCCTTCACCGTCGGCTCGGCAATGTGCCGCAGAATCCACTCCTTCATGCCCTCGTCGAGCATGGAATCGGTAGAGTAGACGCCCATGCCGCCCGTGTTCGCCCCCGTGTCGCCCTCGCCGATCCGCTTGTGATCCTGCGCCGGCACAAGCGGCGCCACATGCTTGCCGTCGGAGAGGCAGAGAAAGCTGATCTCGTCGCCCTCCAGAAACTCCTCCAGGACGATCTGCTGCTCCGCCTCGCCCAGCAGCTTGCCGCTGAAGAGACCATGAGCCGCCTCCAGGGCCGTCTGCCGCGACGGGCAGATGATGACGCCCTTGCCGGCCGCCAGGCCATCCGCCTTCACCACAATCGGCGCGTGAAAGATCTCGATTGCCTTTTCAAGCTCGTCCGACGTGGTGCACACCGCGTAGTTGGCCGTGGGAATGTTGTGCCGCTGCAGGAACCGCTTGGCGAAAGCCTTGCTGCTCTCGAGCTTCGCCGCTGCGCGCGTGGGCCCGAAGACGCGGAAACCGCGTGTCTGCAGCACGTCCACAATGCCCAGTGAAAGCGGCAATTCCGGCCCCACAATGGTCAGGTCAGGCTGCTCGGCTTCCACCACTTTCACCATCGCGTCCAGGTCTTTCAAGCTGACCGGAACCGAGCGCGCAATCTGGGCGATTCCCCCGTTTCCCGGCGCGCAAACCACCTCTTTGACTCGACTGCTTTTTTGAACCGCCCAGGCCAGCGCATGTTCGCGGCCCCCCGAACCCAAGATGAGAACTTTCATTGCCCTTCCAATCCCCTGACAGCCTATGGTCGGCAATGGAGCCGGGTGAAGTCAAACCGCCGCGCGAAATGGGCAGAACTGCCGCTCGCCTATACTGGCAACTGGTGAACGAAGGCCCGCGCGATGGTTCAAACCCGCATCAAGCCGTATCTTGAGCAAGTGGCCGAGCAGGCGCGACGGGTGGAACAGACCCGCGTCTACCGGCGCAACCAGATCCTCGGCCTGCTGATCGTCGCTGCGGTGATTCTGGCGTGGGCGCTCATTCACACAAATCCCAAGTGGATCTTCCCGCCCGGCTGGTGGCGCCCATGACCATTGCATGGAGCAGCCCCTTGGACGAGGGCAAGCTGCCTCTAGCGGTTCTGCTCCTCGGCCCCACCGGCAGCGGCAAGACGGCGCTCTCCCTCGCGCTGGGCGAGCAGTTCAATGGCGAAATCGTCAGTTGCGACTCGGTCGCCGTCTATCGCGGCATGGACCTGGGCACGGCCAAGCCTACCGCTGCAGAGCGCGCACACCTGCCCCATCACCTCATCGACGTAGCCGACCCCGACCAGCCTTTCACCGCGGGCGAATATAGCCGCCAGGCCCGCGCAGCCCTCAAAGCCATCGCCCAGAAAGGCCGCTTGCCCATCGTCACCGGCGGAACCGGCCTCTACCTCCGCGCGCTCGCGGAAGGCCTCTTTCCCGGCCCCGCCCGCCAGGCGGATCTCCGCGAACGTCTTGAGCGGAGCCGCCAGCGCCACGGCGACCCATGGCTGCACCGCCTGCTCACACGCCTTGACCCCGCCTCCGCCGCGCGCATCCATGCCAACGACGTGCCCAAGCTGCTGCGCGCCATTGAAATCTGCATCGCCGCGCGCCAGCCGCTCTCGCAGCTTCTCAGCGACCAAGAAACTGCCCGTGACCCGCTCACCGGCTTCCGCCTGCTGCGGATCGGCCTCAACCCGCCGCGCAAGGCCCTTCCGCCCCGCGAGGGTTTATATGACCGCCTCAACCAGCGCGCCGCCGCCATGTTCTCCGCCGGCCTGGTGGAAGAAACCCGCGCCTTGCTGGCCCGCTACGGCCCGGTCAAGGCACTCGACTCGCTCGGCTACCGCCAGGCCGCAGCCGTCCTCAATGGGACCCTCACCCCCCCTGCCGCCATCGAAGCCGCGCAGCAGGGCCATCGTAACTACGCCAAGCGCCAGCTCACATGGTTCCGGCGCGAACCCGAGGTGCATTGGCTCGAAGACTTCGGCGATCAACCCGAGACGCTCAGAGCAGCCGCCGCCCTGGTCCGCGCCAACCTCTAACCGTTCCAACCGCGCCGCGCGCTCCCAAACCATCTTCTGGCGCATCCATTAAACTGGGTGGGGTAGCGCGGCGTTTGCGGCACTTGGCATCCGCCCCGGAACGGAGCTCTCTTGACAGACACAGTGTTCGACGTTGCAATCATCGGCGGCGGTCCCGCCGGCTACACCGCGGCCATCCGCGGCGCGGAGTACGGCCTCAAAGTCGCATTGATTGAGATGACCCCCAAGCTGGGCGGCACCTGCCTGCACGTCGGCTGCATTCCCACCAAGGCGCTCTTGTTCAACGCCGAAATCTGGGACCACCTGAAGCACGCCGCCGACTTCGGCATTGGTGGCGTCGCCGCCGAGCCGACGCTCGACTGGCAGACCGTGCTCAAGCGCAAGGACTCGATCGTCGCCAAGCACGTCAAGGGTCTAGAGTTCCTGATGAAGAAGCACAAGATCACCACCATCGTCGGCTACGGCCGCCTCACCGGTTCCGCACAGGACGGCGTCCATACCGTTGAAGTGTCTTCGGCAAACAGCGAAACCAGCCAGGTGAAAGCGAAAAACGTCCTCCTCGCCACCGGCTCCTCGGCCAAAATGCTGCCCGGCCTCGCACCCGACGCGAGCATTCTTACCAACGTCGAAATCCTCGCCATGGACCGCGTGCCCAAGTCGCTGATCGTCATCGGCGCGGGCGCGGTGGGCATGGAGTTCAGTTCCATCTTCCGCAGCTTCGGCAGCGAAGTCACGATCCTCGAGTTTCTTCCCCGCGTGGTTCCCATCGAGGACGAAGAGGTTTCGAAGGAGATCACGCGCCTCTTCAAGAAACGTGGCATCGACGTGAACACCGGCGCCAAGGTCGAGAAGGTAGAAAAGACCGAGACCGGCGTGAAGGTCAGCTATACCGACGCCAACGGCAAGCCGCAGGTGAAAGAGGCTGAGAAGGTGCTGGTCGGCGTGGGCCGCGCGGGGCTCACCGCGAACATCGGCGTGGAGAAGACCAGGATTGAGCTTGATCGCGGCCTCGTCAAGGTGAATGAGGCGCAGGAAACCGCCGAACCAGGTATCTTCGCCATCGGCGACATCGTCTTCGGCCTGCCGCAACTGGCGCATGTGGGTTCCATGGCCGGCATGGTGGCCGTGGCCAAAATCGCAGGCCGCAAGTTCCGCCCCATTCGCCGCGACCGCATCCCCAGCTGCACCTACACCGAGCCGCAGATCGGGTCAGTGGGCCTGACCGAAACGCAGGCCAAAGAGAAAGGCTACGAAGTCAAGGTGGGGAAGTTCCCCTTTGCGGGCAACTCCAAGGCCACCATCCTCGGCAACCACGATGGATTCGTGAAGATTGTTGCCGACGCCAAGTACGGCGAAATTCTCGGCGTGCACATTCTTGGCCCCCAGGCCACGGAACTCATCGCCGAAGCAGTGGCCGTGATGGAGCTCGAAGGCACTGTGGATGAGCTGATGTACACCATCCATGCTCACCCCACGCTCGCCGAGAGCCTGCTGGACGCCTACGGCGCCGTGGAAGGCATGGCCATCAACGCATAAGGACTATTGGCTATCGATGTAAGACACGCAGCTGTTGCAAAGGCTTGATCCGTCCGTCATTCGCTCGCCGCAGCGCATACAGAAAGTGATTGCGCAGACTTCGCGGCATTCTTTGTTTGTGCATACGCCGACGTCACCGTCCTCGGTCTGCACCACTGTTTCCTCCCAGCATTCAGGACATTGCAGGAAGGAGTCGGGATCTGGATTGTGCCTTGGATGGTAAGGTTCGAGATCTGCCAATGCATCAAGTTCTTCGTCGCTCAACGCGGAGTATTTCGCAACTCTGTGTTTCCATGCGGCGATCTCCTCCTGCTTCAATCGTGCCGAGATTCTCCGCAACTCCTGCATTCTGTCCCATACCTCGGGTTCAACATGATTCTCAAGGCGGACATCCAATTGGTCTCTCAAAAACAGATAGGACAGTTCCGAGAGATCCCCAATGATGGCTTGTGCTTGTCTGACATCTACCGCGAGCTCATAATGTTCGATGAGATTTCTAAGTCCTTGCGCGGTGCGAAGGGTTCTCTTGGCTTTGTCGTCGAAGACCACGCTCGCGCAAGCCTCCAGGCGGACAATTACTTCATCAAAGTCTACAGTCTTCGCATTTGACTTCCCCGCCTCCTTAACGTCTTTGAAAATCAGTGAATGGTGCTCTCGCTTCAGCCGCTCCTTTAACAAGAGAACCAAACCCGAAAATAGATGGAGGATCGCGTATTTGTGGCTAACGGGATCTGGCTCGTCGTGGAGAAAGAACCGCACACCAGATTGAATGAAGTCAATTCCGTTGCTCAGAAGATTCAGCTTCAGTTCTTGCGCCGTCGCCTTTGCCATTGTTGTCTCCGAAGCGTTACACCCGGTCTAGTTCGGCAAACAGCTCTGCTAGCACAATGCGTATCGGCGTTTCCGGAATGGCAAGCTCGCCGGAGCGGGCCAACTCCAGGCCGGATGCGGCGCCTCGATACCCAACCCTGGCGGCGGGGTCGATGACCCACACATGCTCGATCCCGAACTCCAGATACTCCTGAGCCTTCGTCGCCGTTCGCCGCAGCGTATCTTCGGGCGATTGAATCTCGATGACCAATAGCGGAGGATGCGTGAGGATTCGCTCGCGCGGTGAACCCGCACGAAGGATAGTCACGTCGGGCACGCGGAAATGATCGGTCTTGGTCTGAACTCGCTGCTCCGGGAGGCAAATCACTGCCCAGTCCGCGCGATGATTGTTGAAGATTGCCGCAAGGATTCCTTGTAGAAATGCATGTTCGAACTCGCCCAAGTCGCGCTCCTCGATCACCCCGTCCACATACTCGCAGTCGTGCTCGTAGACGGTCGAGAGATACTCTTCGACGCTGACGTGCTTTTCGAAAACAGGCTGCGTTGCCATGAAGACAGTATCCTCCGATTTTCGCGATCTCGCCAGTGTTCCTTACAACTCCGTCGACTGACCCTCCACGAGTGTCTTTGCTTTGGCGATGAAATCCGCCAGCGGCTGCGTGCCTTGGTCGCCCTTGCCGCGCGTGCGCACACTTACGCTTCCAGCCGCTTCTTCCTTGTCGCCGAAAACCAGAATGTACGGCGTCTTCTGGTTCGCAAAGTCGCGGATCTTGCCGTTCATCTTCTCGTTGCGGTCGTCCACTTCCACGCGCAGGCCCGCGGCCTTCAACTCCGCTTCAACTTTCTTCGCGTATTCGTGGTGCCGCTCGCTGATGGGCACCAGGCCCACCTGCACCG
>Ga0302276_10005906_pt1 | contig 10089 bp, 10 predicted proteins | sample III_Bog_N2_3_FD_198768 | JGI IMG/M metagenome (GOLD analysis project Ga0302276, IMG submission 198768) | Peat permafrost microbial communities from Stordalen Mire near Abisko, Sweden - III_Bog_N2_3 | ecosystem: Environmental > Terrestrial > Soil > Wetlands > Peat | place: Sweden: Abisko... | reverse complement strand
GCTCCGGTTTCGGTTCGTAAAATTGTGGGCCGCAGGACGGAAGAGACGCACTGGGCCGCTTCATAAGGCTTGTATATTCAACTAGTATACGCGCGTGTGGCCCAAAAGTAACCAGTTTGTTAACCACCTCATAAACAGATGGGCGCGAGCGGCTCGTGCTGCGAAGCGAGCAGGAGCCGGTTCTGCATCAGGCTGGGTTTGCCGGCCAGGGCACGCTCGGCCGCCATGCGGGCCAGTTCGGGCAGGTTGTTGTGCTCGGAGAGATGGCCGAGGATCAGCCAGGTGGCGCAGCCGTCGTAGGTATCTTCGAGGAAGGTGGCCGCGGCGTCGTTGGAGAGGTGACCGACGCGGGAGAGGACGCGCTGCTTGACGGCCCAGGGGTAGGGGCCATCGCGGAGCATCTCGAGGTCGTGGTTGGACTCGAGCATGATGAGGTCGCAGCGACGCAACTGGGCTTTGACATTCGGGGGCATGTAGCCGAGATCGGTGGCCACGGCGAGGCGCGCGCCCTCAGCGGTGAAGACGAAGCCGACCGGGTCGGCGGCGTCGTGGGGGATGGTGAAGGGATCGACGGTAATGTCGCCGATGACGAAGGACTCCCCTGGGCGGAAATGCTGGACGCTGGGAAGGAAGGCCGGATCTGGCTTCGAGGGGGTTTCCGGTCCCGGCACAGCTTCCGGGTCTTCGGGCTCGGCTTCACATGCTTCGATGGCCAGCGAACCTTCGGTGAGGGATTCGGCGGCAGCCTGCTTCTGGCGGAAATCGGCGGCCCACTGGGTAAAGGTGAGCTGGCGGCGCGGGGTGACCTGATCGGCCCAGGCGCGGTGGGTGGATTGTGTGAGATAGACGGGGATGCCGAGGCGGCGCGCGGTAACGGAGAGGCCGTGGACGTGGTCGGAGTGCTCGTGCGTGATGACGATGGCGTCGAGCGTGGCGGGATCTTCGCCGGCGAGCTTCATGCGGCGGAAGAGTTCGCGGCAACTGAGACCGGCGTCGACCAGGATGCGGGTCGAGCCGCCGCAGACGATCGAACTGTTGCCCCTGGAGCCCGAGGCCAGGACGGTGAAACGCACCATTCATAGAGCATATCCCGGGAGGGCGGCTGGCGGTGTGGAAGACCGGGCGGGAAACGGAAAGATAGTTCCCTATTCGTACCGGTAGAAGCCGCGGCCGGATTTTCTCCCGAGCCAGCCGGCGTCGACCATGCGGACCAGCAGAGGGCAGGGGCGGTATTTGGGGTCGCCGATTCCCTCCTGAAGGACGCGCAGGATGTCCACGCAAACGTCGAGTCCGATGAAGTCGGCAAGGGTGAGCGGGCCCATGGGGTGGGCCATGCCGAGCTTGAAGACCTGGTCGACGGCTTCGGCGGTGGCGACGCCCTCCATGACCGCGTAGGCGGCCTCGTTGATGAGCGGCATAAGGACGCGGTTGGAGACGAAACCGGGAGAGTCGTTGACCTCGATGGGGGTTTTCCCAAGGCGAAGGGCCAAGTCGTGCACCGTATCATACGTCCCCTGGCTGGTTTGCAGGCCGCGAATGACCTCGACCAGGGCCATGACCGGGACGGGGTTGAAGAAGTGCATGCCGATGACGAGTTCGGGGCGGCTGGTTTGAGCCGCGAGCTTGGTGATGGAAATGGAGGAGGTGTTGGTGGCGAGAATGACGCCGGGGGCGAGGATGGTGTCGAGGGAGCGGAAGATTTCGGTCTTGAGATCGAAACGCTCGGTGGCGGCCTCGATGGCGAACTCCGCTCTCGCGAGTGCGGCGCGATCGGTGGTGGTTTGAATAAGGGCAAGCGCCGACTCGACGGCCTCGGCGGCAAGCTTGCCTTTGGCGGCTTCGCGGCCCAGGTTGGCGCGGATGCGCTCGACGGCACGGTCGAGGAAACGCTGCTCGAGGTCGCACAGCAGGACTTCGAAGCCACTGCGCGCAAAGACGTGGGCGATTCCGCTGCCCATGGTGCCCGCGCCGACGATGCCGACGGTTTGGATTGGCAATTGGAAGACCTCTCAACGGAGAATTCGCATCCAGGAAGCGAGACGGGAAATGCGCTGGCGCGTTTCAATCATCGTTGACGCGGCAGCCTTGTGTGAACTGTGTTTCGAAAACGCGGTTGGCCGCGGCCACAAGACGCGGATCGAGGATTTCCGGGCTGTCTGTGAGGAGAGGCATGAGCCAGTCGGCGATCACGAACTCAATCCAGAAGCGGGCGCAGGCAGGTCCGGAGGACTGGAACGGCTGGATGCTCCAGGGAAATGCGACTGTGCCGGGCGAATCCGGATTCTCCCCGCGGGTGCAGCCGAAGGCCGACCAATGGATGTGCTCCGGTTTTGGCCGAAGCTGGCAGTGGATGGAGAAGGAGTAAGGCGCACGGCGAAGCGCGCCCGGTTGCCGGGCGGCGTAATTGTCGGCGGAATAGAGGGCGAATGGAGGAATTGCCGTCGGCCCTTGTCCCTCGGCGGAAAGATCAAAGAAGTTTCCTCCGTTCATTCCTTCGACGGCAGTCTGAAGATCGAGGAATCGACTGACCTTTACTTCCGGGCCGAGGTACACTTCGCCGGTATTGGGGTTTTGCGCGATCCTGCGCATCTTTCCGGTGTGCGTGACGGCGGTGAACCTTCGTTCATTGGGCAGCGCTCCGAGCGTTTCCAGCTCCCGGAAAAAGCGCGCAAACATCTCCACTTCCGGCACGAAATTCGACGCCGGCGGAATCAGGAGGTGGTGGTAGAGCTGGCCCATGCCCCCATTCTAAATCTGGGTAAAGCTGAAACCGTCACGAGGCGTCGAAGCCGGAGAATTCGCCTTGCGATGCCGTAGATTGCGGCGGCCATGGAGGCGCGGGCGCCTTGAAGCCATGCTCGATCGACTCACCGCAAAAACCGCTTCCATTCGAGACCTGGGCTCAATATGATAGGGAGCAAATTCGCGAGTGACATTTTTTGAGCTCCCGCCGATTTATGGCGAGCGCCCATTGCGCCGGGCAATCCGGGGCGCTTCCACTCAACATTGGGCGGGCTTTTCCTGGGAGGATTTTGATGGCTTATATTGAGGTTCCGGAGGACCAGCCTGGAATTCTGGGGCTCTTGGCGTTCCGGCCGAAGATGGCAAAGCTGCTCAACGAGCTGGTGGAGGCACTGCTGAGGACCGATGAGGGGCTAAGCGCCTGGGAACGCGAGTTGATTGCCACCTATGTTTCCTCGCAGAACGGATGCTACTTCTGCGAGACTGTCCACGGCTCGGTTGTGACCGCGCTGCTGGGAGGCAATGAATCTCTGGTCGATGAAGTGAAAAGCGACTATACGGAGGCGGATATCTCCGAAAAGCTGAGAGCCCTGCTGGCGATTGCCGGAAGTGTCCAGGAAAGCGGATTGGCGGTGACTCCGGAGCAGATCGAGGCGGCGCACATCCTGGGCGCGACGGATCTGGAGATTCACGACACCGTTTTGATCGCCGCGGCGTTCTGCATGTTCAACCGCTATGTGAATGGCCTGAGAACGGTGCAGCCCCAGGATGCGGAGCTGTACCGCCAGGTCGGTATCCGCGTGGCGCGGGAGGGGTACATCCAGGCCGAGCATTGCTTTAGCCCGGAATAAGGAAAGCAAAGCCGCATCGCTCTTCCAGAATCGGCCTGCATGCGGCCAATCCAATCATCTTCCTTGAGGGGCGAGGCCGATTTGTCGGGAGATGAGGCGGTCGAGGAACCGCTTTGGGAGCAGCCGCGGAAGGGTCCAGTTGAGGAGCTGCTGGGGAACGACGGCGTAGCGGAGGCGTGGATGGCTTGCCGTGAGCGCTGTATGTACCGCTTCGCCGATTCGCTCCGCCGGTAGCCCTTTGCGGCCCTGGTCGATGAAAAACTGGGCGAAACGTTCGATGGCCGGCCCGTAACCGGTTTGCCGGTATGCACTCCAGTCTTCTCGCGCGGCCTTGTCCCAAATGGGGGTCAGTACCGAGCCGGGACCGATGACGATCACATCGACGCCGTAAAACAGAAGTTCGCGGCGGAGGCACTCCGAGAAGCCTTCCAGGGCGTGCTTGGAGGCGACATAGGGACCGAGGAAAGGCACGCCGATCTTGCCGGCAACCGAGCTGATGTTGACGATGCGCCCTGGCTTGCCGATGAGCTTAGTCCCCGCGCCCAGCAGTGGAGCAAAGGCCTGGGTGACAAGCAACGGTCCGATGAGATTGACCTCCAACTGGCGGCGCACCTCCGCGGCGGGGATGTGGAGCAGAGGTCCGGGGACGGCGATACCTGCGTTGTTAACCAGCCCCGAGAGGGTGACTCCGGCGAGCGAGTCCTCGACTTGGCGGGCGGCTTTGCGGAGGGCCGGCTCGTCGGTCACATCGAAGTGGAGCGGGACGAACGGCGCGCCGAATTCAGTCTGGAGGCGCTCGGCGTCGGCCTGCTTGCGGACACTGCCAAAGACGCGGAAACCGCGCTGGATGAGCACCTTCGCGGTGCCCCAGCCGATGCCGGTGGAGACTCCGGTGACGACGACGCTTGGTTTGATAGCCATGACTGTCCTGAGATTGCGCGAAGAAAGCTAGTCGACGCGGACGAGGAGACAGGTGATGTTATCGTGGCCGCCGGCCTTGTTGGCCGCTTGCACGAGCCTCACGCAGGCATCCTCGAGAGGCGAGGACTGGTTGAGCAGGGCCTCGACGCGGTCGTCGCGGAGTTCGCGGGTGAGGCCGTCGGAGCAGAGCAGAAAGAGATCGCCGGGCTCGGCCCGGAGCTGGATGAGGTCGGGCGTGACGTGGGTCTGAGTGCCGACGGCGCGGGTGATCACGTTGCGCAGAGGTGAGCGGGCGGCCTCGGCGCGGGTCATGCGGCCGATGCGGACCTGCTCCTCGACCAGGGAGTGGTCGAGGGTGATCTGGCTGAGGCGGCCTGCGCGCAGGCAGTAGCAGCGGCTGTCGCCGACGTTGAGAATCCAAACGTGCCGCTCGTCGACAATCAATCCGACCAGCGTCGTGCCCATGCCGCTGAGTCGGAGGTTGCGGGCGGCGCGGGAGTGGATGGCCTCGTTGGCGGCGTCGACGGCTTCGGCGACGAGGGCCTCGGTGGGCACGCCGCCGGATTCCCGACGCTCGGTGGCCAGGCGGAGGAACTCGTCGACGGCGAGAGAACTGGCGATTTCGCCGGCCGCGGCACCACCCATGCCGTCGCAGACGACGAAGACTCCGTGCTCGGCGGAGTAGCCAAAGGCGTCTTGATTGGACGCGCGTTTGCGGCCGCGATCGGTGAGGGCGGCGGCAGTGGTGCGCAGGACGGCGGTGGTCAAAGAAAACTCCCCAAAAGGCAAGTTTACAACGAGAAATGCACACTTGGCGCCGTGGGACAAGAGGGCGCGCATGATTCGCGAGCGAGGCGGTCGAATCAGGGCTTCAAACTGGATGGAATGGGCGGCGCGGGGGGTAGATCGAAGATCTGAATGGCGCCTCCGTTGAGAACGGCGACGCGGTTGCCGCTGGGTGAGAGGGCGAAGTTGCCGCCCGCATCGAGGACGGGCGAAATGGGAGCGGTTAGAGCGACTTTGCCTGTGGCGAGATCGTAGATCTGGAGTGTCTGATCGCGGATGTCTTCAAAATCGATGGGATTGCTGGCGTTGACCGGATGATTGGTCTCGATGGTGGCGCGCGCGAAGCGGCCGGAGCCGGGAGCAACATCAAGAACCGGCCAGACGTGGGTGGGCGGTACGACGGTCTCCCAGAGGCGGCGCTTGTCCTGCGTGAGGACGGTGAGACGGAAGCCCCCCAAGGGCAGGCAGGAGGTGACGAGGACGACGCCGGGCGCGACCGCGTCGAGGGGCGGAGAACAGGACGAATCGACCTGGCTAAGCAGAGAAGTAGCGCCGCGGAAGCCATCGTGGCTGATCGTCCAGCTTGATCCCCTGCCGCGGAGGGCTTCGTAGTAGCCTTCCCCATCGACCGGCAGGTGGACCGAGCCGCTGACCCGGCTGAAAAGCTTGACGGTGCGGGTATCCATGTTGAGGATGCGGAGGAGCATCTGACTGGCCGAGGCGCCGGTGTCGCCGTCGGTGACGATGGTGGCGGCGGCAGTCGACGCGGTCGACTCAACTGAGCCGGTCGCAGGGGGTTCGAGGGTATCGGCGACCAGCAACTGCTGGGAGGGGTCGAGTTCGAGGTAGTTGACGGGGCCCGGAAAGCGGAGGAATGGCTCAAGCTGCAGTTGTGCGTCGCCGCGCAGAACGGCGTTGCGATCGCGGAGGAGGAAATGGGGGCCCTTGAGCATCCACAGGTAGCGGGCCGAGTCGTGCACTGTCCAGAGCGCCTCTGCGGTAACCTGGCCGGTAGGCAATGCAAGAACAAGAGCGCGGATATGACGGACCTTGGGGTTTGCCGCGACGTCTCCTGCTTTGGCGGCGGGGGATGATGCGGGTTGCTCGCGCGCGATGAGGCCCGGCACGCGGAAGGTGAAGAGCAGATGATCCTCGTCGAGAAAGTCGAGCGATGCCTGGGAGACACGGTGGCCGAGATAGAAGACGGCCGGCGGGGCGAAACCGAGGGGCGAAATGGGGATGGAGAACGTGGGATCGAGGCTCGGGTGAGGACCAGACCGGTCTGAGGCCTTCTGTTTCTTTTTTGACTCCGGTGGAGCGGCCAAAGCGGGCTGTAGCGCGTGGGCCGAGACCGTAAGCATCGCCGCGGCGAGCAGCCACACAAAGGAATGGGGCAACTTATGCATCGCTCTCCATTGTCGCCGATTTGGGGCGGACGCGATTTGGATCGCCGGGAAAGTTGGGCGCACTCGCGGCTTGTGCGACAGTGGAAGAGATGACGAACGTTGCATTGACCCCGAGGTTGAAGTGGCTGGGCTACGGGGCCTGCGCCCTGGCCGGATGCCTGTGGGGCACCGGATTTTACTTTGGCAAGCTGGCGCTGCGCGAGATGGGCGTGGGGCACATGGTGCTGTACCGGTTTCTCTTCGCCTGCGTGGGCATGCTGCCGGTGCTTTGGACCCATGCCCGGCGCGCTGCCGGTCCTCAGTGGACGGCTGGAGAGTGGCGAACTCTCCTCATCTCCGCCGGGCTGGGGATTCCGATCCAGTTTCTGCTGCAGTTTGCAGGCCTGGCGCACACGACGGTGAGCCATGCCGCGCTGATGGTGGGCACCATGCCGGTGCTGCTGGCGCTGGGCGCGGCGCTGTTTGCGGGCGAGCGGCTGGACTGGATTGGCTGGCTGGCGCTGACCGGGTCAACGATGGGCGCGGCGCTGATTGTGCTGGGCGGCAGCCCGGCCTCTGCGACGGGCGGGACACCGACGCTCTACGGCGACCTGCTGGTAGTGGGCTCGCTCGTGATCGCGCTGGGGTGGATCTTGATGAACAAGCACCTGATGGAGGTCCACAGTCCGCTGGCGGTGACGGCATACGGGATTCTGACCGGGACGGCGATGCTGGCGCTGTGGGTGGTGGCCGCGGACGGGCTGCCTCCGGTGCGGCACGTGTCGGTGACCGCGTGGATCGCGCTTGGGGCAAGCGGCATTCTGTGCACGGCGGTGACGACTCTGCTGTGGAATTGGGGCATTCACCATGTGCCGGCTTCGCGGGCTGGTGTCTTCCTGAACATTGAGCCGGCACTGGGCTCGTGGCTGGGCGTGCGGCTGCTGGGCGACCGGCTGGGTCCGTTTGCGTGGGTGGGCGGCGGGCTGATTTTGGCGGCGGCCGTAACACTAACGTGTCGTGGACACGAGCCGGACCCGGAAGTAATACTCGATTAGAAAAAATCCAAGATAGGCGTGACCCTCGCTGCCGATGAGTGGATTAGTTTGCACCAACGAAGCGGAGGCGCATGTGTCACCCCTCATCTGGAGCCACACCTGTACGACAGGCGTGCAGTCAATGGACGATCAGCACGGCATTCTGATGGATTGCCTGAACGAATTGCGCAACCTGCTCTCGCGCGGCGGCGATCCGAAGGATGTGCGGGAGACGCTTGGCCGCCTGACGGCGCTGACCATGATGCACTTTGAGAGCGAGGAAGCGCTGCTGCAAAGCTACGCGTTTCCTGGCCTGACCGAGCACCGGCGGGAGCACCACCGGCTGCTGACGCAACTGGCGGACTTTGCCAATCATCCGAACCCGGGCTCCAACGGAGCCGCCATGGGATTGGCGCAGTTTCTGCGCGACTGGTTCATTGCCCACGTGGAGGGGCTGGACCAGGCGTATGGACCGTGGCTGCTCGAGCGCGGCGTAAAGTAGCGCCTGCTCAAGGCGCCTTGCATCCCGCCCTTTCACATGACCAGGTTCGCGAAGCGCTCCCGGGTGTGCATGGACAGACTCTGCAAAAAGAATGCGAGCGTGACGATGGTCGGAACGGTGAATTCGGCCGCCCCGTGGCCGTGGGTGCGCACCAGGATCACGATGTCGAGGGCGATGCAGACTCCGGCGAAGACGCCGGCGAAGATGGCCAGCCACTTCCCCGCTTCGAGGCCGGGGATGCCGTCGGCGGGAGTGGGGGGAACGCCGCTGCGCTCGGCGGCGAATCCGCGCACGTAATTGGCGATGATTTTGGCGAGAAACAGCCATGCGCCCGCCGCGACAATCGCCCATAAATACGAAAAAGTCGCGTTCTCCCGGCGGACCCAGGCGATCCAGGTGTAGCCGATGGGGGCGAGGACGAAGCAGAGATCGAGCGCCTTCGAGGGCGCGTCCATGGCGCGGAAGGTTTTGACGTAGCGTACGCAGTCGGCGTCGGTTCCGAAGGGGTTCATCGGGGGTTCCTTCCAGCTAGTTTACGGCGTGACGAATTCAAGCTCCATCCCCCGTCCTGGTCAGAAAAAAGGTGGGTGGGTTCCCTGCCCTTTGTCGAGTGTTTACCAGTAGGGATGCGGCCGCCCGTCAGGGGGGCCGGCACAGGCCGCGTCGATTTTGGTGCTCTAATGCCTGGGTTCAAACCCCGGGCGAACGCAAGACCGGTTTTTTCCCTTGGCCGGTAAAGGCCCCTTCTTCCTCCAGTGGGCCGATTGGGCCCTTGGGGTGGGTCCGGATTCAGGGGTTTGACAGGCCTGCTTCCCTCCGTCGGGCACGAGGGATGCGGAAGCGAATACAATCAAAGAGCCGCATGAAACGGCCTCAAGGGAGACACGCGACTGACAACTGCAGGCAATCTCGAACGGAATCCTGAGCGCAATTTGCGCCGCACTGTTTTGGGCAATGGGCTGATCGTGCTTACCGAGCGGATGGAGCATTTGCGCTCGGTGGCGATGGGGGTTTGGGTGAAGTCGGGGTCGCGGTATGAGGCGGCGGAGACGAACGGGATCTCGCATTTTGTGGAGCACATGCTCTTCAAGGGGACGCGCTCCCGGACGGCGCAGCATATTGCGCGGGAGATGGACGCGATCGGCGGGAATCTGGACGCGTATACGGGCAAGGAGACGATCTGCTTCAGCGTGAAGGCGCTGTCGAATCACGTCCCGATTGCGCTGGATGTGCTGGCCGATCTGGTGCTGAATCCGACCTTTGCCGACGGGGATATTGAGCGCGAGCGTGGGGTCATTCTGGAGGAGATCAAGATCGACGAAGACAACCCGGATGTGCTGGTGCATGAGATATTTACTCAGAATTTCTGGAAGGACCAGCCGCTGGGCAAGCCGATCCTGGGGACGACGCAGACAGTAAGTGGGCTGAGCCAGGGGACGCTCTTCGACTACCATGGGGGGCGTTTCCGGGGCGGGAATATGGTCTTCTCGGCGGCGGGGCGGTTAGACCATGATGAGTTTGTGGCGGCGGTGGCGGAGAAGTTCGACGGGCTGGCCGGGGGGGCGGTGGCGCTGGACCTGCAGCGGCCGACCGTGAGCGCGCCGATTGTGCTGCGCAGCAAGCGATCGCTCGAACAGGTGCAGATTTGCCTCGGAGTGCCCTCGCCGCCGATTACGGACGAGAACCGGTACGCGACGCTGATTTTGAATACGGTGCTGGGCGGGGGAATGAGCTCGCGGCTTTTCCAGACGATTCGCGAGGAGCGGGGGATGGCGTACTCGATTTACTCGGACTTGAGCCCGTATTCGGATACGGGGTCGATGTGCGTGTATGCGGGGACCTCGGCGGACAAGGCGCTGGAGATGATT
>Ga0302276_10005895_pt1 | contig 10101 bp, 8 predicted proteins | sample III_Bog_N2_3_FD_198768 | JGI IMG/M metagenome (GOLD analysis project Ga0302276, IMG submission 198768) | Peat permafrost microbial communities from Stordalen Mire near Abisko, Sweden - III_Bog_N2_3 | ecosystem: Environmental > Terrestrial > Soil > Wetlands > Peat | place: Sweden: Abisko... | reverse complement strand
ATCATCGGCATCCCCAACCACGGGGTGCTGCAGCTGGGCGACACGCTCACCGAAGGCGAGCAGCTGCAGTTCACCGGCCTGCCGTTCTTCGCGCCGGAGCTGTTCCGCACGGTGGAAGTGGCCGATCCGCTCAAGACCAAGCAGCTGCGCGCCGGCCTGACGCAGCTGGGCGAAGAAGGTGCGATCCAGGTGTTCCGGCCGGTACTGGGCACCGTATTGCTGCTGGGCGCGGTCGGCCAGCTGCAGTTCGAGGTGGTGGCGCACCGGCTCGAGCACGAGTACGGCGTGCGCGCGCGCATCCAGCCCGCGCGTTACGCGCTCGCGCGCTGGGTCACCTGCGATCCGGACGATGGCGGCGACAAGGAGCTGCAGCGCTTCATCGACAACAACGCCCACCGCATCGCCTACGACGCGGTCGACGCGCCGGCCATCCTGGTCGAATACGCGCCCGAGCTGCGCGCGGTCGAGGCCAACTGGCCCAAGATCAAGTTCCACGCGCTGCGCGAGCACGCGGGGTTGATCTTCCAGAAGCGCATGGACGACTGACGGCGCTCGCGTCCTGATCCGATGGCTTCGCGCCCGACAAACGGACTCGCCCTGCTTGCGCTGCTCGTCGCGTTCTCGCTCGGCGCGCCGGCGGCGGAATGGAGCGGCGGCGGCGCGCAGATGCGCAGCGCGGCGGCGGCGCGTCCGACCTGGGACACCCTGGCGCAAAGCCGCTGGATCGCCGACGGCCGCGACGACGCGCCGCGCAAGGTCTATGTGTTCCTGGATGCGAACTGCGTGTACTGCGCCAAGTTCTGGGCCGATGCGCGTCCGTGGGTGGACAGCGGCAAGGTGCAGCTGCGCTACCTGCTGGCGGCCGTCATCGCGCCCAGCAGCGTGGGCAAGGCGGCGACGCTTTTGGCCGATCCGGATCCCGCGACACGCCTGGCCGCCTACGAACGGTCGCACGCCTTCGGCGTGGCGCGCATGATGCAAGGCGGCCCGCGCCATTCGATGGACGACGCCAGCCTCGCGCCGATGCAGGCGATACCCGAGGCGGTACGGCGCACGCTCGTGGCGAACCAAGGATGCGCTCGGCTTGCAGGGAACGCCGGGTCTCGTCTTTCCCGGTCCCGACGGCCGCCTCGCCGCGCTGGGCGGGCTGCCGGCCAGCGGACTGGACAGGGTGCTGGGCCCGCGCTGACGGGAGTTCGCCCCAGCCTGACCGGCGACAATGCCGCCATGTCCCGAAGCCGCGTCGCGCTCTACCTCGACCTGATCCGCTGGAACCGCCCCGCCGGCTGGCTGCTGCTGCTGTGGCCCACGCTGGCCGCGCTGTGGATCGCGTGCGACGGCTTTCCCGGCTGGCACCTGCTGGCGGTTTTCACGCTGGGCACGATCCTGATGCGCAGCGCCGGCTGCTGCATCAACGACGTGGCCGACCGCGAGTTCGACAAGCACGTCAAGCGCACCGCGCAGCGGCCCGTGACCAGCGGCGCGCTGTCGGCCCGGGCGGCGCTGTCCTTCGGCGCCGTGCTCGCGCTGCTGGCCTTCGGCCTGGTGCTGACCACCAACCCGCCGACGATCCTGATGTCGTTCGCGGCGCTTGCCGTGACCATCGGCTATCCCTACGCGAAACGCTTCGTCTCCATGCCGCAGGCGGTGCTGGGCGTGGCATTCAGCTTCGGCATCCCGATGGCCTTCGCCGCCGCGCAGGGCGGCCGCGACTGGTCGCTGGCGGCCATTCCCGCCGCGGTGCCCGCGCTCGCCTGGTGGCTGCTGGTGGGCAACCTGTTCTGGGTGCTGGCCTACGACACCGAGTATGCGATGGTCGACCGCGACGACGACCTGCGCATCGGCATCCGCACCTCGGCGATCACGCTGGGCCGCTTCGACGTCGCAGGCGTGATGGCGTTCTACGCGGCCTACCTGCTGTCGTGGCTGTACCTGGGCCTGAAGCTGGGCCTCGGGCCGGTGTACGCGGTGGGCATCGTGGCCGCCGCGCTGCAGGCCGCGTGGCATTTCACGCTGATCTGGGGGCGTACGCGCGAGGGCTGCTTCCGCGCGTTTCGCGCCAACCATTGGGTGGGTGCGTCGGTGTTCGCGGGCGTGGCGCTGTCGTTCGCCCTCGCCGCGCCGCGATGAGCCGCGTCACGCTGCGCGCGGCCGATCGCGCGCAGTGGCCCGCCATCGAGAACCTGCTGCAGTTCTATCACTACGAACTGAGCGCGTGGTACCCGATCCCGTTCGGCGCGGACGGGCGCTACGAGATCGCGTCCAAGGCGGCCTACCTCGGCGATCCCGGCACGCATCCGTGGCTGATCCTGGCCGATGGCGAACTCGCGGGCTTCGCGTCGGTCGACGGCGAACTGGTCGATGCGGGCCGTGACGTCAACCTCGGCTACTTGTTCGTTGCCCGGCGCTTTCGCGGGCTGGGCATCGGCGCGGCCGCGTTCAGCGGACTGCTGGCGCGCTACCCGGGCGAGTGGGAGCTGTACTACCTGGCGCGCAACGCCGCGGCCGCGGCGTTCTGGCCCAAGGCCTTCGAGCGCGCGGGCGTGCGCGAGGTCGACCTGTCGCGCGAGGACGTGGCGGGCGAGGCGTGCGTGATGCATCGCTTCACCGCGCCGGGCACTTAAGCGCCGAACTCGTCGCCCAGTTCCTTCGCGCGCGCCTGCGCGGCGCGCAAGGCCGCGACGATCGCCGGCTTCACGCCCGCGGCCTCCATCGCGGTGATCGCGGCGTAGGTGGTGCCGCCCTTGGAGGTCACGCGCGAACGCAGCGTCGCGGGCGATTCGTCGCTCGCGCGCGCCAGCGAGGTCGCGCCCTTGAACGTCGCCTGCGCGAGCACGCGTCCTTGTTCGGGGCTCAGGCCCATCTCGGCCGCGGCCTGCATCATGGCCTCGAGGAAGAAGAACACGTAGGCGGGGCCGGAGCCCGACAGCGCGGTGACGGCGTCCAGGTCGCTCTCCTGTGCCACCCACAGCGTCTCGCCGGTAGGTGCCAGCACGCGCTCGATCGCCGCACGGTCGGCGGCGGTGACCGCGGCGCGCGCGAACAGGCCGGCGATGCCTTCGCCGATCAGGGCCGGCGTGTTGGGCATCGCGCGCACGACGCGCTCGGTGCCGGCGGCGCGCACGATGGCGTCGCTGCGGATGCCCGCCATCACCGACAGGTGCAGCGCACCGCCGACGAAGGGCGCGAACGGCGCGGCGGCTTCACCGAAGACCTGCGGCTTGACGGCCCACACGACGATGTCGGCGCGGGCCAGCATGCCGCCGCTGCCGGCAGGCTCGGCGCAGACGCCGAACTTTTCGCGGATGAAGGCGGCTTGCGGCGCGTGCGGTTCCACCACCACGACCCGGCTCGCGGGGTGGCCGGCGGCGATCAATCCGCCCAGGATGGCGCTGGCCATGTTGCCGCCGCCCACGAAGGCGAGCAGCGGAGTGTCCGATGGCCCCGCGGCTGGCGCGGTTGGAGTGTTCGAGTTCATCATGGGCCGAGTTTAGATTCGCGCGCGGTCGCGCCGGGCATGAATGCGATGTTCAGGGGTCATGCAAATCTTGCATGACGCTTGGTGAGTAATTCGGCGCGGCGCGGCCTACAGTCCATTGCACTGCCGGCCCGAGCACGTTTCCGATCGAGACCGCCGCGCCCAGGATCTTGCGGATCGCGATGCCCACGAGGCTCTGAGCGACCCGCGAATTCAACCAGACACGAGGATTCCCGCCATGAGCAACCTGTCCTATCTTTCGCCGACCGGCGACAGCCCCTGGGGCACCTACCTGTCGCAGGTCGACCGCGTCGTGCCCTACCTGGGCAACCTGGCGCGCTGGGCCGAGACGCTCAAGCGACCGAAGCGCGCGCTGATCGTCGACGTGCCCATCGAGCTCGACAACGGCACCGTCGCCCACTTCGAGGGCTTTCGCGTGCAGCACAACCTGTCGCGCGGCCCGGGCAAGGGCGGCGTGCGCTACCACCCGGACGTCACGCTGGAAGAAGTGATGGCGCTGTCCGCCTGGATGACGGTCAAGACCGCTGCGGTGAACCTGCCGTTCGGCGGCGCCAAGGGCGGCATCCGCGTCGATCCCAAGCTGCTGTCGCACAAGGAACTCGAGCGCATGACGCGCCGCTACACCAGCGAGATCGGCCTGATCATCGGCCCGCAGAAGGACATCCCGGCGCCCGACGTGAACACCAACGGCCAGATCATGGCCTGGATGATGGACACGTACTCGATGAACACCGGTTCGACGGCCACCGGCGTGGTCACCGGCAAGCCGCTGCACCTGGGCGGCTCGGCCGGCCGCGTCAAGGCCACCGGGCGCGGCGTGTTCGTCACCGGCCGCGAAGCGGCGCGCCGCATCGGCCTGGACCTGAACAGCGCCCGTGTCGCGGTGCAAGGTTTCGGCAACGTCGGCGGCGCCGCCGCCGAGCTGTTCGCGCAGGCCGGCGGCAAGATCGTCGCGGCCCAGGACCACACGGGCACGATCTACAACGCCAACGGCTTCGACCTGGCCGACCTGGTGCCGCACGTGGGCAAGACCGGCGGCGTGGCCGGCTTCAAGGGCGCCGACGTGCTCAAGCCCGAGGAGTTCTGGGACGTCGATTGCGACATCCTGATCCCGGCCGCGCTCGAAGGCCAGATCAACGAGGAACGCGCGCGCCGCATCAAGGCCCGGCTGGTGCTCGAAGGCGCCAACGGCCCGACCACCTCCAGGGCCGACGACATGCTGGCCGAGCGCAACATCCTGGTCGTGCCCGACGTCATCTGCAACGCCGGCGGCGTGACGGTGTCGTACTTCGAATGGGTGCAGGATTTCTCCAGCTTCTTCTGGAGCGAGGACGAGATCAACGTGCGCCTGGACAAGATCATGGTCGACGCGCTGCGCAAGATCTGGGACACGGCCGATCGCCACAAGATCACGCTGCGCACCGCGACCTTCGCCGTCGCCTGCGAGCGCATCCTGATCGCGCGCGAGGAGCGCGGGCTGTATCCCTGAAGCGCGCCGCCGTCGGCTCAGTGGCCGCCGGACTCGCCCGCCAACAGCGCGGCGTTTCCGCCGGCCGCGGCGGTGTTGACGGTCAGCGTCTGCTCGGCGCAAAAGCGGAAAAGATAGTGCGGGCCGCCGGCTTTCGGGCCGGTGCCCGACAGCCCTTGGCCGCCGAACGGCTGCACGCCGACGACCGCGCCGATCATGTTGCGGTTGACGTAGACGTTGCCGACCTTGGCCCGCCTGGCCAGGCGCTGGGCGCGGCTGTCGATGCGGGTCTGGATGCCCAGCGTCAGTCCGTAGCCGAGCCTGTTGATGTCGCGCATCACCGCGTCGACGTCGCCGTTCCAGCGCACGACGTGCAGCACCGGGCCGAAGATCTCGGCCTTCAGGTCGGCGATGGAAGGCAGCTCGAATGCGACCGGCGCGACCAGGCGCGGGAACGAGGACGACACGGCCGTCTCGCCAAGCAGCGTCGCCGTCTTCTTCAGCCGCACCACATGGCGCGAGACGTTGGCGTGCGCCTCGTCGTCGATCAGCGGCCCGACGTCGGTGGCCAGCAGCGACGGGTCACCCACGTCCAGCTCCGCCAGCGCGCCGCGGATCATCTCGATCACGCCGTCGGCGATCGAGGCGTGCACCACCAGCAGCCGCAGCGCCGAACAACGCTGGCCGGCCGAGCGGAACGCGCTCTGCACGACTGCGTCGACCACCTGCTCGGGCAGCGCGCTGGAGTCGACGATCATCGCGTTCAGGCCACCGGTCTCGGCGATGAACGGCACGATGGGGCCGTCCTTGTGCGCCAGCGTGCGCTGGATGATCTTGGCCACCTGCGTGGAACCGGTGAAGCAGACGCCGGCGCAATGCGGGTCGGCGGTCAGCGCGGCGCCGATCGTCTCGCCCGGGCCGTGCAGCAGCGCCAGCGCGTCCTTGGGGACGCCGGCCTCGTGCAGCAGGTCGACCAGGCGCGCGGCGACGGCGGGCGTCTGCTCGGCTGGCTTGGCGGCGACGGTGTTGCCCGCGACGAGCGCGGCGACGACCTGGCCCGCGAAGATCGCCAGCGGGAAATTCCACGGCGAGATGCAGGCGAACACGCCGCGGCCATTCAGGCGCAGCTCGTTGCTTTCGCCGGTCGGGCCCGGCAGTGCCTGGTCCTGCAGCCGGATCTGCGCCTGGTCGGCGTAGTAGCGGCAGAAGTCGACCGCCTCGCGCACCTCGGCCACGCAGTCGCCCAGCGTCTTGTGCGCCTCCCTGACCAGCAGGCCGCAGAACTGCGCCAGCCGCGCGTCGAGCAGGTCGCCGGCGCGGCGGATGATCGCCGCGCGTTCGTCGACCGGGCGATCGTTCCAAGCGGGAAAGCCAGCGTCCAGCGCCGCCATCGTCGTGGCGACTTCGGCGATGGTGGCCTCGCGGATCGCCGGCACGATCGTCGCGGCGACGGCGGCCTGCAGCGGCGCGCGTTCGTCGATCACCGCCAGGTCGGCGCCGGTGGAGTTGCGGCGCTGCAGGCCGTGGTCGGATGGGTACAGGTCCGCGGGCATCGCGAACGCGGGCGGGCGCACTTGCGTCATTGGCGAGGCGAGCAGTCGCTCGACGTCCACGCTGCTGTCCGCGAGCTGGTGCACGAAGCTCGAGTTGGCACCGTTCTCCAGCAGGCGGCGCACGAGGTAGGCCAGCAGGTCGCGGTGCTCGCCCACCGGAGCGTAGACGCGGCACGGGATCGTCGCGTCCTTCATCACCTCGCGGTAGATGCCCTCGCCCATGCCGTGCAGTCGCTGCATCTCGAAGGCGGCGCCATTTTCTCGCGCCATCTGCAGGATCGCAGCGATGGTGCCCGCGTTGTGCGTCGCGAACTGCGGGTAGATGACGTCGGCGTGCGCGATCAGCGCGCGCGCGCAGGCCAGGTACGAGATGTCGGTGTGATGCTTGTGCGTGAACACCGGGTAGCCGGCCAGGCCGCCTTCCTGCGCGCGCTTGATCTCGCCGTCCCAATACGCTCCCTTGACCAGTCGCACCATGAAGCGCAGCCCGTGGCGGCGCGCGATCCCGGCGACCACATCGACAACCTGCGGCGCACGCGTCTGGTAGGCCTGCACCGCCAGCCCGAAGCCGGCCCACGTGGGGAATGCGGCGGCGATGCGCGCGGCGAGCGCGTCCAGCACGTCCAGCGACAGCTCCAGGCGATCGGTCTCCTCGGCGTCGATCGTGAGGTTGAGATTGGCGCGCGCGGCCAGCTCGATCAGCGACCACACGCGCGGCAGCAGCTCGGCGAACACGCGCTCGCGCTGGCCGTCCTCGTAGCGCGAGAACAGCGCGGACAGCTTGATCGAGATGCCGTCGGCGGTCTGCGGCGACGCGGCGACCTGGCCGCGCGAGATGGCCGCGATGGCATTGGCATACGAGGCGAGGTATCGCTGCGCATCGTGTTCGGTGCGAGCACCCTCGCCCAGCATGTCGTACGAGAACCGCAGCCCGGCGCCGGCAGTGGCGGCACCACCGCGCTCGCGCGCCATGTCGCGACGCTGCGCGTGCGCTTCCTCCATCGCTTCGACGATGGTGCGCCCGAGCACGAACTGGCGGCCCAGCAACTGGATCGCGCGCACCGTGGCGGCGACGACCGTCTTGGCGCCCAGCCGCTGCAGCAGTCCGCCCTCGCCTTCGGCGCCGGGCAGGAACTTCTTGGACAGCGAGATCGCGTTGGCCGACAGGCCCGCCAGCAGCCTGTGCGGGCCGTCGGCCACGGACTCGGCGTCGAAGTCGGCGCGGCCGAGCTGGTCGGCCGTCAGCGCGATCGCGGTCTCGACGTCGGGCACGCGCAGCAGGGCCTCGGCCAGCCGCATCAGCGCCAGGCCCTCGGCGCTGGAGATCGGGTATTCGCGCAGCAGGGACTCCATGGCCCAGAACGGCGCCGGCTGGTCGCGCACCGCCTCGATCCAGGGCCGCGCGGCTCGGATCACCTGCGCCCAGTCGAGCTGCCCCGCCAAGGAGGACAGCGCTGCCTCGACCGCGGCCTGCTCCGAGCGATACGGGTAGGGCAGCCTGGCGCTCGGCGGGCCAGCGACGAAGCGAGGACTGGGCGATGACATGGCAGTGAAAGTCCCGACTGGATAATTTGATAGCTTAGGTCGAGAATGCATGAGATAAATTCGGATTTCGTCAGAGACCGCGGAGATTCGTCCAGCATGAACAAGACCCAGCCCGAACCGTCTTCGGTGTCGAATCTGTCGAGCGACAAAGGCATCGACAAGATCGACGCGCGCATCCTGCGCGTGCTGCAGCAAGACGGACGAATCAGCAACCTCAAGCTGGCCGAGGAGGTGCACCTGTCGCCCACGGCCGTGCTCGAGCGCGTGAAGCGGCTGACGCGGGAGAACTTCATCCTGGGCTACGAGGCGCGGCTGAATCCGAACAAGCTCGGGGCCAGCATGATGGTGTTCATCGAGGTGCTGCTCGATCGCACGGCGCCGGCCGTGATGGACACCTTCAAGGCGGCTGTCCAGACGCGTCCCGAGATCCTCGAATGCCACCTCGTGGCCGGCGGCTTCGACTACCTGATCAAGACGCGCGTGGCCGACATGGCCGCCTATCGCGAGATGATCGCGTCGGTCATCTGGAGCCTGCCGGGCGTGCGCGAGACGCGCACCTACACGGTGATGGAAGAGGTCAAGACGACCAACGCGCTGCCGATCTGAGCGGCCTGCGCCGACATTCCTGGCCCCAGCACGGCAGGGGGCCGTGGCGACCACGGCGCGGGTGGGCGCGCGATGGCAGATGGCTCGCTCCCCCCTTCGGTGGGCCCCCGCCATGGGGAATGCATTCGACGGCTCTTGCAGGCAAAGTCCGGTCATCGGTCGACAGGCAAGGTGCCCGCAGGCCGTCGAACCGAACGAGGGTCACCATGCAAGCCGCCGCCGTCGCCAGCACCCACATCGCCGCCCATCACCTGGCGCGCGGCCACGCTGGCCGCGCCGCGATGACCAGCGACGTCGTCTATTGCCCCACCTGGCCGTCGCGCGAAGAGGCCCGGATGCTCGGCGAAGCCGGCCACGACGTGGCGCTCGCATGGAACGGCTGGCTCGATTCAACGCTGGATCTGCGCGACGGCCTGTCGGTGGTCGAAGTGTTCGCCCCGATCGACGAGGCCGCCGCTCCCGGCGGCTTTGCGCTGTTGCGCCAGCGTTGAGCGTTCCGGCGTCGTGCTACGGCGCCGGCGCCATCTTCGCGGGCCGCGACCCGAAGATCGCCGTGCCGATCCGCACCCAGGTCGCTCCTTCCGCGATCGCCGCTTCCAGGTCGGCGCTCATGCCGACGGACAGCGTGTCCAGCCCGAGGCCTTCGGCGTTCATGGCCTCGAACAATTCGCGCAACGCGCGGTGCGGCGCGCGCTGCGACGCCAGGTCGCCCGCCGGCTCGGGAATCGCCATCAGTCCGCGCAGCTTGAGCCGCGGCAGCGCGGCGACGCCGCGCGCGAGCGCCAGCGCCGCGTCCGGTGCGACGCCGCTCTTGCTGTCCTCGCCGCTGATGTTGACCTGCAGGCACACCTGCAGCGGCGGCAGGCCGTCCGGACGCAGGTCGGACAGCCGCTGGGCCAGCTTGATCCGGTCGACCGCGTGCACCCAGTCGAAGCGGGCCGCGACTTCGCGCGCCTTGTTGCTCTGGAGCGGGCCGATCAGGTGCCAGCGCAGGTCGGCGCGCAGGTCGGCCAGTTCGTCGATCTTGGCCAGCGCTTCCTGCACGTAGTTCTCGCCGAAATCGCGCTGGCCGGCGGCGTGGGCCTCGCGCACGGAAACACCCGGACACGTCTTGCTGACCGCCAACAAGTTCACGGTGGCGGGAAGTCGGTCAAATGCCCGGCAAGCCGATGCAATTCGGCCCCGGACTTGTAGTATGTTCTCGGCGATGCTGGCCATTTGGGCCGGAGCATAAGCCTTGCGGGGCCACGGACCACATGGACATCACCCAACTGCTCGCGTTTTCGGTCAAGAACAAGGCATCCGACCTGCACCTGTCATCGGGACTGCCGCCCATGATCCGCGTGCACGGCGACGTGCGCCGCATCAACGTCGACCCGATGTCGCACAAGCAGGTCCACGGCCTGGTGTACGACATCATGAACGACACC
>Ga0302276_10005894_pt1 | contig 10106 bp, 7 predicted proteins | sample III_Bog_N2_3_FD_198768 | JGI IMG/M metagenome (GOLD analysis project Ga0302276, IMG submission 198768) | Peat permafrost microbial communities from Stordalen Mire near Abisko, Sweden - III_Bog_N2_3 | ecosystem: Environmental > Terrestrial > Soil > Wetlands > Peat | place: Sweden: Abisko... | reverse complement strand
CGCCCCACCAGGCCCGACCCTCGCCCCACCAGGCCCGGCCCTCGCCCCACGAGGCCCGACCCTTGCCCCACGAGGCCCGGCCCTCGCCCCACCAGGCCCGGCCCTCGCCCCACGAGGCTCGGCCCTCGCCCCACGCCGCCCGGCCCTCGCCCCACGCGGCCCGACCCTCACGCCACGAGGCTCGGCCCTCGCCCCACGAGCCCCGACCCTCACGGCACGAGGTCCGCCCCTCACCCCACGCGGCCCGACCCTCACCCCACGCGGTCCGGCCCTCGTCCCACGAGGTTCGGGCCTCAGCCCGCCTGATCCACCCCGCCACGCCGCAGCGCGTCGCCCCCGTTACCCCGCCCTGACCGCCTCCAGCACCGCCTCGTGGAGCGCGCCATTGCTCGCCACGATGCCATTGCGCAGCACCAGGTCCCCGCTGGCGTAGGCAATCGGCTTGCCCGCCAGGTCCGAGAACCGCCCGCCCGCCGCCACCAGGATCGCCTCCGGCGCACAGGTGTCCCAGCACTTGGCGCCGAGGCCGCCGTGGACGTAGAGATCCGCCGGCCCGAGCACCAGCCGGGCGATCTTCACTCCGACGGAGCCGCAGGGGACGACCCGCTCGATGCCAAGGCGCTGGATGAGGGGGTCGAGCATCGGTGGACGGTGCGATCGCGAGACCATCAGGGTCGCGGCGCGCGGATCGCTGACGGTGCTCACCGAGAGCGGGCGGCGCGCGCCCTGCGCGTCCTCGGCGAAGGCCGCAGCGCCGACGCGGCCGGCGAGGGCCTCCCCGGTGACGGGCATGACCACCACGCCGAGGGCGGCGCGGCCGTGGATGGCGAGGCCGATCATCACGCAGAACTCGCCGTTGCGGTCGGCGAACTCGCGGGTGCCGTCGAGGGGGTCGACGAACCAGACGCGCTCGGAGGCGGCGAGGCGGGCCACCTCGGCGGGGTCGTCGGGGACGCTCTCCTCGGCGACGATGGCGTCGCCGGGGAAGGAGGCGCGGAGCGCGGTGCAGATCAGCTCGTTGGCCTCGCGGTCGGCGCGGGTGACCGGGTCGTTGGGGCCCTTGAGCTCGACGGTGAAGTCGGTGGCGTAGATGGCGCGGACGCGGTCGCTCGCGAGGCGGGCGATGCGGAGGACTTGGGCGAGGTCCTGATCATGGCTGGTCACGTTGGCACTCCTGCGGTGCGAAGGCGGGCCGAGAGCTCGGCGAGGGCGGTGTCGCGCAGGTACGGGGGGCCCTGGCCGGCCTCGCGCACCAGCTGCTCGAGCTGGGCGACCGAGCGCGGGCCGAGCACGGCGGAGGAGACGAGCTGGTTGGCGAGCACGAAGCGGACCGCAGCCGCGCGCACCGAGAGCACCGCGCCGCTGACGAGGGGGCGGAGGGCGTCGAGCTGGCCGATGCGCTGGCGCAGCTCGCCCGGGGTCCAGCGGTCGGCCCGGTGATCGCCGGGGTAGAACTCGCGCTCGGGGCTCCACTGGCCGGCGAGGAGCCCGTGCGCGAGCACCGAGCGGGCCAGGACCGCGGTGCCGGCCTCGGCGACGGCGCCGGCGATCTGGTGGAGATCCGCGGCCCAGAGCACGTTGTAGGCGAGCTCGACGACGTCGGCCCCCTGCTCCACGGCGGCGCGGGCCACCTGGGCGTCACCGGCGCTCACCCCCCAGGCTCCCAGGGCGCCGAGGCGCTTGAGCTCCTTGAGGAAGTCGAAGGGCTCGCTCGCGGCCATGGCGTGCAGGCTGGGGTTGTGGAGGAGGACCACGTCGAGCTTGTCGCGCCCGAGCCGCTCCTGGGAGCGCTCGAAGGCGGGGCGGAGGTGGTCGAGGTCGAAGCGCTTGCGGGGCGGGACCGCTTCGAGATCGGTGCCGATCTTGGTGACGATGCGGGTCGTCTCGCGGGGGAGGCGGGCGCCGAGCCGGCGCTCCATGGAGCCTTTGCCGTAGACGTCCGCGGTCTCGAAGAGGGTGATGCCCAGCTCGACGGCGCGGTCGAGGACGCGATCGACCTCGGCCTCGATTACCGGGCCATAGCCGTCTCCCGAGAGGCCCCAGGTGCCGAGGGAAAGCTCGGAACCCTCGAACTCCGTTCTCCCCAGCGGACGCGTTCTCACAGAGGCGATCTACACCAGGGGCGTCCCCCCGCCACGGATTTGCGCACCCGGTGCCGCCGAGGCGCGCCGGTTGCCCCGTCCGGAGACGCGCGGTCCCCACCGGGTCGCGGCGAGATCCTTGCTGAGAGCCTCCGGGGGGAGACGTCGAGGATGTCGGAGCTCGTCGGAAGCGTACCCGCGAAGCAGCCCGCGGCGGAGTCGGGGAGCTGCGGGGCCAGGAGGCCGCACGGCCGGCTGGCCCTGGAGCTGGTGGCGATGCGCGGAAAGGACGTGGTCGGGGTCCGCCACCTCCTCGACGGCGGGACGGCCTGGGTGGGCAACGCGACGGAGACGATCGCGCGCATGTCCATGCGCGAGTACGGCGGCCAGCCGTTCATGGTGGGCACCGTGCGGTCCGGGGCGTACCTCGTCGACGTGCCGCCGCGCGCCCGCGCCCGCATCCACGGCGCGGACGGGATCCCCCGGCTGGTGGTGGGCCCCCACCACGTCGAGCTGCGCGAGGGCGAGCGGGCCGTGCTGGTGCTCGGGGCGGTGCAGATCCGGGCGGCGGTGGTGCCCTTCGAGCTGCCCGCGCCCAGGTTCAAGATGGCCGCGGGCGCCCTCGCCTGGATCGCCGCGCTCGGAGCCGTCTACGCAGCGGCCCTCGCGCTCACGGCGGTCCTGGCGCAGCCCTCCGCGATGCACCTCTCACCGGGGGCGATGCACCGGGTGCACGAGCGGTTCCTCCACCATCCCTGACTACGGCTCCAGCACGCCGGCGAGCGCGCGCAGCGCGTCGGTGGTGGTGAACACGCCCACCACCTGATCGCCGTCGACGACGACCGCGGAGCCGTACTTGTGCTCCGCCATGGTGCGGGCGACGTCGCGCAGCGAGGCGTCCGGCGCGACGGTGTACGGCGGGCCCAGGATGAAGTCGCCGACGATGCACATGGCCGAGTCGACCCCGCGCATGTTCTCGACGATCTTGAGCTCGCGAGCGGACACACAGCCGATGAGGTGACCGCCCTGCGCGCGGTCGACGACGGGCAGGTGGCGGAAGCCGGCCTCCTCCATCGTGCGCAGCGCGCGAGCCATCGAGGTGGTGCGCTCCACCACGATGGGGCTCTTGGTCATGAAGCTGTCGATCCGGTGGGCCATGAGGGCTCTGGGTACTCCGGTGAGAGAGGGCCGGCAAGGTCCGCGACGGCGGGCTTCACCGCTCCTCGGCCTCTTCCATCGGCGCCACGGCGGGACGGCGGCAGACGTCGCGCGCCTCGCAGCGTCCGCACAGGGTGGCCTTGGCGGGGCGAGGGGCCACCTCGCCTTCCCACATGCGCAGGATGATCCGCCGCGCCCCCTGGGCGATCTCGTCGCGGCGGGCCCCGAGCGCGCGCCGATCCTCGTCGTTGCGGGGCCACTCCTCGATCACGCCCCGGGGCTTGACCGAGACGTAGAGCGCGGCGACGTCGTCGCAGCCGAGCGCGCGCGCGACCACGGCGGCGTAGAGGGGGAGCTGGAAGGCGCTCTTGCCGTGGTCGTCCGCCGTGGGGGTGCGGCCGGTCTTGTAGTCGACCACCCGGGCCTGGCGGCGGTCGGCCGAGACGTCGACGCGGTCGATCTGGCCGTCGACGTAGAGGACCAGGCCGCCGAGATCCTCGCCGCCGATGGCGAGCGGCTCCCACGGGGGCGGCGCGGCGGGGTCCGGTCGGACGCCGCGGGGGGCGGAGCCGAAGCTCTGCTCGGCCGCGAAGAAGCGCAGGGTGGTGTCGCCGGAGGCGAGGCCGCGCTCGACGACCCCGAGGGCATCGTCGATGGCGTCGCGCACCGCCTCGCGGCGGAGGGGAGCCATCGACGCGGTCACCCCCAGCGCGCGCTCGGCGGCGGCGCGGGCGCCCGCCAGCGCCCAGGCGTCGTCGGGGGCGCCGCGCTGGCCCTCGAAGGCGGCATGGAGCGCGCGGTGCACGAGGGTGCCGCGCTCGCGGTTGTCGGCGGACTCGGCGAGATCGTCGACCCGGCGCACCCGCAGCACCCGCCGGGCGAAGCCGGCGAAGGCGCAGCCGGACGCGCGCTCGATGGCGGTGACGGCGACCGGGCGCTCGGGGGCGTCACCCCCCACGGCGGCGACGAGGCGGCGGCGCGCGGGCTCGTCCGCGATCGTCACCCGGCCGGTGTGGGAGGCGGCGGCGGCGCGGGGATCGAGGAAGAAGGCGAGGCGGGCCCGCTCCACCGCGATGCGGTCCGCGAGATCCCCGCGGGGCGGCGCGCCGGCCGCGAGCGCGCTCAGCTCGACGCCGCGGGCGTGGGTGGACGAGGCGGCGCGGGCGACCCGGGAGGCGGGCTCGGGGTGCGTCGGGACCTCGTGCTCGGCGGCCCAGCGGACCAGGCGGTGCGGCCCGAGGCGCTCGGTCTCGGCGCCGAGCGCATGGCTGAGGAGGACGCGGTCGGAGCCCGCCATCGCCCAGGAGAGCTCCGCCCGTCGCCACGCCTCGCGCTCGCGGGAGGAAGGCGGGCGACACATCGGGGGCAGGTGCTTGCGGAGGCGCTCGTCGAGCAGCGCCAGGTCGCCGTCGGAGCTGCGGTAGGCGCGCTCGTCGAGGCCGGTGACGATGACCAGGTCGTGCTCGAGCCCGGCCAGATCCGCCGGGAGCGCGAGCCGCACCGCGCCCGCGCCCGCCGTGCCCAGGCCGATGCCCAGCTCCGCCACCGCGACGCCGAGCTCGGCGGCAAAATCGGCGGGCGAGACCAGGTCGTCGGCGAGCCCCGCGGCCGCCGCTCCTTCCACCAGGGCGCGCACCGCCTCCCGGAGGGCGCGCACGGCGGCGGCGCTGTCGCCGAGGGCACGGAGGGCGAGGGCCGCGGTGGCGACCTCCACGGTGCCGGCCGCCTTGCCCGCGGGCCGAGCGGGCTTGCTCTCGCGAAGGAGGGCGGCGCCCAGCTCGCGGAAGGGCGGGCGCCCGAGCTGGAGGCGCTCGATCAGCGCGAGCAGGCGACGCGCGACCTCCCGCCGGGAGGTGGCGCCGCCCGTCCCCGGCGCGCCGGCGTCGGCCCCCACCCAGCGCGCCTCCTTGAGCATGCGGTCGAGGGCCCGCGGCATCCAGCCCTCGTCGGGGCGGGCGCGCGTCGCGTCGGTGAGCGCGTCGACGAAGAGGCGGCCGGAGCGATCGATCTCCACCGGCACCTCGCGCAGCCGGTGGGCCAGCGTCACCGCCCGACCGACCGCCTCGTGGACGCCGGCGCGATCCATCCAGGCTCCCGGGTGCAGGCCCGGGGCACGCAGCAGCTCGATGACCTGATCGCGCGTGACCGGCCCCGCCGCGACCGCCAGCAGGCCGAGCGCGATCCGCCCCTCGGGGCAGCCGGACACGGGCCGTCCCCGCGGCTCGGCGAAGGGGACGCGCGCGTCGCCGAGCGCGGCGCGGAAGGGCTCGAGCCGGGTCTCGTCGAGATCGGGGAGCACCACCGCGATGCGCTCGGGCGGCGTCCCCGCGGCGAGGGCCTCGAGCACCCGGGAGGCCACTGCGCGCGCCTCGCCGTCGATGGAGCGGGCGGCGATCACGCCGATCGGCGCGCCGGTCCGGGCGGGGCGCCAGTCGATCTCGGGCGCGTCGAGCAGCGAGGCCCAGCGCCGCTCCAGATCGTCGGCGATGGGCGCGATGGCGTCCCCCTCGGCGCTGGCCAGGGGCCCGCCGAGGCGGGGCAGCTCGACGGTCAGGCCCGCGCCTCCCTCCTCGCGGAGGCGGGCGTGGAGGGCCTCGAGGAGGGCGAGATCGTCGGGCTCCCAGGCCACCATGCCGGTGACCGTGACGGCGCCTCCCAGCTCGGGCAGGTCGCTCCCCAGCCCGCGATCGGAGCCGAGCCGGGACGCGGCAACGCCAGCGGCGCCACGCGCGTCCCGGAGGCTCCCCTCGGCGAGCCTGGCGTCGACGTGCGCCATGATGTCCGCGAGGATCTGGCCCTGCGTCGAGCCCGCGGCGAGCAGGTCGTCCGGCGTGGTGCCGGCGCGGCGCAGCCGGCCGACGGCGCGATCGATGGCGTGGGCGAGCGCCACGCGGGCCGTGGGCTCGTCGGGGAACCGCAGGCGGTCGGCGGGGATCTGCTCCAGCGCTTCGCGCGTGAGCAGGCGGGTGGTGTGCGGCGTCGCCGCGGCGAGCTCGGGCGCGAGCCGGGCGGCGGCGTCGGCGGCGAAGGCGCGGAGCGTGCGCCCTCGCCCCCCGGGGCCGCAGCGGGCCAGCTCTGCGTCGAGGTGCCGCTCGGTCGGGACGAGCAGCGCCGCGGCGATCCCTCTCACCGCTCCGCGCCGGCGCCGGGGATCCGCGTCCCTGCCGCGGGCCCGAGAGCGGTCCCGGCGAGAGGCGTGACCGGAGCGTCGGGCTCCTCCCCGTTGGGGGTCAGGGCGCCCTCGCCGAGATCGTCCTCTTCGAGGGGTGCCATCTTGCACGATCCCTCGAAGCGAACGCCGCGGTCGATGAAGATGGCCGGCGCGTGGAGCGCCCCGGTGACCCGGGACGGGGCGTACAGCTCGATGGCGTCGCGCGCCCGGATGTTGGCGTCGACCTCGCCGCCGGTGACGATGCAGGTGGCGACGTAGACGTCGCCGGAGACCATCGCGCCCTCGCCGATGACGAGGACGTCGTCGCCGCGGATCTCGCCCTTGAAGCTGCCGTCGATGCGCACCCGGCCCTCGAAGAACAGCTTGCCTTCGAAGTGGGTGCCGCGACCGAGCAGCGCGTTCAGCTCGGTCGGCCGGTGACCGTCCGCCGATGGCTGGGCTTCGCCCGGGATCGGGGTCGACTCCATGGCCGAGGCTTAGCCCAGCCCTCGTCAGGTTCGCAACGGGGCCGCGCGTCAGGGCGGTAACGCCCCGGGCCGGCCGATGCCGATTCGAGCGTGATCTCGGGGACTTGGCGTGCACCGGGCGGTGGGTACGATTTCTGCTACCCGAGCCCTCCGCCGGGGAGGCCTGCGTTGACGCGGGTGGGTAGGTGTGAGAAGCGCCCCGGCGGTAGCACGGGGCGGGGGCAGCGGATGGGAGACAAGGTCGTGAAGAAGACGTTGCGGACGATGACCCTGGCCGCCCTCGGCCTGGCCGGCACCCTCTCGGTGGCCCACGCGCAGCCCGCCCCCGATGGCGCGCCGGTACCTCCGGCCCCCGCGCCTGCGGCTCCCCCGGCACCCCCGCCGCCCGCCCCTCCCCCTCCGGCGCCTCCCCCGGTCGAGTTCGGCGTCGCGCCGGCCTCCCTGCCGTCCGCGCCGGTCGGCTCGAGCACTCCGGTTCCCAGCGTGAGCTGGGGCGCCACGCCGGGCGCCGACACGACCACCCCGGTCGCACCGGTGGAGGAGAAGCCGCAGAGCAAGTTCTACTTCACCCGCTTCACCTGGGGGAACGCGGTCTCGGCCAGCACCGTCGGCGTCGGGCAGAACTACATCAGCCCCACGCCCACCTACGACCAGACCTTCACGCTCAACCTCCGCTACTACGTCGTCAACGACCCGCTCGACAAGGTCTACGTCAACGTCAACGCGGGCGTGTCGGTCGAGGTCACCGACAGCGCCAACACCACCACGACGCTCCAGCACGAGCCGCTCCTCAACGACATCGTCGTCGGCGCCGGCTACGGGCACACGGTCTACCAGAGCGCCGACCGGGAGTGGAAGACGACGCTCGGCGTGGGCGCCTCCGTGGTGCTCCCGACGTCCATCGTCAGCCAGGGTCAGGGCAAGTACCTCACCCCCGGGGTCAGCCTCCTCATCGCCCAGGCCCTCCCGCTCGCCGGTGCCCGCTCCGACTGGTTCCCCGACCTGCTCGCCTTCGGCTCGGTCGGCTACTCGCACATCTTCTCGCAGTGCTACACGCCCTGCAACGCCACCGCGGCCTCGTATCCCCGCCAGGCGGGCCCGGCCAACCTCGCCGACGCGACCGGCGGCGGCGGCGCGACGGTCGTGCTCCCCGAGACCTCGGCCGACGATCAGCTCGCGGCCGGATCCATGGCCATCGACAAGGTCAGGCTCGGGCTCACCTACTACCTGACCATCTACAAGAACCTCTCGCTGGGAAATAGCTGGGAGATCCAGGCGCCCTTCAAGCACCAGTTCCCCGCCACGGGCACGGTGGTCACGCCGACCGGCACGGTGCCTCTCGCCGGGAGCGTCACGGCGGTCAACCCGGTCACCACCTTCGATCTGTCGCTCTCCTACGTGTTCTTCAACACCGCCCGCGTCGACCTCGGCTACCAGAACATCACTCCGGAGCTGGTCGACAACATGGGCGGCCGGAACAGCATCTTCTACACGCCCGGCGGCTCGGAGTTCTACGGCAACGTGTCGCTGTACATCGACAGCCTCATCGACAGGGCGACGGGCACGCCGGATCCGAAGAAGCTGGCCCGCGGCCGCTTCGGCAATGCTCAGTGAGTGACGATGGGGGCCCTGCCCCCAAACCCCCGGGTGAGTGACGATGGGGGCTCCGCCCCCAAACCCCCGCGACCCCGCAGGCTGGAGGCCCCTCGGAGCCCCCGCGACCCACGGCGGAAGATGGGGGCCGTGTACGCCACGGGGCGCATGCGCTAGAAGAGGCTCCAGGCCAAGATCCCAGGATGCCGCTCTCGACCGGACAGATCGTCAACGGCAAGTACCGCGTCATCCGCCTGCTCGGCGACGGCGGGATGGGCAGCGTCTACGAGGCGCACCACGAGGTGCTCGGGACCCGGGTCGCCCTCAAGCTGCTCCATCCGGAGCTGTCGCGCACCGGCATCGCCAAGCGATTCCTCCAGGAGGCGCGGGCCTCGGCGCGCATCAAGAGCGATCACGTGGTGCGCATCGCCGACGCCGATCAGACCGCGGACGGGCTCGCCTTCATCGTCCTCGAGTACCTCGAGGGGCGCACCCTGGGCGGCCTCTACGAGGAGCTGGAGCGCGATCACCAGCGGCTGCCCTTCAACGACGCGCTCGAGTACGCGATGCAGATGTTCGAGGGCGTCGAGGCGGCGCACGCGGCGGGCATCGTCCACCGCGACCTCAAGCCCGACAACGTGATGATCACGGTGGACCCGCGGGGCGCGCCGCTCCTCAAGCTGCTCGACTTCGGCATCGCCAAGGTCGACGAGCCCCCCGAGAGCACCGCGCCCGCCCTCACCCGGCCCGGCGCGCTCCTCGGGACCCCCGAGTACATGGCGCCCGAGCAGGTCTACTCGGCCGGCTCGGCCGACGCGCGCTCCGACATCTTCTCGCTCGGGGTGATCCTCTTCGAGATGCTCTCGGGGCGCCGCCCGGTGCTGTCGGACGATCCCCAGCAGATCGCCGTCTCCTACCTCACCGGCGCCTTCACCCGGCTCGAGGACGCGTGCCCCGGGGTGCCGCCCGACCTCGCCGTCGCGGTGCACCGCGCGCTCGCCGCCCAGCCGCGCGACCGGTTCTCCTCGGTGGCCGAGCTGCGCGCCGCCGTGGAGCCGTTCGCGCCGCCGCGCCCGTTGCCGCAGGGGCGCATGAGCATGGTCGGCTCCATGATCCCGTCGACCGCGTCCCTCCCCGGCCAGGGGGTCGCGACGGGGGCTCCGCTCCCTCACCCGCCGGCCCCCTCCGCCGTCATGCCCGACACCCCCAAGCCGCGCGCCCTCCCCCAGACGAACAGCTACCCCCAGCCGCTCCAGCAGGGCGGCACCACCGCGCTCGCCTCGTTCGACTCGGCCTTGCCGCCGACTCCCCCGGCGACGCCCTTCGCCCCCGACTATCCCTCGGCGATGGGGCCCTACTCCGGCAATCCCGGCCGGCCGGCGCCCCCGGCTCCCGCGGCGAGCTTCGTGCCGGAGTACCCGTCCGCCATGGGGCCCTTCACGGTGGCTCCGCCCCCGGCAGGCCACGCGGCTCCCGCAGCGGCCCCCGGCTTCGTGCCCGAGTACCCGCCGGTGCAGACCGGCTTCGGCCCTGCCTCCGGGGAGTCCAGGCCTTCGCTGCCGGGACTGCCGGGCTGGATCCCCCCGGCGTCCACCTCGGCCCCGCTCGCGCCCCGCGCCCGCAACGACAGGAAGC
>Ga0302276_10005887_pt1 | contig 10109 bp, 8 predicted proteins | sample III_Bog_N2_3_FD_198768 | JGI IMG/M metagenome (GOLD analysis project Ga0302276, IMG submission 198768) | Peat permafrost microbial communities from Stordalen Mire near Abisko, Sweden - III_Bog_N2_3 | ecosystem: Environmental > Terrestrial > Soil > Wetlands > Peat | place: Sweden: Abisko... | reverse complement strand
AGGTCGTTTCGCCACAACCCATGTACTCAGCCTGAAGGAGCCGACGCTGTCATGCAATCAGGTCCCGATTTTCGGACCTGGGAAATCACGAATCCATCCGCCGGAAACGCGAATTAGCCTTCAGTCACCGACAACGGAATCCTGCTCTACTTCGGTACGGCGACAATGGCGACCGGGCCAGCCGCGGTCGAGCCGGTCGCCGAGGCGTCCAGTTGGCCGGTATTGGTGGTGTCAAAGGTGAAAGCATTGAAGTAGGGACTGCCCTGACTGTTCACCACCATGACGAAGTCTCCGGTCGAGTCCACTGCCATGCTGTATGGTTCATCGCCGGTAGCAACCGTATTACTTTGCAGCGTCAGCGAGGGGGTAGATGCGTTTAACAGAAACGCAGTGACGATTCCGGAAGAGGCTCCTTGCCAATTGGCGACATAGACATAGCCGTTCGAAGCAGCAAGAATGGCATGTGGAGTGGTTCCACCACTTGGATACGGCGTCGTATAACTGATTTCCGTCACAGAATTCGAGTTAATCGCATATACGCGCAAAGCGCCAGTGTCGCCAGTCGTGGAACCCGGGAAGGCATCCGTTTCTCCGACGTACAGGAAGCCGTTCGATGGATCGATGGCTACCGCAACAGTTGCAGCCACACCTGATTTGCCATAAGGCGTAAGAGTCTTGGAATAAGGGCTTCCGATCGGAGCGGCGTTACCCGAAGCAAATGGAAATATCTGCGTGCCGTAAGTCGCTCCAAGAGCCACAGCGATAATCGGGTACGTCGAGCCGCTCGGCGATATCGCTAGCCCGCCCGGCTGAACGGCGCTGGCGCTGGCCAACTGCATGGTCTGAATTGAGCGACTCGTGTCTTGAGCGCCAGAGGTTGTGATGGGGAAAGCATAGAGGTTCCCCGCTAGGGAGGCATCCAGCAGCCACTTGCCCGAAGGATCAACCTGAAGAGCGCCAACGACCGGGTCGTTAAACGCCGAGATCGCGCTGCCTTGCGTCAGTGCACCGGTGCTGGAGATTTGATAAGGGGTAATGCCGGACCCCGTCGCAACCCAGAGATAACTACCGCTGGGAGCAATGGCCATAGCCAAGGCGCCAGACAAAGTGAACGAGATGTTGGAGATCGGGCTCAACGCGCCGGATTTGACGGAATAGCCAGCGATTGAGCTGCTGTTCAAAATATAAAAGTTGCCGCTGGTGCTCGCTGTGGTTGTGCAAGTGCCCGTGCCTACCTCGACGCAAACTGAGGTGGTCTGCGAAACGCTGCCTGAAGTGCCGGTAACCGTAAGCGTGTAGGCGCCGAGGGTTGTGCCGCTCGTCGCGGTCAGCGTGGAGGTTTGCGCCGTCGAGCTGCTGAAGGTAAGCGATGACGAAGAGAGGCCGCACGTGGTGGGGCTGGAAGCGCCCGAGGGTGAGGTCACCGCGCAAGTCAGCGCGACCGTACCGGTAAACGAACTCGATGGGGTGACAGTGATGGTCGAGGTGCCGGATGAACTCGCGCTCAATGTGAGGCTGGTGGGACTGCTGGAAAGCGTGAAGCTGGTGCTGCCGCTTGGTGCCTCCCAGAAATCTCCGCAACCTGCCAAGCCTGCCACGAATGGCGAAACCGCCAGCAACAACCATGCCCGCATTCCCATCTTCATTGCAGCTCCTCTAGCGCCGTTTTCAGCCGCCGCTCTCAGGTTATCGCCTCGCCGCGCATCCTGTCTCGCTGCCACACCTCGGGCGCGCGCCCTGAGCCCATTATGGAAGTAGACGCAACCCGGCGGGAATTCGCTTGCCTCGACCGCCGGGGAGCACTGAGTGTTGGCCCCGCATATCAACCGCGCTCTCCGCCTCTCTACGCCCAAGCTGATAGATTCGTAGCAGGATTGTGCCCATCTCGACCCTGACGCTACCCCGCCGGGAATACGCACCGCAAGGAAACCAGCCATGTTCCACACCACTGAAGATCTCCGCATCCAACAGACCAAAGTTGTCCTCCCTCCGGTATTCCTTGAGGAGGAGCGCCCCGTCAGCGAGGCGGCCTCGGCCACCATCTTCGACGCCCGCAACGAAATCTCCGCCATCCTCAGCGGGCAGGACACGCGGCTGCTGGTCGTCGCCGGCCCCTGCTCCATTCACGACACCAAGGCCGCGCGCGAGTATGCCGGCCTGCTGAAATCCGCAATTGACGAGTTTTCCGCCGACCTGCGCATCTTCATGCGCGTCTACTTTGAGAAGCCGCGCACCATCGTCGGATGGAAAGGGCTCATCAACGATCCCTACCTCGATCAGTCCTACAAGATCAACGACGGCCTGCGCCTGGCGCGCCATCTGCTGCTCGACCTGGCCGAGATGGGCGTCCCCGCCGGAACCGAATTCCTCGACATGATTTCGCCGCAGTACATCGCCGGGCTTGTCAGTTGGGGAGCCATCGGCGCGCGCACCACCGAGAGCCAGGTCCATCGCCAACTGGTCAGCGGCGTCAGTTGCCCGGTGGGTTTCAAAAACGGCACTTCGGGCGATGTGCAAATCGCCATTGACGCGGTGCTCTCCGCCGCCCGCTCCCACACCTTTCTGGGACACACCAAACTTGGCCAGTCGGCCATCTTCGTAACAACGGGAAACCCTGACTGCCACATCATCCTGCGCGGCGGCCGCAAGACGGTGAACTACGCGGCAGAGAGCGTGGCCCAGGCCGCGGCGCTGATGGAGCAAGCCGGCCTGCCGCCGCGCATCATGATCGATTTCTCCCACGCCAACAGCAACAAGGACTATCGCCGCCAGGGTATCGTCTGCCACGATGTAGCCGGCCAGATCGCAGGCAACAACGGCCAGGGCGATAAACGCATCATCGGAGTAATGATCGAGAGCAATCTGGTGGCCGGCTCGCAGAGGATTGACAAACTTGCTGAGGGCCAGCCGCTCGTCTACGGCCAGAGCGTCACCGACGGCTGCATCGACTGGAAGGAAACTCACGCTCTGTTGGCCGAGTTAGCCGCCGCCGTGCGCGCGCGACGAAGCGCGTAGCTTTCTTGTGGATGCCCACTTCTTGATTTCGAGAAGCGGAAAGCAACCAGATCGAGTTCATGATTTCTTGTCGTAAAGAGTCTTCCACTCTCGTGCCACTTCGGGTAGCCGAGTCAGGACTTCACGTCCGAAGATCACTTCATCAACAAAACCCATGTGCAAGATGTCGATCATGCGGCAGAGGTACGAACGACCGCACTTCCACCATGTGAAATGGTCGTCAAGAAAGAGCAGATGGTGGACCTTTCGCCCTGTCTCCGCTTCAAGTTCCTCCAATTCCATCCCATCTAGCAGAGTTTCATAGACACCATCGGCAACACGGCTGCCGAATGTGGTCGTGTAATAGTACTCCTTGATTTCCCAAATTCCTACAGGGTTCACGACAGATGGGAAGGCGCCATCAACGCGTCGGGCAAGAGTTCGTTGCGGCATTGAATTATGGGTCATCGTTGTCAAGCTTCTCGGATCATAGTTGCAAGGTAAATCTCCGATATTTGCCTCGAAAAGCATATTCACAATGCCGGTCATGAAAGCGTAATTTTTCTTCTTGCCCTTTTGCTTGTTCATCGGAAGCGGACATTTGGGCTTCAGTTGAGCCTTAAGTCGTTTGAATTCAATTTGTGCGGCCGCTTTATCCATCAACTGTCCTTGGACGGTGTCGTTCAGAATATTCGCGCGATGATTGAAATACGCGAAGAGCAGTTGACCGAAAGGAGTGAGCTTTCCATCAGCATCCGCGATGTGGACCGCGCTTAACCCCAATGGCTGAAATTGATTTCGAATCTCATCCAACGTGGGGATACGAATGGCGCTCGTACGGCGATCAGTGTAGCCCACTTCCTGACTGATGGTTCGCACGTGCGCCCAGAACGCTTTTGGTTGTCGAACAAAACGCGGATCAGCCTTCAAGATAGCGCCTCACGAACTCTGCCAACGGAATGCCCACTGCTTTGCAGACGGCCTCCAACTCGATCAAGTCCAGGCGCTGCTCCCCGCTTTCGTATTTCGAAACGTACGACTGCCTTTGACCAATACGCACAGCAACTTGTCCCTGCGTGAGCTTGGCATCAACTCGGATCTGACGCAGGAGGGCCGCCAAGCGACGTTTCTTCATGGACGCAACCATATATTCTGGTTTAGAATATTCAAAGTTCGAATATCGCTGCTTTGGGGTGGAAGATCAGATCAATGCCTAGTACCGCGACCGCATCTCAAGCGTTGCTCTTTGCTCCCGAAGAATATTTTCTTCAGGAAAAGCCCTTTCGCGCCCAACTTCTCAAATGGATCGGGAATAAGCAGAGGCAAGCAGATACGATCATCCGGCATTTTCCGAGTCGGTTTGGAACTTACTTTGAGCCGTTCTTGGGCAGCGGCGGGGTTCTGGGAGTTCTCTCGCCAGTTCGGGCGGTTGCGAGCGATAGTTTTTCCCCGTTGATGGAGATCTGGCAGATGCTCCATGAAGACAAGGAGGGACTTAAAAGCCAATACACCGATCGATATGCACTGCTTCAAGCAATTGGGAAAGAAAAATGTTACCGCCGGGTACTTGCCAATTACAACGCAGGGCCGAATGGCCCTGATTTACTGTTTTTGTGCCGAGCTTGCTACGGAGGTGTCGTTCGTTTCCGCAAGATCGATGGATATATGAGCACTCCGGTTGGCATCCATTATCCAATTTCACCGGAGAGCTTTGCCCATAGGGTCGATATTTGGCATACACGCACGCAAGGAACACGCTTTATTTGCGCCGACTTCGCAGACTCGATGGCGCTTGCCACGGAAGGAGACCTTGTCTACTGCGATCCCCCGTATATTGATAGCCAAACAATCCTTTATGGAGCGCAGGGTTTTTCGGTCCATCGCCTTTTCGACGCGATCTCGAACTGCAAGAACCGGGGTGTTCATGTGGCGCTTAGCATTGACGGCACCAAGTACTCTGGCCGCAAGCTCTGCGACGTTCCTGTACCGGAGAACTTGTTTGAGCATGAAGTGTTCCTCACCCTCGGGCGCTCAATGCTTAAGCGATTCCAGATGAACGGGCGCAGTCTCGAAGAACACGAAGTAACTGATCGGCTACTGCTCACATATTGACCGGGCCATCACGCTCTTCGAAGCGCCAGTCCTTGCAGAAGATTATTCTCCCTCAGCGCACACTGGCAGATAGAAGAAATGAACACTCAACTCCTCATCGGTCCAGTCTGTCAGGTATGTGCCCGGTCTGTTCTGTCGACAATCCTCCCGGTTTATACCCCCCCAAAAAGCACCCCCCTCCCCCTAGACCAAGGAGCACAAATTTCCCCTCAAAACCTTGCAGATTATTTTTAACTCCTTTGGAATCAATGCCCGTGCAAAACTTTCTGCCGTCAAATTCTCCCGCATGGTGAGATTTGGCCTCTGAAAAGCACTGGAAAAACTCGGTTTTCGCCCAAAAACGCCCCCGAAGCATCGCTCCAGCGCGTGCGCGTCAACCCGTTATGATGGTCAGCAGCGCAGAACGATGCGGCGCGAACTCATCCATGGCACAGAGCATCTTTATCTCGGCAGGCGAGGCCAGCGGCGAACACTACGGCGCGCTGCTGGCCGATGCGCTCCAAAAGCAGCTTGCCGCATCCGGCCAAACTGCCAGCTTCTTCGGCATGGGCGGCGAGCGCATGGCCGCTGCTGGCGTCGAGTGCGTTGTCCGCTCTGAAGATATGGCGGTGATGGGGCTGACCGAGGTGGTTCGCCACTTGCCCCGCATCTGGCGCGAGTATCGGCGGCTGAAGCAGTCCATTCGCGACCGGCGGCCCAGCGTGGCCGTGCTCATTGACTTCCCCGAGATTCACTTCCGGCTGGCCAGGGAACTGCACCGGCTGGGCATTCCTGTGGTTTACTTCGTCAGCCCGCAGTTGTGGGCCTGGAAGAAGCACCGCATCAAGCTGGTACAGAAGTACGTCGACAAAATGCTGGTGATTTTTCCCTTCGAGGAGCCGTTCTATCGCGGCCAGGGCGTTCAGGCCGAGTTCGTCGGTCATCCGCTGGCGGAACTGCCCGCGCCCTCGATCAGCCGCGAAGACTTCGCAAAACAGGCCATTGAGATCAATCAGGGCCTTCATGCCATCCCTCCAAAAGACTGCCCTCCAGACGAAATAGAATTGTTTTTTGGGAGGGCCATCTATGATCTGGACCCAGGGAAAGAGTGGATTGCGCTGCTTCCCGGCAGCCGCCATGCCGAGATTCGCAGCAACTTCCACACCATGGTCAAAGCCGCAATCCAGCTCGGCGACAAGTACCAGTACATCGTTCCCCTGGCTCCGACACTGACCGAGCAGCAGATACGCGCAGTTCACGATGAACTGTCGGACTATTGCCTCCCGGACGACGCCCCGATTATCGCTTTCGTCCGCGATGCCCGCGCCGCGCTTTTTCATGCCCGCGTTTCAATCGTGGCCAGCGGCACGGCAACGGTGGAGGCGGCGCTGATCGGCAATCCTTTTGTCGTCGTTTACCGTGTCTCCGCGCTCACCTTCGCCATCGCCAAACGAGTGGTCAAAGTGCCCTTCGTGGCCATGGCCAACCTGATTGCCGGCAAGCGCGTGGTGACGGAACTGATTCAGAGCGACTTCACCGCGGCTAATATTGTTCGCGAGATCGAGCCGCTGATTCCCGACGGCCCGCCGCGCCGGGAGATGATGGAGGAATTGGCGCGCATTCGCGGCTTGCTGGCCAAACGGCAGGCGGGTGGCGCCATCGACCGTGTGGCAGAGGTTACGCTGGAGACAATGAGATGACTTCAATGAGCGAGCTAGAGAGCAGGGAAGAGACGAAGATGAGGCGCAGGTTTCAAGCGCATGGGACCTCCCGAACCGAGGCGCTGAACGGGATGCCGTTGGCAGCGCCGTGGCAGAGATTTGTGGGGTTTTATAGCGACCTACTTCTCGCCGTGCTGATTTGGGGACCGCTGGAGTTTGGCTGGCGGCGGCTGGTGCTGCATGAGACCGACATTCATGTTGTTTGGGATTTTCATGAAATTGGCAATCTGGTTGTCATGCTTCTCTATTGGGGGCTGGGCAACTACTTCGGCAATGGCCGGACTCCGGGCAAATGGATCGCGCGGACCCGGATCGTGTCGCTGACGAGTGAACGATTGGGCCTTTGGCAATCTTTCGAGCGGGCGCTTGGCTATGGAGCCGCCGTGTTGGAAGGAGGTTTGGGCGTTATTCAGATCTTCTGGGATCGGAACAGAATGTGCGCCCAAGACAGACTCGCGGAGACGATCGTGGTGGATATTAGGAAGTCGGCGAATTGAACGCCAATTCCGCACTGAAGCTGCTTCCACTTTCAGCCAGACGAAATCACTGCAACCGAGGGATGGCACGAAGACAATGGCTGCGAGAAGTTCTTCGATATGCAGGAAGATGAGAGTGTTGCTGTTCACGAGCCTGCTCTGCACCCTGATGATGGGCGCATCTGCGGGCGCGCAGAAGACGGAGCCGCCCGAGCCTGCCATCGCGGGCTACGTTATCGACGCCGAACTCGACCCGGTGAACCACCACTTGACGGCTAAAGCCGCGGTCAGCTTTACCGCGCCGGAAAGCACTGAGCATAACTCGACTCAAGCCGTCAGCTTCGGCTTGCATCCGGCGTTGAAGCTGACCAAAATCTCCGACGAGGCGGGCACAGTGCTCACCGGCGAGCGCACCACGGACGGCGGCATTCGCGTCACTCCAGCCACGCCGTTTACAAAAGGCCAGCTCTCGCGCTGGACCTTCGAGTACGAGGGCAGCATCACCGGCAACGAAGATGGCGCGGTTCACGGCGTCAAGCTGGCTGCCATTCAGGAGCCGACTTCCTATCTTCTTTATGCGGTACGCTGGTTTCCCGTGGCCAGCGAGCCGACGAATCGCTTCACCGCCGAGATGCACATTCGCGTGCCGGAGGGGATGACGGTTTTCGCCAGCGGCAGCTTGGGCGAGGCCAAACCAGTCACGCTGGCCAATGACAAGACCGGCGCCGAGTACGACTTTAACTGGACCAAGCCGGGTCTTTCAGGCACGGTGATTGCCGGTCGTTATGCGGAGCCGGTTTCGGCAGGCACTGGCAATGTGAAGGTCTACCTGACGGCCAGCCACCAACAGGCAGCCAACGATCTGGCGCAAGCGGCGGAGAGCGAGTACAGCTTTTTTACCGATACCTTCGGCGCGCCTGAATCGAGCCGTCTTAACGTGGTCGAGGTGCCGGACGACAATTTGCCCGCAATCTGGGCGCCGGAGTTGGCGGCGATTCCCGGCTCGCGCGTCGGCGATAAATCCGGCATTCGCCTGCTGGCTAACATCATGGCCCGTCAGTGGTGGGGCGAGGGAATCAGCCCGCGCACCCTCGACGACGCATGGATCACCAACGGCATGGCCCGCTACGCCGAGCTGATGTACGTCGAGAACCAGAGCGGGAAAAACGCGCTGCAGAAAGCCGTCGAAGACGTGGCTGCCGGAGCGCTCGCCTATGACACTATCCCGTTGTCGAGCGCCAGCCGCCTCAGTCCTTTTTCGCCTGAGTTTCAATCGATGACCATGGAAAAGGGCGCCATGATTTTCCATATGCTGCGCTGGGAAGTGGGCGACAAGGTATTTCTGGCGACACTCAAGGACGCGCTCAGCCAATTCGCAGGCAGGACGATTCGCGCATCGGAGTTTGAGAAACTGGCCGAGGCCGAAAGCCGCCAGCCGTTGACCGCCTTCTTCGCGCAATGGGTGGACGGCACAGGCGCGCCGCAGTTCACGAACAAGTACGCCGTTTACCGCCTGGGCAACAACAAGGGTTTCCGCACCATCGGGGAGATTGAGCAGGACCTCGACCTCTTCCGTATGCCGGTGGAACTGAGCATCGAAACGGAAGGCAAGACCGAAACGCAACGCATCGAAGTTGTCGGGACGGACACTCAGTATCAGGTGGACACATTTGGCCGGCCCCGCCGCATAAGCCTCGATCCGGAGAACTGGGTGCTCAAATCCACTCCGGACCTGCAAGTGCGCGTTCGAATTCTCAAAGGGCAGCGGCTGGTGGCGCATGGCGACCTTCCCGGCGCGCTGGCCGAGTACCAGAAAGCCCTGGAAGTCAATCTGCAGAGTTCGCTGGTCAACTTCCGCATCGGCGAAGTGCTTTTCACGCAGCGCAACTATCAGGGCGCCGTGAACTACTACCGCGATGCGCTACGCGGCGACGGAGAACCGCGCTGGACCGAGGCATGGAGCCATATTGCGCTGGGAAAAATATTCGACCTCACCAGCCAGCGCGACCGCGCGGTGAACGAATACCGGCTGGCGGCGCAGAACAACGACAACAGCCAAGGCGCAGTCAACGAAGCACGGCTCTACCTGCAAAAGCCGTACAAGCTTCCGGGGAGCGAATAGATTCCGTCGATCCTGGCGCGCACAAATACCATTCCCTGCGATTCCCGTTTTGACACGCGTTCTCGATTCTGAACGCGTCCCTGCAATCTCCCAGTCAGTTCTGGTTTTCGGCTTGCGGCCGTTGTGTGCGCTGCCGGTGATTTCATCATGAAACTGCTTTGTTCCATTGTCCGGGGCCTGTTGTTTGTTGCATTGAATCTTGTAATCACCGCCGCAATCGCTGCGCCGCGCGAGTCTGCCGCGACATCCGAAGCCGCGCCGCGCGTGGAAGGCGCCGCCGATGACGCTGTGCGCGTAACGCTTCACGGCAACATTCATCCGCTGGTGCGGGCTGCGGCTGGCCGGGCTGGAACAGCCCTGTCGAAATCCGCAGCCGACCTGGGCGCGGTGGAAGACTCCTTGCCCACGGGCCGGATGCTGCTCTTGCTGCAGCGCTCTTCGCAGCAGGAGTCGGCGCTCACGGATTTCATTCTGGCCGCGCACACGCCGGGCAATGCGTCCTTTCATCAGTGGCTTACGCCCGCGGAATTTGGCCGCCTTTACGGGCCGGCCAACTCGGATGTGGTTGCTGTAACCGCGTGGCTGGAGTCGCACGGACTCACCATCAATCAGGTCCATGCCGGGCGAGTGGCGATTGAGTTTTCAGGAACCGCGGGTCAGGTGAACGAAGCCTTCCAAGCTCAGATTCACCGCTATCGGTCGAAC
>Ga0302276_10005880_pt1 | contig 10123 bp, 9 predicted proteins | sample III_Bog_N2_3_FD_198768 | JGI IMG/M metagenome (GOLD analysis project Ga0302276, IMG submission 198768) | Peat permafrost microbial communities from Stordalen Mire near Abisko, Sweden - III_Bog_N2_3 | ecosystem: Environmental > Terrestrial > Soil > Wetlands > Peat | place: Sweden: Abisko... | reverse complement strand
AGATCACCGCGCCCCCCTTCCGCCGCGTGGTGGTAGGAAAAGTCTTCCGCTACGAAGCGGTCGACGCCACCCACGACAACACCTTCACCCAGGTCGAGGGCTTCGTCGTCGATAAGGAGATCACCGTCGCCCATCTGGTCGGCACCATCCGCACCCTGCTGACCGCCGTGCTCAAGCGGGACGACGTCGAGGTGCGCCTGCGCCCGAGCTTCTTCCCCTTCGTCGAACCCGGCTTCGAGGTCGATGTGCGTTCGACCAGCGCCGAGCCCGGCAGCCGCCTCTCACGCTGGGTCGAGCTGCTTGGCTGCGGCATGATCCACCCACGTGTGCTCGAGCAGGGCGGCGTCGATCCGAGCCGCTGGCAGGGCTTCGCCTTCGGCCTCGGCCTCGAGCGCCTGGCGATGATCCGCCACGACATCACCGACATCCGGCTGTTCAACGGCGCCGACCTGCGCAGCCTCCACCAATTCGGCACCGGCGCCTGAGCGCGACGACGCCCAGCAGGCGGCGGCGCGCAGTCGATGGGAGGCGCGACGAATACCCATGAGCGATCCTGACCTGTCGGCGGATCCGCCCGCGCTCCGCAGCCTGCCACCGATCCGGGTCTTCTATGCCGATCCGCCGGTGCTGTCGCCCGGTCTCGAGGTCCATGGCCTGGGTACGCGCGAACGCATGAGGCCGTGCATCGTCAACCGGCCTTCCGGGACCGGTGACTACCTTTTGATGTGCTTCCATGGCGCGGTGGAGCTGTGGCGCGAGGACCAGCCGGTGCTGCTGTCCGGCAACACCTTGATGATCTGGGATCCGAGCAGCGGACACTACTACGGCAACCGCGAGCGGCCGTGGTGGCACTCATGGATCCACTGTGCCGGCACGGTGGTCAGCGGACTGATCGGCGCCACCGGGCTGCCCTGCAACTCGCCGCTCTCCGGCATCCAGCCCACGCTGCTTGAAGCCGCCATCGAGGGCATCCACCAGGAGATCATCGGCAATGCCCGTCCGGATGAGGTGATCGTCGCCAACCTGCTGCACACCTTCTTCCGCCAGGTCGCACGCATCGTGCAGGCCCCGGGCGGCAACAGCGCGGTTCCCGCAGCCTATCTCGAGATGCGCCGCTGGCTGGAATCGCATTTCACCGAGCGCATCACCCTCGAGGAGCTGGCCCAGCGGGTGGATTGCTCGGTTCCTCATTTCTGCAATGAGTTCAAACGCTATTTCGCGACCTCGGCGATCGAGTTCGTCATCCGCCTGCGGCTGAGCCGGGCGACCATGCTGCTGCGCGATCGCAACCATCGCATCGGCGATATCGCTCGCGCGATCGGCTATGACGACATCCACCACTTCTCCAAGCTCTTCAGCAAGCACCTGGGCTGCTCGCCACGCACCATGCGCAAGCGCCTGTCGGAAGGCGGCTGAGGCGCGGCGCTAGGGCTTGAGCAGCCCCAGCTGGCTCTCGACGTTGCGCGGCAGGGTGAACATCGAGGCCTGCAGGCCCGGATGCCAGCAGCGCAGGCTGCGGTGCCAGGTCTGGAGCTCCACCTTGTCGCTGACCGCCGGGCCGTTCAGGCAGCGTGCCACCGCCCATTGGCCGCCTGGGAAGCTCGGGATGTTCATCAGGTAGACCTGGGTGTGCGGGAAGCGCTCGAGGGTGCGCAGGGTGGCACGGCACTCATCGGCGGAGAAGGTCGGGCATCCCAGGGGCGCGACGAGCAGGCCGCCGGCCTTGAGGCGGCGGAACACCGAGTCGGCGAAGGTCAGCACATGGAAGGCATCGCTGGCGGTGTTGGTCAGCTCGCAGGCATCGACTACGATCACGTCGAACTGGTGCGGACAGTCGCGCAGGTAGCGATGGGCGTCATCGATGACCAGCTCGACCCGTGGATCGTTCAGGCAGCTCGCCGCGGTGGGGAAGAAGGTCCGGCACACCTCGACGACCTCGCGATCGATCTCGACCACCGTCACCCGCTTGACCGCCGGGTAGCGAAGCACCTCGCGCGTCACCCCGCCATCGCCGCCGCCGAGGATGAGCACATGCTCGGCCGACTTGCTCACGCTCAGCGAGGGGTGGACCAGGCATTCAGAATACAGCGCCTCATCGAAGTCGGTCAGGGCGATGGCGCCGCCGAGGGTGAGGACCTTGCCGAAGGCATGGCTGTCGAAGACGGCGATGCGCTGGAACGGCGAGGTGCTGCTGTGGAGGCACTCGCGCAGCTTGAGCTTGAGCCCGGCCTGGTCGCCATAGAGGTCTTCGAGCCAGAGGTTCAGGGATTCATTGGCCATAGCAGGCTCGAGGTTGGAGGTTCGGCGGAGGTGGTCGGGTGCGCACGGCGTGGCGGAGTGGCTTCCCGGTCTAATCGACGACGACGATGGTGGCACGCGGGAAGAAGTTGAAATCGGTGGCGCTGGCGGAGGTGTAGGCGCCCATCATCGGGCTGGTCACCAGCTCGCCGCACTCCAGCTCCGGCAGCATGATGTCATTGTAGATGACATCGATCGAGTCGCAGGTCGGGCCGGCGACCACGCTGAGCTTCTCCGGTCCGCTGGCCTTGCCCTCGAGCTTGCTGAGCGGCATGAACTGGTAGTCGCAATGGTCGTAGAGCTTGCCGGAGTAGCTGCCGTACAGCCCATCATCCAGGTAGTACCACATCCGGCCCTGCCGTTCGGCCTTGCCCATCACTGAGGCCACCAGGGTCATCGCCGGTGCGGCGATGAAGCGTCCCGGTTCGGCGATCAGGCGGACGCCCGGGAACAGCCGCTCGAGTTCGGCGGCGATCGGGTGGCAGTAGTAATGGATCGGCATCACCTGGTCGGTGTAGGGCACGGGATAGCCGCCGCCGATATCGACGGTATCCAGGCGGATGCCGTCGAGGGCGGCGAGGTTGAAGAGCTGACGGCAGAAGGAGATCGCCTCGATGTACTTGAAGTTGTTCAGCAGCTGCGAGCCGGCATGGAAGCTCAGCCCGCGGACCTTGAGCCCCATCCCGACCGCCTTGCGCATCAGTTCGAGGCCGTCCTGCGGCTGCACCCCGAACTTGAGCGAGAGATCGCACTGGGCCTCCTTGTTGCGGAAGCTCAGGCGCATGAGCAGCTCGACCTGATCCTTGTAGGGCAGGAACTTGGGCAGCTCGTAGGGATTGTCGAAGATGAAGGTCCGGCAGCCGTATTCCAGGCAGTAGCGGATATCGCTGTCGCGCTTGATCGGGTGGCTCTGGATGCAGCGCGACGGGTCCACCCCGACCCCGCGGACGATGTCCACCTCGCCATTGGTGGCGAGGTCGAAGTAGCCGCCCTCGTCCTTGATCGCCTGGACCACCGCCGGATGCGGCAGCGGCTTGAGGGCGTAGTGCAATTGCACTCCTGGCAGCGCCTGCTTGAGGGTGCGGTATTGCTGGCGGATGGTCTGCGTCGAGAGCAGCAGCAGCGGGGTGCCATGCTCCGCTGCCAGGGCGCGCATGCGGGAGGGATCGGGCAAGGACGACGTCGACACGGGGTCTGCCTGGGATCAGGGGTGGGGGGAGGTGCGCCTCAGCGGCGCTTGCCGGCATTTGCCTTGACGAAGGCCTTAGTCTTGGCCTTGGCGGCCGATGGGCGAGCCTTGGCTTTGGCTTTGGCGGTGGCCTTGGCTTTGGCGGTGGCCTTGGCTGTGGCAGGGGCCTTCGGCTTGGCTGGGCTGGCAGGGACCTCGCGCAGCTCGAGGCTGCCGCGATTGATATCAATGTCGTCCAGGACGACCGGGCTGGCATCGGTGATCACCGGTACCGAATGCAGGTCGGCGAGGAGGTCCGAGATGAAGGGGAACTCGCCGAGCATGCTGTGATGCGTCTGCGGGGAGTAGGCGTGCAGGCCGCCGATGCCGCGCGCCACCAGGCGGGCGGCGATCTCGGCCGGGCTGATCTCGGCCACGTCGGTGCCATCGCTGCACACGGTGATCGACCACAGCACGGCGTACATGTGGATGTAGAGGTAGAAGGTCCGGCGGTAGATGAACACCTCGGCGAGCGTGCGGTGGCACTGCTTGAAGGTGTTGGGTCGCGAGATCGGGCTCTCCGTGTGCATGACGAACAGGCTCTTCGAATCCTTGAAGGTGGCCTTCACATGCTGGAAGAACTCCTTGGTGTAGAGCATCACCGACGGGCCGAAGGGGTCGGTCATGTCCATGATCACGGCATCGAAGCGCTCCTTGGTGCCTTCGACGAATTTGCGTCCATCGCCGACCTCCAGGCGGTAGCGCTTGTCGGCGAAGGCCCCGGCGTTGATTTCGGGCATCAGCTTGTCGCAGAAGTCCACCACGCCGCCATCCAGCTCGGCCATCACCGCCTTCTGCACGGGATGCTTGAGCACTTCGCGCAGGATGCCGCCGTCGCCGGCGCCGATGATCAGCACATCGCGGGGGTCCGGATGGCTGGCCAGGGCCGGGTGCACCATCGGCTCGTGGTAGAGGAACTCATTGCGCGAGGTCACCTGGGTGACGCCATCGAGCAGCAGGACATTGCCGAATTCCTCGCTCTCGATGATCTCCAAGTTCTGCCACTTGGTCTTGCCCCGATGGAGGGTCTTGCCGGCCTTGTAGAAGTAGCCGAAGGTGGGATTGAGGCGTTCGACGAGATAGCGGGACATGGCATTTCCTGGTGAACGTGGTGTGCGCAGGTTGTAGGGGGATGCACATGCCCCGCAATCCGAAGATTGGGCCAAGTGCGCATGAAGGATGGCGGTAGCGCGCCCCGCGTTGGCGGGCAGAGGGGAATCACCCCCGCTGTCCCAGGCCCTCGGCGGGTGACTGGCGCTGGTGGGGATGGTGCAGTAGCATCCTGCATGCTCCACACCACCGCCTCGTCGCTCATCCAGCCCGCCGAGCTGGCGCGCCTGCACAGCCTTGAGGTGGCTGCCCGCATCGTGGTCGAGGGGCTCCAGACCGGTGCGCATCGCAGCCCCCATAAGGGCCATTCGGTGGACTTCGCCGACCATCGGCCCTATGTCGCCGGCGACGATCTGCGCCACCTCGACTGGAAGGTCCTCGGGCGCAGCGACCGCCTGGTGCTCAAGCGCTACGAAGCCGAGACCGACCTGGGGTGCACCCTGTGCGTCGACGGATCGGCGTCGATGGGCTACCGTGGCGAGCGTGCGGCGCTGTCGAAGTTCCGCTATGCCGCGGCCTTGGCCGCCTCGATGGCCTACCTGGTCCTGCAGCAGCAGGATCGCGCCGGCCTGGTGCTCTTCACCGACCGCAACGTGCTCGAGCACAAACCCTCACGCAGCGGCCAGCTCGAGCGCCTCTGCCGTTCCCTCGAGCTGCATGTGCCGGCCGCCGGCACGGATGCGGCCAAGGGCCTCGAGCACTTGGTCGCACCCGCCTACCACAAGGGCCTGGTCATCCTGTTCTCTGACTTCCTAGCCGACCCCGCGCTGATTGAGGAGACCCTCGACCGGCTTGGACACCGCGGCCATGACATCGCCCTGGTGTGGGTGCTGGATGCCGATGAGACCGACCTGGGAGTGGCCACCGTCAGCCGCTTCGAGGGCATGGAGGGGGAGGGGGTGCTGACCGCCGAGCCCCGCGCCCTGCGCGTCGCCTATCTTGCCGAGGTCGCCCGCCATCGCCTGTCGATGCAGAAGCTCTGCCGCTCGCGCAAGCTCGGCTTCGTCGAATGCTGCACCAACGAGGCGCCGTCCCTGCCTCTCAACCGCCTGCTGGTGTCGCTGCACGCGGAGCGCCGATGAGGGCCGCGCTCCTCTGGACGGCCAGCGCGGGCCGTCAGCCCAAGGACCTCATATGAACGACATCAACCCCGACATCTTCGCAGTCATCATGGCGGGAGGATCGGGAACCCGCTTCTGGCCGATGAGCCGGGCCGCCCTGCCCAAGCAGCTGGTGCAGATCGTCGGCGAGAGCACCATGATCCAGGCCACCGTGGCGCGACTGCAGCCGCTCATACCGGCGCACCGGGTGCTGGTCATCACCACCGCTGCGCTGGCCGAGGAGACCCGCCGCCAGCTGCCGATGCTCAAGCGCGAGCACATCATCGCCGAGCCGGTCGGACGCGATACCGCGGCCTGCGTGTGCCTGGCGGCGCTGGTGGTCGAGAAGCTCTCGCCCGGTGCGACCATGATCCTGCTGCCGGCGGACCAGGTGATCCGACCTGCCGACCAGTTCCAGCGCGCCCTCAGCGCCGGCGTCGAGGTGGCGCGCAACGGCAACCTGGTGACCTTTGGCATCCTGCCGCGGCACGCCGCCACCGGCTACGGCTACATCAAGCTCGCTGCCCGGCTGCCCGATGTCGGCGGCGTGGTGGTGAACAAGGTGCTGCGCTTCGTCGAGAAGCCCGACGAGGCGACGGCCAAGAAGTACCTCTCGGAAGGCGGCTACCGCTGGAATGCCGGCATCTTCACCTGGCGCAGCGATGTGGTGATCGCAGAGCTCGAGACCCACTGCACCTGGCTGACCGAGGCGCTCGCCCCGGTGGGCGCGGCCTTCGGCAGACCGGAATTCGACCAGGTGCTCAACCAGGTCTACCAGCCGCTCAAGAAGATCAGCATCGACTACGCGCTGATGGAGAAGGCGGCGAACATCTGCGCCATCACCGCAGATTTCGAATGGGATGACGTCGGCAGCTGGGATTCGCTCTACGATCACCTGCCGGCCGATGCACAGGGCGTGATCTCCCGCGGCGAGGTGCTCAGCCTCGACTGCAAGGACAGCCTGCTGATGGCCGCCAGCGGACAGCTGCTGGTGGGTGTCGGATTGCACCGCCTGAGCGTGGTGGTGACCAAGGATGCGATTCTGATCATCCCCAAAGGCCGCAGCCAGCAGGTCAAGCAGGTGGTGGACGCGCTGAAGGCCAAGGGGCGCAACGACCTGCTCTGAGCCCCGGAGGTAGGCGCTTCGCGGGCCAGCATCCCGGCCGCCTGGACGACTAGGCCGGTGCTGCGGCTGCCGTTCCCGGGGCGAGACCGAGCGCCTGGCGCATGATCGAGAACTTGAGCTCGATCTCCTCGACCTCGTCCGCCGCCTGCGAGGTCTCGATGATGCCGGCACCGGCGAACAGCCGCGCCTGCGCATCGCGGAGTATCGCCCCGCGCAGCGGGACGATCACCCGGCAGCGCTCCGGCGTCAGCCAGCCGAGTGCACCGGCATACAATCCGCGATGGAGATGCTCGTGGCGGGCGATGTAGTTGGTCGCGGTTGCGGTCGGCAGGCCGCACACCGCCGGAGTCGGGTGGAGGGCCGCCAGCAGCTCGAGGTAGTCGGCCTGCCTGAGTTCGGCCGCCAGCAGGGTCTCAAGATGGAGGAGGCTGCCGAGATGGCGCACGTGCGGCGCCGGGGGGACGGCGAAGGGCGCGCAGCGCGGGCGCAGCACGCTGACCAGGTGCTCGACCACCACGCCATGCTCCTTGCGCTCCTTGGTGCAGGAGAGCAGCTCGTCGCCCGGCAGGCCATCGCCGGGCGAGGACAGGTCGTTGCGGCTGGTGCCGGCCAGGGCCATGCTCGAGACCATCAGGCCATCGGCGGCGAACAGCAGCTCGGGGCTGGTGCCGACGAACAGGCCGCCGTCGTCGAGATCGTGGGCGTAGACCGTGCTCGCGTCGCTCCCCAGGCGGCGCAGGCGGGCGAGCACCTGGGTGGGTGTTGTCCCCGGCGGCACGCGCTCATCGCAGGCACGTGCCAGGACGACCTTGCGCATGGCGCCATCATGGATGAGCGACACCGCGTCCTCGACCATGGCGGCGTAGCCGTCGCCCAGGGGCCGCCACGGTACGGGAGCGCTCTGAGGGGTGGCGCGTAGGCCCGGTTCGGCGAGCAGGCGATCGGCCAGGGTGTCCGGCGCCGCATCATCCGCACCCACCTGCAGTGCGACCACCGTCCAGCCCGATCCATCACCCTGTTTCCACAGCAGGCGACGCGGCAGCCACAGCCGCGCGCCGGGCAGCCGCTCCCCCCAGTGCCCAGGACCCGGGGCGTGGTCCTCGAAGCTGAAGGCGGTCAGCACGCATGGCAGCGCCGGCGGCCGCGGGGCGGATGCGCCTTGCCCGCCCGGCACGATGGCGATGACGCAGCGCGACTCCAGGCGCGCCAGCTCCTGGGCCATGTGGGTGCCCCGGCCCGGGCCGTCGCACACCTCCGCCACCGCCTCGCCCGTGCCGATCAACCAGTCCGAGCCGTGCCACAGCAGCGTCCGGCCGCCTCCGAGCGCGTGTGCGAATGCGCTCAGGGGGTCGTCAGGCAGCTGCGTCGACCATGCCACCACCGCCCAGGCGCGGCCATCGCGCTGGAGCCGGGCGAGGGCGAGGGCATCGGCGCAGGCGGAGCGGGCGATGGCAAGCAGGGTCATGTCCGCGGCGTCTCCCGGGCGTGGCTGGAAGCCCTTCAGAGGAGGGGATTGTCGCCGCTTGGTGGCGGGCGCAATGCCTAGCGCGCCACGGCGAAATGCCGCTGCTCGCGGATCAGGGTGACCTTGACCTCGCCGGGATACGCGACCTCGTCCTCGATGCGGCGGGCGATGTCGCGCGCCAGCTTGGGCAGCTCGGCATCCGGGATCTCCCGCCCCGAGACCATCACCCGCAATTCGCGTCCCGCCTGGATGGCATAGGCCTTCTGCACCCCGCGGAAGCTGCAGGCGATATCCTCGATCTGCTCGAGTCGCTTGATGTAGCCCTCGATATTCTTGCTGCGCGCCCCGGGGCGCGCAGCGGAGATGGCATCGGCGGCGGCGGCCAGCACGGTATAGGCCGAGAGCACGGCATGGCCCTCATGATGGGCTAGGGCGGCGTTGGCGACGATCTCGCTCTCGCCATAGCGCTTGAGCGCCTCGTAGCCGAGCTCGGGATGGCTGCCCTCCTGTTCATGGTCGATGGCCTTGCCGATGTCGTGCAGCAGGCCGCAGCGGCGGCCGAGCTTGGGGTCGAGCCCGAGATCGCTGGCCATGTGGGCGCAGAGGAAGGCGACCTCCTGGGTGTGTTTGAGCACGTTTTGCCCGTAGCTGGTCCGCCAGTGCAGCTTGCCGAGCAATTTGAGCAGCTGGGGGTGCAGACCCGAGACCTCGCAGGCGAAGGCGGCATCCTCGCCGAGCTTGACCACCTCGCGGTCCATGTCCTGCTGCACCTTGAGCATCACCTCCTCGATCCGGCCCGGATGGATGCGTCCATCTTCCAGCAGGATCACCAGGGTGCGGCGCGCCATCTCGCGCCGCAGTCCGGAGAAGCAGCTGATGGTGATAGAGCCGGGGGTCTCGTCGATCAGCAGGTCGACACCGGTGGCCTGCTCGAAGCTCTTGATGTTGCGCCCCTCCTTGCCGATGATCCGCCCCTTGAGCTCCTCGTCGGCGAGCGGCACGCGCGATACCGTGCTCTCGGCGGTGTGCTCGGCGGCATAGCGCTGGATGGCGCGCGAGACGATCTCGACACCCATCTCCTTGGCACGCGTGGTGGTCTCCTTCTCATGGCGGGCGATGCGCACGGCCTGCTCGGCGCTCAAGCTGGCGTCGAGCTTGGCGAAGAGCTCCTCGCGGGCGGCCTCAGCGCGGCGATCGTGGTCAGGCGCTCGTCGATGGAGCCCTCGCGCTGGTCGAGGGCGAGGGCGCGTGCGGCCAGCTGCTGTTCGCGCTGGGCGAAGGACTCCTCGCGTTCGCGTAGACGTGCTTCGCGTCGGTCGGCGGCCTCGATGGCGCGTTCCTGGGCGAGCTCGCGTTCGGCCAGCTTCGCCTCCCGGCGCACCAGGCGGGCTTCGGCCTCCTCGACGCGCGTCCGCTCCTGCTCGGCCTGCCGCCGGTCGCTCAAGGCGCGCTCACGATCCGCCGCAAGCGAGGCCTCGAGCGCCTTGCGGCTGTCCCGCAGCGCGTCATGGGAACTGGCCTCGAGCCGGGCGATCGCCGCCGTCTGCTCCGCCACCAGGCGCTCCTGCACGGTCCGTACGGCGTCAGCGACGCGCCCTGCCTCGGCGAGGCTGGCCTGCTGCTGGCGCCGCCTGGAGGCGGAGAGCAGCAGGAAGCCGGTGACCGCGGCGCTGAGGGCGATGGCGGCACAGACGATCGCCAACACTAACAAAGGGTTCATGGGAGCCTCGTGTCGAACGAGGACCACTCGGAACTGCGATGATCTCTACGAAGCAGGTCGGGGCGGGAGGGGTGTC
>Ga0302276_10005875_pt1 | contig 10126 bp, 7 predicted proteins | sample III_Bog_N2_3_FD_198768 | JGI IMG/M metagenome (GOLD analysis project Ga0302276, IMG submission 198768) | Peat permafrost microbial communities from Stordalen Mire near Abisko, Sweden - III_Bog_N2_3 | ecosystem: Environmental > Terrestrial > Soil > Wetlands > Peat | place: Sweden: Abisko... | reverse complement strand
GTGAGACATGCCGCTCGCCACGCGCTGGGTTTGACGCTGCTGATGGCTCTACCCGGCGGCGCGCAGAATTCGCCATTCCACGGGCCGATTGCCTCGCCGGCGAGCCAGGCCATGGCCGACTCACAGAGTCAGTTCAGCGACCGCGATCCCGTCGACGAGGAGAAACGGCTGCGCGCCCTCAACGCCGAGCGTCAGCGGTCGCTGGTCTCCGACACAAACAAGCTGCTCAAGCTTGCCCAGGAGTTGGACGGCGAGGTCAAGGGCACGAATCCCGATTCGCTCAATATGGAGGAACTGACCAAGGTCGCCGAGATTGAAAAGCTGGCGCACAAGGTGAAGGAGAAGATGAGCACTTCTGTGCGGGGAATGACGGATTTCCAGCCCCTCCTTCTTCCCCAGCGCCGATAGCCACCGGAATCTTTTTCCCGGCGTAAACTAAGTCGGGGCTTCGGGGCCCTTCCCGGCCCACGAGGGTTGCTACAATCAGAGTTGGAATTTGAAAGATCCCCGCAAGCGAGAAGATAAGAAGTCTGAGGAGTCAAGGGAATGGAACTGGCAACTTCCAGCGCTCGTGAGTCCGTGTCGGCCGTCGCCGGCCCCGGCAGCCTGAGCCCCAGGCAGATGGTCGAGATCTACCGGCTGATGGTGCTCTCCCGCCGCATTGACGACCGGGAAATCCTGCTCAAGCGCCAGCAGAAGATCTTCTTCCAGATCTCCGCCGCCGGACACGAGGCGCTTCAAGTGGGCGCGGCACTGGCCATGCGCCCCGGTTACGACTGGTTCTTCCCTTACTATCGCGATCGCGCGCTCTGCCTGGCTCTGGGCGTCACGCCGGATGAGATGCTCCTGCAGGCCGTAGGCGCGGCCACCGATCCGGCCAGCGGTGGCCGCCAGATGCCCACCCACTGGAGCAGCCGAGCGCTCAATATAGTCAGCTCTTCGTCAGCGACAGCCTCGCAGGTGCTCCATGCCGTAGGATGCGCCGAGGCCGGACGCTACTTCAGCCGCCACCCGGAAGCTGCTCAAAAATCCGACCAAGACTATCGCGCCTTCCACGACGTAAGATTCCATGGCGACGAGGTCGTCCTCACCTTGCTGGGCGAGGGCTCCACCTCGCAGGGCGAGTTCTGGGAGGCGCTCAACACCGCCTCCAACCGCAAGCTGCCCGTCATCTTTTGCGTGGAAGACAATGGCTACGCCATCAGCACTCCGGTCGAGGTGAGCATGCCGGGCGGCAACATCTCCCGCCTGGTGGCCAACTTCCCCAACTTTCATTTTGCCGAGGTGGACGGAACCGATCCGGAGGCGACTCTGCACGCCTTCCAGGCCGCCGTCGAGCACTGCCGTGCCGGCCTCGGGCCTGCCTTTGTCCACGGCCACTGCATCCGCAGCTACTCCCACTCGCTCTCCGACGACGACCGCCTCTATCGCACCCAGGCCGAGCGCGAGGCCGACGCCCTGCGCGATCCCATCGCCAAGATGCAGATGCGTTTGCTTCGCGAGGGCATCCTCACCGCCGAAGAGATCACTGCTCTCGAACAATCTTTGGAACAAGTAGTTGCCGAAGCCGCCGAGCGCGCGCTCAAAGCTCCGCTGCCCAAGGTCGAGTCAATTACTCGGCACGTCTACTCCGAAGATCTGGACCCTACAAACGCAGCCTTTGCCAGTGAGCAAAAAGACCAGTCCTCGCCGGACGCGAAATCCCGCACCATGGCCGACCTCATCAACATGTGCTTGCACGATGAGATGCGCCGCGACCCGCGCATCGTCGTCTTTGGCGAAGACGTGGCCGACGCCAGCCGCGAAGAAGCGCTCGCCGAGGTCAAAGGCAAAGGCGGCGTCTTCAAGCTCACCGCCGGCCTGCAAACCGAGTTCGGCTCCGAGCGCGTCTTCAACTCGCCGCTCGCCGAGGCCAACATCGTCGGTCGGGCCGTCGGCTATGCGACGCGCGGAATGAAGCCGGTCGTCGAGATTCAGTTCTTCGATTACATCTGGCCGGCGATGCACCAGATTCACAACGAACTCTCCGTCCTGCGCTGGCGCTCCAACGGCGAATGGGCCTGCCCGGTGGTGATTCGTGCGCCCATCGGCGGCTACCTCACCGGCGGCTCCATCTACCACTCGCAATCGGGCGAGAGCATTTTCACGCATATTCCCGGCCTGCGCGTAGTCTTTCCGTCCAATGCCCTCGACGCCAACGGCCTGCTCCGCACCGCCATTCGCTGCGACGACCCAGTTCTATTTTTGGAACATAAGCGCCTCTACCGCGAGACCCACGACCGCGCGCCCTATCCCGGCCCGGACTTCGCCATACCCTTCGGCAAAGCCCGCACCGTCCGCACCGGCAATGATCTGACGATTGTCACCTATGGCGCTTTGGTCCCGCGCTCTTTGCAAGCCGCCGAGCGCGCCCGCCGCGAGCATAACATCGACGTAGAAATCCTCGACCTGCGGACTCTCAATCCATATGACTGGCAAGCCATCGCCGCATCGGTCAAAAAAACCAGCCGTGTAATCGTGGCCCACGAAGACAGGCTAAGTTGGGGCTACGGCGCTGAGATCGCCGCCCGCATCGGCGATGAGTTATTCGATTCGCTGGACGCCCCAGTCCGCCGCATCGGCGCCATGGACACCTTCGTCGCCTACCAGCCGCTCTTAGAGGACGCCATCCTCCCCCAGCCCGAAACCATTTTCAAAGCGATTGTCGATTTGAAGGCGTATTAAAAGCAGTTCGATTGCGGGCTTTGTGTCTGTCGACTCGGCCATCTGAGCCCTGGTCTGGGTCGAGAACCTGATAACGTTTCGATTGCAGGTTTTGTTACAGGGCTCGACTTCACAGGCTGCGGAAAAACTCATTCGGGCGGGAGGCCGGGGATTCATCCCCGGCATAAAGACAATGGAATCAGCGGTGGCTTTAGCCGCCATTTCTCACACGGATCGATTCGGTGAGGAGCGGTGGGTTTTGGCGGCGGTCGAGAGCGATTAATCGGCTGGCAATCGGCTCCGCGATGGGTTCGGCGGGTGTGCCGTAGGGCTGATTTCGGATCGAAGCCGGGTTTCGAACATAGCTCCGCCAAGCCGATTGCCTGCTGATGTGGAAAAAGAGGTTGTTTGGTCGGAGGCGGGCAACTTCAGCAGCGCAGCGTGTCGAAGGCCCGCGCGTAAATCTGTTTCCACGGATAGGTGGAACTGAGTTCCAGCCACACCCGCCGGGCGCTGATGCGTACCAGCGCGCCGATCTTGAACAGTCTGAGCCGGATCGTGTCCACCTGTGCCTCGGCCCACTCGGTGCCCTTGAGCGCCAGACGCCTGAGCGCTTCAACCAGGGTATAAGCCAACGCCGACAGGTACAGCCGCAGTTGATTGCCCTTCATCTCTTCCGTCGAGAGACGATAGGCGAACAGGCACATCTGCTCCTTGATGCGGTTCTCCATCTCGCCGCGCTGGCAGTAGAACCGCTCGTATAACTCGCGCGCCGCCCACTTATCAGGAGTTATCGATGTAACGATGAATCGCGGATTTTCGCCCTTGTCCAGATACTCCGCCTTGGCCACCACGCGCCGCGCCCGCGCCCAGCTCTTGTGTGTTTGATAGTCGAACTCGGCAAAGACGCGGGCCGCCTTGCCAGTCTCGGCATGCAGCAGTTTGGCCTCGTGCATCTGCTTGCCGATGATCTTTTGAAGCCGGCTGTTGCGCGCCAGGCCGAACAGGAAGTCCACGTGGTTCTCCGCGGCCTCGCACCAGGCCATCAATTGCTCGCGGCAGAAGCCCGAGTCACCACGCAGCACGATGCGCACTTGCGGCCACTTGGCGCGTAATTGCGCGACGATGCGCTTGACCTCGTCGAGCGCACCGGCCGCTCCGTCGATGTTGGCCGGCCTGAGCCGCGCGCACAGCAGTTGATCGCCCGCGAAGATGTACAGCGGCAAGTAGCAGTAGCTGTCGTAGTAGCCATGAAAGAACCGCTCCGGCTGATGACCGTAAAGCGGAATGTCGGTCGCATCCAGGTCGAGCACGATCTGGTCCGGCGCTTGGGCGTGCGACTCGATGTAGAGATCGCACAACAGCGCGTCGATCTTCTCCGGCGCGTAGTCGATCTTGTGATAGCGCTTGGAACCGCCAGGTAGCTCCAGCCGGTTCAGGGTGCTCTTTCCGGCCAGGGGATCTTCCAGCTTGCGGCGGCCCGCCAGTACCGCCATCAGCGGATCGTGGCGCAACTGCTCATGATCGCAAAGGTCCTCGTAGCCCAGAGCAAGACCGTAGATGCGTTGCGAGAGCATCTCGCCAAGCTGGTGTTGGACCAGCAGAGGCGACCGCAGGTCGGTGAAACAAGATGCCACGCGCTTGAGCAGACCGATCTTGCGATCGGCCTGGCGCAACAAAAGCGCTCCGCCATCGGTCGACACCTGGCCCGCGGTGAAACTGGCCTCGACGCGGCGCGAAAAATGTGATGCAAACGAGAAGACTTCTTGATTACACTCTGTCATAAGAAAGGCCGCCCTTTCCTCGGCCATAACCCGTCTCAATAACGTAGTTATGCCACAGAAAAGACGGCCTTTCCAGCTGTTTTTCTTCTTTCCGACTCACCCAAATCGACAAGCCGCCTGTGAGATATGCAGGTTAGGTTCACAACTTGCCATGAAAGTCGGACCTTGGTTGTTCGCGGCTCACCACTCCCGGAGGGAGCGGAGGAGAATAGCCCAGTATGGAGCGAAGCGGAATGCTGGGAACGTAGGCCAATGAGCGATCGCGCCCCGTAGGGGCGCTGCGAATGTGCCCCCATAACCCTTGAATGAATCATCTTCAATGAGGCCGATTCACTCCGTAGCTCTTCGCAAGGCTCTCACGCAGTCTTGCCTCGCTGCCACACCGCTGCGTCGAATTTGTGGGCGCATTCGTAGCCTTCGGCGCGGTAGAGGTCGATGGCCTCGCGGTTGGCTTCAGTCACAGTCAGCGAGATTTCGCTCACCCCCTGGCGCAGGAAGCAGGAGGCGGCCAGGTTGAGCAGCATGCGCGCCAGGCCGCGGCGGCGGAAATTGGGATGCACGCAGAGCTGGGTGATGTGGCCACTCTCCGGGCTGACTCGCGAACCCAGCACCAGCGCGACCATCTCCCGGCTGGCGCGGTCGACCACCACATGCGACACTTGCGCGGAGAAGACGCCGCAGCCGGAGTAACGGACGATGTTGTTGAGAAAGCGCAGCGAGCCATGGGCCGAGCGGTACTGGTCGTTGACCACGCTGTCTGGATGCCCGCTGTAAGAGGCGGCGATGAGCCGCGCGGCGGCGTTCAGATCCTCATCGCGCCAGGGGCGCAGCTCCAGCCCGCTGGCCAGATTCGCGTGGGGCGCGGCAAAGAAGCCTCGCAGCGGCCGCACCATGAAAAGCCTGCGGTGAATCTGGAAGCCCGTATCGAGGAAGGCCCGGACGTGGGAGCCCGAGGGATGCAGCAGCAGCTGCGATTCCACGCGGTCAACGTGCGGGGAGTTCACCAGCAGCTCAAGCAGGTGCCGCAGCAGCGTCTCCTCGATCTCGTGAGCGGAGGCTTCGTGGGTTCGCGCTTCGCCGGCCTGCCCCCCATTGGCGTGAGCGCTCGGCAGCGCAAAGACGTCGCCGATCACCGCCTTGGTGTCTTCGTAGACGCAGAAGACGAAGCCGGTTACCTGGCCTGCCTCCAGAGCCGCGTAGCCGGGCAGCGTGTGGCTGTCAAGGTATTGCATCAGCAGCTTGGCCGAGACGCGGTAATCCCAGTGCAGGCGTTGCTTCCATAACTCGCCCTCCGCCTCCAGCACCGGGCGCAGCACCGGCGCCGCAAAGTGCCGAAGGTCGAGGATTTCGATGGACGCGCCTGCTGCCATACGTCACCTGTTGAATACCTCATTCTAAAGGCCCGGCTTTAGCCCTGCCGCAAATCATGGCAAATAAGAATGCCGGGTGCCCCAGGTCCCTCGCCTTTGGGGACCTGGGAGACGATGAACCCCAACTCGCAGCTTTGACGGTATCCGCGGGCAGCCCGGATCTGACTCCCGACCCCTGTTCCCTGTCATCCGGCAGATTACCGGCTCCCCACCATGTAGACCATCAGACCCTGTTCCGGCCAACTGAAGAGGCGGGTGGGGCAGGTCCCCACCCACAAATCTGGGTGCCCCAGGTCCCTCGCTCTTGGGGACCTGGGAATGAGAAACTCCTCCATCCCAGAGAGCCGATTCGGAGAATCTGTTCCGTGGTAATCCACTGACCACTGTCATCCGGCAGTTTACCGGCTCCCCACCATGTAGACCACCAGACCCTGTTCCGGCCAACTGAAAAGCTGCTCATAGTGGCGGCCCTCGAGGTACTCGGCCAGCGCCGCGGGCGTGTGAAGGTCCACTCCGCCTTTGCCCGCCACGCGCATCACCAGCAGGTGCTGCTCATCGGGCACACCGCTTTCCTCGTAGTTCACCACCGCGCGGTTGCGGTAGAACGACAGTCCGTACTCGACGTCGCGCCGGACGCGAAAGACCGCAACCGTCTCGATGCCGGGAGCCTGCGTGGCCAGTTGCTCGGCCAGCGGGCGCGCCGAGTAGGAGCGGTCCAGCAAGCGAATCACCCGTTTGGTCCGCTCGATGGCCGGAATGCCGAAGAACGGGCCCACGCCGTAGAGGAATAGAACCAGTACGACCAGCACCCCCGAAGTCACCAGGCGAAGACGCGCCACGCCGTAGCCCTTCACGACAATCAGAATCAGCAGCGCCGCGCCGCACGAGGCCAGTACCGCCGCAACCAGCGCATGCAGGGGCGGCATCTGCCGGCCATGAGCGACAAACCAGGGCAGCAGCAGCGTAGACATGGTCATCACGCCGCAAAGCACCGCATGGCCCAGCAGCACCCAGCGGTTCAGACCCTGCTGCCGGCGCCGGAAAAGATAATCCCCGGTAAGAATGGTGATCGGCGGTATCGAGGGCAGAATGTAGCCGGGCAGCTTCGATTGCGACAACGAGAAGAAGAGAATAGGAATCAGCGCCCACAGCACCAAGAACTCCGGGAAGGCGTCCCCAGGCCCGCCGGGACAGCGCTTGCACCTGCTCGAGTGGCGCGCCCGCCATTCGCACACCGAGGTCTGGATGCCGTCGACCAGCGCCCGCACCGCGATCACCGTCCACGGCATCACCGCCAGCACAACCACCACCAGGTAGTACCAGATCGGCTGCTGGTGCTCATAGCGATTGGTGGCAAAGCGCTCCAGGTTGTGTTCCATGAAAAACACCCGGAAAAAGTCGGGATTCTCGTGCTGCACGGCGATGAACCAGGGCAGCACGATCGCAAAGTAGAGCAGCACGCCCGGCCACCAGAACGATCGCTTCAGAATCGACCACTCGCGGCGCAAGGCGGCAAATGCGGCCACAATCACGATTGCAAGAAACGGCGCCACCGGCCCTTTGGCCAGCGTAGCTACGCCAGTGAAAAAATAGATGTCGAAGAGCCAGAACTTGGAGTCGGTCTCATACCAGGCATACCAGCCCAGCAAGCCGACGGCCAGCGGCGCCGCCATCTGCATGTCGGTCGAAGCGCCGCGCGCAAAGCCCATGATCCCGGCGCAGGCCACTGTAATCAGCGCCGCGTCCAGGTGGCCCCCAGGGCGGAAGCGCCGCATGTGCAGGTAGATCAGCGCCACCATCAGGAAGGCGAAGCTGGCCGCGGGCAGCCGCGCGGTCCAGTCGTGCATGCCAAATTCCTGGAAGACAAACATTGCGCGCCAGTAGTAAAGCGCCGGCTTCTCCAGCCACGGATGGCCGTAGAGATAAGGCGTGACGCAGGCGATCAGCTTGCCCTTCAGCGTGGCCGCCGAGTCGAACCGGTCCAGCATCTCGTGCGCGATCTGCGCATAGCGGGGTTCGTCGGCGCCCACCAGGCCCAGCCCGTCGCCGCCCACCAGCGGGGTCTGTCCGTAAAGCAGAAAAAAGAGTGTGAAAGCGAGAAAGACTGCCGCCTCGCGAGCCGTTGCCCAACGGGGCAGCCGTTTTCGCCAGCCTTCGGGCGAGTCCGGAGCGGAGAGTGCCTGATTTTGTTCCACTTTCAGCATTTCTCCAAACGGGAATAATCGCTTGCCTTATGCAGACCAGCGATGCCGGCTTCGGTCAGGGCGACCTTCAACAATGTAAATCAGGTTAAAGCATCCCTGGTTTTGCTTTGAAACGCGGGGTTCATGCTCCGCTTCGACAGGGTAAAGGCTATCAGATTCGGGTGGAATCTGACTTGACTCATGAGCCGGCTTCCTCTGCCAAAGCGTCGACGCTGGGACGCAACTGGTCCAGGATTACACCAAGCGCGCGCGCCAGAGGCCCCTCCAGCATGCACCCGGAGGCGCTCTCATGGCCTCCGCCCCCAAGCCGCTCGGCAATCCCGGCCACGTCGACCCGGCCCTTGCTGCGCAGGCTCAACTGGATGCGCCGATCCGGCATCTCGCGCAGAAAGGCCGCAGCCTCCACCCCTGCGGCGCACAGCCCAAAGTTCACAAGGCCCTCGCAATCTTCCTCCGTCGCACAGGTTCGCATCATGTCGTCAACCGTCACCCAAAGCCAGGCCAGCCGGTCCTCGTGCTTCAGATTGCCCAGTGCCGCGCCCAGCAAAAGCAGCTTCGAGGGGGGCGTGGAAAAGTACACGCTATGGGCGATTCGGATCGGGTCGGCCCCGGCCAGCACCAGCTCCCGCGCCAGACCGAACGTCGAGGCCTGCGTCGAGCCATAGCAGAAGCCTCCCGTGTCGGTCAGCACAGTGGTGTAAAGGCAGGTAGCCATCTCCGGCGTAACCGTTGCCCCGGCGGCCTTCACCAGCCGGTAGACCAGCTCGCCCACGCTGGCCGCTCCGCGGTCAATCCAGTTGATGCCGGCATACTCGCGCCCGGTGGCGTGGTGGTCGATGTTGATCAGAAAGAACCGCTCCAGGCCCAGCAGCCTGGTCCGCTCCAGCCCGTCGCACTCCAGCAGAATCGCGGCGTCATACAAGCCGTCTACCCGCTCGGCGGTTCGTATCTCGCCGGCGCCCGGCAGCACGCGGTGCACCCTCGGAATCCGGTCCGCCGTCACCAGGTCGGCATGCTTGCCCATCTGCTCCAGCAGCATTCCCATCGCCAGCATCGAACCCACCGCATCGCCGTCGGGCCGCATATGAGAACAAACCAGGAACCGCTCGCCCCGGCGCAGTATCTCGAGGATCGCCTCGATCAGGTTTACCGGCATACCAACCGGCAACGTGCCCGATGCGTAATCAGGTACAACCACGGATGCATCTGAGATCGGTTGAAGGGAAATACTGCGGCTGGCATGATCCATGCTTGTGCTACTCCACCGGTACCTTTTGCTCACCCGCCGGAGTTTCCCCCGCGGGGCTATCTTCGGCAGATACCTTCCGCCGTTTGCGGTGCCGGTCCATCAGCTCCTCGATGCGCGCCTGAAAGCGGCCCGAGCGGTCGGCAAGAAAGCTGAGTTCGGGCACATGGCGCACGCCCATTCGCTCCTTCAGCTCATAGCGGATGTACCCCTTGGCCGCCTCCAGGCCGGCTACTGTATCGACTTCGGCTTTGGCGATGTCCTTGACCCCGCTGTCGATGGCTACATAAACCCGCGCCGACTTGCCGCCGGGATTCAGCGCCACCTCGGTCACATAGCAGAGATCGATGCGCGGGTCCACCAGCTCGCCCTCGATGAGAACGCCAATCTCCTCGCGCAGCGTCTCCGCTACCCGGTCCTGGTGATGCTTCCGCGCCCTTTGTTCCGGCATGAACCCCTCCTGATCCGCGTAAACCCTCAAGCATACCAGAGGCCGCCAAAAAGCTCGCGAGAGGGTGCCTACTTGGTTATGAGTCAACCTGAAGGATAGGGCTTCAGTTGAAAGGTACAAGCTTGATTTGAAAGATGCGAGCTTAAGCGTGAAGCGTACGGGCTTCAGCCACTTCATCGATGATCGAGAAATCGTCCGGGGTCTTACATGCCGCGGAACGAACTCCTGCGAAGCTGCGACTATAGCATTTTCGGAAATGCTGTAGACCGAAACCATGACCTCAAGTCGGCGCGACCAACAGGGAGCGACGACCTAGGATGACGTAATAAAGTTCACACGATTTCCGAAAGATGAATATCAAGCCCGTT
>Ga0302276_10005871_pt1 | contig 10128 bp, 11 predicted proteins | sample III_Bog_N2_3_FD_198768 | JGI IMG/M metagenome (GOLD analysis project Ga0302276, IMG submission 198768) | Peat permafrost microbial communities from Stordalen Mire near Abisko, Sweden - III_Bog_N2_3 | ecosystem: Environmental > Terrestrial > Soil > Wetlands > Peat | place: Sweden: Abisko... | reverse complement strand
TGAAAAGCCACTACTTAGATTTCGCCCGGCCCGATGCAATTGTCCACGCCGCGTGAGGTGTGGCGACGCACGGGATCTAGAAGCTTGACCGCGTCGCCGATCACCATCAGTCGCACCCGACACACGTTATAGATGAGACCTGGTTGAAATCCACACCTCCCTCTTGGGTCCATCACTTGTTGCACCGGACGCAAGAGCAAAGACGCCCTTGAATCAGCCCGAGCAAGTGTCTCCCATGATCGGCACCAGCTTCGTTCGTGTCTTTGAGAGCGCTCCGTAGACCTCGGTTCACAGTGGGAGCCAGGAGCACACCGCGATTCATTCACGCTATAATTCTGTACATGACCACGTTACCAATCGCTGATGCTCGAGCTCAGTTGTCCAAATTGGTTGACGAAGCGAGTTCAACACACGAACGATTCGAAATTACGAAGAACGGACATCGCGCCGCCGTGCTCATGGGAGCCGACGACTACGACGCTATGCGCGAGACGATTGCCGTGCTGTCCGACCGAGCGTTGTTGCGTGACCACCAGGCGGGCGTGCAAGCGCTTTTAGAAGGTGACATTCTCAACAGCGATCAACTCGCCGAGGCAATGAAGAGTGCCGGGCGCGGTGTCGACACCAAGTAGCGAACAGTACAACCTCCTTATCGCCCGACCGGCAGCAAAGGCGCTCTCGAGCCGGCTCCCGGAGAAGATTTCTCATGCGGTGTACGAATTCATTACCGGGCCATTGCTCGTGAACCCTCGGCGCGTCGGAAAAGAGCTCGGTCCACCCTTAGCTCCGGCATACTCCGCGCGCCGCGGGGACTATCGAGTGCTGTACTTTATTGATGACGACACCCACACGGTGAAGGTGACCGCGATCAGACATCGCGCGGACGCGTATCGGTCGTGAGCCTTGGTCACGAGCGTCACGGTGTTCGAGGATGTCGTCCAGCCACTCCTCATCGTGACGAGTCACAAAGTAGAAGCCTCAGCAAACACTTCGTCTCTCACGAAGTGACGGAGCCCTTGGGGAGTGCAGACGTCGACCTTGACACCCAATTCATCTTCAAAGTCACAGCCCAGCGCCAAAATCTCGAGAGGGTGAGCGTCCTCGTCAAACTCGACGAGAAAGTCCACGTCGCTTTGAGGAGAGTCGTCGCCTCGCACCACGCTGCCAAACACTCGAACGTTCCTCGCGTGATGCTTCGCCGAGAGAGCCAGGAGGGCGTCACGGTGCGCTTCGATCAATTCGCCCAACGGCGACCTCGCTCGAAACTCCTGTTCCATGGTTTCAATTTACTTCCGAACTACTTATTTTCGATGGGCCTTGGGTAACTCCGTGCGACGATCGAGCTGTCTGCGAGTCTCCGCCCTCGGACACGACCGTTTCGCTCGCGCTCATCGCGTTCCCCGTCACGACCGCCGCAACGTTGACGACGACGGCATCTGGCAGGACGGAGTTCCGACCTCAGTTGCGATGGCTGCGGTACATCGAGACGGCGCGTCCAGCCCCGCACCAGTCATGGACCGCCACTAGTACGGATCGGCTCCAATGACTCGCGTAGTCTAAGCGGCCACGCGAAGGCACGCGAGACTGTCCTCGTGGCTCTGGAGCGGTGACTCGAGAAGGCCCCTCTCCACATATCGCGCAACGCCGTGACCTGATAGGCCAGGCCGGCGATACCTCGAACTGTGGACTCGTCCTTCCACCACTGCATCGGCACGTCAACACCCTTGCCGGCGACGCCTACACCGGAAGGGAATATGAACGGCTGTCCGAACTCCATGACGCCTTCTTCGCCGGAGATCGTCACACGATGCGGAGCGTCAACGACACCGGACACCGTAAAGCTCGATCGAGCGCCGCTCGGGTAGGACAGATATGACATGACCTCGGCCGTCGTAGCTGTCGTACGTACCGTCACCAAGGTCGAACAAGTAGCTCGGTAAATTGAAGTAGGCGCGGGCGAAAGAATAGGGCACGTTTCACAATGGCGACTGACTCGACTCCACTCGTAATTGAGGGCGCTCACGTGTTCGACGAGCGAGGAGAATTTCTTTCGCGGGCATTCATCGCGATCGCTGAGGGAGTGTTTGTCGACGACCGCTCCCCGGTGTCAGCCACCGCGACGTCACTCAACGCAGCGGGGATGTGGCTCGTCCCTGGTTTCTACGACTGCCACTCGCACATTTCGTGGGGAGACTTCCACCGTGAAGATCGAGAACGTCGCTCGCCCGCGGAGCGACGGTCACAAGTGAGCGACGCACTCGCGGCAACCCTGCACGGCGGCGTGACCAGCCTGCGCGACGCGGGCGGCGCGGACGCCGACGTGCGCGACGCGGTGGCCGACGGCTCACTTCCGGGCCCACGCCTGCAAATCTCCGTCGACATGATCGGCGCCGACGATGCGGGGAGCGTCTCGAGTGTGCGGTCCGCGGTCGGACGCGCGCTCGACAAGGGGGCCACGTGGATCAAGTTGGTGGCGACGGCGGGGGTTGCAACGCCGGCCGAGTCCGTTCTCGACTCACTCTTTACGAAGGCTGAGTTCGCCGCCGCGGTCGCTGCCGCCAACGAGGGTGGTGCCCGGGTGATGGTGCACAGCTGGGGCGGCGACTCGATCGACTGGGCCATCGACGCGGGGGCGACCAGTATTGAGCACGGGATCTACCTGACGGCTAGCCAGGCCACGCGCGCACGCGACGCAGGCGTGACCCTCGTTCCCACACTCACCATCTACCGATACGTCCGTGACATGGTCGAGACGGGACAACTCCGAGGCGTGCCGCTTGCGCGGATTGCGGACGTGGTCGCCGTCCACGAGGGAGTCGTTCGCCTCGCAAAAGAAGCCGGATTGCCATTGGCGGTCGGTTCAGACTTCACCACGACCGAGCAGCACGGCCGGAACCTGGTCGAAATAGGAAGTCTGATGCGGGCAGGACTGACAGGCGCGGAGGCACTGCTCGCCGCGACGCGCAATGGCGCCACGCTCATGAATGACCCCGACGGGGGCGTGATTGCGCCGGGCTACCGCGCCGACGCGGTGATACTGGCCAGTGACCCCGCTCTACCCTCCACGTTTGAGGACCCAGCGAACGTTGCGGCGGTCGTAAAGGACGGCGTCATTGTTCACCGCTCGCCGGAGTTTGCGACGTCTTAAGGGCCGTCCGGCGACCCGACTACGACCCGCCGATGACGTGTCGCCACGCCACCTCGGCTGCCGCGAGGGCCCCGGCCACGCGGTCCATTTCGCCGAGCGCCGCTCCCAGCGCAGAGAGTGCGGCTTGCACGACGCCCAACTGCGCGCGTTGACCGGTGTGATCCACGCGCACCACCCGGGTCGCGAGGTCGCCGAACCCCGCCGTCAGTGCCACGCCCCCGTTGACCTGGGTTGCCGTCACGACGTCGCGTGCGTCACGGCCGTCGGGTACGAGAAACGTGGTGACGATCGCCGCCGCGTGTTCGTCGCGAGCGAAGGGCACGAGTCCGAGAGCGCGGCCCCCCGCACGGGCGGCCGCGGCACTGGCGCGATGGCGCGATTCGACTGCGCCCAGACCCTCGAGGCGTACTCGTGAGAGGGCCGCGTCGAGCGCCCAAATTTCGAGAGGGGCGAGGATCACTGGTACCGTCACCCTCTCGGTGTCGAGCCACGAGGCCTTCCAATCCAAGAGGGAGAGACTCGAGTCGCGGGGCGCCAAGGGATTGTCGGCGAACGCCGCCCACGCGCGATCACTCACCGCGACGAGTGACACGCCGAACGGCCCGGCGAGGGCCTTCTGTGGCCCGACCACGACGACATCGATCCCCCACTCATCGATGAGCACCTCATCGGCGCCAAAGGACGCGACCGCGTCGAGGGCCACCAGCGCGCCGTGATCGTGAGCGAGCCGACTGATCGCCGCCGCATCGTTCACGACGCCACTGATGGCTTCGGCATGAACAAACGCGACCACGGATATTTCGGGGTTCGACTCCAGCGCCGTCGTGACCGCGCCCACACTCACGGCTTCGCCTTCTGCGGCGAGGATCTCAACGACGACTGCTCCGGACTGAGCGAGCCAGCGGCCGAAGTACCGCCCGTAGGGACTGGTCACAATATTGAGCGCGGTGGTCCCCGGCGCCCCGAGTGATCGGGCGATTCCCTCGAGGGGGAGAATCGCCTCACCGGGGAAGATGATCGTGTCGTTCGTCGTGGCGAGGAGGCGTTGGGCGTCACGGCCCACGCGGTCGAACTCCGCCGCGCTCACGAGCGCGGGGTCTAACAGGGGATTGGTCACGAGTCCTCCAGGTCCGTCGGGGGTTCATTGCGAAAGTGGCATGCGGCGAGGTGACCGCCGTCGCCCGCCTCGAGCAACGCCGGGGACTCTCGCGCGCAGATCTCCTCAGCCCGCGGACACCGCGGATGAAAGGCACAACCACTCGGGCGATCCACGGGGCTCGGCGGTTCCCCGCGCAGTCGTGGCGGGGCCACCGACGCGGCGTGCAGGCGAGGGACCGAGGCGAGCAGGGAACGCGTGTAGGGGTGACGCGGATCGCTGAAGATCTGCTCGCGCTCGCCTTCCTCGACGATCTTGCCCAGATACATCACCGCGACCCGGTCGCTCAAATGGCGAACGACGGCGAGGTTGTGCGAGATGAAGATAACGCTGAGCGAGAGACGCTCTCGCAGGTCATGAAAGAGCTGAAGGATGGTGGCCTGCACCGATACGTCGAGAGCCGAAACGGGTTCATCGGCGATGAGCACCTGGGGTTCCACGGCGAGGGCACGGGCGATCGCGATGCGCTGGCGTTGGCCCCCAGAGAACTGACCGGGCTTGCCGTCGAGCGCCGCCGGGGGCAGCCCTACGTCGCGCATCAGTTCTCGACAGCGTTCTTCTTCATCATCTCGCGAGACCAAATGATGGATGCGTAACAGTTCACGTAGGACCTGACGAACCGTGAGGCGCGGATTGAGTGAGGCGTACGGGTCTTGGAACACCATCTGGATCGCCCGGTTCGTGGAACGCGACCGATGCGCGTCGAGGGGCACGCCGTCGAGGAAAATCTCCCCCGACGAGGGCACCTCCTGTCCGGTGATCGACCGGGCCACGGTGGTCTTGCCCGACCCCGACTCCCCCACTATGCCGAGCACCGTGCCTCTTTCGAGTCCAAGTGACACGTCGTCGACGGCCCAGAGTCTGCGTCCGTGCTCGGCCGGAAATGAGACCGACACGTGTTCAACGTTGAGGACGTTGCCGGACGTCATGAGCGCCTCGTCCCTATCGTCAACTGGTCGGCGTGCAGGCAGGCCGACGCTCGACCCTCCCCCACGCTACGAAGCTCGACGTCGGTTGTGGTGCACTCGGGTGTCGCGAGAAAACAGCGCGGGTGAAAGGCGCATCCCTTCGGCAGTTGCGAGAGGTCGGGCAGCGAGCCCGGAATCGCGAGGGGGATTCGGTCGGGGGTATCGACGTCGATGGCCGACTCCAGCAGCCCAAACGTATAGGGATGCTTCGGCGAAGAGAGGACCTCACTGACCGGTCCGGTCTCCACGAGGCGCCCCGCGTACATGACGGCCAGGTCCTCGGCAACTTCCGCCGCCACGCCGAGGTCGTGGGTCACGAAGACGAGTGCGAGCCCTTCGTCGCGGCGCAGGTCGGACAGCAGTGCGAGCACCTGCGCCTGAATGGTGACGTCCAGGGAGGTCGTCGGCTCATCGCAGAGCAACACCTTCGGCTCCGAGGAGAGGGCGACGGCGATCATCACCCGCTGACGCAACCCTCCGGAGAGTTCGTGGGGGTAGGCGTCGTATCGGCGCACGGGATCGGGAATCCCGACCAGTCGCAGCAGCTCGAGCGCGCGATCACGAGCGGCCCGCCGCGTGAGGCCCAGTACGAATCGAGGGGCTTCCGCGATTTGAGCGCCCACGGTGAGTACCGGATTGAGCGCGGCGAGCGGGTCTTGGAAGACGATGGAGAGGTGGGCGTCACGACCACGTCCGAGGTTGCGCCGGGATTCTTTGAGAGTGCGCCCCTCAACGGCGACGTGACCCGAGGTAATGCGGCCGCCCTTCGGTAGCAGTCCCAAGATCGCCCGCAGGGTGACGGACTTGCCGCTGCCCGACTCACCCACGATCGCGAGGGAACGGCCTCGCTCGACCGTAAAGGAGACCCCGTTCACCGGCCGAATGGTCGTGCCGTCCCGCGGCAACTCAACGCTGAGGTCCTCGACGGCCAAGGCGCTCACGGCCGCACTCACGACGCTCATTGGGGCCTCAAGACATCGGCGAGACCGTCGCCGAGGAGGGAGAAACCGGTGCCCGTCAGCAGCAGCGCGATACCCGGAATGAGCACCTGCCACTGGTTGGTGAAGATATAGGCCTGTCCCTCGCCGATCATCGCACCCCAGTCGGGCGAGGGTGGTTGAAGACCGAGACCCAGGTAACCGAGCGTCACGACCGCGAGGATCACGAGGACGATGTCGGACATCACGTAGACGAGACTCTGGGAGATGGTGTTGGGGATGATGTGGCGCAACAGCACCCGCCACCGAGGTACGCCCCCGTTCACCGCGGCCGCCACCCAGTCCTGATGTCGCGCGACGATGGTCGAACTTCGCGTCAACCGGGCGTAGACCACCCAGTCGGTGAGACCGAAGGCGAGAAAGATTCCGTGCACCCCGGCGCCGATGAAGGCGACCAGGGCGATGATCAACACGTAAAACGGGAAGGCGAGCACCACGTCCACGACCCGCATGACGATCGTGTCCACGACACCACCCACGTAGCCAATGAACGTGCCGATCGCTACACCGAAGATGAGTGGGAACAACACGGTCACGACACCCACTTCGATGTCGGTACGTCCGCCGTAGAGCACTCGGGCCCACTCGTCACGACCGAGGTCGTCGGTGCCGAGCCAGTGCTGAGACGTCGGTCCCGACAACAGACTCGTCAGGTTCAGCGTGTCGGGGTTGTGGCGCGCGAGCACCGGCGCCAGGAAGAGGATGAGCAGGATGAGTGACGTCAGCGACCCGCCGACCAAGAACGTCGGACTTCGTCGGGCCCGCGACCAGAAGCTCGAGCGCGCGACAATCGACTCCCCCGCGTCGTCGACGCCGATCACCGCTTCCGCGCTCATCGAAGCCGCACTCGCGGATCGAGTCTCGCCGTCACCAGGTCCGAGATGAGAATCACGACGATGACCGCCAGCGCGTAGACGAGGGTAACGCCCTGGATGACCGGAAAGTCACGGTTACCAATCGAGTTCAACATCAACGTGCCCAGGCCGTTCAAATCAAAGACCTGCTCGATGACAACGGTGCCACCAATCAAGTAGGCAATGTTCACTGCGAGCAGCGTTACGGAGGGAATCAGGGCGTTGCGAACGACGTGGACGAGCGTCACGCGCCAGCGTCGAAGTCCCTTCGCGCGAGCCGTCGCGATGTAGTCGGCGCCCAGCACGTCGAGCATCCCGACCCGCAAACTCCGAATGAGCACGGGCGCAATGGCCAGCGCAGCGCACAGGGCCGGCAGGATGAGCGCGTGCAGGGTCCCCCAAAATCCGCTGCCCTGCCCCCCGACCGGAAACCAGTGCAGGCGGAGTCCAAAGATGATGCCGAGGACGATGCCGAGCCAGAACGTCGGCATGCCTAAGCCGAAGAGTGACACGGCGCGCACCGCGTGGTCACTCGGCCGGTTTTGGTGGGTGGCCGCGAGGGCGGCGAGTGGCACGGTGATGATCACCGAGAACGCACTGGCGAGAGCCACGAGGGCCGCCGTTAGTCCGATGCGCGTGGCGATGAGTGACACCACCGGTGAGTGGTAGTAGATCGAATCCCCGAGGTTGGCGTGGAAGAGGCCGTCGAGGTAGCGCCAGAACTGTCGCCAGATCGGTTGGTCGAGACCAAGCTGGCGAGTTAACGCATCGACGGCGCGCGGCGATGCGTGTATGCCGAGCACTTCGCGCGCCGGGTTACCCGGCACCAGACGCAGCAGGAGAAAGGTCACGATGATCACGCCAGCGAGCACGGGGATAGCCGACACCAGACGTCGCCCGATGTAGCGAAACGTCGGGCTCCCCGTACGCCGTCGACCAGCCGGGGTTACGTCGTCACTGGTTGGTCGGGCTTCGTCGATGAGAGTAATTTCACTAACGGTACAGGTACCGCCTACCCGTTTAACTCAGCCAGACGTCCTCGAGGCGATACGCGCCGCCCGGGTTCACGGCGAAGCCGTTCACCTTCGAGGACCACCCGTAGATGTTCGGTGGGTAGTCCAGGGCGATGAAGGGCGCGTCTTGCGCCACGATCGCTTGGATCTGTTCGTACAACGACTTGCGCGTGGCGCCGTCCGTGGCAACCTCGGCCTCACGAACCAACTTGATGGCGGCCGGGTTGTCGTAGTAGGTCCAAAAGGAGTGCGATCCTCCGTCTTCGACGTCGACCTGGAAGGAGGCCATCTCGTCGGGGTCACTGATGTCATTCGTCGCACCATTGATCATCGCGTCGTAGTTGAACGCCTCGAACAGCGAGGTGTAGGTGGCGTTGTCTTGCTGATCAATCGTCACCTTGATGTTGAGCGGCGCAAGCTGTTGTTGGATGATCGTGGCGGCCGACACGTACTGCGAGTTCCCGCTATCGACGAGGAGTTTGAAGGAGAAGCCCTTCGGGAAGCCCGACGCCTTCAGGGCGGCCTTCGCCTTCTTCAAGTTGTAGTTCAGCGTCGGCACGGCCGAGTAGTACTGCAGCGATGGCGGGAAGAACGAGCCACCGGGCTTCGCGGTACCGTAGGTCGTCGCTTTGGCCAAGGCGGGAATGTCAATCGCGTAGTTAATCGCGCGGCGAACGTTGCGGTCCTTGAAGTACGGGCGCTTCTCGTTGAAGAAGATCAGGTCAACGGCCCACGAGCCGAACTCCTTGACGTCGAGTGACGAGTCGCTCTGCAACGACGCCACCTGCTGTGGCGGAATCTGTGCGGCAATGTCGATCTGTCCGCCCTTCAACTGGGCGACTCGCTGGTTGTCGCTCGATACGTAACTGAAGTTCACTTCGTCGAGGTACGGCTTGCCCTTCTGCCAGTACTTCGGGTTCTTCTTCAGCGTGACGTTGCCGCCCTTGACGAATGACTCCAGGAGGAACGGCCCGGTACCGACGGGCGCCGCGAAGAACGCCGATTCGCTCTTCCCTCCGAAGTTGCTGGGAAGTATGGCGTTCGCGAACACCGAGATGTCGGAGAGAAACGGCGCCCACACTTGGGTTAGTTCGAACGTCACGGTCGAGGCGTTGGTCGCGGTGATGGTCTTTATCGCCGAGTCGAGGAAGCTCAAGGGACCGTTCGCGTCGTTGCGAGCACGGTTGATCGAGAACACCACGTCATCCGCGGTGAGGGCCTTGCCGTCGGAGAACTCGACGCCGGGACGCAGATTGAACGTCCACGTCTTACCGTCGGCGCTCACGCTGTGGCTCTCGGCCAACCAGGGCGTGAGTTCGCCCGCGGGGCTCGTGATGTACAGCGGCTCGAAAATCTTGTCCAGGGTGTAGACGTCGCCTTCGACGATCGAGTTGGCGGGGTCGAGTTGCGTCGGACCGGTATTGCGGCCAAAGGAGAGCGTTCCGCCCGACTTCGGCGAAGCGACGTGGGCGCTGGCGTGCGGCCGGAGCGCCTTCGCCGCACTGAGCTCACCCAGCTTTGGACCCAGCGCGAGTGCGCCCGCGCCGAGGGCGGAGAGTTGCAAGACGCCGCGACGACTCACCAAAGTGGCCTCCGGCTCGTCACTCACAACGCGGTCGATTTCTGCTTGTTCAGACATTGACTATCCCTTCTTCTGTGCGGACCACCCCGCCAACACTATATCTCTATAATTCTTATTGGAATTATCACCTTACCCTCCGTGCTCCGTCGCCGAAATATCTGGTCGCCGCCATGAGCATCTGAGTAAATCCCCCCGGGTTCAACGGGCGAGCGCTCTCAAGACACGAGCGGAGCCGAGAAGACGCGGCCCTGCGTCACGTGTGTCTGTGACAGTGCGAGCGTGGACGAGTGATGTTGAGAACGTTGACGTCGGGCGATCATTTGAACAGCCTTCAACCGCATCGGAGACGTGGAGAACAGCGCAATAGTCGACCTCGTTCGACGTCACGGTGCGGTCGACGTGGTGATTC
>Ga0302276_10005856_pt1 | contig 10144 bp, 10 predicted proteins | sample III_Bog_N2_3_FD_198768 | JGI IMG/M metagenome (GOLD analysis project Ga0302276, IMG submission 198768) | Peat permafrost microbial communities from Stordalen Mire near Abisko, Sweden - III_Bog_N2_3 | ecosystem: Environmental > Terrestrial > Soil > Wetlands > Peat | place: Sweden: Abisko... | reverse complement strand
TGCCCAAGGCGCTGGCCCTGTGCCGCAAGCAGGGGCTGAAGTTCGACATCATGGCCACCAGCTTCTTCCTCGGCCGCCGCTCGGTGGTGCCGGCGACGCGGTCGGGCATGCCGCTGTGGCAGGACAAGCTGTTCATCTTCCTGATGAAGAACGCCACCCAGCCCACCGACTTCTTCAACATCCCCCCCGGCCGCGTGGTCGAAATGGGCGCGCAGGTGACGGTGTAGTCTGGACCGGCCCTCACCTCACCTCTCCCACTGACGCAGCGCCGCGCCACGCTAGACTTGAACTTAGCCCTCCGAAGCCGTTTAAGGCGCCCTCACTCCGATCCGAGGGGCGCCAGATGGCCGACGACAGACCCGTGAAGAAGGTGGTGCTGGCCTATTCCGGCGGGCTGGACACCTCGATCATCCTCAAGTGGCTGCAGACCGAGTACGGCTGCGAGGTGGTGACCTTCACCGCCGATCTCGGCCAGGGCGAGGAGTTGGGCCCAGCGCGGGAGAAAGCGCTGCTGGCCGGGGTGAAACCGGAGAACATCTACATCATCGACCTGCGCGAGGAGTTCGTGCGCGACTATGTGTTCCCGATGTTCCGGGCCAACACGGTCTACGAGGGCCAGTATCTGCTCGGCACCTCGATCGCCCGGCCGCTGATCGCCAAGACCCAGATCGACATCGCCCGCCAGGTCGGCGCCGACGCGGTCAGCCACGGCTCGACCGGCAAGGGCAACGACCAGGTCCGCTACGAGGTCAGCTACTATGCCCTGGAGCCCGACATCCGGGTGATCGCGCCGTGGCGGGCCGACAACTTCTTCAAGAGCCGCGAGGCGATGCTCGAGTACGCCGAGCAGCACCAGATCCCGATCGCCAAGGACAAGCGCGGCGAGGCGCCGTTCAGCGTCGACGCCAACCTGCTGCACTCGTCGTCGGAAGGCAAAGTGCTGGAGGACCCGGCCGTCCCGGCGCCGGAATTCGTCTACCAGCGCACCATCGCCCCGGAAGACGCGCCCGACCTGGCCACCGAATTCACCATGGACTTCGAGAAGGGCGATCCAGTGGCCGTCGACGGGCAGCGCCTGTCGCCGGCCGCCCTGCTGACCCGCCTGAACGAGCTCGGCCACGCCAACGGCATCGGCCGCCTCGACCTGGTGGAGAACCGCTACGTCGGCATGAAGTCCCGGGGCGTCTACGAGACTCCCGGCGGCACGATCCTCTTGGCCGCGCACCGGGGTATCGAGAGCATCACCCTCGACCGCGGCGCCGCGCACCTGAAGGACGAGCTGATGCCCCGCTATGCGGAGCTGATCTACAACGGCTTCTGGTTCACCCCGGAGCGGGAGATGCTGCAGGCGGCCATCGACCTCAGCCAGGAATTCGTCGCCGGCCAGGTGCGGGTGAAGCTTTACAAGGGCAACGTCACCATCGTCGGCCGCTCCAGCCCCTACTCGCTCTACGACCAGGACCTGGTCACCTTCGAGGAAGGCAAGGTCGCCTACGACCACCGCGACGCGAGCGGCTTCATCAACCTGAATGCGCTGAGACTGCGGGTGAAGGCGCGGCGGGACCGACGGGTTTAGCCCCCTTGCTCCTCACCTCACGCAGGTGAGGGGAGGTGTCGAAGCGAGCCCGCGAAGCCGGCGATGCGAGACGGAGGGGAGCTAGCCGCAATGCCGGTGACCCGCCTTGCACCGCCGGTCCCCCCATCGTCCCACGTCGCGCCGCTGGCGCGTCGCTCGTAGGCGACACTTCCCCCCGCTGCACGGGGGAAGAGCAATTCAGTGTCGCCCTGGCCCGTTGACGGCCGACCCCTCCAGGTTGACACTGATCACCTAGGGACGAGCGCCGGGAGAACGCCAGATGGCCGATGGAAACATCACCAAGGACCGCATGTACGACGCGGTGGCGCCGGACGATTTCGAGTCCATGCTGGAGCTGGACCGCTACGGCGCCCGCTCGACGGTGTTCGATAAGATCATCTCGGCCACCCACGACCACTTCTGGGACCCGCTGGACAAGAAATACATCGACTTCGACACGCCCTTCGACATGGAGAACGAGGCGATGGTCCCGGAGAGCCAGGTGATGGCTTTCCGAATTCCCTACGTGTCGGAATTCCTGAAGGACCCGAAGGAGCGCATCCGCTTCATCAACCACATGCAGCTGTGGAGCTTTTCGTCGATCCTGCACGGCGAACAGGGGGCGCTGAACCTGTCGGCCAGCCTCTGCCACGTCCTCTATGACCAGGGCGCGCAAGAATACGCCGCCAACCAGACCCGCGAAGAAGCCCGGCACGTCACCGCCTTCGCCAAGTACATCAAGGCCCGCTGGGGCCGGCCGGTGCCCTGCGGCGCGGCGCTGAAGGCGCTGCTGGTGGAAATCATCGAGGCGCCGGAGGTCTATAAGAAGATCGTCGGCATGCAGATGCTGGTCGAGGGCCTGGCCATGGGCGCCTTCGCCAACGGCTACCGCAACAACAACGACCCGCTGGCCAAGAAGCTGTTCCAGCTGGTGATGACCGACGAGGCGTTCCACCACAAGTTCGGCAAGATCTGGGCCGACCGCACGGTGCCGATGCTGAGCCAGGCCGAGCGCGACGTGATCGAGGACTGGGCCGCCCACTGCTGCCAGTCGCTGATGTTCAACCAGGGCTCACCGACCCAACAGGCGAGCATCTACGCCGAGTTCGGCATGGACCCGCAGCGGGTGATGGACGCGATGATGGAGCGGCGCAAGAACCGCGACCCGAACCAGAGGATGCGCGGCGAGACCAACATCTTCCGCGTGCTCATCAAGACGCTGCTCAGCGTCCACATCATCACCGAGCGGACCATGGGCTTCTATTCGGCCTTCGTAGACATGGACGAGCTGCGGGCCGAGGGCGACGTGATGCCCGGCGAAGCCATCGCCGAGGACGGCATCCGCTACCTGCAGGGCATCAACTTCAAGGAACGCGCGGAGCGGGGCGCGGCCAGCCTGGTGGCGGCGGAGTAGCGGAGACGCCCCCGACGCCCGAAGGTGACGCCCCCGTCATTTTCGTTGACCTAACGTTGATTAGTTGGCATCTAGGATCCTGCAATCGCATCGCAGGAGCGCTGACCCATGGCCGACGGCAACATCACCAAGGACACCATGTACGAGGCCGTCGCGCCCGACGACTTTGAGTCCATGCTGAACCTGGACCGCTACGGGAACCGCTCGACCGCCTTCGACAAGATCATCTCGGCCACCCACGACCACTTCTGGGATCCGCTCGACAAGAAGTACATCGACTTCGACGAGCCCTTCGACATGGAGAACGAAGCGCTCCTGCCCGAAGAGATGATCGGCGTGCTGCAGACCAACTACGGCAAGGAGATGCTCTCCGATCCGAAGACCCGGATCCGCTTCATCAACGCTCAGACCCTGCGCTCGTTCTCCTCGATCCTGCACGGCGAGCAAGGCGCGCTGAACCTGTCGGCCAGCCTCTGCCACGTGCTCTACGACCAGGGCGCGCAGGAATACGCCGCCAACCAGACCCGCGAAGAAGCCCGCCACGTCACCGCCTTCGCCAAGTACATCAAGGCCCGCTGGGGCCGGCCGGTGCCGGCCAGCCCGGTGCTGCAGAACCTGCTGGTCGAGATCATCAGCTCGCCAGAGGTCTACAAGAAGATCGTCGGCATGCAGATGCTGGTCGAAGGCCTGGCCATGGGCGCCTTCGCCACCTTCTTCCAGAAGCTGAACGACCCGCTGGGCCGCAAGTTGATGCAGCTGGTGATGACCGACGAGGCGTTCCACCACAAGTTCGGCAAGATCTGGGCCGACCGCACCGTGCCGAAGCTGAACCCGGAAGAGCACAACATCATCGAGGACTGGGCGGCGCACTGCTTCCAGACCCTGCTGTTCAACCTCGTCGCCCCCTCCGAGCAGCGCGACCTCTACGAGGAATTCGGCATGGACCCCGACCGGGTGATCCAGGAGTTCGCCGAAATCGCCACCGACGAGGCCCGCCGCGAGGACATGAAGGAAGCCACCAACATCTTCCGCGTTTTGATCAAGACGCTGCTCAACGCCGGCATCATCACCGACCGCACCCGCGCCTTCTACGGCATGTACGTCGACATGGACGAGCTGAAGAGCGAGGGCGACCGGATGGTCGGCGACGACATCGCCGAGGAAGGCATCGCCTACCTGAAGACCATCAACTTCCGCGAACGTGGCCCGGCCCTGAAACTGGCCGCCGCCGAGTAGCTCAGTTCCAACTTTCGTCTCAGTTGGACGCTAACGCCCGCTCCCTCCGGAGCGGGCGTCTTGCGTTCGGGGGCTGTTTGCGGCGAAAATCGAGGCAATGAGTGTGAAGTTGACCACCGCCGCCGGGGTTTTCCTGGCGCTTTTGTTCGCCTGTTCCGGCGCCGCAGCCGCGGCCCTGACCGCGGCGCCGCAGCCGGTCAAGCCGGTGGCCACCACCCTCTATTCCGGCCGCTGGTACGAGATCGCCCGCACCCCCAACAAGATGCAGACCGACTGCCAGGGTTCGACCAACGACTTCTCCGGCTGGTCCTCGGGCAATTTCGCGGTGGTGCAGACCTGCCACAAGGGCTCGGCCCACGGCCCGACCCAGACCTTCAACGCCAAGGGCCGCATCCTGCCGGCCAGCGAGAACGCCAAGATCAAGCTGGGCTATTTCGGCGGCCTGATCAGCCAGGAGTACTGGATCGTCGACCACGCCGATGACAACGCCTGGGCGATCATGGCCACACCCAACGGCCACTATGTGTGGCTGATGTCGCGCCGCCCGATCCTCGATCCCGGCATCAAGGCCGCCGCCCTCGGCCGCCTGCAGGCCCTCGGCTTCGACTGCTCGCGCCTGGCCTTCCCGCAACAGCCGCCGGGCTGAGCGCGGCTGCTTGACAGCGAAGAACGAAGGCGGAACAACGAGGGGGTGGAAACCCTCGTTCTCACCCTGTCGCGGCCAGAGACCACCAGCGCGGTGACCCGAGGTGTTGGGCGGCTGATGGCGGCGATGGGCTATGCGCCGCTCGCCGAGGTCACGCTGCCCAACGGTCGGCGGGCGGACATCATGGCGCTGGGGCCCCGGGGCGAGATCGCCATCGCCGAGGTGAAGTCCGGGGTGCTGGACTTTCGCACCGACCAGAAGTGGGGCGACTACCTGCCCTACTGCGACGCCTTCTATTTCGCGGTGGCGCCGGAGTTCCCGCAGGCCATCCTGCCGATCGAGCCCGGACTGATCGTCGCCGACGGCTTCGGCGGGGCGGTTCTGCGCGAGCCGCCGTACACGCCCCTGGTCGGCGCGAGGCGCAAGGCGCTGACCATCGCGTTTGGGCGGCTGGCGGCGATGCGAACGTCGGGGGCGGGGTGAAGCTGCCCGCACCTCCCCTCAGTTCAGCTGAGGGGAGGTGTCGCCTACGAGCCCCGCGAAGCAGGCGAAGTGCGACGGTGCCGGCTCTAGTCCTGCCGCAGGGGTCCCCCCATCGTCACGCTTCGGTCGCTCGCGCTCCCTCGCCTGTGACACTTCCCCCCGCAAGCGGGGGGAAGAGCACCCAGCTACCGCGGCGCGCGCTTGGCCAGGATCCGCTGCAGGGTGCGCCGGTGCATGTTCAGCCGCCGGGCGGTCTCGGAGACGTTGTGGCCGCAGAGTTCGTAGACTCGCTGGATGTGCTCCCAGCGCACCCGGTCGGCGCTCATCGGATTCTCAGGCGGCGCCGGGCGGGTTCCTTGGGCAAGCAGGGCGCGGACGACGTCGTCTGCGTCGGCGGGCTTGGACAGATAGTCCACCGCCCCGGCCTTCACCGCCGCCACGGCGGTGGCGATGTTGCCGTAGCCTGTGAGCATGATCACGCTGGCGTCGGGCCTGGCCTCGCGCAGCACCTCGACCACCTTCAGCCCCGAGCCGTCCTCGAGCCGCATGTCCAGCACCGCGAAGGCGGGAGCGTGGGCGCGAACGGCGGCCAAGGCCTCGGAGACGGATTCCGCCAGGGTCGGTTGGAAGCCGCGGCTCTCCAGCGCCCGGCCGAGCCGGTTGCGCAGCGGTCCGTCGTCGTCGAGCAGCAGCAATGTCTTGTCGGGTAGAGCCGCGATCACCGCCTCGATATCGCTCATTCTCGCGCTCCCGTTAGTGCCCTCAGGCCGAGTCAACCTGAGCTACATGGCATCTTGTCGCCCGACTGAAACAAACTTCAAGCCCGATCGGTCGCATCAGACAGCGGGCGGCGCCTCAATCCGGGTTCGCAGCCAGCGCGCGGCGACGATCGCGCCGCCGCGCCGGCCGTTATGGAACTCGACCACCGCGCCGGTTCGCTCGAGCAAGGTCTTGGCGATGAAGAAGCCCAGGCCCATGCCGATGTGGCCGGTGCGCGAGCCTTCGGCGCCGGGGCGGCTGGTGACGTAGGGCTCGCCCAGCTTGGCCAGCACCTGCGGCGAGAAGCCCGGGCCGTCGTCGCGCACCTCGACCGCGACGGTGGTGGCGTCAAACCGGGCGGTGACCAGTATCTCCTGGCGGGCGAAGTCGAAGGCGTTCTCGACGATCGAGGTCATCGCGTGCAGCACCTCCGGCCGGCGCCACAGGTCCGGCGCGGGCACGCCCGGCGGGCCGGTGACCACCGCCTCCACCCGCACCGCCCCGTCGGCGACATAGGGTTCGACCACCTCGCTGACGAACTGGATCAGGCTCATCCGCTCATGCACCTCGTCGCGGGTGTCAGGGGTCTCGGCCAGGCGCTTGAGGATATCGCGGCAGCGTTCGGTCTGGGCGACCAGCAGCAGGGCGTCGTCGCGCAGCGGACCCACCGGCGCCTCCCGGGCCATCTCCTTGGCGACGATGGTGATGGTGGCCAGCGGCGTGCCCAGCTCGTGCGCCGCGGCCGCGGCCAGGGCGCCCAGGGCCGACAGCCGCTGCTCGCGCGCCAACACGGTTTCGGTGACGTTCAGCGCCAGCTCCATCTTCGAGGCGCCGGCGGCGGCCTGGTAGGCGTAGGCGGTGACGAAGACGATGCCGGTGACCAGCGCCGCCATCAGGCCCATTCGATAGGCGAACGGCAGCGCGAAGCTCTCGCCCGGCCGCCAGGGCAGCGGCAGGGCGTGCACCGCCAGCACCACCGAACAGAGGCTGGCCAGCACGCCCAGACCGATGGCGTGGCGCAGCGGCAGGCTGGCCCCGGCCAGAGTCACCGGCGCGATCAGCAGCAAGGCGAAGGGATTGGCGATGCCGCCGGTGAGATAGAGCATGCCGGCCAGTTGCAGGATGTCGAAGGCCAGCTGCAGCACCGCCTCCAGATCGCGAGCGGGTCGGCGGCCGGCGGGCAGGTAGATGAAACCGAGATTGAGCACCACGCCGACGCCGATCAGCAGAAACGCCGGCGCGTAGGGGACCGGAAAACCCAGCCCGATCCCGACGATCAGCACCATCACCGCCTGCCCGGACAGCGCCAGCCAGCGCAGGGTGACCAGGGTGCGCGAATGCAGGCGCGACGGGCGGGTGGCCATGATCACCGGGGCGGCTTGCGCGGGCGAAGGCCCCGGCGTATCCGAGGCGCCGTGCGCGGGGGCCCTAGCGGATGAAGACGCGACAGCCATGAGCGCGAAGATCGGCCAGATTGAGCGAATTAGCGAGCGCCGTGATTGGCGGCGCGCCGCGCGGGCGATCCTCGGACTGCTGGGCGCGCTTTGCCTGGCGCTGACGCCGCTGGCGCTCGGCGCCTGCCACGGCGCCGCCACCGGCCCCCGCGATCCGGGCGGTCCGTTCACGCTGGTCGACTTCAACGGACGGCCGGTGGACCAGAACCTGCTGAAGGGCAAATGGACCCTGGTGTTCTTCGGCTACACCTTCTGCCCCGACTACTGCCCGACCACCCTGACCATGCTGGGGCGCACCATGGACCAGCTGGGGCCGGACAAGGCGGGCAAGACCCAGGTGCTGTTCATCACCGTCGACCCCGACCGCGACACGCCCAAGCAACTGAAGATGTATCTCTCCAGCCCGGCGTTCCCGAAGAACGCCATTGGCCTGACCGGCACGCCGGCCCAGATCGCCCAGGCGGCCAAGGCCTACTACGCCGTCTACCAGAAGGATGGGACCGGCCCGAACTACACCGTCGACCACACAACGGTGATCTATCTGATGAATCCCGACGGCCGGTTCGTCAAACCGATCGCCGAGGGCCTGACTCCGGACGAAGTCGCCGGCCAGATTTCCGCGGCCATGCGCGGGGCGTAAGGCGGTCAAGCGGCCAGGCAGGTCCGGGGCGTCTCGGCGATCAGCTGGTCGCCGATCCTGGCGGCGCGCAGCCACTGGAGCACCCGCCGATCCCCGCTGAGGTCGAACTCGAGGTCCAGCCGCTCTTCCACCGCATCGAAACCGCAGACCCGGAATTGGCTGAGCACCGCCTCGCTGCAGGGCAGTCGCAACACCAGCGGCTGGCCCGGCGCCAGGTGGAACCCGTCGATCTCGGAGACCAGGCGCACGCGCCGCTGCCCCGCCGCCGAGTCGGTCGCATCGACCACCGTCAGCGGCCAGGCGCGCCGGTCGGTTTCTCCACCGCTCAGCTGATCGGTCAACATGGCTCGCTCTCCCTCATCGACATCCGTCTCCAGGACGCACGAGACGCATCCATTTCGACATCGAGGCTTTAGGAATAGCGCACGGGAGTCACCAGGATGGCAGCAGGCTGACACCGCGGCTCACTGGACTTTCTTCGTTTACTCCCGATATTGTTGCAACGCACAATGAAAGGGCGACATGCTCTACGCACTCCATGAGGCAGCCTATCAATCGGCGACGCCGCTGCGCGTCGCGGCGAAGTCGGCGCGGGACTTCTGGGGTTCGCCGCTGAACCCGGCGAGCGATTCGAAGCTGGGCCGGACACTGTTCGCCTCGGCTGACCTGCTCGCCAATATGACCCGCCGCTACGGCCGCCCCGCCTGGGGCATCGACCATGTCGACATCAAGGGCCAGCGAGTGGCCGTGCGTGAGGACGTGGTCTGGTTTTCGCCCTGGGTGAAGCTGCGCCGGTTCTCCCGCGAGCCGCTGGACCTGCGCCGGGCGCGCGCGCCGCTGGGCTCGCCGCCGCTGCTGATCGTCGCCCCGCTGTCGGGCCACTACGCCACCTTGCTGCGCGGCACGGTGCAGACCTTCCTGCAGGACTTCGACGTTTACGTCACCGACTGGGCCAACGCCCGGGAAGTGCCGATCATCTCCGGCCGCTTCGATTTTGACGACTACATCGATCATGTGGCCGACATGCTGCGTCACATCGGCGAGCGGGCGCACGTGGTCGCCGTCTGCCAACCCGGTCCGCCGGTGCTGGCCGCCGCGGCGCTGCTGGCCGAAGAGGGCGAGGCCCACCGGCCGGCCAGCCTGTCGCTGCTGGGCTCGCCGATCGACGCCCGCTTCGCCCCGACGGCCACCAACAAGCTGGCCCAGGACCAGCCGTTCACCTGGTTCCAGCAGGCGATGATCTACACCGTGCCCGCCCCCTACCCCGGCATGCTGCGGCGGGTCTATCCCGGCTTCGTGCAGCTCTACAGCTTCATGCAGATGAACGCCGAACGTCACCAGGAGGCGCACAAGCGCTACTTCGACCAGCTGGTCAGCGGCGACGGCGACAGCGCCGACCGGCACCGGGAATTCTACGACGAATATCTGTCGGTGCTGGACCTGACGGAGGAGTTCTACCTGCAGACCGTCGACGTGGTGTTCCAGCGCTACCTGCTGGCCAAGGGCGAGCTGACCCACCGCGGCAGGCCGGTGCGGCTGGAAGCGATTACCGACGTAGCGGTGATGAGCGTCGAGGGCGAGAACGACGACATCTCCGGCGTCGGCCAGACCCAGGCGGTGCACGCCCTGCTGCCGAACCTGCCGGACGATCTGCACGAGCTCTATGTGCAGCCGAAGGTCGGCCACTATGGCGTCTTCAACGGCAAGCGCTTCAACGACGAGATCTATCCGCGCATCCGCGACTTCATCGGCAAGGCCGAAGCGGCGATCGGGGCTTAAGTCCGCCGACCGATCCGATGTAGCATGGGCCCCTGGCAACCAGGGGACGGCGATGCGCTACGAGATCTCGGGCACGGTGATGCAGACGGTGGCGGTGGACCTCGCGCCCGGCGAGACCCTCTACAGCCAGACGGCGTCCATGGCCTGGATGACCGAC
>Ga0302276_10005851_pt1 | contig 10146 bp, 8 predicted proteins | sample III_Bog_N2_3_FD_198768 | JGI IMG/M metagenome (GOLD analysis project Ga0302276, IMG submission 198768) | Peat permafrost microbial communities from Stordalen Mire near Abisko, Sweden - III_Bog_N2_3 | ecosystem: Environmental > Terrestrial > Soil > Wetlands > Peat | place: Sweden: Abisko... | reverse complement strand
GAAGTGCTCGTCGAGGCGGTGGCGACCGAGCCGTGGAGCCGCACCGATGCTCCGGTAGCGTTGAAGAACCCGCCGCTCTTCCGCCCCTTCGAGGTGATCACGCGCACGCTGCCGCTCCCGCGCTACGGCACCATCGATCCGACCCCGTTCGTCGCCGTCTTCTTCCCGATGTTCGTCGGCCTCATGCTCGGCGACGTCGGCCTCGGCGCGATGCTCGCGGCGATGGCCTTCGTGATCCGTCTCCGGTCGAAGCCCGGGACGACGGCACGCTCGATCGCCGCGGTTGCCGGCGCCTGTGCGGCGTTCGCGATCCTCTTCGGTCTCGTCTTCGGAGAGGCCTTCGGGGACCTCGGTACGCGCTGGGTCGGGATGCGGCCGCTGGGGTTCGATCGTCAGGAGGCGATCCTCCCGTTCCTGGCCCTCACCGTGGCGCTCGGCGTCGTGCACGTCCTGCTCGGGCTCACCCTGGCCGTCGTGAATGCATGGCGACAGGGGCACCGACGCGAGGCCCTCGGGCGTGGCGTCGCAGCACTCATGGTGACGCTCAGCGTGATGGCGCTGCTCGCGGCGCTGAAGCTCCTCCCGCCGGGGCTGTTCACGCCGCTCGTGGTTGCACTCCTCGTCGCCTTCCCCATCCTGATCCTGCTGGAGGGCGTCATCGCCGTCATCGAGCTCGTCTCCAACTTCGGCCAGATTCTCTCCTACGCACGCATCATGGCGCTCGGCACCGCGTCGATGATGCTCGCGATCGTCGCCAATCGCATGGTGGGGGCCATGGGGAGCGCGCTCGTCGGCGTGCTCTTCGCGCTCCTCTTTCACATCGTCAACTTCGCGATCGGGGTCTTCAGCCCGACCATTCACGCGCTCCGCTTGCACTACGTCGAGTTCTTCGGCCGCTTCTACAGTCCGGGAGGCAACGCCTACCGGCCTCTCACCCATTGGCACCCCCTGCAGCAGGGGAGCTGAGAAGGATGGTCCCATGGTGAACGAAGTTTCATTCGCAGCCGCGCTGGCGATCGGGCTCCCGGCCCTCGCCACGGCGTGGGCACAGAGTCGCATCGGACCGGCAGCCGCCGCGGCTCTGTCCGAGAAACCGGAGCTCTCCACCACCGCCATCATCCTGATCGCCATTCCGGAGACCATGATCATCCTGGGCTTCGTCGTGGCGGTCCTGATCCTGCGCGGCACGGGGTAGCCCTTGGGACTCGACGAGCTGATCGACCGGCTGGAACGCGACGCGGATGCGCGCGTTGCAAGCATCGAGGCGCGCGCGAAGAGCGACGCGGAGGCCATCCTCGCTGTGGCCGACCAGGCGTCGGCGCGCGCGGCCGAGGATGCGCTCGCTCGACGCCACGAGCAACGGCGGGGCACCCTGGATCGGCAGATCGCCGAGGCGAAGCATCGCGCGCGAGGCGACCGACTGCGCGCGGAGCACGCGCTGCTCGAGCGCGTGATGAAGCGCGCGGGGGCGCTCCTCGAGGAGGCGACGCAAAGCGAGACGTATGCGTCGGCGCTGCCGGAGCGCGTCACCGAGGCTCTTCGCTTCGTCGAGGGGCGCGCGGTTCGCGTGCGGTGCCTGCCGAGCCTCGCCCCGGCGATGCGGCGCGCGATCGCCGGCCGCGACGACGTGACGCTCGAGGAGGTACCGGGCATGCCGGCAGGATTCTCGATCCTCGCGCACGACGGCTCGGTCGGAGTGGACGAGACGCTCGCGGCTCGGCTCGAGCGCCTACGCGCTCGGCTGTTCATCGAGCTCCTGGCGGAGGTCGACCGATGATCGCCTCTCTCGACCTCCCCACGCTCGACGCCCGTGCCCGCGGCCTCGCGGCGAGGCTCCTTTCGCGCGCGGAGCTCGAGGAGATGGCCGGGGCTCCGAACGTCGCAGCGCTGGCGCGCGAGCTCGAGCGGCGTGGGCGATCGCGCTTCGGACCGATCGCGCAACCCCCGACGGCGGCGGCGCTCGAGTCGGTGGCGCGGCACGCGGCCGCCCGCACGCTGCGCATCCTCTCGGTGTGGGCCGGCTCGGAGTCGGCGCTCGATGTCTTCTATGCCGACCTGGATCGGCGCGCTCTCCGCGCGCTTCTGCGCGGCGCGCTCCAGTCGGCGCCGGCCGACGCCAGGCTCGCCGGCCTCCTCCCGACTCCGCGCCTCCCCGAGCGCGCGCTCTCCGCGCTGGCGCGCCAGCCGACGCCGGCCAAGGTCGTCGCCCAGCTCGTTCTCCTCGGTCACCCCGACGCCGATCGTCTGTTGCCGCTCGCCGCGCGGACCCAGCCGGTGCTGCTCGATCTGGAGCGCGCCCTCGTGTGCAGCTACGCCGAGCGGAGCCTGCGCGCCGCACGGGCGGGCGACCGCAACCTGCGCGAGGTGGTCCGCTCGCGGATCGACGTGTGCAACATGCAGATGGCGCTCGCGCTCACGGGGGGACCGCGCGACGCGGAGCCCGCGACGCTGTTCACCGACGGGGGCGCGGTGTTCCCGCGCGCAGCGTTCCTCGAAGCGTGCGCGGCGACGTCCGCACTTGGCGCGAGCCTCCGGATGGAGCAGCTCCTCGAGGGCACCCCTCTGCACGACGTGGCGCACACGGCAGGCGCCGATCCGGTGCGTCTGGAGTCCGCGGCGCTGCGCCAAGCGCTCACCGGTCAGCGTCGCGCGTCCCGTCTGGATCCGCTCGGGAGCGCCCCTCTCGTCTGCTTTCTCCTTCGACTGCAAGCGCAGAGCCTCGACCTTCAGCGGCTCGCGTGGGGTGCCGAGCTCGGCGCGCCGGCCGAGCTGCTCCGGTCGCAGCTGGTGACACCATGGAGCTGACCGTGCGCGTGCTGTGCAGGCCCGAGCTGGCCGCGGGCTTCGAGCTGGCGGGCCTCGTCGTCGACGAGGCGAACGAGGCGACGGCAGCCGAAGCGATGCGCCGACTCGCGGCCGATCCCGCGACGGGCATCGTGCTCATCGAAGAGCGCCTGCGCCGCACGCTCCCGACCGATCTGACCCAGCGCCTCGACCGACAGGCGACCCCGATCCTCGTCCCCTTCCCTTCGCCGTCGTGGGGGGGACCGAGCGTGGCGGAGGAGTACGTGCTCGAGATCCTGCGCCAGGCGGTGGGCTACCGCGTGAGGCCGCGATGAGCGACGGGAGGATCACCCGGATCGTGGGCTCGCTGGCGCGCGCGCGAGGGATGCGCGACGCGCTCCTCAACGAGCTGGTCGGCGTCGGCGAGGCGAACTTGCTGGCCGAGGTGCTCCGGGTCGCCGGCGACGAAGCGACGCTGCAGGTCTTCGAGGAGACGAGCGGCCTGGCGCTCGGCGAGCCGGTCCGTCGTCTCGGCCTTCCGCTGGCGGTCGACCTGGGCCCCGGTCTGCTCGGATCGGTGATCGACGGCATCGGCCGACCGCTCGCGACGCTCGCCGCGCGGGGAGGTGACTTCATCCAGGCCGGGGCTTCGGCGCCCACGATCGACCCTGCGCGACGCTTCGTGTTCCGCCCATCGCGCGCCCCCGGCGAGACGGTGAACGAGGGGGACGTGCTGGGCACGGTCGAGGAGCGCGGCGACTTCGAGCATCGGATCATGGTCCCCCCCGGACGCGCCGGCGTGGTGCGCACCATCCACGAGGGAGAGACGAGCGTCCTCGATTCCGTGTGCGAGCTCGAGGACGGGACGAAGCTCGGTCTCGTGCAGCGCTGGTCCGTGCGTCGCCCTCGCCCGGTCGCGGCGCGCGTCGCGTCGTCGCAGCCCTTTCTCACCGGCCAGCGCGTCTTCGACTTCCTGTTCCCCGTGGCCGAGGGGGGGACGGTCGCAGTCCCCGGCGGCTTCGGTACGGGCAAGACCGTGATCGAGCAGTCACTCGCCAAGTTCGCCCGGGCCGACGTCGTCGTCTACGTCGGCTGCGGCGAGCGCGGCAACGAGATGGCCGAAGTGCTGCACGAGTTCGCCGAGCTGCGCGATCCGCGGCACGGGCGACCGGTGCTCGATCGCACGGTGCTCGTCGTCAACACGTCGAACATGCCGATCGCCGCGCGCGAAGCCTCGATCTACCTCGGGCTGACGGTGGCCGAGTACTTCCGCGACATGGGCTACCGCGCCGCCGTGATGGCCGACTCCCTCTCGCGCTGGGCCGAAGCGCTGCGCGAGATCGGCTCGCGTCTCCAGGAGATGCCCGGCGAAGAGGGCTACCCGACCTACCTCGCGAGCCGCACGGCCAAGCTCCACGAGCGGGCCGGGCGCGTCCGCTGTCTGGGGACGCCGGAGCGTGGCGGCTCGGTCACCCTCATCAGCGCGGTCTCACCGCCGAGCGGCGACTTCTCCGAGCCCGTCACCCAGGCGTGCCTGCGCGTCGCCGGCGCGCTCTGGGCCCTCGACCCCGATCTCGCGCACCAACGCCAGTTCCCCGCGGTCGACACGGCCACGAGCTACAGCCTCTATGCCGAGGGGATGGAGCGCTGGTTCGGAGAGCAGGTGGACCCGCGCTGGGGGCGCACGCGCGCCGAGGTCCTCGCGCTCTTGCAGCGCGACGGCGAGCTGCGCGAGGTCGCCGGCGTCGTCGGCCCCGAATCGCTCGAGGACGGCGATCGACTGCTCTTGGCCGCCGCGAGCATGGTGCGGGAGAGCGTCCTCGGGCAGAGCGCCTTCGATCCCAACGACGCGTACTCTCCCCCTGACAAAACGCACCGGCTCGCGCGCGGCGCCCTCGACGTGCTCGCACGCGGTCGCGAAGCGCTGGCCGGCGGCGCGACGTTCGCCGAGCTCGAGCTGGGGCAAGTGCGACGTGCGCTGTCCGCGCTCCGTGATGCGCCGGTCGCCGACGTCGAGGGGCGCGCCGCGGACCTCGCGCTTCGCATCGCCGCGATGTGGGCGGAGCCCGCGACGAAAGGGGCGCCGCGATGAGCCGGATGGCACGCACGTACCACGGGGCGCGCGCCGCTGCCGGCCCGCTGGTGTACCTGGAACGGACGGAGCGCGCCGCGCTCGGAGAGTGGGTGACGCTGCGCGGACCGGGTCAGCAGCTCCGCGGTCAGGTGATCGACGTCGGAGACGAGGTCACGGTGGTCCAGGTGCTCGAGGAGACCCTCGGGCTCTCACCTGCCGCCGTCGACGTCACGCTCACCGGAGAGCTGGCGCAGGTGGTCGTCGGTCGCGATCTGCTCGGGCGCGCGCTGAGCGGTGTCGGCGAGCCGCGGGACGGGCTCCCTCCACCCATCGGCGAGGCCCTGCGCCCGTTGTGGGGCGCGCCGATCAACCCCGTGCGCAGGCTCCCCCCGAGCGACTTCATCGAGACCGGGATCTCGGCCATCGACGGCATGAACACGCTGGTACGAGGCCAGAAGCTCCCGGTGTTCTCCGGCCCCGGACTGCCGGCCCTCGATCTGGCCGCAACGATCGTCGAGAGCGCGCGGGCCCCCCACGGCGAGCCGTTCGCCGTCGTCTTCGTCGCCGTCGGAATCACCGAGCGCGAGACGCGCACGTTCCTCGATCGCTTCGCGGCGACCTCCGCGCTCGACCGCGCGGTTCTCTTCCTGAATCAGGCGCAGGATCCGACGATCGAACGACTGCTCGCGCCGCGCGCCGGTCTCACGTGCGCCGAGCATCTCGCCTTCGTGCACGGCATGCACGTGCTCGTCGTCATGGCGGACATCACCCACTACTGCGAAGCGCTGCGCGAAGTGTCGGCCGCGCGCGAAGAGGTCCCCGGGCGCCGCGGCTACCCGGCGTACATGTACACGGACCTCGCGTCGATCTTCGAACGCGCCGGTGTGCTCGAAGGGAAGGCGGGCTCGGTGACGCAGCTGCCGGTGCTGACGATGCCGGACGACGACATCACCCACCCCATCCCCGATCTCACCGGCTACATCACGGAGGGGCAGGTCGTGCTGAGCCGCGAGCTGCACCGGCGCGGAGTGTTCCCCCCCATCGACGTGCTCCCTTCCCTCTCGCGCCTGATGAACGCCGGGATCGGCCCCGGACGCACGGTGCCGGAGCACCGGCGATGGGCCGACCAGCTCTATGCGATCTACGCACGGGGGCGGGAGGCGCGCCTCATGATCGCCATCGTCGGTGAGGCGGGGCTCACGCCGACCGATCGCCGGGCGCTCGCGTTCGCCGAGTCGTTCGAGCGGGAGCTCGTCGGTCAGGGAAAAGAGCGACGTACGCTCGCCGAGACGCTCGAGCGTGGCTGGGCGCTGCTCGACGGCGTCCCCCGCGAGGATCTGCTCAAGCTGAGCGACGCGATGATCGAGAAGCGCGCGACGCAGCGCGAGGCGGCGGCCCGCAAGCGCACCGAGGCGGTCAGGCCATGACGCTCGCTGCCAAGTCCGCCGCCACCCGGTCGAACCTCGTGCGACTCCGCCGGCGCCGCGATCAGATCGAAAAGGGGGCCGCGCTCCTGCGCAGAAAGCGCGAGGCGCTCGTCGCGGAGCTGTTCGAGCTCGCGCGTCCCGCGGTCGACGGTCGGCGCAAGATCGACGAGCAGGCTCGCCTCGCGTTCAGGTCGCTGCTCGAGGCGCTGGCGGCGGCGGGCCGTGCGGAGCTGCGCGCGCTCGGCTGGCCGACGCGCGAAATCCGCGTCGAGCTCGTTCCGCACGAGGTCTCCGGCATCCGCGGCGTCGAGCTGGCATCGCCGCCACGGGTGGTGCGAAGCGTGGCAGCGCGCGGCAGCCCATCGGGCCCGGGGGACGCGGCTCCGGCAGGCGCGACCGAGCAGTTCGAGAGGCTGATCGAGCTCCTGCTCGAGGCCGCACCGGAGGAGCTCTTCCTTCGTCGGCTGGGGCAGGCGCTGAGCCACACGACACGACTGGTGAACACGCTCGAGCAGCGGGTGGCGGTTTCGATGGATCGCGACCTCGCGGCGATGCGGCGAACGCTGGAAGAGCGAGAGCGCGAGGAGCACTTGCGGCTGAAGCGGGTGGTGTCGCGGCGCGAGACCAGGTGACGACGGAGCGCCGGGGGAAGAGCACCCGGGCCGGGGGGGGGTTCAACGAGCTCCGTTACCTCTTCTGCGGGAGCGCGAGAATAGTCCTGGAGTTCCCTATGGTTTCAAACGCCGCCGGGGTCCGCCGCTCGGTTCAAAGGACCGTCTTCTACGGCGCGAAGAACGCGTTCATGGCCGCAAAGAACTTTTTCATGACCGCCGTGAACGCGTTCATGACCGCCGTGAACGCGTTCATGACCGCCGTGAACGCGTTCATGACGCTCATGAACCGCTTCTTTGACGCCATGAATCGTTTCATGGGCGCCATGGACACGTTCATGACGACCATGAACGGCGACTCGTACCTCGTAATCGCCGACTCGTACCTCGTAGTCGCCGACTCGTAGCTCGTAATCGCCGACTCGTAGCTCGTCGTCGGGGACTCGCGGGCACTCATCCGCGACTCGCGGCGAGGCGACGCCCGCTCGTACCGACGGGTCGTCGACTCGCGGCGACCCAAGGACGACGCGCAGCACAGCTTCGACGTCCCGTCGGTGCAAACGCCTCAGTGCGGAGTCAGGCCGGCGAGCTCGGACACCTCGGCCGCCGTGAGCGCGACGTTGTAGACCGACATCTCGTCCATCGAACCGCTGAAACCGCCCGAGACGATCGAGCCGTGCCAGCACCCCGGTCCCGCGGGGAGATCCGACCCCCACGTTACGTACAGCGAGACGCCGCTGTTGTCGTACCCGGTCTGGGTGGAGCTCGCCACGAGGCTACCGTTGACGTAAAGGCTGTTCGTGCCCGTCGTCGAGGACCACGTCATCGCGACGTGGGTCCACGTGCTGAGCGGGATTGCGGTCGTATCGGTCGCGACCGAGTAGGAGCTCGACGAGCCGGAGTAGAGCTCTTCCGCGACGAGCTGCCCGGACGAGTTGAAGCCGATGAACGGCGTGCACCAGCCCGACCCATTGCTGGCTTGCGACACGTGAACCAAGACGCCGGCGTCGACCGTCGGATTGATCCACATGGCGAACGAGAAGGACGTGTTCGTACCGAGGCTCGTGAAGCCGCTCGCCTGCATGTACGAGCTCGCGCTGCCGGCGAACGTGACGCCGGGAGTGGACCACGTCGCTGACGAGAGCGTGCCCGGCTGGGCGTCGCCAGGGACGGCGTCGGCCGTCGTCGTTCCCGTCTTCTCGATCAGCGGATACTCGGCGACGAGCCCGGTCGACGTCGTGCAAGCGCCATTGACGCAGGTGTTGCCGGACGGGACGCACACGACGCCGCACCCTCCGCAGTTGTCCGGATCGGTCGAGAAGTCCGCCTCGCAGCCGTCGGACTGGAGGTTGTCGTTGCAGTTTCCGAAGCCGGTCTCGCACGTGCCGGAGCAGTACGCGGCGCCGCCGTCGCTGCTGGCGGTGCACGGGTCGCTACCCGACGCGGGGACGATGTTCTGACGCGAGCAATAGAACGGAAGAGCGCCAGCGTCCGCCATTTCGGGCGCGCAAACGAACCACCCGTAATAGTGCTTCGCGGTGCCCACGCAGGGGTCGCCGAACGTCGTGTTGCTCGCCGTGAACGAGCAGCTGGTGGCGGAGTTCAGCGGGCACTCGCTCTCCGTGACGGAAAGCGAGTCGTCGTTGTTGCAGCTCGGACTGCCCGTGGAGTCGCTGAAGGTGGCGCCGGCGGTCGAGTCGCCCGCAACAGGCGTTCCGTAGCTCGCCGCGAGAACGCTCTGAATCACGTTGCCGCCCGAGCACGTGGCGGTCACCGTGCCATTCTCGTTTGCAAACCCGACCGCGATCGTCCCGCTGGCTCCAGCGACGGTCGAGCAAGAGGCCGTCGGGACTCCACACACGCCGGCCGAGCAGGTCGCGCCGCCCACGCAGACGTGGCCGCAGCTTCCGCAGTTGTTCGCGTCGGTCTGGTAGTCCGACGTCGCGAGGCACTGGCTGCCGCAGACGTTGTATCCGGAGTTGCACGTGAACGTGCACGTGCCGGCGGTGCACGCCGTCGTGCTGCCATTGGTCGGCACGGTGCAAACGTGGCCGCACGAGCCGCAGTTGTTCGCGTCGAGGCCGGCGATGACGGTCTCGCAGCCGTTCGTCTGCAGATTCCCATCGCAGTCGCGCGTCCCTGCGACGCAAGTGCCTTGGCAGTCGGCCGGACCGCCGTCAGGGTTGGCCGCGCACGGGTCGCTCCCGGAGGTCGGGACGACGTTCTGACGAGAGCAATACGTGGGGGCCGTGCCGGTGGTCACCGGCGCACACACGAACCAGCCGTAGTAGTGCTTGGTGGTGCCAGAACAGGGGTCGCCGAACACCGCGTTGTCCGCGGGGAACGCGCAGCTCTGGCTGTTCAGGGTACACTTCGACTCCGTGGTCGCGATGGAATCGTTGTTGTAACAGTCGGTGCCGTTGATGACGCTGAACGTGGTGCCCGCCGTGTTGTCGCTCGTCGGCGGCGTTCCGAAGCTGGCGCCGACGACGGCCTGAACCACGGTTCCGGTCGGGCAGATGTCGATGCCGCCATCGGTCGTGTCCGTGACGGTGTTCCCCTCGGCGAGCGCCTCCCCGACCTGGATCGATGCACCGGTGACCGACGCGACCGTCGAGCAAGCCGTCGCGGGGCTCGCGGCCGTGCACGTGCCGCTCACACAGCTCGGCGTCGCCAGCGAGCACGCGTGCCCGCAGCTGCCGCAGTTGTTGGGATCGGTCAGGTAGTCGGACGTCGCGAGGCACGCGCCGCCGCAGAGGACGTAGCCCGAGTTGCAGGTGAATCCGCACGTGCTGGGGCTACCCGCGGTGCACGTGGCGGAGCCGTTCGCCGGCGCCGTGCAGACGTTGCCGCAGGAGCCGCAGTTTGCCGTGTCGGTACCGTAGACGTACGTTTCGCACCCGTCGTACTGGAGGTTGCTGTTGCAATCGCCCCAGCCCAGGAGGCACGCGCCCTGGCAGGTGGCGGCGGCGCCGCCGTCCGGGTTGGCCGCACAAGGATCGCTGCCGGTCGTCGGCGTGAGGTTCTGGCGTGAACAGAAGACGGGAACGCTGCCGGCGTCCGCCTGAGGACCGCACACGAACCACGCGTAGTAGTGCTTGCCGGTGCCGACGCACGGGTCGCCGAACGTGCCGTTTTCGGCGATGAACGTCCCGACGCCGCCGTCAGGCAAGCAGTTCACTCCCGACGAGGCGGGGCACGTGCAGTTCGAAGACGTGTTGAGCGGACAGTTCGCCTCGGTGTCCTGAAG
>Ga0302276_10005843_pt1 | contig 10155 bp, 16 predicted proteins | sample III_Bog_N2_3_FD_198768 | JGI IMG/M metagenome (GOLD analysis project Ga0302276, IMG submission 198768) | Peat permafrost microbial communities from Stordalen Mire near Abisko, Sweden - III_Bog_N2_3 | ecosystem: Environmental > Terrestrial > Soil > Wetlands > Peat | place: Sweden: Abisko... | reverse complement strand
CCCCGCCATGGCGCATGAAGGCTGCTGCCATCACGAACAATGGCAGCGCCATCAAGGTGGACGAATTCAGGTGATCGATGATGACCTGAGCCACGCCGATCAGCGGCTCGCCCGACACGTAATACAGGACTGCCGCGCAGGCGCCCAGCACCAGGAAGATCGGCATGCCCGCCGCAAGCAGTCCGAAGAACAGCAGCAGGAACAGCGCTGTCCACACGGATCAGGGCTCGCCGGGAATGCGCATGTCGTAGGGCATCTCATGCGCGATCGAATGCCCGACGCTCATGGTCGCGGGATCGAAGAACAAGGCGAAGCGGAACAGCCGCATCACATAACGGATGAACATCAGCGCGCCGCCCACCGGCAACGATGCGTAATAAATCCACATCGGAAATTCGAGGCCGGTCGAGCTGCGTTCATCGAGCAGCATCGAGGTATCGACGATCTGCCAGCCGTACCAGACCATGCCGCCGCAAAACACCAGGGCGACGAGACAGTTGAACACCTCCACCCAGCGCTGCGCCTGCGGCGGCAGGATGCGCAGCACCAGATCGGGGCGCACATGGCCATCGCTCCGCACCAACTGGCTGGATACGATCATCACCGCCCAGACCGCGAGATAGACGATCACCTCCTCGGCCCAGGATATCGCATGTTCGGGATCCAGATAGCGGCCGATGACCTGCACCGCACCGACGATCAGCGTCAGTGCGCCCAGCACGCCGACCAGCGTCTGCTCGATCCCGTCCCACCAGCGCATCAGCGCGCCGCGACGGTCAGGCGGTGGTGCCGACATCGTCCTGTGCGAGTCTCACGATCTCCGGCGACAGCTTGGCGTCCTTGATCAACTGGTCCAGGGCGCCGTTCAGGACGCTGCGCGCGGCGGCGAGCTGATCCGGTGTCGGATCGATGAAGCTGACGCCCTTCGCTTCCATCAGCTTGCGGGCATCGATCTGCCGCTGCATCATGTTGGCGCGCCAGGTGCCGATGTTCTGGTCCCACACGCCGGTCATGATTTTTTGCAGGTCGGGGGACAGCTTGTTCCAGAAGGTCAGGCTGAGCAGCGGGATGTATTCGCCGACGAATTGATGATCGGCATAGGAATGCTTCACCCCCGCTTCCCACAACTGCGCCGAGGCACAGCTTTCATCAGTGGAAATGAAACCATCGAAGGTGCCCTGCGACAGGGCCAGGGGTACGTTTGGCCAGGCCGTGGTATTGGCGATGGCCCCGAACAGCCTGATCCGCCAGGCATTGCCCGTGCCGCCGGGGCTGCGGATTTTCATGCCCTTCAGATCGGCCAGCGAATCGATCGGCTTCGTTGTCGAATACCAGTTCTGGTAGCCAAGATCAAGCCATTTGCCGACCACGTGGGAGCGCAGCTTCTGCTCGATCTGGCCAGCGATATGGGCGCCCGCCTTGCCGTCCACCGCTCTGTGTGTAACCGCGATATCCTGGCCGTACAGCATGGGCAACTGGAACATGTCGCAATCGGGGATCACGCCGGTCTGCGTCCAGTGCCCGGGGCAGGCCATCTCCACCTGGCCCTCGATCAACGCCTTGGCAACGTTCAGGTCGGCGAACAGCGAACCGGAGGCGAAGATTTCCCCCTTGATGCGGCCGCCCGACGCAGCCTCGACCTTCGCCAGGTAGTCGGCGATGGCGATGTTGCGGCCGTGCGATGGCGCCGTGTCCAGCGAAACACGCAGGCGCAACGGCTCGTCAGCGCGAGACGTCCTCGGAATGGCGACACTCGCCAGCGCGGCGGCAACAACGCCGCGTCGGGTCAGGCTTTGCATGATGGAGTCTCCTTGGGCGCCTTGTCCCAGGCCGCGGTGATGAGCGGGAGTGCCGGGGGAGTCAAGGGGACCGGAGATCGTCCCGAAGACGTGACGACGCCTGACTTTGCCACCGGCGTCTGCGAGATGTCGCATTGCGGCACGTGGTTCTTGACCTCCAGCAACGACCGCTGGTACCCGGCCAGGCGCGTGGTGCGGATCACCGGCCGAGCGACCCCGCATTGTGTGGCGGTTTCGGCGTCCACATGGGCAATGAACCAGGTAAGGCCACCGTCCCGTTTGGTCCCCGCCGCGAGTGGACGCGGCCGCAAGGCCGCCGCAGCCAGTGACGCGATCAGCAATCGCCGCCGAACCGAAATCCGCGCTTGTCGGCGGTCCCGGCAGGAATTATCGTCGCCGGACAACCATGATCGAGGCCATCATGCACCGACTGAAAACAATCCTGGCCCTGACCCTGCTGGCCGGTCTGGCCGCCTGCAACACCGCGGCCGGCATCGGCCAGGATGTCAGTGCGGCCGGCCACGCCGTGACCAACGGGGCGGAAAAGGTCAAGAACGGGATGTAGGACCCTCATCCGCCGAACGTATCGCGCCACTGTTCGATCATTGATCCAGCACGTCCGGGACGCCCTTGGCGATCTCGGCCACCGACAGGGTGATCAGCTCGACCTCATCCATCGGCTTCCGACCCGAGGTCAGGGTCAGGTCGGGATCCACGGGGTCGCCATGGTTGGCGACTGAGAATCGCCCGACAGCGTCGCTCAGCAGCCATTCCATGAACAGACGCGCCGCGTTCGGGTGCGGAGCGGATTCCATCGCGGCGGACGGACCGGCGCAGAGCGTCGCGCCATCCGTAGGGTCGGCGGGCTGGATCGGATTGCCCTTGTTGACCGGCTGGCGGGTGCCGGCGTGACCAGACCCTCCCTGGCGGTGATCAAGGTCACAGGATCGTTGCCGGATCTGCCGATTCGCGGGTTGTTCTTCGCCAGCGTCCCGAAGTATTCCCAGCCGTAGGCCTTGCGCAGGGCCAGAACACGGATGGCGGTGCAGCCGCTGAAGGCGGGATGCCCGGTCGCGACGCGGCCTTTCCATTGCGGGTCCGGCAGATCGGTCCAGGCCTCCGCCGCCAGCACTTTCAGGCCGTTGGAAATCAGCGCGTGCGAGGTGGCCCGAGCCGCGTAATAATCCCCGGATTCGGCCAGCGCCTTGAAGGCCCGCAGCGGCGTGTCGGCCGCCACGGGCGTGTAACTCGCCAGCGCGCCGCGCTGTTTCAACGCCGGGCACGGAGCGATGTCGGTGGCGCTGAAGACCCCGTGCCGCCGTCCAAACCCCGCCCCTTGCGCTTGTCCGGCAGACCCTTTTCAGTTCGTCAACCAGGCCCACCCGGCCGAGGAATCGGCAAACGAGTCGCGATGCAAGCGCAAACCACTATATACAGTGGTTCGCAACGACGAAACCTGCAACCTGTGGCAATTTGGACTCGGGTAGAGCGGTTCGCCGCGAACAAATCCTCACCGAAGGCTGGCTGTCCGAGCAGGCGGCCAGTTGCAACTGCAATTCGTCCGCAGGGAGAACCGCCGTTCCTGCGCAACACCCGCTTGACTCCCCCGAAACACGCAACTAGGTTCCGCGCCCTCGGCTGACCCCACGGTTTCATGCGGGTTGCCGTCGTTCGCAGGCCAGTGTCGCTGGTGGTGCCGCCTCCCCATCGGGGATGCTCAGGCCGCCGGCTTCCAAGACCCCGCAGGATGGGCGCATGCCCGGTCCGGCGGGTTTGCCCGCGTAGCGACGGCAGACCATGGCGCCCGAAGGTGGCTCGAACGGAGAAGAGAAAGAGGTCCATGCCGACCATCAACCAGCTTATCGCCAAGGGGCGGGAGCCGCAGAAGACCCGGAACACGGTTCCGGCCCTGCAAGGCTGCCCGCAGAAGCGTGGCGTCTGCACCCGCGTCTATACCACAACGCCGAAGAAGCCGAACTCGGCGCTTCGGAAGGTGGCGAAGGTGCGCCTGACCAACGGGTACGAGGTCGTCAGCTACATCCCGGGCGAAGGGCATAACCTGCAGGAGCATTCGGTGGTCCTGATCCGCGGCGGTCGCGTGAAGGACCTGCCCGGCGTGCGCTACCATATCCTGCGCGGCGTGCTGGACACCCAGGGCATCGCCAAGCGTCGTCAGCGCCGGTCGCTGTACGGCGCGAAGCGGCCGAAATAAGGGGGGACGGAACGCATGTCTCGCCGTCACCGCGCCGAAAAGCGCGAGATCCTGCCCGACGCGAAGTTCGGGGACGTGGTCATCAGCCGTTTCATGAACGCGCTGATGTACGACGGGAAGAAGTCGTCCGCCGAGACGATCGTGTATAATGCGCTCGACGTGCTGAAGCGCCGCGGCGGCCAGCAGGCCGATCCGGTGCGGATGTTCCACGAGGCGCTGGAGAATGTGAAGCCGGCCGTGGAAGTGCGGTCCCGCCGGGTCGGCGGCGCCACCTACCAGGTGCCGGTCGAGGTTCGGGCGGAACGGCGGCAGGCGCTGGCGATCCGCTGGATCATCGATGCGGCCCGCAAGCGCGGCGAGCATACGATGCAGGACCGGCTGTCGAACGAGCTGCACGATGCGGTGAACAACCGCGGTGCGGCCGTCAAGAAACGGGAAGACACCCACCGGATGGCCGAGGCCAACAAGGCCTTCAGCCACTACCGCTGGTAAGCGCGGCATCAACGCAACGGACCCTGACCCGGATCCACGGAGAATATGACGATGGGCAAGGCGAAATTCGAGCGCAACAAGCCTCACTGCAATATCGGAACGATCGGCCATGTCGATCATGGCAAGACGTCTTTGACGGCGGCGATCACCAAGGTATTGGCATTGACGGGCGGGGCCACCTATACGGCCTACGACCAAATCGACAAGGCGCCGGAAGAGAAGGCGCGTGGCATCACGATCTCGACCGCGCACGTCGAATACACCACCGCGGCGCGTCACTATGCGCACGTCGACTGCCCCGGCCATGCCGACTACGTGAAGAACATGATCACCGGGGCGGCGCAGATGGACGGCGCGATCCTGGTGGTCTCCGCCGCCGACGGCCCGATGCCGCAGACCCGGGAGCACATCCTGTTGGCCCGCCAGGTCGGCGTGCCGGCGCTGGTGGTGTTCCTGAACAAGGTCGACATGGTTGACGACCCCGAACTGCTCGAACTGGTCGAGCTCGAGGTGCGGGAACTGTTGTCGTCTTACCAGTTCCCGGGTGACGATATCCCGATCATCAAGGGCTCGGCACTCTGTGCGCTCGAAGACCGCAATCCGGAACTCGGCAAGGACGCGATCCTGGCGCTGATGAAGGCGGTGGACGACTACATCCCGCAGCCCGTGCGCGCCACCGACCGGCCCTTCCTGATGCCGATCGAGGACGTGTTCAGCATCTCCGGCCGCGGCACCGTCGTCACCGGCCGTGTCGAGCGCGGCATCGTCCGCGTGGGTGAGGAAGTCGAGATCGTCGGCATCAAGCCGACGGTGAAGACGGTCGTGACCGGCGTCGAAATGTTCCGCAAGCTGCTCGACCAGGGCATGGCCGGCGACAATATCGGCGCCCTGCTGCGCGGCACCAAGCGTGAGGACGTCGAACGCGGGCAGGTGCTGGCGAAGCCGGGATCGATCACCCCGCACACCAAGTTCAAGGCCGAGGCCTATATCCTGACGAAGGAGGAAGGCGGGCGTCATACCCCGTTCTTCACCAACTACCGGCCGCAGTTCTACTTCCGCACCACCGACGTGACCGGTGTGGTGAACCTGCCGGAAGGCACCGAAATGGTGATGCCGGGCGACAACGTGTCGATGGATGTCGAGCTGATCGCGCCGATCGCCATGGATGACGGCCTGCGTTTCGCCATCCGCGAGGGCGGCCGGACCGTCGGCGCCGGCGTCGTCGCAAGCATCACGGCCTAGAGACTGAGCGCGAAACCGGCGCCCTGCCAGTCAGGTGGGGCGCCGGTGGCTTTTGTAGCAACCCGGAAGACCGACGATGGACAACCAGAATATCCGCATCAGGCTCAAGGCCTATGATCACCGCGTGCTGGACAACAGCACGAAGGAGATCGTGAACACGGCCAAGCGCACCGGTGCCCGGGTTCGCGGACCGATCCCGCTGCCGACCCATATCGAGCGGTTCACCGTGAACCGCTCCCCGCACGTCGATAAGAAAAGCCGGGAGCAGTTCGAGATCCGGACGCATCGCCGGCTGCTGGATATCGTCGAACCCACGCCGCAGACGGTGGACGCGCTGATGAAGCTCGACCTGGCCGCCGGTGTGGATGTCGAGATCAAGATTTAAGACGATGGCACCTATGCGCACAGGATTGGTCGCCAGGAAGCTGGGCATGACCCGGATCTTCAAGGATGATGGCACGCACGTGCCGGTCACCGTATTGCATCTTGACCAGGTGCAGGTCGTCGCCGCCAAGACACCGGAAAAGGACGGCTACAGCGCCGTTCAGATCGGCTGGGGCAAGGCCAAGGTGAAGAACGTGAGCCAGCCGAACCGCGGCCACTTCGCCAAGGCGAAGGTGGAGCCGAAGCTGAAGCTGGTGGAATTCCGCGTTGCCGACGATGCGCTGCTGGAACCCGGTGCGACCCTCTCGGCGGCGCATTTCGCGGTCGGGCAGATCGTCGATGTCTGCGGCACCTCCAAGGGCAAGGGCTTTGCCGGCGGCATGAAGCGCTGGAACTATGCCGGTCTTGAGGCCTCGCACGGTGTGTCGATCAGCCATCGCAGCCTGGGGTCCACCGGCAACCGGCAGGATCCCGGCCGCACCTTCAAGAACAAGAAAATGGCGGGCCATCTGGGTGTCGAGCGCATCACCACGTTGAACCTCGAAGTGGCGGCGGTCGATGCCGACAAGGGCCTGCTGATGATCAAGGGCGCCGTTCCCGGCGCCAAGGGCGGCTACGTGCTGGTGCGCGACGCGATCAAGCGGCCGCGTCCGGCGGATGCGCCTTATCCGGCCGCGCTGATCGAAGCGCCGGCTGCGGCGGGCTGAGGGGCAGACGATGCAAGTCGATATCACCACCCTGGATCAGGGAACCGCCGGCAGCACCGACCTGCCGGACGATATTTTTGCGACGAAGCCGCGCGCCGATATCATGGCGCGCGTGGTGCACTGGCAGTTGGCCAAGCGCCGTTCGGGCAACCACAAGGTGAAGGGCATGTCGGAGGTGTCCGGCACCACCAAGAAGCCCTATCGCCAGAAGGGCACCGGCAACGCGCGCCAGGGCAGCCTGCGGTCACCGCAGTTCCGCACCGGCGGTGTGGTGCATGGGCCGGTGGTGCGTTCGCACGAATACAGCCTGAACAAGAAGGTTCGCCGCCTGGGTCTGATCTCCGCGCTGTCGCAGAAGTTGGCCGAGGGCAAGCTGGTGGTGCTGGATGCCGCCGCGGGCACGACCAAGACCGGCGAGCTGGCGAAGAAGCTGAAGGCGCTGGGCTGGCGGTCCGCCTTGATCATCGATCGGGCGGTCGATGCGGGTTTCCTGCTTGCCAGTCGCAACATCCATGGGGTGGACGTGCTGCCGACCGTGGGCGCGAATGTCTATGACATCCTGCGCCACGACGTGCTGGCGATCACCGCCGCGGGGGTCGAGGGGCTGAAGGAACGGCTGAACGGTGCGCCGCCCGCAGCCGAGACGGGAGAGGCGGCATGAGCGAGACCACCACAAAACCGGCCAAGCGCCGCCGGCAGCTCTCCCGGGAGGCGATGTACCAGATCATCCGCAGCCCGGTGATCACCGAAAAGGCGACGACGATCTCCGAGACCAACCAGTTCGTGTTCCGGGTGGCGATCAACGCCACCAAGCCGGATATCAAGCTGGCGATCGAGGGGCTGTTCGGGGTCTCCGTCATCGGCGTGAACACGTTGATCCAGAAGGGCAAGACCAAGCGCTTCAAGGGCCGTCCTGGTGTCCGTTCGGATGTCAAGAAGGCCATTGTCCGGCTGGCCACGGGCCAGTCGATCGACCTTACCACTCCCCTCGCATAGGGCGCGCGCGAGATGGCACTCAGGCAATTCAATCCGGTTACGCCCAGCCTTCGCGGCACGGTGCTGATCGAACGCAGCGAGCTGTGGAAGGGCAAGCCGGTCAAGGGCTTGACCGAGGGGCAGCACAGCCACGGCGGCCGCAACAACCACGGGCGGATCACCAGCCGGTTCCGCGGCGGCGGCCACAAGCAGGCCTACCGCACGATCGATTTCAAGCGGCGCGGCAAGTTCGACGTGCCGGCGACGGTGGAGCGGCTGGAATACGACCCGAACCGGACCGCCTTCATCGCGCTGGTGAAGTACCAGGACGGCGAGCTGGCCTACATCCTGGCGCCGCAGCGCTTGAAGGTTGGCGACTCCGTCGTGGCCGGACGGGCAGCCGACATCAAGCCTGGCAATGCGATGCCGCTGGCCGCGATCCCGGTCGGCACCATCGTCCACAATGTGGAAATGAAGGTCGGCGCCGGCGGCAAGATTGCTCGTTCGGCCGGGACCTATGCGCAGTTGGTCGGCAAGGACGCCGGCTACGCGCAGATCAAGCTGAAGTCCGGCGAGCTTCGCGTTGTCAGAGCCGAGTGCATGGCCAGCATCGGCGCGGTGTCCAACCCGGACAACATGAACCAGAAGCTGGGCAAGGCCGGCCGCATGCGCTGGCTGGGCTTCAAGCCGCATAACCGCGGCGTCGTCATGAACCCGGTCGATCACCCGCTGGGTGGTGGCGAAGGCCGGTCCTCGGGTGGCCGGCATCCCGTCTCCCCCTGGGGTCAGCCGGCGAAGGGCTACAAAACGCGCAGCAACAAGCGGACGGACGGCTTGATCATCCGCACCCGCAGCAAGAGCAAGGGCAAGTAAGATGGCGCGTTCCGTCTGGAAAGGTCCGTTCGTTGACGGATACCTCCTGGCCAAAGCCGAGGCCTCGCGGGCGTCGAGCCGCAACGAGATCATCCGCATCTGGTCCCGCCGCTCGACCATCCTGCCGCAGTTCGTCGGCCTGACCTTCGGCGTCTATAACGGCCACAAGTTCCTGCCGGTGCAGGTGAACGAGAATATGGTCGGCCACAAGTTCGGCGAATTCTCCCCGACCCGGACTTTCACCGGTCACGCCGCGGACAAGAAAGCGAAGCGAGGCTGACATGGGCAAGCCGCACACCCCGCGCGCTCTCGCCGATACGGAAGCGCAGGCTATCGTCAGCAATCTGCGGGTCAGCCCGCGCAAGCTGAACCTGGTGGCCGCGATGATCCGCAACCTGCCGGCGCAGAAGGCGGTCGCGACCCTGACCTTCAGCAAGCGGCGCATCGCGCAGCAGGTGAAGAAGGCGCTGGAAAGTGCGATCGCCAACGCGGAAAACAATCATCAGCTCGACGTGGACCGGCTGGTCGTGTCGCGCGCCGAAGTCGGCCGCTCCATCGTGATGCGCCGCTTTCATGCGCGTGGTCGCGGCAAGGCGGCGCGTGTGGAAAAGTGGTTCAGCCATCTCAAGATCGTCGTGGCCGAACGCGAACAGGAAGCGGAGACCGCATAGCATGGGTCACAAAGTCAATCCGATCGGTCTCCGTCTCGGCATCAACCGGACCTGGGACAGCCGTTGGTTCGCCAACGCCGATTACTCCAAGCTGCTGCATGAAGACCTGAAGCTGCGGACCTATCTGCGCGAGAAATTGCGCGGGGCCGGCGTGTCGCGCGTGGTGATCGAACGTCCGGCGAAGAAGCCGCGTTTGACGATCTACGCCGCGCGCCCGGGTGTGGTGATCGGCAAGAAGGGCCAGGATATCGAGGTGTTGAAGAAAGAGCTCACCAAGATGGCGAAAGCCGAGGTGGCTCTGAACATCGTCGAAATCCGCAAGCCGGAAATCGATGCGACCCTGGTGGCCGAGAATATCGCCCAGCAGCTCGAACGCCGCGTGGCCTTCCGGCGCGCGATGAAGCGGGCGGTGCAGTCGGCGATGCGTCTGGGCGCGCAGGGCATCCGGATCAATTGCGGTGGCCGGTTGGGCGGCGCGGAAATTGCGCGCGTGGAATGGTATCGTGAGGGCCGGGTGCCCTTGCACACCCTCCGCGCCGATGTCGATTACGGCCAGGCCACGGCGAAGACGACCTATGGCACCTGCGGCGTGAAGGTCTGGGTGTTCAAGGGCGAAATTCTCGCGCACGACCCGCTGGCGCAGGACAGGCGCGCCGCCGAACAGGCGCCCCAACGGTAGATGAATTGGTAGAAGACGATGCTTTCTCCGAAACGCACCAAATACCGCAAGCAGCACAAGGGTCGGATTCATGGCCTGTCGAAGGCTGGCTTCTCCCTGAACTTTGGCACCTATGGCCTGA
>Ga0302276_10005830_pt1 | contig 10168 bp, 10 predicted proteins | sample III_Bog_N2_3_FD_198768 | JGI IMG/M metagenome (GOLD analysis project Ga0302276, IMG submission 198768) | Peat permafrost microbial communities from Stordalen Mire near Abisko, Sweden - III_Bog_N2_3 | ecosystem: Environmental > Terrestrial > Soil > Wetlands > Peat | place: Sweden: Abisko... | reverse complement strand
TGCCGCCCAGTTCGGGGATGGTGACGTAATAGCTCTTGTTGGCTCCGTAGCCGGACCAGGCCAGCCAGCCGATGGTGCCCACGATAATGGCAACCGCGATTCCGATGCGCACGCTGTTAGGGGAAGTTTTCATAGTCAACCTTAACGATACGAGCCAAACAGGGCGCGGTCAACAACAGAAAGGTGCAGGCGGAGCCGGGCCAGACTGTCCCGACCTACTGCGCTCCCTCCAGCGTCTGCGCCGCCCGCGTGAGCGCCTGCGTCAGAACCGTCAACTGCTGCGCGGCCCGCTGCTGATCCTTTGCCGCCACAGCCTCGTTGACGCCGGGAATCACCACCGCCGCGTAGCCCGTGTACTCGCCGGGAGCGTAGATGGTGTGCTTGAACCAGGGGCGATTGGGCAGGCCCTGTTCCGAGATAAGCGCAGCCTCAGTGTGGCGAAGGACGAGATTGAGTCTTCCGAGATCTCCGGACGCCGCGATCTGCCGGTCGTGAATTCTTTCCGCCGCAACGGAAAGCCTTGCGGCAGCAGCCAGCGCGGGAGCGAAGTCTAGCGCGTCGAGTCCCTGGCTGACAGCTTTCTGTTTAGCCGCGTCAATATAGGAACTGATTGAGCGGGCGTAGGCCACATAGTTGTATGGCAGCACGTCGGCATCGGCCATGCGCAGCGCTTCGAGGCCGAAGACGCGGGCCATTTCCTGCAGATAAACGAACTTCGGGTCGGCGTTCTCCGTGAACCACTTGTAGTTGTCGAAGACCGAGTGATAAACCCCGTATCGGCCTTCGGAACCGATGTCGGTCGAGGGCACGCCAACATGCTGCAAAAAGGCCGTGAAGTCGGAGCCGGAACCGAGATCGCCCACCTGAACCTCTTCGCCGGTCTCGAGCGGAGCGTTCGAGCGGCGATGCTCATTCTCGCCTGTAGATTTGATCTTCCATTGTTGATAAACCGTCCCGCCCAGCGGGCTGGGAACCGACCGGGTCAACTCGCGAACAAACTGCTTGAGCGAGGGAACGGCGGAGGCAGAAAAATCCGGCCCCGCAACGGCCACATCAGTGTTGAAGTAGGCCACCGCGCGCTCCAGCGCCTTGGCGTTCTGCTCCACCCACTCAGTCGAGCCAATAAGACCTTCTTCCTCTGCGTCCCAACTGCAAAACACAATGGTCCGCTTCGGTCGCCAGCCCTCGTGAATCAGCGCGCCGACGCCATGCACCGCTTCCAGCATGGTCGCCGTGCCGCTGCTGGGATCCACCGCGCCGTAAACCCATGCATCGCGATGGTTGCCCACCACGACCCAATCGTCCGGGTACTCCGCGCCCTTCACTTTTCCAATCACGTCCCAGATGATGCGGCGCTGATAATCCTGCACTGAAACCAGGTGGACCTTCACGCTGCCGGGCCCCTCAACCTCTCCAATGTGATAGCGGAAGCCTAGCCCGCCCTGCCAGCCCGGCGGCACTCCCGCGCCTTGCAGTGCTTTCAGGATGGGTGCGGCGTCGTGGTAGCTGATGGGAATCGAAATGATGTGGGGCTGGCTGCCAAAGCCCGAGACGCGCGCCGAGTCAGGCAGATCCAGCGCCGAAGCCACACCCGGCGTCTCCGGGTCGCCCGGATACTTGAAGAGGTACTGCACTGAGCCGCGCTGCACGCCCGTCTCAGGCCTCCACGGTCCGTTGGGGTAGGCATCGCCCTTGAAGAAGCCGTCGTCCTGCGGATCGGAGTAGATCAGCACTCCGGCCGCGCCGCGCTGCTCGGCAATGTAAACCTTCACCCCGCGAAAGTTCCCGCCATAGCGCGCCAATACGATTTTGCCGTGCAGGTCGATGTGCTCGGCGGCAAGCTGGTCAAAGTCCTCCAGCCGACCGTAGTTCGCGTAAACCACTTCTGCGGTCACATCACCCGATCCCGATGACCCGTTGAAGGGCATCACCACACGCGGATCGTCCTGGTACGGGTCGCCGTCCACGTGCTCTTTGGTAGGGCCGCTCATCAACAGCTTGCCGCTCTGGTCGAACGCCTCCACGCGCACCACCTTGGGCTGATTCATCAGCACGCGGAAGGGAACAATCTCTGTGTCGAGGCCAGCCGCGCGAAACTTCCGCGCCACATAATCGGCCGTTTTGCGATCCTCGGGACTCGAAGCCAGGTGAGGCTCCGCAGTGAGCGTCTTCAACTCCTCGCCGGCCAGCTTCGCGTCGGGAACCGCGAAAAACTTTTCCTCGATCTTTGCCTGGGCTGTGAAGTCCGCGTAACCGAAGACGGCAGGCGTGGCAGGCTCAACTGCGGTCTGGGCCGCGAGTGACCTGGAGAAGAAGGCTGAAGAAACCAGCGCCAGAAAAAAGAAAAAGCCAAGCGGCTTGCGCACAACCATGAGCAAAATCCTCCGAAGTTTTTGGTAGCGGGTCAGTTTGAAGGTATGGGCTTCACAGGCTGCGGAAAAACTCATTGTTTTGAAAGGGCACGACTTTAAAGCCTGCCCTGAGCGTAGCCGAAGTGTGCCGTAAATACCGCAAAATCAACGTGGCCTTTAGGCCCTGAGGGAAAATTAATTCAAACCGGCCCACTACCGTTTTTTCAAGTCTCGAAGAGAGATCAGCCGAGCAAACCTGCGGCCGCCCAAGCAAACCTCGCTTCTTCATCAGCTTACGCCACAGGCTGAGCGCAATGGGCGCAGCGCCGAGCGGCCAGCGGAATCTCGCTCAGGCATTCCGGGCAAGGCTTCGTCGATGGCGCAACCTCGGCATCGCACTTCTTCACCTTTTTGAGCAGCGCGTTCAAGGGCAGCACGATGACAAAATAGACCACCACGACCACAATCAGAAATGAAATAGCGGCATTGAAGAAGTTGCCGATTTTGATGTGCCCGCTGCCAATGTTCAGGATTACGCCGCTGAAGTCCGGCTTGCCCACGGTGGCCGCAATCAGCGGATTGAGCACGTCGCCCACCAGCGACGTGACGATAGCATTGAAGGCCGCGCCGAGAATAACGGCGACGGCCAGGTCGACGACGTTTCCACGCAGAACGAAATCGCGAAATCCCCTGAGCATCTCTCCCTCCTGAGTTTGGCCTGTACAAGCCTTTGCATGAACCGGACCCATGCGGAGGCCGTGTTCTCGAACATCCTACACGGCGGCAAGGGTCCTTGTTACGGCTCCGGCAAGGAAATCTCTGTATGTGTTGGAGTTTTGAAAAGGCGCGAGCTGTGCCTCACGAAGGAAAGCGGACGCGCGGCAGTTTCTCTAGCCGCGGCCGGGCCGCAAGCCTTCCCGGTGGCTGGTATCAATCGGGTCAGGGTCGTCGTAGGGAGGCAGTACCGGCAACCCCTCCCGCAAGCCGGTCCACTCCTCGGCCACCACGATGCTGTTCTGAGGATTGCCCGGCTGATAACGCGCCGAGCAGGGAAAGCCCAACCGCACCTTGGCCGCATCCACCACATCGCGCAGATCTGTAATGTCCTGGGAGGACTCGTAGTCCACTCCGCCAATGCGATATTTGTAAACGAGCAGCGTGAGGGTGCGTCCTGACTCGTCCTTTTGCTGTGGCGGGGCCTCCATCTCGCAGATGTCCAGCAACATGCCGTCCACCAGCCGTCCGGAGTGGGCCAGAAACTCGCGGCGCGCGCGCTCCCGCTCTTCCGGCGTCGGTCCCTTGTGCAGCAGCATCCAGAACCCCGCCACCAGGAGCACGATCACCAGCGCCGCCAGGACGGAAATCTCCCAGGTGTGTGGGTTGTGAAAGATCATTGAAGGCGGAACTCTTCCCCCATTGCTTCCTTGTCCGGAGTCCCTGCTTTAAGCATACCGCAGCCAGACTCGCGCTTGAGGGGGCTGGCTTTACGGCTGGCTCCGGTCTGAATGCGCCAATATACGCCTTTGCGGCTGCGATATACTCGTGACTGCATCATGAAGGAGTTCCGGCCTGCCGGACGCTTCATTTCCGGAGGTTTTACCTTGGCTTCGCGTACGAATTTCAAAGCGGCACAACACTTCCGCATTCGCGGCCAGTCTCGTGACCGGATTCGTTCGACCACCGTAATCTGTGTCCGCCGCAACGGTCAGGTAGTGATGGCCGCCGATGGGCAGGTCACGCTGGGCGACCACGTGCTGAAACATTCGGCCAAAAAAATTCGCCGCCTCTACCAGGAGAAAATCCTGGCCGGGTTTGCCGGCTCCACAGCCGACGCTTTCTCGCTCTTTGCACGCTTCGAGACCAAGCTGGAGCAGTACGCTGGCAATCTGAATCGCTCGGCTGTCGAACTGGCCAAAGACTGGCGCACGGACAAAATGCTGCGCAATCTCGAGGCTCTGCTGGTGGTGGCTGACAAGGAGCAGACCTTCTTGATCTCCGGCTCGGGAGACGTGATCGATCCTGACGAGCCTCTGGCCGCCATCGGCTCCGGCGGCCCTTACGCCACCGCCGCTGCCCGCGCGCTGCTGGAAAACACCACCCTCACTGCCCGCGAGATCGCCGAAAAGGCGATGAAGATTGCCGGCGAAATCTGCATCTACACCAATGACCACGTCACCATCGAGGAGCTGTAGAACTAGAGAGTTCCTGGCGGTGGATGAATTGAAGGGTACGGGCCTTAGCCCGTACATTTGTTGAGCAAAATGAAGCACGGGCTTTAGCCCCTGAGGGAATGCGGGCTAAGCAAGAAGCTGTTATTCAGAGATTTTGTAGGAGCAATCAAGAAGAAGAATGGCCATTTACCTTCCCGCATCCGCTGAAGAACAAGACGTCTCGCTGGACGAGCTGACGCCGCGAGAAATTGTGTCTGCATTGGACAAGCACGTCGTCGGTCAGAAGGCCGCCAAGCGCGCCGTGGCCATCGCCCTCCGCAATCGCCAGCGCCGCCAGAAACTTCCCCCCGACATCGCCGACGACATCATGCCCAAGAACATCATCATGATTGGGCCAACAGGCGTGGGCAAAACGGAGATTGCGCGGCGGCTGGCCAAGCTGACCAACTCGCCGTTTCTCAAGGTGGAAGCTTCCAAATTTACCGAGGTGGGCTACGTCGGCCGCGATGTCGAATCCATGATCCGCGACCTGGTAGAGATCGCCATCGACATGGTGCGCGAAGAACGCCTGGAAGAAGTGGAAGACCGCGCCGAGATGAACGCCGAGGAACGGTTGCTCGACGTGCTGCTGCCCCCTCCGCCGCCCGCGCCGCCCGCGCAGGAAGGACAGCTCACCCTGCCCGGCACCGAGAGTTATCAACGCTCCCGCGAAAAAATGCGCCAACAGTTCCGCGACGGCAAGCTCGATGAACGCATGGTCGAGCTCGACGTGCGCGACCGCGGAACGCCGCAATTCGGCATCATCAGCAACCAGAACCTCGAAGACATGGAGATGAACCTCAAGGATATGCTGCCCAACATTTTCGGCAGCGGCTCCAAAAAACGCAAGATGAAAGTCTCCGACGCATTTGACTATCTGGTCGATGAAGAGGAGGGTCGCCTGATCGACATGGATTCGGTGAACCGCGCGGCGGTCGAGCGCGTCGAATCCAGCGGCATCGTCTTCCTGGATGAGATCGACAAGATAGCCGGCCGCGAAGGCTCCCACGGGCCCGATGTTTCGCGCGAGGGCGTGCAGCGCGACATTCTGCCCATCGTCGAGGGAACCACGGTCAACACGCGCTACGGCATGGTGCGCACTGATCACATTCTCTTCATCGCAGCCGGCGCTTTCCATGTTTCCAAGCCCAGCGATCTGATCCCCGAACTGCAAGGCCGCTTTCCCATCCGCGTCGAGTTGAAGTCGCTTACGGTTGATGACTTCCTGCGCATCCTCACCGAGCCCAAGGCTTCGCTTACCAAGCAATACTCGGCGCTGCTGGAGACCGAGGGCGTGAAGCTCGAGTTTTCTCCGGAAGCGCTGCGCGAGATGGCAGAGTTTGCCTTCAAGGTGAATGAACAAACCGAAAACATAGGCGCCCGCCGCCTTCACACCATCATGGAGAGAGTGCTTGAGGACGTGAGCTTCCTCGCGCCCGACGTAGCCCGCCGCGTTCCCAACGAAGAGGCTGCCGCGGCGCTGCAGGAGGCTATCAAGAGCGAGTCGTCCGCACCGCTGCCTTACCAGGAGCGCGTCGCCCCAGCAGGCCCCGAAAAGGTCTTCCTCATCGACGCGGAATACGTCAAGCAGATGGTCGCCTCTGTAGTCAAGGATCAGGATCTGTCGCGCTACATTCTCTAAGAGCGTGTTTCGCAGAATCGCTCAACCATTACTTGAAAGAAAACGGCAGCCGCAAATGAATAGGACAAATCACGTGAATGTCACAGAGATGACTTTCGACCAATTGTTCAAGCAGATTTCGCCGGAAGAGATACGCGACAACGTATTTACGTTGGTAGGAAGAGACTTTACGGTCATTACTGCGGGCAAGCAAGTTCACTATAATTCCATGATAGGCAGCGGGGGTGGTTTGGGGATGCTTTTCATGAAGCCCACCACCTGGTGTATTCTTCGAGCTGATCGTTACACGCTTGAGATGATTCAAAAAGAGCAAACATATACGATGTCTTACTTCACAAGTGAATATAAGAAACAAATGCTGTTTTTGGGAAGTAAATCAGGAAGAGATAGCGAGAAAATGAAAGAAGTTGAATTGACAAGTGTTCAAACTCCTTCCGGAGATATGTCGTTTAGAGAAGCCAGACTAATTATTGAATGTAAATTGACGGCACTTACTACCGCCAATCCCGATGATTTTTACACACAAGAAACTAAAGACTATATAAACGAAGCTTATAAAGAAGCAAACGTATTTCGCAAATTGGTATTTGGGGAAATCACCCATGTTTGGGCAAAGAAATTGTGAAGTGCGCTCTACGGGCGTGAAGCGTTCCGTTTCTCCTCGCAAAGCGCTTCCAGCTTGCGCAGGTTTCTGAGCATCTCGCCAAGCGCCGTCTTTCCCACCTCCTGCTCAAACTCCTTTTGCAACTTGTCGAGGATGCCAATCACGCGCACGGCGCACTTCTTGCCCTGCGGCTTCAAAGTAAGTTGATAGGCACGCGCGTCCTCCGGATCGATCTTTCTCTGGAGTAACCCCTTGGCCTCCAAAGACGAGACGCAATGGCTCACATTGCCCCGCGTCGTTCCAAAGGTCTCCGCCAACTGCGACGGCATCACCGGTCGCGGCGCTTCAAAAAACATGGCCGCTAAAACCATCCCCTCTAGAAAATTGAGATTGTCGCCGGCCAGCGCCTTCGCGCCCAGCGATTCAAACCGGCGTGCTGCCTGGTTGACCGCGAACATGGGGCTTTCATGGAGAAATGCATCGATGCGCATAGTCACATCCTGATGGTTTACTTGCTCAACTATTCACAACAATATCAAACCATCCTTGCGGATCAATCCTTTTCCGCTGAAAATGAACAGGAAAGCCAACCTATGCCTACATTGAAATCGATTTCCATTGCAGTCTCCTTGTTGCTCGCAGTCTGTGCGCAATCAGCTTCCGCGCAATCCGCACTGGCCACTCAAACCACCCCGCTGCCTCACCCCTCTGAGACCATGGTGGTCCTTGGCTCGCCTGTTCCCGTGCCGTTGGCCGAGTCTCCTGCCTCGGTCGTCGTGTTGCTCGTTGAAGACAAAACCCTCCTGATGGAGTCGCCGCAGGAACTTCTGCGCCAGGACTCATCTGTCTTTCTCGAACAGCGCGGCGCGGGCGGCGGGCAGGCTGATCTGATTTTGCGCGGTGGCTCCTTCGAGCAGGCCCTTGTGCTCTTGAATGGATTCCGCATCGACGACAGCCAGACCGCGCATCACAATCTCGACCTGCCTATTCCACTCGACGCGATGGACTCGATCCAGGTCCTTCACGGCGCAGGCTCCACGCTGCACGGCGAAGACGCACTGAGTGGCGTGGTCGACTTTCTTACCGCCGCGCCATCCGCATCCTCGCTGCGTCTGCGCGCAGGAGCCGGCAGCTTTGGCGAGAACGAAGAGTCCCTGCTTGGCGCTCTCGTGCGCAAGCGATGGAGCAGCCGATTGACTGCCGAGCGCAACTTTTCGACTGGATTTATGGCCGACCGCGACTACCGTAACCTGGACGCCTCGTCGGAAAACTGGATCAGTTCTCGTCTCGGCATCTCCGATCTGCTCCTTGCCACGAGTGATAGCTCCTTCGGCGCAAATCAGTTTTATGGCTCCTATGAGTCATGGGAGCGAACCAAAGGACTGTTTGCTTCCGGCCGGCAGGAGTTAGGCAGCCGCACCGTTGCGGCCTTTGGTTATCGCCGCCACACGGACGAGTTTGTTCTGCTGCGCGACGACCCATCCGTCTACGAGAACAACCACACCGACGGCTCCTGGCAGGCTTCTTTACGCCATACAATGCCCGTCGCGGCCACCTCAGTGCTTCTGTTCGGATTGGAGTCGGACGGCGACAGCATTCATAGCAATAATCTCGGCCTTCATGCGCGCAATCGCAGCGCGGGCTACGTCGATCTGGATCTGCGCCCCGCCAAAAACCGCTGGAACTTATCCGCTGGTCTGCGGGAAGAGATTTTTTCAGGAGGTGCGCAATCTGTGCTGTCTCCGCATTTGGCAGGCAGTCTGCAGCTGCCCCATCAAATCAAGCTGCGGGCTAGTGGTGGCCACGGATTCAGGATTGCAACCTATACCGACCTCGATTACACCGATCCTGTAACCCATGGCAATCCCAACCTCAAACCTGAATCAGCCTGGAGCGGCGAGGCAGGCGCGGATTGGACACCGACAAGCAGACTTTCGCTCACTGCCACGGGATTCTACAGCCGCCAGCACGACACGATTGATTATCTCCGCTACATCAGCACCACTCCCCCAACTAACTCTGTTCTTCCCGCATCCTGTCCAACCGATACTTGGTGCGCGGTCAACCTAAGCGGCCTGCATTTTGCGGGAGTCGAAACTTCCGCAACCTGGGCGCCCACCACGAGCCAAACCATCCAACTCGCATGGACCCAACTTGTTGGTGCGCAACCGCCTTTGAATGATCTGCAGTCAGAGTATGCCCTGAACTATCCAGTTGAAAATCTCCACGTAACCTGGACTGTCTCGCTGCGACATACACTTACCGTCGCTAACTCGGTCGCCGTTGCAAAGCCCTATCAGCAGGCGGGCAATCCGCCGTGGAACGCAAGCCCTTATCCCGTGTGGAATCTCGCGCTGACGCATGACTCGGGAAGAATCCGCCCCTATCTTCGTCTCGCGAATCTGAGTAATACCGGATATCAGGAGATCAACGGCGTCGCCATGCCAGGCAGGTCAATAACCGGCGGCGTTTCCCTCTGGATGGGGCGCTGATCTTTCCACAGAGATTCGATGTGGCATTCGCAAAAGTCTGATAGCCTGTTCTCGTACCTCGCGAGTCCGCGACCGGTAATCAACCAGTGGACTCTACCTGCACTCTCCAGCTCTTGAGGGAATGTGGATGGGGGCGCTTCGAGAGCACGCCGGGAAAGGTGTGCCTGCGCCTCGTATCTGCGCCGCCTTTCCCTCGACCTCACTCAGCACAACGCAAAAGGAGAGAAATCATGAGCAACGCCGCATTGCATCACAAGATCACTTACATCGAGTTCACAACAACCGACATTGAAAGCACCAAGAAGTTTTACTCGACTGTCTTTGGTTGGAGCTTCAAGGATTGGGGTCCGGATTACATCGACTGTAACGCGGACAGTGCCGGAATCGCCATCGGCTTTGCAAAGGGCGCGCCGAAACAGGAGCAGCCTAAATTTGCGCCTTTCGTGGTGCTCTACTCCAAGAACCTGAAGGCCACCGAAGAGGCAATTGTGGCCGCCGGTGGAAGCATTGTCGTGCCAACATTCGAATTTCCCGGCGGGCGGCGCTTTCACTTCTCCGACGGCGTGGGCAATACGCTGGGCGTCTGGTCGGAGTAAGCATTCGCTCAGGAGGGAGTTTTGACTTCCAACTCGGCCAGGCGCTGGGCAAGCAGCGATTCCAGCTTGACCAGTGCGGCCGAGAAGCCTTCAATGCCTTCCTTCAGCTTGTCAGTGGCCATGCGGTCGTGGGCGTGCATCGCGTCGAACGTCTCCTTGTCCACTTCGATCTTCAGGATCACTAGGTCTCCGACAATATAAAGAAGTACCATGATTGATACTTGGCGCGGGACGCTAACGGGCGCACATTGTCAGGCATGAAGACTTCCCATC
>Ga0302276_10005820_pt1 | contig 10180 bp, 8 predicted proteins | sample III_Bog_N2_3_FD_198768 | JGI IMG/M metagenome (GOLD analysis project Ga0302276, IMG submission 198768) | Peat permafrost microbial communities from Stordalen Mire near Abisko, Sweden - III_Bog_N2_3 | ecosystem: Environmental > Terrestrial > Soil > Wetlands > Peat | place: Sweden: Abisko... | reverse complement strand
TCCGGACTGCTGCGCACCGGTGACCGCATCTGGTTCCGTAAGGTGGTGCCGGTCATCGGTGGCCTGCTGTCGGACCGTTCGGCCTACCAGTACCTGCCGAAATCGACCGCCTACCTCCCCTCCACCGCCGAGCTGCGGACGATGCTGCTCGAGGCCGGATTCTCCTCGGTCAATCGGCGGGCACTGTGGGGCGGCCTCAGCCAGCTCCTGACGGCCACGCGGAGCGGACGGCCGTGACCAGGACGGCTCCGGTCCCGACGCGCGGTGCGGACCCGGGCGGGTCCGTCCCCGGTCCGCCCGTCGCCCGGCGGCTCCTCCTGGCTCCGGGTGCCGCCATCGACCCCTTCGTCCTCGCCGGCGACGACGGCGTGTTCGTCGCCGATGCCGGACGCATCCTGGTGGGACGGGGCGTGGCGCGGACCATCGGCCTACCCGCAGGCCTCGCCGATCCCGACGGTGTCGACCGGGCACTGGCCGAGCTGTCCGCCATCGACTGCGACGACGAGCTGGCCCCCGGTACCACGGCACTGCGCCCCGTCCAGGCTTTCGGGGCCCTCCCCTTCGACAGCACCGAACCGACGGCGCTGGTCGTCCCGGCCACCTTGTACTGCCTCGAGGCCGACGGCACCGAATGGGTCACCGTGGTGGGTGGGTCCGCCGAGTCACCCGACGGGTTGCGTGACCGGTTGGTGGCGGAGGTGGTCGCCCGCACCCCGCAGCCCACCGATCCGGTCGCCGCCCGGATCCGTCCCCACAGCGACGATGCGGACTTCGAACAGGCCGTCGCGGTGGTCGTGGCCGCCATCGGGCGCCGCGAGGTGTCCAAGGTGGTGCTGGCCCGTCGCATGGACGTGACGTTCGACCAGGTCCCCGACGTGGCCGGCCTGCTGGCCCGGTGGCGCTCGCTCGAACCCGGCGGCACGCTGTTCTCCCTGGCCGTCCCGGGCGGTCGGTTCATCGGCGCCAGTCCCGAACTGCTGGTCGAGCGGCTCGGCGACCACGTGCGCAGCCGTCCACTGGCCGGGACCACGGACCGCTTCCGCGACGAGGCGAGCCTGCTGCCGTCCGAGCTCCTGGAGTCGACCAAGGACGGCGAGGAGCACCGGCTGGTCGTGGACGCCATCCGCGGGGCGCTGGAGCCGTGGTGCACGGCCCTCGACGTGCCTGATCGTCCCGAGCTGGTCCACCTCCACAACATCACCCACCTCGGTACGACGATCGAGGGCACCCTGCGCACCGGGTCGGGACTCCCGGCGCCGAGTGCGCTCCACCTCGCCGCGCTGCTGCACCCGACGCCGGCCGTGGGTGGTGTCCCCCGGGCTGCCGCGCTCGACCTCATCGCCGAGTTGGAGGACGGGACCCGTGGTCCCTACGCCGGTCCGGTGGGCTACCTGGACGGTGCGGGCGACGGACGCTTCGTCGTCGGCATCCGCGCCGTCACGTTGTCGGGCCGCACCGCCACGCTCACCGCCGGTGTCGGTGTCGTGGCCGACTCGCAGCCACGGACCGAGCGGGACGAGGCACACCTCAAGTTCGTCGCCGTGCTCGACGCGGTCGCACCCGGCCTGGACTTCGACACCTCACCCGCTGCGGGTACCCCCACACCCTGAACCCGGACACGCCCCGTCGGTGGTCGCGCCACGGAGCGGGACCGTTTCGTGGGAGTCAGGACCCCTGCGGGGTCGTGGGCCCGTAGCGGGACACGATGCCGGCCAACTCGTCCGGGCTGTCCCGGGCGACGAAGTGCCCGGCCCGCTCGATCTCGACCAGTTCGGCCCCGGGCACGGTGGCCGCCAGGGTCCGGCCGGCCGCCGGGCGCACGACCACGTCCCAGGTGCCGACCACCACGGCGGTCGGCACCGCGATCCGCTCCAGGGCACGGTGCACCACGGGGAGCTCGTCCAACAGGGCGCGTTGCTCGGTCACGAAGGTCCGCCGGTGGCGCCCGAGGGCACCCCGCTCGCCTCCGAGGACGCCCTGGTCGGGCAAGGTGGCCAGGAACTGGTCGCGGTAGGAGGCGGGGACCCGGTCGGACAGCCGGCGCACCTTGGGCAGGATCTCGCCCAGGGCGACCAGGCCGGCCACCGTCAGCGCCTCCCCCGCGACGGGCAGCGCCAGGAGTCGGTCGAATCCGTCGATGCTGTCCGGGGTGCACGCCGCCCCGACCAGCACGAGGCCACCGACCAGGTCGGGTCGGCGATCGGCCAGCAGCACGGCCACACCGCCGGCCCAACTGTGGGCGACCACGGTGGCCGGCCCCGCTCCGGTCACGTCCAACAGGTCGGCCACCAGCGCGGCGTTGCCGGCGATGCCTCGGGCCTCAGCTCCGCTGGCGCCGTAACCCGGACGGTCGGGGGCGAGAACCCGGAAGCGGTCGACCAGCCGGTCGGTGACCGGGTCCCACGAGGATCCGGTCCCGGGTTGGCCGTGGAGCAGGAGGACCGTCGGACCGAGTCCGCGGTCGATGGTGGCCAAGGAGGACGGGGTCACCGGCGGCCGGCGGCCGTTCCTCTCGGCCCGGACACCGGCGACACCGGTGCCTCCGGCGACGCCGTGTCCGCGTGCGGGGGTGCACCCGACCCGTCGGTACCCGACGCGGCCACCGGGAGCGTCCTGGCCGCCGACGGCGGGGCCAGGGGCAGGACGACGGTGAAGGCAGATCCCTCCCCCGGAACCGAGTCGACGGTGGCCAGTCCACCCATGCCGCGGGCGAGGGTGGCCACGATGAACAGGCCGAGGCCCGAGCCGCCCTCGCGCGAGGTCGAGGCGCGGTAGAAGCGGTCGAAGACCCGGTCCGCCTGGTCCGGGGTGAGCCCCGGACCGTGGTCGCGCACGACGAGCACGGCGCGGTCGCCGTCCGCGGTGGACTCCACCCCGACCCGGACGTGCACCGGTGTGCCCGCCGGGGTGTGGGACAGCGCGTTGCCCACCAGGTTGTGGACCAGCTGTTCCAACCGCCCGGGATCGCCGAGCACCGTCACGGGTCCGTCCGACTCCAGGTGGATGGCCCGCGCACCGTCCATCGTGCGTGCGTCCGAGACCACCTCGGCCACGACCGTTCCGAGGTCGACGCGGGTCGCCTCGGGCGTGGGGCCCTCGCCCTCCCGGGCCAGCACGGCGAGGTCACCGACCAGGACGCCCATCCGGGCGGCCTCCTCCTCGATGCGGGCCAGTGCCCGGTCACGGGCCGCCGGATCCGGCAGGGCATCCTTGCGTAGGAGTTCGGCGTAACCCTGGATCGACGTCAGCGGCGTCCGGAGTTCGTGCGAGGCATCGGCCAGGAAGCTGCGCAGCCGTTCCTCGGAGTCGGCCCGCTGGGCGAACGCCGTCTCGATCTCGGTGAGCATCCCGTTGAGGGCCCGTCCGAGCCGGGAGATCTCGGAGGTCCCGTCGTCGGGGTGCACCCGGCGGGTCAGGTCGCCGGCGGCGATGGCATCGGCCTCCTGGGACATGTCCTCGAGGGGACGCAGTCCGCGGCGGACGATGACGGCGATCAGCACGGCGAGCAGCACCAGCAGTCCGATGGTGAGTCCGATCTCGAGGGCCCGCAAGGAGGCGAGCGTGCTCGACACCGAGTCGAGGCGGGTCGCCACCACCAGGGTCCGGCCCGGAAGCGAGGTGGCGATCAACCGGTACTGCGGTCCCCGGACTTCGCGGTGACCCTTGGCCCTCGGCTCCACCGATCCCACCGTGACGGCATCGGCCTGGGGCCGGTAGACCGGGTTCTGCGACTCGAGGTCGGTGCTCCGGGACAGCGCCGTCACCGACAGCGGGTCCGGCAGTCGCGGGGGCGGATCGACGGCCAGCCGCGAGCCCGAGGGGCGCACCACGAGGGTCTTCCCGTCCTGGCCCAGGATCTCGACGTAGACGTCGGGGCTCACCCGGGAGTCCAGCTCGCCGACGGTCACCCCGTGGGACCGGGCCTCGGTCCGGACCACCAGATCGGCCACCTGCTGGGTGGCCGAGGTCAGCTGGCTGTCGACCCGACCGACGAGGAACGAGTGCAGCGAGGCCAGGGTGATGACGTCGACCGCCACCAGGCCCACGAAGACGACGGCCACCATCGTGACGACCAGGCGTCGACGGAGCGTCACGGCCGCGGCTCGCGGAGCGTGTAGCCGACGCCGCGCACGGTCCGGATCAGCGGTGGGTCGAAGCAGTCCACCTTCTTGCGCAGGTACGAGATGTAGATCTCCACGATGTTGGACTCGCCGACGAAGTCGTCGCTCCACACCTCGTCCAGGATCTGGGCCCGGGACAGGACGTGGCGGGGGTTGGCGGCGAGGAACGCCAGGAGGTTGAACTCGGTGGCCGTCAGTTCGATGTCGTGCCCACCACGTCGGACGGTCCGGCCGGCGACGTCGATCACCAGGTCGGCGACGCGGAGCCGGCCATCGACCCCGCCCCCTCCGGCCCGGCGGAGTACCGCCCGGATCCGGGCCACCAGTTCCTCGATGCTGAACGGCTTCGTGACGTAGTCGTCACCGAGCGCCAGGCCGGTCAGCTTGTCCGGCGATTCGTCCCGTGCGGTCAGGAACACGACCGGCGTCGAGATGTCCTCGTCGCGGAGCGTCCGGCAGACCTCGAACCCGTCGCCGTCGGGCAGCATCACGTCGAGCACGATGCAGTCGAAGGCACCGCTCCGCGCATGGGCCAGCGCGCTCCGCACGGTCGCCGCCTCCTCGATGGCGAACCCTTCGAAGCTCAGCGCGGACGCCACCACGTCGGTGATGAACGGTTCGTCGTCGACGACGAGGACACGCAGCTCGTCCGTCACGACAGGGGCATCAGCTGTGCACGACCTGGGGCGTCCGGCGGCGTGATCCGAACAGGCGCTGCAGTCCCCACAGGGTGACCAGACCCAGTGCCTCGACCACGATGTACGTCGACATCTTGGACTCCCCTTCGACCCGGTCCACGAAGGTGATCGGGACCTCGAGGATGAGTGCGTCGGCCCGCCTGGCCGCGTAGGTCATCTCGATCTGGAACCCGTAGCCCTCGGCCCGGATGGCGTCGAGGTCGAGCCGGGCCAGCAGCGGGGCGGCGTAGGCCCGGAAGCCCGCCGTGGCGTCGGCGACACCGAGACCGAGCAGGGTCGACGCGTAGATGTTGCCCCCGCGGGACAGCAGGCGACGGTGCCAGGCCCAGTTGGGGATGACGCCGCCGGGGATGTAGCGCGATCCGATGACGAGTTCCTTCCCCTCGGCCAACGGGGCGACCAGCGTGGGCAGGGCCTCCGGCTCGTGGGAGAGGTCCGCGTCCATCTCGATGCAGGCGTCGAACCCGCGCTCGAGACCCCAGGCGAAGCCGGCCCGGTAGGCACTGCCGAGGCCCGACTTGGCGGTGCGTCGCAGCACCTCGATCCGACCCAGCTCCTTGCCCAGGATCTCGGCGAGATCAGCGGTCCCGTCGGGGCTGCCGTCGTCGACCACCAGCACCGTGGCCGCCGGGAGCGCAGCGCGGATCCGACGCAGGACGGTACCGATGTTCTCGGACTCGTTGTAGGTAGGCAGGACCACCAGGACATCCATCGCCGTAGCTTACGGGACCGCCCACGATCCGAGCGTGTCGGCCCACCGGCCCCACCCCCGGCCACTCCCCCGCCCACTCCCGGAGCCCCCCCTGACGGACGGCGCCGACAGGCGGCGACGGGCCGGTGGGGCGCCTAGGGGGCCACGGCGGCGGTGTCACCGGCCCCGGACGGGCCGGAAGGTGTCCCGGCACCACCTGGCGCACCGGCCCCGGGGGAGGGCCCGGAGCGGGCCCGGGTGCGCAACCAGATCTCGCGGAACACCACCTGGATGGCCCCGCCGACCGGAATGGCCACGAGGGCACCGGTCAGCGCACCCAACGTGGACCCGAAGACGCCACCCAGGTTGGCCCCGATGAGGACCGACAACAGCACCCACAGGGGGTTCATCCGCACCGTCCGGCTCATCACCACCGGGTAGATGAAGTGGTTCTCCACCAGCTGGAACCCGACGAAGACGGCCAGGGCCACGACCCCGGCGGTCGGCGAGTGGAGGAGGGCCAGGATCACCGCCGGGGCCCCGGCGATCAGACCCCCGATGAGGGGGATCATGGCCACCAGGGCCACCCACAGCCCGATGAGCAGGGCGAAGGGCACACCCAGGATCAGCATGGTCACGAACACCACCAGCCCGAACAGCAGGCCCATGGCCACGGTGCCCAGCACGTAGGCCGTCACGGACCGGGAGACCGTGGACGCGACGTCCATGACGGTCTCGCGCAGCTGGGGGTTCATCGTCTGGAGGGCGCCACGGCGCAGGACGGGCGCCTCCAACAGCATGAAGAGCGACAGGAAGGCGATGGTGGTGAGGGCGATCATCGTCGAGAAGACGGCCTTTCCCAGGTTGGCCCCGATCGAGAGCGCGGGCTTGCCCAGGTTGCGGGCCGCCTGCTGCAGCTTGGGGGCGTTCTTCTGCACCCAGCTGAGCAGGCCGAAGTGCTGCAGGGTGTGGGCCAACCAGCCGTGCCCCCGCTGGACCTGGCGGACCATTGTCGGCAGCTGCTCGGCCACCCGGGTCAGGGAGTTCACCAGCGGATAGCCGAACAGGGCCAGCACGCCGATGAAGCCGAGGATGGCGGTGGCGAACACGACGCCGACCGCCGCCCCCCGTCGGAACCGGTGGCGTTGGAGGGCGACCACCGCAGGGTTGAGCACCAGGGCGATGAAGGCGGCGATGAGGACCCACAGGATCACCTCGCGCAGCCGGCCCAGGAGCCGGTACATGACCCACGTGGCGATGACCACGGCGTCGACGGTCAAGATGGTGCGGAGCGGCACCCCCTTGGCCGAGGCCGCGGCGAACAGGCGGTCCCGTCGGGGTGCGTCGGGACCGACCGACCGGTCGTCGCGCTCCACCGGCGTCTCGCTGACGATGGTCGGGGGGACCTCGATGTCCTGCTCGGCCTGCTCGCTCGGCACGGTCACGTCCTCAGCATGGCAGGTCCGGGGGGTCGCGCCGTGGCAACATAGCGCTGATGGTGGCCGAGACGGCAGCGGTGCCGGAGGGAGAACCGGCGGGCGCGAAGCGGCCCGGCCGATGGTGGCACCGCGGTCCCTTCGTACGCCGGGAGGTGCGCCTCAGTGTCGGCACCGTCCTCATCTTCCTGTTCGTCTTCTACGTGGCCCTGCCCCTCCTGGCCAGCCACCGCAGCCAGGTCGGGGCCCTGGCCCACATCAACGTCGGCTACCTGGCCCTCGGCGTGCTGCTCGAGGTGGCCGCCCTGGTGGCCTACACCCAGCTCACCCATGCGGTCCTCCCCCACGGTGGGCCCACCCGGTTCCGGCTGTTCCGGATCAACCTCTCGACGCTGGCCCTCAGCCACGTCTCGCCGGGGGGCACGGCCCCGGGTGCCGCGCTCGGGTACCGATTGCTGACCCAGTCGGGCGTGTCCGGTGCCGACACCGGATTCGCCCTCGGGACCCAGGGCATCGGCTCGGCCGTGGTGCTCAACGGCATCTTCTGGTGCGCGCTGGTCGGCTTCCTGGTGACCCACGGGTTCCGGGTGCCGGGAACGGACGGGCACAGCTCCACCTCGGCGTCCATCCTGGTCATGGTGGCCGCCGCCGTAGGCGTCATCCTGCTCGGTGCCCTCGGGGTGCTCTTCTACCTGCTCACCCGGGGCCAGGCGCGGGCCAGCCGGATCATCCACACGGTGTCGGCCCGCATCCGCTTCCTCGACGCCGACCGGTTCACGTCGCTGCTCGAGCGGCTGGCCCGCCGCTTCGCCGTGCTCATGGAGGACCAGCGCCTGCTCGCCCGGGCCATCGCCTGGGCTGCGGCCAACTGGTTGCTCGACGCCGCCTCCCTCTGGGTGTTCGTGGCGGCCTTCGGTCACGTCATCTCGCCGATCGACCTGCTCACCGCCTACGGACTGGCCTACATCCTGGCCGCCGTGCCCATCACCCCCGGTGGCCTCGGGGTCGTCGAGTTCGTGCTCGTGACCATGCTGGCCGGCTTCGGCCTCACCGACGGCCAGGCCCTCTCGGCCGTCCTCGCCTACCGGGCCGTCAACTTCTGGCTGCCGATCCCTTTCGGCGGCCTCGCCTACGCCTCACTCGAACTCGAACACGGCTCCGTGCGCCAGCGGGTGTGGCGGCGGACCCTCGACGCGCAGCTGCGCACCGGCAAGATCCTGGCTAGGGCCTTCGACCGGAACGCCCGCGGAGCCGGTGCCACCACCTCGTCCTCGACGGCTGCTCCGGCGTCGGCACGGACGGACCCGGGGACGTCTCCGATCCCGGACCCGCCACCACCGGCCCGTCCGTCGGGGACGTCGGGCCCGGGCGTGACGTATCGTCCCCCGCCTCCGGCTGCCGGAGTGACGGCACGGACTGGGCCTCGCTCCTCCGACGTCGCAGTTCGGCGAGCGCCCGCGCTCGGCACCGACCCTGCAGGCTGAAGCCGGCCCCCTCGGCCCCCGCCGGCCACGTCCGGTGCCACACGCCGTCGGCCTCGAGCGTCCACGCGTTGACCTCGTCGGCCAGGGCGTCGTCGAGGATGGCCGCCAGGCGCCCCTGGACGGCGGTGTCGACCACCGGCACGACCACCTCGACCCGCCGGTCGAGGTTCCGTTCCATCATGTCGGGCGAGCCGAACCAGATCCGCAGTGGCCGGCCGTGTTCCCCACCGAACCGGAAGATCCGCGAGTGTTCGAGGAAACGCCCCACGATGGAACGCACCCGGATGTGCTCCGACAGGCCCGGGACCCCGGGTCGGAGGCTGCAGCGGCCCCGGACCACGAGATCGATCGACGCCCCCCCGGCGGAGGCTCGGTAGAGGGCGTCGATGATCTCGGGGTCGGTCAGCCCGTTGGTCTTGAGCACGACGCGCCCGTCGGCACCGGCCGCCCCCTCGGCGTCGATGGCGGCGACGACCTCGTCGCGCGTGCTGATCGGTGACACCACCAATCGCCGCAGATCGAGCTCCGCCCCCGATCCGGTCAGCAGATTGAACACCTCGGCGACGTCGGCCCCGATGTCCGGGTCGGCCGTCAGTAGTCCGATGTCCTCGTAGCTCATGGCCGTCACCGAGTTGTAGTTGCCGCTCCCGACGTGGCAGTAGCGCCGGGTGTGGTCCCCTTCCCGCCGGATGACCAGGGACATCTTGCAGTGCGTCTTGAGGCGCGCCACGCCGTAGACGACCTGGACGCCGGCCACCTCCAGGGCACGTGCCCAGGCGATGTTGGCCCGCTCGTCGAACCGGGCCTGCAGTTCGACGACCGCCGTGACCTGCTTGCCCGACTGGGACGCACGGATCAGCGCCGCCACGATCGGGCTGTCCGTGCCCGTGCGGTAGAGGGTCTGCTTGATGGCCAGCACGTCGGGGTCGGCGGCGGCCCGCTCGACGAACGCCTCGACCGAAGCGGCGAACGACTCGTAGGGATGGTGGAGCAGCACGTCGCCCTCGCCCAGGACCTCGAACAGGTCGCGCTCCCCGGCCAGCTCGGTCGGGACGAGCGGCGTCCACGCCTCCGCCGCCAGATCGGGCCGGTCGACCACGGCCAACGAGTGCAGCCCACCCAGATCGATGGGTACGTCGGAGAGGAAGACGTTGTCCTCGGGGACGTCGACCGCGCCCACGAGCAGGTCCAGCAGGTCGGTCGAGATACCGGCCGCCACCTCGAGCCGCACGGCCTGGCCGAACCGGCGGCGGTGCAACTCGAGCTCCACCGCGGCGAGGAGGTCCTGGGCGTCGTCCTCGTCCACCGACAGATCGGCGTTGCGGGTGACCCGGAAGGCATGGTGCTCGGCGATCTCCATCGAGGGGAAGAGCGTGTCGAGGTGGCCGGCGATGACCTGCTCGACCGGCACGAACCGCTCGCCGTCGGGCAGGGCGACGAAGCGCGGCAGGAGGGGCGGCACCTTGACGCGGGCGATCCGCTGCTCGGCGGTGGCCGGGTCGACCACCCGCAGCACCAGGTTCAGGCAGAGGTTGGAGATGTAGGGGAACGGATGACCCTGGTCCACGGCCAGGGGCGTGAGGATCGGGAAGATCGTGCGGGCGAACACGTCGTCCAGATGGAGCCGGTCCCCGTCGTCCAGCGTGTGCCAGTCCGACAGGAGGATGCCGGCGGCCCGCAGCGCGGGCGCCACCTGGTCGGCGAAGATCGCACTCTGGCGTCCGACCAGGGTCGTCACCCGCTCCGAGAT
>Ga0302276_10005812_pt1 | contig 10187 bp, 7 predicted proteins | sample III_Bog_N2_3_FD_198768 | JGI IMG/M metagenome (GOLD analysis project Ga0302276, IMG submission 198768) | Peat permafrost microbial communities from Stordalen Mire near Abisko, Sweden - III_Bog_N2_3 | ecosystem: Environmental > Terrestrial > Soil > Wetlands > Peat | place: Sweden: Abisko... | reverse complement strand
GGTGATTTCCTTATTGCCGCCATAGAGGTAGCTGTTGGTGGTTTCGCCAGGGAAGACGGTTTCGTGTGCGAAGCCCGCGATGCCGAAGAGTTCAAAGTGTCCCCAGCCGGGATCGAGAGCGACCTTGCCGATGATATCGGGCGCGTCGTTGAAGGAGAGGGTGGCGATATCGGCGCATCCGTTTACCGTCTTGTACACGGGAACGGCTACGTCGATGGTATTGCCGGCTGAGTCCGTTTCCTTCTGGTTGCTGTAGTTCACGATGGACGTAGAGGGCGAGCAGGTGCTGATGGCGGCGTTGTAGTTGCCGCCGTTGGCGCCAGCGCTGCCGAGGACGGCATAGGGTGAGCTGCCAGCCAACGATGCGGTGTAGAGGAGCTGCGGGTTTTCAACGGAGAGACCGAAGGCTGCGTTCTTGAAGCTCTTGACCACGCGGAAGCCGTACTGACGGGTCCAGACGAAGCCCGCAACGTAGTTCGGGTCAATGGTGAGAGGCGTGAGCTCGTTGCTGGGGACGGCGGTGATGCCCTTCCCGTTTTCGGTAGCGAGGGACCACATTTGTCCACCGGTGAAAGCCCAGCGGCTGTTGGTCTCGGCCTGGGCGTAGATGACGCGCTGACGGAGGACATAGCTGTTGGACTGGTTGTTGTTGGAGGTGATGCCGGTGCCGAGCCAGTCAGCCTCGTAGTAGCCGCGGAGAGTGCCCCAGTTGGTTTTGCCGTCGGCCGACAGCGAGATGCGCGACTGACGGCCACTGCCGTAGAACTCGCTCAACTGATAGGCGTCCGCGCTTTCGTAGGGAAGGGCGTTGAAGGCGGTGGGAATGTCGCCGCCGGTGGCCTTGGCGCGCCACACGGTTTCAGCTGCGGCGAAGCCTCCTGGTGTGAGGGTGATGCCTTTGTAATGGAGGACGTCGGGGCTGGCGATGTCTTTCTTGATCTTGGCGGTTTCATCGGAGACGGTGGTGGCCAGAGAGACCTGGTTGCCCTTGAGGTCAGTGACGGTGGTTTGCAGCGTGGTGACGGCTGCTGCGTTGTCACTGACTGCCTGCTGTTGCGCCGTGGCTGCCTCTTGCGCCTTGGCTGCGGCGGCTTGCGCATCGGCTGCTGCCTGCTGCGCCTGCTTCAACTGGGCATCCTTGTCGGCGAGGTTGGACTTGAGGCCGTCGATCTGGCCCTGCATCTCCTGCCGCAGCGATTGGATCTGTTCTTCAACGGTGGGGCCTGCGGGTTTCGCGGGCGCCTTCTTAGTAACGTGTTTTTTTGCCGGCGGTGCACCGTCGGCAGCATAGGCGGGCGAGCCAATCATACTGGCCGCCAGAATTGCTGCGGCAGCGGTATTGAGCTTGAATTTCATTGAGCCTCTCTTTTTCCTCTCAAGTACAGGTTGAATCGTGTATGCGCTCAGTAACGCAGCGAACGCACAGTACTCCCGCGAGCTGAAAGCGTGAACCCTGGGGTTGGGCTGCCTTCTATAGGGATGCAGGTGTACGCCGAAAGCGAGAGGGCGAGAACCGCAGTAGCGCGGATGTCCCCATCTTCGTTCCGTCTTTCAGAGTGGCAGAAGTAGATGAATATTTGACGAATTCACGTGTTTTTAACATTGAGTAAGGTGGGTCATTTACATGGCTGTAACATTCGCTAATTTGTAACATTGTGAAGCGGGGATGTCGGAGGCGCAGTTAGCGCATGAGCTTGATTCAAGCGGGTCCAAAGGAAATGCCGGGGACGAGTCCCCGGCATTGCATTCAGGTTGATACGAAGTCCGTGCTAGTAGATCCAGCGCGCGGTGAGGATGAGCTCGTGGTTGTAGGTGTGCAGTTTGCTGGTGGCGATTTGCATGCCTCCACCGAATGTCAGGCCGGGGCGTGATTTGGCATCAGTTGGATGCAAACCGCACTTGCCGATGAGCAGGCCGGGAGTGAGGAACTCCTGGGTTTTGCCATCGTTGGGACCGCCGTGGTAGAAGGTCGCGTTGCTTTCGAGTTCCGGCCAGAAGTACTTGTGGATCTGATATTGACCGGCGGCATTCCAGGCAACCGGACGGCCTGAGGTTGTGGTTGCGGGTGCACCCGTGGGCAAAGTGGCGCCGATGGAAGTTTGCACATCGAAGTGGCCGACACCTTTGCCGACCCCTAGGCTCGGCGCCAGGCTTGGCTTGGTAGAGCCGTTCTTATAGGTGCCGGTAGGGAAGGTGGCGAGGACCCAGGTGCTGACAACGAATGTGCCGTGCTGCTTGTTGCCGCTGGCTAAACGATATTTACCCAGCACCGAGAAATCGCCCCAGCCATCTTTGGCGGTGGTGTTGTGCTCGATGTATGGCGGTAAGTTGATGTCGATTTCCGTGTGCCCGGTGGGGATGATGTTGAACCCCTTGCTGTTGTCAAAATTCCAGGTATCTGTGCGGGCCGGTGCGACTTGACGGAGGATATCGGTGCGTACCACCTGGAAGAGGCCGATGTAGGTGGTGACGAGGGGTGGCGGCCATGCGGGTTGTTTGGATTGAATTGCGTTGGTGCGGGCGGACCACCAGGCGTAGAGGCCTTCTGAGGACGGGGTTGAGGATGTGGTGGGAGCGGTTTGGGCGCACAGACTGGCCGAACAGAACAGGAGAAGCAGGGAAGCGGGAAGACTTTTCATATTGATCCCCTGAGCATGAATGGCCACAACGGCAGCAGCAACCGCCTATTGGGGGAGGGTTTCCTCCATCGAATGGTGGAGCACCACCTGGGGTGTGATTTGGTGAATTCTCACGAACAAATGCGGACGTGGACGCCCGCACGACAGCCGGTCTGGAGACCGGCGCCACAGTCGGATCTTTGTGGATCAGGGATCATCCGGTCGCGGTGCTAGCGGCCGGCGCTTAGGAGGTTGGCGAGGATGCGGTAGGCGCCGGGGACGAGTTCGGGGAGCTGACGGTAGAGTGCGAAGGAAACGTAGATATAGGTGCCTTTGCCGGGATGCGCTACCAGGAGGCCTCCGCGCTGGGGATCCTGTCCGGGGTCGGCGGTTTCTGTCAGGGCCGAGTAGTGGGGGTCCCATGAATCGAGGAAGCCGTGGCCGCGCTCTTCGAGCCAGCCATCGAAGTCGGCGGGGGTGATGGTGTTGGGAGAAGTGAACAGGGGATTGGCGGGATCGAGAAGCTTGACCTGCGCTTGCTCGTCCACGACGCGTTCCCCGCTGCCACCTAACGACAACGGGTAGGGAGCGGGGAAGTTGCCGCTCTGATATTGGACGATGAGCGTGCCGCCGTGTTCGACGAAGTCTTTGAGGCGGGGCTCGTCGGCTGCGAGTTCGGGACGGACGGAATAGGCGCGGATTCCGATAACGATTACGTTGAAGGCGGATAGATCGCTGGAATTGAGTTCGGCGGCGGTGAGGAGGTGCGGAGTGATGCCGAGGCCTTCGATTGCAGTGGGGACGAGGTCGCCGGTACCCATGACGTAGGCGATGTGGAGGCTCGGGGCGAGTTTGACGTCCACCTTGCGCGTTTTGAGCTCGGCGGGACGGTAGAGGTTGTAGGGGCGCAGGCCGGGGTATCCGATGGATTGCCAGCCGGAGGTGAAGTCGTGTCCGTCGAAGTGCGCGACAGCCTTGATGCTGAAGGCGCTGCCGCTGGTGGGGTTGGCGGTTACAGAAAACAGGATGGGCTCGGAGTCGCCGGCGGCGGTGAGATGGAAGGGGGCGGAGGCGGGTTGGGCGGTCCAGCCGGCGGGCAGGTTGAGATTGATTGTGCCTTCGGCTGCGGCCTGGGCGTGGATGGTTACGCGGACGGGAAGGGGTGACGCGTCGAGAGGGAGCAGGCGCGACTCGGGGTCGATGCTGACGCCGATTTCCGGGGTAACGACGAGAGGGTTAAGGACGCCTCCGGGACCGGTGACGCGCTGCATGGTTTGGACGACCTGGCCGATGCGGATGGGGAGGCCGTCGAAGGTGAACTCGGCCCAGGCGGAGAGAGGCCAGGGGGCGAAGGAGCGCTCGCGGTATTGGGGCTGGGCGAGGTCGTAGTATGCCTGCTCGGTGCTGGGGCGGGTGAAGTAGGGCTGGGTGGGCTGGGCGTCGGCTGGGACTTTGAGCTTGTAGATGGCGTCGGCGGAAGAGTCAGTTGCTGTGGTGCTGATGGGGTCGCCTTGTTGCCATGCGGTGCCGGTCGGGGATTCGAGCCAGGTTTTTTCGAGATGGACTTCGGAAATGGAGTGGGCGGTGTGGATGCGGACGCTGAATTCCTCGCCGGGATAGACACTGCGCGGGGTTTCGTCGGGGCCGCCGCCGCGGAAGCCGGTGTTTTCGATTTTGGTGGCTTTGGTGGTGAAGGCGATCAGGTCGAGGCCCAGGAGGTTTTTGAAGGCAGTTTGGAACTCTTCGATTTTGAGGTCGAGTTCAAAGAGGAGGCTGGCTTTGGGTTGGGGGGCGAGGTCGGAGGAGGCAACTTTGGCGCGGAGGTCGAGGGTCTGGCGGTAGATCGTCGCGAGTTCTTTCGCCAAAGCCAGATGGTCCTGACAGGGGCATTTGGACCGCAGTTCGCGGACGGCGTCCTCGATTGCATGGAGCGTTTTTGCCAGATCCTGAGGAGGGTGCGATCCGGCGAGAAGAGCGATGCCGGCGACGCTCGAGTTGATGGCAACCTTGCTGTTGATGAAGAGGTCGGAGTCGTGTCCATGCACTTCAGGTCGACCAGCGGCTTGCGGAGCGACGGCCCAGAGGTGATAGCTGGTGGTGGATGGGCCGCTGAGCGCGGGGTTTGCGCCGCCGTATTGGGACTTCTGCATGCCCCAGCCTTCGCGGGCTATCTGGTTATAGCTGCGGCCGAGGGCTGGGTCGCGCGTGCCCACCTGAAGGGTGACGTCGGTCGAGGGTGCGCCTTCAGTCCACTCGCCTGTGACGTAGTTTTTGAATTTGGCTGGCGCCCATTTGCCGGTGGCGTAGTCGAACATTTTTCCGTCTTCGATTCGGGCGAAAGGGACCATGGAATAGACGGCGAGAGGCTGCCAGACGGTGAGGCCAAGGCCGCCTTCGGTGATGGGCTTGAGCTGCTCGGGGAAGACGGTGGGGTCGGCTGCGGCTTTGAAAACCTCCTGCGCGATTTCGCCGGAGACCTGGTGGTGGCCGTGGCCGTCTGTGATGCCGCCGACGAAGGTGGAGACTATGACTTGAGGGCGTTCGCGGCGGACGGCGAGGACGGCGTCGTAGAGGACGCGGTCGTGGCCCCATCGGGAGAAGGCTTCCTCCTGCGTTTTCGAAAAGCCGAAGTCGATTTCTGTGCCCCAGAGTTGCTTGGCGCCGTAGTACTCGCTGGCCTTGAGGAGCTCGCTGGTGCGGATGAGGCCGAGGGCGTCGTAGGAATCGGCGGACATGGCGTTCTGGCCGCCTTCGCCGCGGGTGAGGGTGAGGAGGGTGCAGCGGACGCCGAGGCCGCGAGAGAGATAGGTGAGCAGGGCGCCGTCTTCGTCGTCAGGATGGGCGACGATCATCATGAGGCTGGCGGTGGTGGAGAGGCGCCTGAGGGATTGCTCGAGGGCTGCTGCGCCACGGTCTTCGGGGAGGGCTTGGGCTATGCTGGAAGGCTCGGGGAGCTGGTCAGGGACATCGACGCGCGTCGGGACAGGCGGTGCGGTGGGCTGTTGAGCTGGAGCAGCAGCGAGGAGCAGGGCTGCGAGGGCAGCGGAGATGGCGGCGCGTGAGGTGTGGAGGGAACGAACCATGGGTTAGGTCAGTGTACAATCCGGTGAGCGTAAGCCGTTTCCGCAGCGATTGAGGTGCGTGGGATTTATGCAAGAACAGGCCCATTGTCCATGATGGAAAAAGAACAGATCGAAGGGGCTAAGGCCCAAGATTCGATTTCCCGCGGGCTAAAGCCCGGAGATTATTTTATGGGTCTTATGGCACAACTAAAGTTGTGCCCCTTCACACGTCTACTTCGAGGTGGAGTTTTTCACCAGGCTGTTCAGTCGCGCATTGACAAAGGTCAGGACGGAAAGCGTGCGATGGTTGGCCTTCGAGGACTCCCACTCATCGTCCACCACCCCAGCGACGAAGACCTGTCCCTTCACCCCATCGACGAAGACCTGTCTCTGGGGACCCCGAATCGCCGTGGACCCTGGAAACGCTCGATGAATGGGGCACAGCTTCACGTTTCGTGGGTCGGCTTTGATGATTGATTCCTCCCCGCAGTCTTCAAATCTTGAAAGGCGCATTGGACTGCGGTCGGCTGTGTTGTTCAACATGCTGGAGATGATTGGAGTGGGGCCGTTTATTACGCTGCCGCTGGTAATTGCGGCGGCGGGGTTCAGGCTCTCGGTGTGGGCGTGGGTGCTGGGTGCGGCGATTGCTGTGGCCGATGGGCTGGTTTGGGCGGAGCTGGGGGCGGCGTTTCCACGGGCCGGCGGTTCCTATGCGTTTCTGCGGGAGATTTATGGGCCGGAGCGCGCGGGGAACTGGCTGAGCTTTCTTTATGTTTGGCAATTGAGTTTTTCCGCGCCGCTTTCGATCGCTTCAGGATGCATTGGGCTGGCGAGTTTTCTGGCTTGGTTCTGGCCGGGGCTGGAGCAGGCGCCGATTGCCGCGCTGCCGGGGCTGCATTATGCGAACTTTGCGGCGGCGGGTGCATGCCTGCTGGTGACGGCGCTGTTGTATCGGAATCTTAGCCAGGTGACGCGGCTGGCCTGGGTGCTGTTTGCGGGGGTGATGGCGGCGATTGCGGGGGTTATTGTTTCGGGCTTCTCGCAGGCTGCGGCTGCGGGCGGATGGCATATGCCGGTTGTGCCTGCTGTGGGGATTGGAATAGCTCTGGGCGGATTGGCGCAGGCCACGCTGATTACGACTTACGATTATTGGGGCTACTACAACATTACGTTTCTGGGGAGCGAGGTGAAGGAGCCGGAGCGAACGATTCCGCGCGCGATTTTGCTTTCGGTTTTGTTTGTGGCGACGTTTTATGTGCTGATGAACATGGCGGCGTTGCCTGCGGTGCGGGATGCAGCGGTCAGCGCGGCTGGGGCAGCGGGATCTGGGACTGCGCGGTTGCAACTGGTGGCGCAGATTGCGCAGTCAGCATTTGGCGTGTGGGCTGGGCGGGTGATGGCGGCGCTGATTGTGTGGACGGCGTTTGCCAGCGTGTTTTCGCTGCTGCTGGGCTACTCGCGTGTGCCTTATGCGGCGGCGCGGGATGGGAATTATTTTGCGTTTCTCGCGGCGGTGCATCCGAAGCATGGGATTCCGCACCGGTCGCTGATTGCTTTGGGGCTGGTGGCTTCGGGGTTCTGTTTTCTTACGCTGACCCAGGTGATTACGCTGCTGGTGATTACAAGGATCCTGCTGCAGTTTTTTCTTCAGCACGTGGGCGTGATGCTGCTGCGGCTGCAGAGGCCGGGGCTGGTGCGGCCGTTTCGCATGCCGCTTTATCCGCTGCCTCCGCTGGTGGCGATGGGCGGATTTGCTTACCTGCTGGTTTACCGGGTTCATGCTCTGCAAGGGCTGGGGGTCGCGGCGGGGATTGCGGTGAGCGGGACGGCGATTTATTTGTGGAGGGCGCGGCGGGATGGGCATTGGCCGTTTAGTAGAGCGGCTTCTAGCCGTTAGCTTCTAGCCTTCTTTTCTTGTGATTTGGTGGATTGAGCCCGAACGAATGCGGACGAGGACGTCCGCCCGACAGCCGGTCAGGAGACGGCGCTACCGTTTGCGGATCGGTGCTACGATTTTGGCGAATTGTTAGAGATGTAGGTTCAGAAATCGACGTGGGCGCGAACGGAACCGACCCAGACGGGACCGCGATCGCGGTTGTAGCCAGGGTTGCCTATGTGCTGCACATCGAGCGAATAAAACATGCCGCGCCAGGCGTGGTACGTGTAGTAGGTTTCCACGATGTTTTCGCGGCCGTAGTTGAGGTTGCCATCGCCGAGCAGGAAGCCGAGGCCGCCGAGTTTGAGATATTCCTGATGGTCGGCTTTGATGGCGTTGGAGACGACGGCGAGGCCGATCTTGTCGACGGGGCGATGGAAGCGGGATCCGGTGTAGTCGGCGGCTAGCTCGACGGTCTGGTCCACTTCGGTGTAGGCGAAGGATTCGTGCTGGCCCTCGTTCCAACCGAAGCGGCCGGCGACGCGGAGATTCTCTGTGATTTCCTGCTCAGTGTTGTAGCCGACGCCGTATTTGAGAGCGCCGTAATGTTCGTGGAGGGTGATAGTGGGAACGGTAACACCGTTCTTTGCCGTGTCAGAGCCATTGAGGAAGTCTTCGACGGCTTCGCGGTAGGTGCCCATGTGGGCAGTGTTGCCATAGAAGAGAATGCGGGTGGTGCCTTTACGTTTTGGCACCCAGCTATGGCGCAGTTCGAATTCGCCGTTCTGACCGTGGGCGCGGCTGAAGGCCCAGTCGAGATCGATGCCGTTGGCGACGACGGGCATGGCGAAGATGCCGTAGCGAAGACTCCAATTGCGGTCGTCGTATTCCGCAAGGCCTCCCAGTGTGTAGCCGCGCGTGTCGGCGGCGTAGTCCCATGCGCCGTTGTTGTCGACGGTCCAGTTCATGAACTGGAGGTGGGAGTCGGAGGCGACTTCGTTGGAATCGATGAAGTCATTGGCCCCCATTTTTCCGCCACGGAATTCAAGGCGGCGGACGGGAACGCTGGGGGCGATGGCGTAGGTGCCCGGGTCCTGACTGGTGGTCTCGGTGGTGAGACCGATGACCTGATGGAAGCCGTAGCGGGCGAGGTAGGGAACGCGGCCGAGATTGGGATTACGTACGACGTCGAGGTTGGTGAAGCCGGCGAGCCCGAATGCTTCGCTGAGTCCGCGGCCCTCGGCGGCTTCGAGATCGAAGATGAAGTCGGTGGCGTAGCGGATGGAATGGTCTGGGCGCCAAGCGGTGAAGACGGTGCCGACCATGGAGGTTTTGTATTCGCCACGGCCAATGAAGCTGTTTTTGCCCTGATAAGGCGAATGGAAGGGCAGGTCGCCCTGGGTAATGATGTTGGCCTGGCCGGAGAGCCACCAGGACTTGTCATCGGGATGAGGGGCCATGGTGACGACGGGAGCGTCGTTGGGCTGGGGGGCGCTGGATGGCGGATCGGGGGACTGGGCGGCAGCGATGACGGCCAGCGGCAGGGCGAGGGCGAGAGTGCAACCGCGGCAGAGAGGTGAAAAGCGAAACATCGACGCTGTCCTTAACTGGAATGGCGGGAGTGGAATGGGCGGGTTAGAATGAAGCTGCTGCGATACCCCCTCCCAGTATGTACCATACCGGGGGTGGGTATCGTCAAACTGGAGGAAGCCTGCGATGTCGCACCAGGAACGCGAAAAGATAAAACTGCTGCAACGATTGAGAAAACTCCGCGGACAGTTGGATGCAGTGGAGCGGTCTCTGGCTGCAGATGAGGATTGCGGCGGACAACTGATGCTGCTTGCCGCGGTGCGGGGCGGGATCAACGGGTTGATGGGCGAGGTGCTTGAGACGCATATCCGGTTTCACTTGGTGGACGGTGCCAAGGAGCAGATTGCCCCTGAACTTGCCGAGGATTTGATCGACCTGGTGCGGGCTTATTTGAAGTGAGGACAGTGGACAGTTCACAGATCACAGATCACAGATGAATGCGGTGGTGGGTTGCTTCGCGCGGCACAGGGATTTCTGCCTAATGGTAGTGGGCTGGCGGGGTTTGAATTGTTAAGGTTTGGTTGATTTGAGGCAGGGAACCGAAATTGGAGAGGAAGACTTGGGTGGTGCGGACATGGCTGCACGCACCACCACCCTTGATCGTATGCAATTGTGGCGCGGCGGTTTCAGAGGGGATCTGATGACCGCGCGCGGTCACTACTATCTTTCGAATGGACGGGCGTCGAAGAGTAACTCATTGCGCACGATGAGGCCGTCCTTGATGGTGATGAGCGCTGCTGTGCGACAAACTCCGAGGGGCTCGTTGAAGACCATGTCATAGGCCAGCATTGCCTGTTCTCCGGAACTGAAGTGTGCGCGGATCTCGATGTTCTTGACTGCGGGCAGGAATCGCTGGGCGGCGTCGAGCACGGCTTGACTTCCGGTCAGGCTGTCAAGGGGCGATATGAGTTGAATGTCAGGGTGCAAGAGACGGCCCATCTCCGCAAGGTCTTTGCGGTCCATTGCCTGGTAGTAAGCAACGGCGGTTTCTGCGGCGAATTCGATTGAAGCATTCATTGCTTTCTCCTTATGGTGGGGAGC
>Ga0302276_10005801_pt1 | contig 10200 bp, 5 predicted proteins | sample III_Bog_N2_3_FD_198768 | JGI IMG/M metagenome (GOLD analysis project Ga0302276, IMG submission 198768) | Peat permafrost microbial communities from Stordalen Mire near Abisko, Sweden - III_Bog_N2_3 | ecosystem: Environmental > Terrestrial > Soil > Wetlands > Peat | place: Sweden: Abisko... | reverse complement strand
CCGGCGGGCTCCTGCTTCTGCTGTACCAGGCGCTCTTTTTCTGGTTCGGGACGGCCACGCCCGGAATGCGTTGCGCCCGCATCGCGCTCTGCACCTTCGACGACGAGAACCCCACCCGCAAGGCCCTCCGCCGCCGCATCCTCGCCGTGCTGCTCTCCGCCTTCCCCCTCGGCCTCGGCTTCCTCTGGGCCGCGCTCGATGAAGACCGCCTCGCCTGGCACGACCGCCTCTCCCGCACCTATCAGCGCAGCTACTAGCGGCAGTTGCAGGTTGTCAGTTGAGAACGGTGCTGCCTTTGATCTGATTCACCCCTGCCCCCAATAGAAAACGGCTGCCATCTTCGGCAGCCGCCTCTTAAATTTCCCCTTCTTCACCCGGTCGTATTTCCCAACTGACAACCTGCAACTAACAACTGTTCCTAGAACGTCGTGCCCACCGTAAACCGGAACGTCTTCCGCGGTTCGCGCAACTGGTACGACGCCCCATACAGTTGCAGCGCCTGCTGGAAGCTGTATTGCCCCGCGCCCGAGTTCGGGAACATCGTGCGGAACACCGAATTAGACACCGCCAGTTGCTGCGGAACATCCTCATACAGCCGCAGCGGGTTATACGCGTAGTAGATCCGCATCGGCGCGTTGATAATCGGCATCAGCACCTGCAACTCGATGCCGTTGGACATGCGCGGAACAAAATTCGTATGCGGCACCGTAGCCAGTTGCCGCGGCGAGAATCCGGGCACCTCCTGCCCGCCGTAGCATGCGCCGTTCACAAACGTCGGGCAGCCATACAGCGGGCTCGAGAGCACCGACGCCCCGCCAACGCTCTGTAGCAGTTGGCCCTTCTCCAGGTCGCCCGTCAGCCCAAAGTCGGTGAAGAAGTTGAAGCTCATCTGGCTGATCGGCAGCGGAATCTGGTACTGCAGGTTCACCGTCAGTTGCGTGTCGCCGCCCACTGACACCAGCCGGTTGATCGGCAGCGGAATCTGGATATTCCCCAGGCTCGGGTTGGTCGGGTCGCGCGGCACCAATGTCCCATCCGGATTGGTCAGGTTGTACTGCACCTTCACCGGCACAAACGTATAAGGCGAGGCCGAGCGGATGTCGAACCCGCGCAGTTCCGTCTCGCCACCGCCATAGATGCGGTCCGTCGGTGGAGCCACTTCGCCGCCAAACCCATTGATATGCGCAAACACCATGCGGAGGCCCACAACGTTGCGTCCATCGCGCCGGAACCTCAGCCCCTGGATCGGGTAATATTGCCGGAAGCTGGCCACCGGCTGGATGTACTTCACATTGCCGCCCGCGCCCGCGATCGCCACCGTCACGTTGAAGTCGCGCCCTGAGTGCGGCCCAACCGCGCGGTCCAAAGACGAGTAGCTGAAGCTCGGCGAGATCACCGAAGTCACAATTCCGTTCAGCTGGTTCGGCCCTTCCACTCCCGACCGGAACGCCAGCGACTGGAACACATTGCGCGTATTGTCATTGAACGTCGTAATCGACTGCCGTGACAGCGCGTAGGTTAGACCCAGGCGGGATACGCCGCGCCCTATCCACAGATGCTTCAGCGGCTCGCTGATGGATGCCGTGAATCCCGTGGTCGCGGTGTTGTAGTTGGTTAGCAGCGACTGCTCGGCATTGGAAATGTTCGCGGGCGAGTTGTTCGAAATCGAATACGCCTTCGCCGGGTTGTAGTCGAACTTCCGGGAGAATACCTCAAAGCCTAACGAGATCGGCTTGTTGCGCAGGTACGGCTCGTTGAACCCAAGGCTTATGTTGCGCGAGAGGTCGCCGATATTCGCGTTCGCCGACAGCGTCTCGCCCAGCCCCAGAAAGTTGTTCGTCTGGTAGTTCAACCCTACAAACGTCCCCGACAGTCCGCTGATGCCGCCGTTCACGCCAATCGAGTTCTTGCCCTTCTCCTTCACCTTCAGCAGCAGGTCCACCGTTCCGTCGTCCTGGTTCGGATGCGTCTCGGTGTCGTCCTCCGTCTTCAGGTTGTCGAAGTAGCCCAACTGGTTCAGCCGCAGGACCGAGATGTCCCAGCGCTCCTGGCTGTAGACCTGACCCTCTTCCAGCAGCAACTCGCGCCGGATCACCTTGTCGCGCGTCACGCTGTTGCCGCTGAACTCAATCCGCGAAACGATGAACTGCTTGTCCTGGCTGATGTCAATGGTCCAGTTGATCTGCTTCTTGGCCTCGTCGAAATGCGGAATGGGCGAGGCCACCATGTTGATGTAGCCGCGGCTGCCATACGCCTTCTGCAGCTCCTTCAAACCTTTGCGGAACAGGTTCGAGTCGAACCATTCGCCGTCCTTCTGCGTAAACACGCCCCGCAGACCCTTCGCATTCCACTCCGCCGTCACCCCGGTGAACGTGATGCTGCCCAGCTTGTAGCGATCGCCCTCTTCCACTGGCATCAGGATGTCGATGCGTTTGCCGGTTGCCGGGCGCAGCGTAAACCAGTTCAGCCCGCCCTCATCGCGCACGTGGGTCTGCGCCTCGCTGGTCTCCGCCTTGAAGTAGCCCTTGTCCTGGTACGCCTGGCGGACCCGCTCCGTGTCCTCGTCGAGCTTGCTCGCGTCAAACGTCCGGGCAAACAGGTTCTCCAGAATGATCGAGTGCGGAATCCCGATCGGCCGCGAGTTCACCATCGCGTAACGCAACTCCCGGCTGGTCAGGTTGTAGTTGCCGTCGAAGGCGATCTTGCCCACCTTCACCGTCGGCCCTTCCTTCATCTTGAACGTGATCCCCACCGAATATGGCGGAATCGTTTTGATCTCCGTCTTAATTGTCGCAAACTGGTGCCCGTGCTCGGCCAGCAGGTCCTTCAGAACATCCTCGGCCCGCTTCACCCGCGTCTCGTCGAACTGACTCTCAACCGTCAGCCCGACCTTCGCCTTCTTGAACCGCTCCTGCACATCCGACAACGTCACCGAGTTCAGCCCGGTGTAGTCGATCGACCGGATCGTCGGCTTCTCCCGCACGATGATTACCAGTTGCACGCACGCCGGCGTGTCCACCTTTTCAATCCGCAGGTTCTCAAAATATCCCGTGTTCCAGATCGAGTTGAAGTCCCGCTCCACCTCCGCGGGATCGTACGGATCACCCTGGTGCGACGAGAGACGCGCAAGAATCGAGTCCTTGGGAATTCTGCGGTTGTTGATCACCTGCAGTTCGCATAGCGCCTGCGATCCAACAGCGGTCTGGCCTGCCAGCGCCGGCGTGTCCTGCAATCCCGTCTGCGCCCACAACCCCCGCCCCGGCATGCCGCAAACCACTGCCACCCCGGCCAATACCGCAACCCTGCGAGCAATGCAAAAACGCCAGCGCATAGACTTAATCTTGCTGCCCAGAAGACTTCCGCTCACTCGCTTTACGGTAAAGATACGCACACCCTCATTGCTGTCCAAAATCGCGCCCCGGCTGCTCTCCTGGGGAAACTTCGATTATATGGGAGCAAGACCGCTCCACGCGAGTTTAGGCCCACCCCAAAATCGCACCGCACACCTGAAGTAGGCGTGATAAGGCCTTGCACCCCTACGCCTTCCGCACGTCCACTAAAGTCGAGTAGAACGTCGCGCCCGCGCCAATGTCCGTCACAATCTCGCTGGTCAGCGCATTCACGTTGCGAGCAGTCCCATTCCCGCCGCTCAGCTTGTTCCAGTTCAGCCGAGCAGCCACCACCCCCGGCGGCACCGAATCGCCTACCTGCGCCCGCAATCCTACCCGCCCGCGTCCGTTGAACACCTCCACCGCGTTGCCCGTAGTAATCCCGCGCGCCGCCGCGTCCTCCGTGTGCATCTCGAGCAGCCCCGTCGTCTTCGCCTCCATCCGCTGATGCCGCGGAATATTTGCGAACGTCGAGTTCATATAGTTGTCCGCCTTCCTCGGCAGAAACTCCAGCGGGTAATCGCCCCCACGCGCCGCGCTGCCCCCGCGCGATTCGGTCGGCGCCACAAACACCGGCACCGGCGTCAGCTCGCCCCGCCCGCTCTCCGTTCTGAACCACTCGGCCGTCGAGAACGGCAGCACGTCGCCCTCCGCGTTCACCGGTAGTTGTAGCGGCACATGCCCTTCGCGCTCCAGCCGCTCCCGCGTGATCCCCGCAAACCACGGGTCGTCGGTCGTCAGCGCCTGGTCGATCAACTTATCGTCCGTGTCCCTAAAGCACGCCTCCGCAAATCCCATCCGCTGCGCCAACTCGCCGAACAGCTTGACGTTGCTCCACGCCTCGCCCAACGGCGCAATCGCCCGCTCGTTGATCTGCGCGAACGTGTGCCCATATGCGCCCTGCACATCCTTCACCTCGAGAAACGTCGGCGCCGGCAGCACCACATCCGCATAGTCCGCCGTATCGGTGAAGAACTGTTCATGCACCACCGTAAACAGATCGTCGCGCAGCATCCCGCGCAACACTGCATTCTGGTTCGGCGCGATCGCCGCCGGATTCGAGTTGTACACAAACAGCGCCTTGACCGGAGGATCATCAATCTCCGTCAGCGCCTCGCCCAGGCGGCTCATGTTAACAGTCCGCGCCAATCTCCCCAACGGACTCGCCTTCGCCAACTCCGGCATGTGCAGCGCATTCGAGTTGAACGGAAACGCCCCGCTCGTCGACAACTGCAACCCGCCGCCCTTCTGCTTCCACGAGCCCGTAATCAGCGGCAACATCGCCACCGCGCGCACCGCCGTCCCGCCGTTCTCGCTCCGCTGAATCCCATAGTTCAGCCGGATCACCGCCGGCTTTTCTCTCAGCACCTGGCACAGCGCGTACTCCCGAGCCAGGGCTACAATCGTCTCCGCAGCAATCCCCGTCGCCTCCGCCGCCCGTTCTGGCGAGTGTTCCGGCAGCAGCGCATGGGCCCGCAACTCCGGCCCGCCAACCGTGCACGCGGCCATATACTCAGCGTCCTCCAAACCTTCGCGGAAGATCACCTGCATCATTGCCAGCGCCAGCAGCGTATCGGTGCCGGGCAGGATCGCCAGGTGCTCGTCCGCTACCGCCGCCGTGCGCGTTCGATACGGATCGATCACCACCAGCCGCGCGCCCTTCCGCCGAGCCTCCTCCACAAACGGCCACAGATGAATATTGTTGCCATGGATATTCGCGCCCCATGCAATGATCAGTCCGGCGTGCGCGAAGTCCTCCGGCGGCGTCCCCAGCTTCACGCCGTAGACCTGCTTTAGCGCTACGCCGCCCGCCTCCGAGCAGATCGTCCGCGCCAGTTGCGACGCGCCCATCCGATGGAAAAACCGCCGGTCCATCGACCCGAAGCCGAGCTGCCCAATCGTCCCCGCATAGCTGTACGGCAGAACACTCTCCGGGCCAAACTCGGCACATATCTTGTTTAGCTTTTCGGAAATCCAGCCCAGCGCGTCTTCCCAGGAAATGCGCTCAAACGCATCCGCCTCGCGACCTTTGATTCCGCCATAGCCGGCAGGCCCTTTCGCCGCGCCATGCTTCCGCCGCATCGGGTACAGCAGCCGGTCAGGCGAGTACACCCGCTCCAGATACTGCGCCACTTTCCCACATAGAAATCCCTGCGTCACCGGATGCGTTGGATCGCCCGCAACCTTCACTGCGCGCTCGATCGTCCGCCCATCCGCGCCCGTCAGCGACTCCACCGTCACCAGCACGCCGCATGAGTCCGGACAGTCATGCGAGCACACCGCATGGACAATCTTCGTCTCGACGTTAGCGGCTGCCATTGGTCAATTTTAGCCTCCGCAGCGTCTCCATCTCACTGCGGTGGCTTCTGATTCGCCGTGAAATACACAAAATAGGCAAACGAATCTGCGTTCTGCATCGGCGTCTCAGGTTTGGCCGGAGGCAGATCGGGGTAAAAGAAAGGGACGATTAGTTTCCCGAGAGGATCGGCGGTAGAGCTCACAGAAAGACCCTCACATTGCTTCTGGCCATACACCACGTCTGTCTTTAATCCGCCCTCAAGTTCATGGGACAGCTCGTGCACCACGGTAAATGCCTGTGCCAAAGGTGTCTCATTCCAGAACGGCGGCAGGACGTAGATCAGGGCCTGCCCGAACGGCGTCTCAAAGGGCACAGCATAGGCCGCGTAGGCTTTCCCTTTTGGAGGGGGCGGCAATCTGCTGGCATCGCCCGGGAACATGTTGTCGCCTACATTCTTGATATTCTGCGCCAGTGCAAGGGCACCGTTGACGTCTTTCCGAGTCTGGCTCTGCGTCGCCGCCGAAGCATTGCCCAAATAGGTGGTGCCGAGATCCTGGGTTGGACCGTCCCATGTAGGTTTGTCGGTGTATGCCTTGGCCTTCTGCAGTAGTGCGATCGCGCCGTTCAGCGCCGTCTTCAGTTTGGCAGCTTGATCGGGCGTCCATTTGGGAAGGCTCTTGAGAGACTTTCCAGTGCAACCTGCGTTGGCCAGCGGATAGTTGACCGGCAGAATCGACACGTTGGCCGAACCTGGCGGCAGATCGACGAGTTGGCCGCAGATGCACTGTGCCTCCTGCGCGGCGGAGTTCTGGGTAGCCTCGACTACCGGGACGCTGGCCTGCAGGGTGACGGTCTTGCAGACCTCCAGGTCCGGATTGTGCGCGCAACGTTCCCCATTGCATGCGGCCGCGTCCTTCGCTGCATTTGCCTGCATCGCCGCCTGGCCCGCAGCGGTGCTCAAGTTGTAAACCGGATGACAGGGATCGTTCGACACTGAAGCCGTCAACGGGCCGCCGCCGCCATCGGTTGTCGGAGGAACGTAGGTAGTGGTGGTGCTGAACTCCTTGAAGCACACCACCATGCATCCCGGGTCCGTCGGAGACTCGCCGCACAAATAGCCTTGCTTGGACGCGACCTCCGCTTGATCCATCGGAATATAGAGGGTGCCGGGCGGCACTTCGGGCACGCAGTAATAGCACATCGTTCCCTGATGGGCGACCTGCGTTGCGCCCTTCAGAGTGCATTGACCCTGCGAGTCCTGCGCCATCGACTGCGGATGGCAGGTCAGCGGGTTCACGCCCAGTTGCTTCCAGATATTCGGCTTCAGGTTCTGAATGCAACTCCCTGAAAACGTATCGCTGAGGGTCTGGGGCGTACCGCTGAGGGGCTGTGAGTCGCCGCCGGCGAACACGTCCTGCGCCCGCGCCGCACCCGCGAGCAGCAACAGCATCGGCAACATCCACCGCAGCTTCCAGGAGGCCATAACCATTCCATCCTCTCTCGTCGAAGAACCTGCAACTCTCTTGCTACTCCACATCCGTCGTTGTTACGGCCTCTCCTTGTTTCACGGTGATCGCCAATCCCTTCAGGTCCACGCTGCGGGCGTGGTCGAGACGGAAGCCGCGCTGGGCGGCGATCTTGCAGTTCTCAAACGTGACGCCCTGGATCGGGCTTCCCGGCAGGCCATGAATGTTCCCCACCGACATCACATCGCCCGTCACATTGATGATCCGGATATTCCGCATCACCGGCAGCGGGTTCGAGTCCGGCAGCCGCGGGCCCACCATCCGCCACTCCATATTCATCTCGAACGCCTGCCGCGTGCCGTGCAGCACGATGTCCTTGTACGTAATGTTCTCCACCACGCCGCCGCGGCTGGGCTGCGACTTGAACCGGATCGGCGCCCAGTTCCCCGCGTCGAACAGGCAGTTCAGCGTCGTCACGTTGCGGATGCCGCCCGAGGTCTCCGAGCCCATTGCCACGCCACCCTGCCCGTACGCGAAGTGCGAGTTCTCAATAAGTATGTCGTCTGCCGGCCGGTTCACGCGCAGCCCGTCCGCATCCTTGCCACTCTTGATCGAGATGCAGTCGTCGCCGTCTTCCACGTAGACGTGATTGATGTGTACGTGTTTGGAGGAGTCGATGTCGATCCCGTCGGAGCTGGGAATGTTGTGCTCGGCGGCAATCGTGATGCCGTCGATCTCGACATTCTCGCTGTAGAGCACGAACAGGCACCAGATCGCCTGGTTGTGCAGATACAGCCCGGCAATGCGCACGCCCTTCGAATTCTGAATGCCGATCAGGCGGGGACGGCCCTGGCGCGCCGCAGGCAACCCGTTCACGAGGTTCGCGGGATTTGCAGGCGTTCTCACCGGCGTTGGCGAAGCGGCTGCGGAAGCATCGCCTGCCGCAACCGGCGTGCCGCCCGGACCCTGCGGAACCGCACGCCGGAAGCCGGACTTCGCCAGCCACTCATCGCCCGCTCCGTCGATGGTTCCTTCGCCGGAGATCTCCAGGCCGGTTACGCCCTCCGCGTTCACCAGCGATGCGGTATACATCTCCTCCGTGCCTTCCCAGCGCGACTTGATCTGCGGATAGTCATCGGGATTGGTTGTGCCTTTCAGCACGCCATCCTTCTCGACCAGCAGGTTCGCGCCCTGCTTGAGGAAGATCGCGCCGCTGCGGAACGTTCCCTTGGGAACCACGACCGTTCCGCCGCCCTTTGTCGCTGCACATTTGTCGATGGCGTCCTGAATCGCCTTGGTGTTTACGGTCGTGCCATCGCCGACCGCGCCGGAGTCGGTAATCAGGCAGCGGTGCGAGCGCTTCGGCAAATTGGGCGCGTAGGTGGGCGAGCCCTTGACCGCCATTTGCGAGACGAAGCGCGTTGCCGGGTCAGCGATGGCGGCGGATTGAGCCTGCGCGCGCGGCGCGGGAGCTTGGGCGTTTGGCGCAGGAGGTTGCGCGGAGGCGATGCCTGCAAAAAATATGCAGGCGGCGAAAATGGATGGCTTGGAGTTCATGCGAATTCCTGACTTGATCACGGGGATGCTAGCAGGGAGACGTTTCCCGCGCCAGTTTGGCCGCTTGAGTGCGTTTATGTTCATGATCTGGGGCACCCCCTCCCCCCTATCGAAATCCCTAAGATCTTCGAAACACAGCAGATAGCGCGAAGAGAAAACTCCAAGATCTTGATTCCAGATGACTTAATATGCAAGTATACCTGGACTCAACGAGTTACATAGTGATTCGCTGCGGATTCGAGTGAGAAGGACAGGGCCAGGCACGAAGCCGCACTCCTGTATTTCCTTCTTCTATTATACGCGGGGTGTCAAGGGTTTCGGGCTTTTTGGGCGGGAGAGGCGGGCGTCTTTGAAGCGCGTGCCTGAGTTTACCGAAAAGGTGACTTCGCAGGCGGTTCGCCCCGAGTGCACTATAGAATTCGTCGTGTGAAACTCGCAGACCCAATGCGCCGAGGAACCTTGGTTCACACCGAGTCTTCTTCTAATAGTGACCACGAGCACCATTTCTGTTTCGAGCATCGGGATCCGGAAAGGAGTCACGCATGTCTATAGCTGAGTTTGCTTTATGCGTCATAAGTGTTCCTTCTCTTGGCCTCGCCCAATCTTTAGCCCCGCCAACAACATCCGCTCCGGCTCAGGCCCTAGCCTACGGCATCGTTACGATCAAACCACATGGCCAGGGTTCAGGCTGGAATCTTGCGGACACTCCTGACGGCTACAGCGGCCAGAATGTCTCGCTTCTCAAATTGGTGCAGGAGGCCTATGGCGATGACCATTTCGCGCGTGACCCGAAGCTGGTGACCGGAGGACCGTCCTGGATTGACAAGGATAAGTTCGACCTCGAAGCCAAGTTCGATCCCACGGAAGTATCCAACGCCAAGAATCTGAGCTATCGACAGAAGGCGGACATGCTACGCGCCGTACTCGCCGACCGCTTCCAACTCAAGATTCACTTCGAGACAAAGGAGTTTCCTGTATACGACCTGGTTATTGCCAAAGATGGCCCCAAGTTCACCGAGACGAAACCCGGCGACGTTGTTGTTTTCAAGGGGGTCCAGATATGTGAAAGGCACTCTGATGTGAACTTCAACTTCAGCGGCGTGGGTTGTCGGCTAAGAGATTTGGAACCCGTATTCCGTTATGCATCTGGCCGCACCGTTATCGACCACACAGGCCTCACAGGTCGCTATGATATTAAGCTGCGTTTCGCTCCCTTAAACACACCTGAGAATTCACCCATCGCTGATCGCCCGTTGATCTTCACCGCGCTACCGGAACAACTCGGCCTCAAACTGGAGCCTGCTACGGCCCCCCTCGACGTCCTTGTCATCGACTCCGCCGAAAAGCCCTCAGATAATTAGTGGCCCGTCATTCCTGCCGAAAAACGGGATTGTCGGTAAAGACGGCGCGGCGGACTCCCAGTTACCGCAAAGCGGACTTTACCGGTCGCCGGGTCCAGGACTTTTGGAGTCTGGCTTTCCGGCGTCCG
>Ga0302276_10005785_pt1 | contig 10221 bp, 9 predicted proteins | sample III_Bog_N2_3_FD_198768 | JGI IMG/M metagenome (GOLD analysis project Ga0302276, IMG submission 198768) | Peat permafrost microbial communities from Stordalen Mire near Abisko, Sweden - III_Bog_N2_3 | ecosystem: Environmental > Terrestrial > Soil > Wetlands > Peat | place: Sweden: Abisko... | reverse complement strand
CTCGCGGTCCGCTCGCCGACCGCAGGAGATGGCCAGGGCGGCGAGGGCGCCGACGAGGGCGCGGCGGCTGTACGTCGGATCGCCTGACGTACAAGGGGCGGCGGCGAGCAGGGAGCGGGGCATGCCCTCCCTTCGGTCCGGGGGACCGGAGTGTGACGCCCCGTCGCGGGACGCTCTCGGGCGTCCAGCAGGATGACCGATCACCGCGGGACGCCCTCGGGCGTCCCGCAGGATGACCGATCGTCGCGGGACGCTCTCGGGCGTCCCGCAGAATGACCGATCAGCGCGGCGCGCAGGTCGAGACGCCGGCGCCGGTGATCGCGCCGCTGGGCAGCGCGGCGTACGCCGGGTCGAACGAGCCGTCGGCCGGGTGGTACCGGCCGACCGTGGAGGTGGCCCCGTCGACCGAGGTGAAGAAGTAGAAGTCGCCGCCCCAGAACGCGAAGGCCCACGCCATCGGGTCCTGCGGCGTCGGCACGATGGTGTCGCTGAGGACCAGGGCGTCCACCCGGTCGAGCTCGGAGAGGTGAGCGCCGGCCATCCCCGGCACCACGCCGAAGGCGAAGACGCGGCCGTCTCCCGTGCCGGTCAGCTCGGCCTCGCCGATGTCGCTGGAGAACGTGCCGACCGGCTGGGCGACGAAGCTGCTCGTGTCGAGGGTGCCGAGCTGCCCGGGAGACGCGGTGCTGGCCACGAAGAGCGTCTCGCCCAGCCCTCCCGGGTCGGCGGAGAAGCCCATCCCGAACGTCGGCGTGAAGGCGCTCGTGTCGATCGACGGGCTGGTCCCCACGCACGACGCGGAGGCGGTGCTCACCGCGAACAGCTCGCCGTCACTGAAGACGCTGTACGCCGTCCCCTGGTAGTCCACCGCCATCGAGAACGGCGTCGCGCCCGACCCCGCCGTGACCGGGCACTGGAGGGCACCGATCGACGAGAAGGCGGCGCTGGGCGGGTCGAAGCGGAGGAGCTCGTTCTGGTCGGTGACCACGTAGATCGACGTGTCGGCCACGCCGCCGCAGTACGAGGGCAGCGGCCCGACTTCGACGAGGTCGAGCGGCGGCGCGTCGAGGCCCGTGCGCGCGCCGCACGCGGTGAGCAGGCTGCTCGCGAGGAGGATCCCTGGCCACGTCTTCACGGGCGGAGGGTGTTCTCGGAGCGCCCCAGGGTCAACAAGGCAACGCCCGCGGGCGCCGCGGTCTCGCCATGGGCCTTCCTGCGGGCGTTCCGGGTAGGCTAAGACGGCGCCAGCATGAGGTGGCCGTCGGCGGGCGTGATCGGGCTGGCTGCGCTCGCGGCGGCCCGGCCTGCGCGCGCGGGCGGGGAGGCCGGCGAGCCGATCGTGCTGCAGTGGGTCGCCCCTCCGGGGTGCCCGAGCGAGCGCGACGTTCGCGCCGAGATGGAGCGGGTCCTCGGCGGCCCCCCCGATCCGGCCAGCCGCCGCTACCTGCGCGCCGAGGCCCGCGTCTCGCGCGCCGGCGGGGAGGGCTTCCACGTCCACCTGGTCACGGATCTGGGCGGCGTGATCGGAGAGCGGGACCTGGACGGGCCGACCTGCGTCGCCGTCGCCAACGCGGCCGCGCTCATCGTCGCGCTCACCTTCGATCCCGACGCCCTGGCCCGCCGGGCCGAGGCCGCGGCGCCGCCCCCCGCGGCGACGGTCGCCCCCGCCCCCCGCGACCCGCCGTCGGCCCCGGTCTCCGAGCCCGGCCCCCCGCGACCGCCGCCGCCGCAACCCCAGCCAACGCTCCCGGCGGCAGCTGCGACGCTCCGCCCCGTGCCTCCTCCGCGCGCCGTCCCCGAGCGCGCGCCTCCGGCGGTCCCCGGCTTCGCAGCGGGCCTCCTCGGGGCAGCCTCCGCCGGTGCCCTCCCCAGGGTGGCCGCGGGCTTCGGCGCCCAGGTGGGCCTGCTGGCGGGTCGCTTCCGGGCCGACGTCTCCGCCTGGTACTGGCTCCCCCAGACGACCACGCTGGCGAGCCGCCCCACGGCCGGCGGCGACTTTCGCCTGATCGCCGGCGACGCCCGCGCCTGCTACGCCGTCCTGCGGGCTCCCCTGGAGATCTCGCCCTGCGCCGGCCTGGAGGTCGGGAGCATGACCGCGACCGGCTTCGGCGTGCGCTCCGACGGGAGCGGCTCGGCCCTGTGGATCGCGCCCCTGGCCGAGGCTGGGGTGGCGCTCCCGATCGGGGCCCACTTCGCCGCGCGGCTCGATCTCGGGGTGCTCGTGCCGCTGGAGCGACCCCCCTTCGTGCTCGCGGCCGCCGGCACCGTCTACACGGCGGGGGCGGTCGTCGGTCGAGCCGCCGTCGGGGTCGAGGTGCGTTTCTGAAACGGATGGCTCCCTGGCCGGCCACACCGCCACGATGAGCGCCGTGCCGTCGCAACCGTCCCTCGCCCCGGCGCGACCGGAAGCCCGGACGCGCCCGCCGGCGGAGCTCGATTTCGAGGCCGCGTACGAGGCGCACTTCGATTTCGTGTGGCGCAGCATGAGCCGGCTCGGCGTCGACCCCTCCGCCGTCGAGGACGCCGCGCAGGACGTCTTCGTCATCGCCCACCGGCGGCTGGCCGAGTTCGAGGGCCGCTCGTCGCTGAAGACCTGGCTCTTCGGCATCGCCCTGCGCGTGGCGCACGATCACCGCCGGGCGGCGCGCCGCAAGCGCGGCCAGGGCTTCATCCCCGAGGCCGAGGCCGACACCGCCTCCGTGGCGGACACCGCCGCCCCGAGCCCGCTCGAGTCGGCCGCCCGCGCCGAGGCGGTCCTGCGGCTGGAGGCCATCCTGGGGGAGCTCGACGACGAGAAGCGGGCGGTGTTCATCCTCGCCGAGCTCGAGCAGATGTCGGCCCCGGAGATCGCCGAGGCCGTCGGCGCCAACATCAACACGGTCTACACCCGGCTGCGCGCCGCGCGCCGCGAGTTCAACGAGGCCGTGGCGCGGTATGCCGCGCGCGACGCATGGAGACAGCGATGACCAAGCTGAGCCGGGATTCGCGCGATCTCATCGAGGCCGCCCGCGCCGGGGAGAGCGATCGGGAGGGGGCGCGGGACGGGGCGCGCGCTCGGGTCCGCGCCCGCGTGCTGGCGCGCGTCGGGGCCGGCGTGGCCATCGGCTCGGCGACGGCGCTCGGCACCTCGAGCACCGCCGCCAAGACGGCGCTGTCGGCGGGGCTGCTCTTCAAGTGCGCCGCGGCGGTGGGCCTCGCGAGCGTGGTGGCGCTGGTCGCGGTGGGGAGCGGGCTCGTCCCTCGACCCTTCGCGGGCACGGCTGCCTCGTCCGCTCAAGCCACGGCGGTGGCTCCGGCCGCGAGACGCTCCCCCACCCCGCCGGTCCAGCCGGCCCCCGCGACCAGCGTGGAGCCCGTCACCGTGACGCCCCCGCCGGTCGCCTCCGGACTGCCTCTGGGGAAGGAGACGACCCCGCCGGCCGGCGCGCCGCGCGGGGCAACGCTTCCTCCGACGCCTCCCCCGACGCCCGCGCCGGCTTCGTCTCTCGAGGCCGAGACGGTCCTCCTCCAGCAGGCGCAAGCCGAGCTCCGCGCCGGCCACCCGGAGCGGGCGCTGGCCGTGCTCGACGAGCACGACGCCGCGTTCAAGGGAGGCGCGCTCCGCGAGGAGCAGCGCGCCGGCCGCGTGCTCGCGCTGTGCGCCGCGGGCCGGACCGGCGAGGCGCGGATCGAGGCCGCGCGGTTCCTGGCGGAGTCGCCCCGATCGCCGATGGCCGAGCGCGTCCGCTCCGCGTGCGCCGCGGTCGACGCGGTCGATGCGGGCGCGCGGTAGCGAGTCCGGCCTCCGGGGGGAGGCTCGCCGATTCCGCAACGGGTCCGGCGGTGGCCGGCCACTCCTTCTCGAAAGCAGCCTTCCTCCCTCTTACTCGTCAGGAGTCTCCACCATGCGCCTCTTCAACTCTTCTCGTCCGGTCTTCTTCCTCGGTCTCCTCCTCGCCGTGCCGCTCCTCACCGGCGCCAACGGCAACGGGTGCGGTCCCGGCCAGGTCGTCATCGGCAACGACACCGGCGGCGGGGACAGCGGCACCGGCGGGCACTCGGTGATCTGCAACTGCCCGGCTCTGCCCGCGGTGGCCGAGCTCTGCCCGGACGGCACCTCGGTCAGCGCGACCTGCGGAGTCACCGGCGCGGACACCTGCGGTGTCGTGTTCCCGCCCTGCCCGACCGGCTCGTGCACCGTGGCGGAGTGCGGCGCCCTCCCCCCGACTCCCGAGTGCGCCAACGGCACCACCGTCTCGCCGGTGTGCGTGCGCGACCCCTCCAACGTGTGCGGCTGGTCCATCCCCAGCTGCCCCACCCAGCAGTGCTCCCCCGGCGACTGCGGACCGGAGCCCGCGATCGTGGTGGACTGCGGCGGCACCGAGGTCGGCCCGCAGTGCGTCCCCACGGAGCCCAGCGGTTGCTCGTGGATCGTCCCGCCCTGCCTGCCGCCGGTGGCCCTCGACGGCGGAGCGGCGCCCATGGGGAAGGACGCCGGGACCTGAGGGTCCCCGGGTCACAGATCCCTGGAGAGCTGCCCGATCCGCTCGCGCGCCGTCTTGATCTCGGCCTCCACGCCGCGGCGCACAGCGACGTCCCGGGTCTGGGCGCGCTTCTCCAGCAAGACGCGCACGTGGGCGAGCTCCGCCTGGATCTGGTCGGCCTGGGATCGGACGGGAGGCGCCCCGCCCATGGGTGGATTGAGGCGCGTGGTCACGGCCACAGCCGGGTCGGTGGCGCTCGCGGCGTCGGTCGCGACGGGGGCGACCGCCACTCCGATGGGCGCGACGGCAATCGGCGGCTGCGACCTCGCGAGCGCGAGGAGCGCCCCCGCCGCGACCATGCCTCCGCCGACCAGCGAGGCGACGGCCCGGCGGCGGCGCTTGGTACGGACGCCCACCGGGCAGTCGGCGGTGAGCACCGTGCCGTCGGCGCGGCGGTAGATCCGCAGGCACGCGTCACCGCCCTTCTCGCGGAGCAGGGCCTCGGCCTCCTCGGCGCTCATCGCCGAGAGGTCGTACACGTGCTTCTCGCACTGCTGGCAGAAGCGCGTCCGCTCGTCGCCGGTCATCGCGTCCCAGTCGGCCGAGCAGGGCGAGGCGATGGCGACGCGCTCGAGCAGCGGCAGCCTGGTGGGCGCCACCCGAGCGAGCTGGCGGCGAACGCCGGCGACCTCGCGCTCCAGCTCGCCCTCCGCCCGCTCCAGATCGCGCAGGTCGCGGGTCCGAGCGCGGAGGGCGTCGAGCTCGTCGATCAGGGAGACGAGCCGGGCCATCAGGGCGTCGTGATCGTTGCGGTAGGGCGTGCGCATCCCCCGGTGGACGCGCGACCGCGGAGAAAGTTCTCCCCGGGGAGCGTCAGGGCGCCGGCGCGCCGGGCGGCGCCACGGCCTGCGGCCCCTTCTTCCGGCCCAGGATGTGAAACTCCACGCGCCGGTTCTTCGCCCGGCCCGCGGTGGTGAGGTTGGCCATGAGCGGCCGCGAGGGCCCGTAGCCCTTGGCCACCAGCCGGCCCGCCTCGATGCCGCGCCGCACCAGCGCCTTGACCACCGACTCGGCCCGCTGCTGGGAGAGCGCCGTGTTGAGGTCGTCGGAGCCCCGGTTGTCGGTGTGGCCCTGCACCTCGACCGAGGCGATCTCCGGGTGATCGCGGAAGACCTGCGCCACCGCGTCGAGCAGGCCGTTGCTCACCGGGTTGATGCTGGCCTTGCCGGTGTCGAACTCGACCTGCTGGAGGATGACGATCTCGCCGTCGGTGACGCGCACGTCCCGGGGGCAGCCGTTCTTCTTGGGGTCGGGATCGGCGGGGCCCTTCTCCAGGGGACAGGCGTCCTTGTCGTCGGGGATGCCGTCGCCGTCGCGATCGGCGGGGGCCCCGGGGCAGCCGTTCTTCTTGGGGTCGGGGTCGGCGACGCCGGCGACGTCCGGGCAGGCGTCCTCGGCGTCGGGGATACCGTCCTTGTCGCGGTCGGCGGGGAGCGGGCAGCCGTTCTTCTTCGGGTCCGGGTCCTTCGGGCCGATCTGGTCGGGGCAGGCGTCCTCGCTGTCGGGGATGCCGTCGTTGTCGCGATCGGTGGGGCAGCCGTTGATGCTGGGCACGGGATCGCGCACGCCCGGCACGTCGGGGCAGGCGTCCTCGCTGTCCGGGATGCCGTCGCCGTCGCGGTCCAAGAGCCTGGGGCAGCCGTTCTTCCTGGGATCCGGGTCGCGCACGCCCTTCTCGTCCGGGCAGGCGTCCTCCTCGTCGGGGATGCCGTCGCCGTCGCGATCGACGACCTCCACCTTGAGCGCGCCGCCGAGGGGCGTGTACGCGATCGAGAGCACGCTGCGGAAGTCGGGCGTGCCGGCCCCGGGCGAGAGGCCGAGCGCGGCGCCGAAGCCGGCGACGAAGTCACGGGCGAAGCGCGCGCGGGCGCCGAGCATCAGCTCGACGTCGAGGGTCTGCGACTGGGGGTTCTGCAGCGCCACGCCGCCCGACAGCTCGGGCCCGATCTGGAAGCTGCCGTCCCCGGGGAGGAACCCGATGCCCGCGCCCCAGCGCAGCGCCGCGCCGGGCGTGACCGTGGCGTACGAGACCGGGGGGCGCAGGTCCGGCCCCACGTTGGCCGACCACACGAACCACGGGGTGGCCCCGCCCGCGATGAGGAGCGGCTGGCTGCGCACCTGGCCATCGCTGCTGAACGCCGCGCGGCTGCCGGTGGGCAGCCACACCATCGCGCCGAGCGCGAGCTGGAAGGGATCCTCCGCCTCACCGTAGAGCGTTGCGCGCACCCCCAGCCGGAGATCGGCGAGCGCGGCGCCGCTCGGCGCGGCGAAGGCGGTGAAGTCCCCGCCGCTGGGGCTCTCGCCGCGCTGGAAAGCGAGGGGCAGGTCGACGTTGAAGGTGACCGCCTTCCACGCGGCGTACGAGGCGTTGAGATGGACCAGCGCCTGGTCGCTGACGATGGCGCCGAAGCTGTCGCCGCTGGTCGCTCCGCGCAGCACCAGAGGGTCGTGCGCGTAGTCGAGGATCACCGCGGCGTGGAAGGTGGACTCCCCCAGCCCGTAGGGCGACTGCACGCCGAAGAGCTTGTCGCCGGCGAACGACGGCTCGAACCGGGAGAGGGAGAAGCCCTCCTGGGCGGCGGCAGGGGTCGCCGAGAGGGCGAGGGCGCCGAGGACGGCCGCGATCGCGGCAGCGAGCGGCGAACGACGGAGGAGCGAGTGCCTTCTAGGGTGCATGGGGGCGATGCCTGGAGCCGGGGTGCAAGCGCAGCCGGCGGCGGCGAGGCGACCGTACCATGGGGGTCGACGGGCTGACAAAAAGCGAGGCCGGCTCGAGGACGAAGCCCCCGACACCCCACCTCGCTCCGCCTTCGCTCCCGGTGTATGCGCCCGTCGGGTCCGGCGACGCCTTGCCGCCGGGGGGAGGCTCTTCTCATGAACCGCACATCGTTCCTCGCTCTGGGTGCGCTGGCCCTCGTTGCCGGTTGCGACGACAAGCCGGCTCCCGCACCGACGCCATCTTCCTCGGCCCCGGCAGCGGCCCCCGCGGCCGCGCCTGCCTCCGTCTCGGCCGCCGGCCCCGCCGCGACGGCCCCCGCGACTCGCGGCTCCTTCCAGATCGTCGCCGAGGGAGCGCACCTCGTCGTCTACCCCCTGGGCGACGCCGGCATCGTCGACACTGGAGCGTTCGACGCCGTCCTCGGCGACGGCCCGCTCGAGCAGGACCCGTTGCTCTTCCGCTCCAGCCTGGAGCGCGACGGCAGGCCGGTGATGACCGAGATCGAGCCCCTCTCGGACTTCTTCGGCGCCTGGCCCGGCCAGGCCTGGGGCAAGCGCAGCGACGGCTTCGTCAAGCGCACCGGTGACTTCTGGGTGAAGACCGATCCGCTCCGCGACGGCGAGCGGATCCTCGACATTGCCCCGCTCGACCAGAAGCGCGCCCTCGCCGCGGTGCGCATGGAGGCGGCCGACATCCGCTTCGCGCTCACCGGCGCGAGCGCGGGGGGCGTCATCGCTGCACCGGGCAAGCCCACGGCCGATCAGGAGGGCTGCGCGGTGCGCATGGATCCGGACGCTCCGCTCAAGCTCGGCGGGCTCGCCTCGGGCGCCATGTTCGCCGTCGGCCGCGAGTGCAAGACCGGCAAGGTGATCGCCGAGCGCTGGCAGCCGAGCAAGGCCCGCGGCGACGTGGACGTCATCGCCGGTGTCTCGGGCAAGCCCATCGCCGTGGTCGCGGCCTCCCCCGACGAAGCCTATGCGCTCTTCGCCGACGGGAGCGACGGCTTCCTCGCCACCTGGGACGGCAAGGCCTGGAAGGGCGAGAAGGCGCCCTTCGGCGTGGGCACGAGCGCCTGGGTCTCGGCCGACGGCGCGGCGTGGGCGGTCGGCGACGGCGGCCTCTACGAGCACCCCAGGGGCGGCGCGTGGACCAAGGTGGACGCCGGCGGGGCCACGATCACCAGCGCCTGGGCGAAGGACGAGAAGACGGTCTGGGCGGTGGCAGACGGCAAGACGCTCCTCCGTCGCGGCCCGACCACCATCCCGGCCGTCAAGCTCCCCGCCCAGGCCGACGTGCAGGCGGCGCTCACCCGCGACCGCCGCTGGCTGGCCACGACGGCGTGCAAGCGGACGTACGTGATGCTCTCCCATGTCGCCGGGGACAAGATGCCGATCACGGATCAACTGCTCACCGAGGCGGTCAAGGGCAATGCCGAGCTGACCGCCAAGGAGATCCAGTATCTGGTCGAGGACGTGGGCGGCGCGCTCTGGGTCTCCGCCAAGGTCCCGAGCGTGGCCGTCGCCGACAAGCTCGTCGCGGCCTACGCCGGCAAGAGCAAGCACACACCGCAGGTGTTCTGCCACGAGCCGCTGATCGTGAAGGGCGCGCTCCACGTCGAGTAGGCCGGGCGACCGGCGCCGTCAGCCTCTCTCGTCGAACTCGCGGCGGGCCTGCTCGACCTGTTTCAGGTTCTCCGCCGCCCAGACCCACACCCCACAGAAGGCCGCCCCGAGGCCCAGGCCGAGGGGCGTCAGCCGGTACTCGACCTTCGGGGGCACGACCGCGTGCACCGTCCGCTTGATGAGCCCGTCGCGCTCCATCTGCCGGAGCGTCTGGGTGAGCATCTTCTGGCTGATGCCGGGCACCAGCTCGGCGAGCCGCGTGAAGCGCAGCTCCCCCTTGTCGGCGAGCACCTCGAGCGTGATCATCGTCCACTTGTCGGCGACCCGGCCGATCAGCTCGTTCACGAGGGCTCCGATCCGGGGATCGAGCTCCGCCGGCGGCGTCAGCGTGGCGTAGCGCTTCGCCGCCGCGATCTCCTCGTCCGTGAACCGCGCAGCCTTGGGCATCTCCTGATCCTCTCCGCCGGGTACGTAGGGCACCTTCCGGTGCCTACTTGCGAAAGGAGAGTAACGCTCCAAAGTGCAGTGAGCAACGCGCGGCGAAGAACACGCCGCCGCGAGGGAGCTCACCATGAAGCTGGCGAAGAAGACGGTCCTCATCACGGGCGGCACGAGCGGTATCGGCCTCGAGCTCGCCAGGCGGCTCCTCGAGCGGGACAACACCGTGATCGTCACCGGCCGCGACCAGGAGCGGCTCGAGGCGACCACGCGGCTGCTCCCGGGCGTGCACACCTTCCGCAGCGACGTCAGCGACCCGGCGGCGATCGTCGCGCTCTGCGCGGCCGTGCTCGCGGAGTTCCCCGCGCTCGACGTGCTCGTCAACAACGCGGGCATCATGCGCAACCTGCCCCTCGAAAAGCCTCGCTCGCTCACCGACGTCACCCGCGAGATCGAGATCAACCTGAGCGGGCCGGTGCGCATGGTCCAGCAGTTCCTGCCGCACCTCGAGACGCGCCCGGGGGCGCTCATCGTCAACGTCACGTCCGGCCTCGCGTTCATCCCGCTCCCGATCTCGCCGGTCTACTGCGCGACCAAGGCCGCGCTCCACTCGTACACGCAGTCGCTGCGGGTGCAGCTCGAGGGCACCCGCGTGACGGTGGTCGAGCTCGCCCCCCCGGGCGTCGAGACGCCGCTCTTCCGCGGCGAGTTCGCGGAGGAGATGAGGGGGCAGAAGGCGATGGACGTCACGGTGCTCGGCGAGCACGCCATCGACGGCATCGAGGCCGGCAAGCTCGAGATCCGCCCGGGTCTCAGCAACGTCCTCCGGACGATGAGCCGGCTCGCGCCCGGGTTCATGCTGCGGCAGCTCGTCAAGATGTCGAGGCCGGCGGGCGGCGGCGCCAAGCAGCTCGGCCCG
>Ga0302276_10005781_pt1 | contig 10223 bp, 5 predicted proteins | sample III_Bog_N2_3_FD_198768 | JGI IMG/M metagenome (GOLD analysis project Ga0302276, IMG submission 198768) | Peat permafrost microbial communities from Stordalen Mire near Abisko, Sweden - III_Bog_N2_3 | ecosystem: Environmental > Terrestrial > Soil > Wetlands > Peat | place: Sweden: Abisko... | reverse complement strand
GCGCAGGCGCGGCAGCTTCTTCAGCACGTCGGCGATGCGCAGCGAGAGGGCGAGGGGGTAGTCCGCGCAGCTCACCTCCTCGAAGCCGCCCAGCTCGACCTTGGCGTCGGTGCAGGGCAGCGGCGCGGCGAGGACCTTGAGCGAGCGCCGGGCCCGCCGCACCACGGGCTCGAGCTCCGGGATCCCGCCGAGCCCGAGGGGCAGGGCGTCGAGCGCGCCGGCGACCCACGTGTCGTCGAGGGTGTCCTCGAGCCCCGCGCGCACCACCGTCCACAGATCGCCTGCCAGGAACGGCAGCCCCGCCTCGGCCGCGAGCTGCGCGGCCACGATGAGGATCTCCCGCGAGTCGCTCCCCCACGAGGCCTGCTTCTCGGCCCGCAGCGGCCGCGAGCCCAGCTTGACGCCGCCCTCGAGCGCCATCACCACCCGCCGCCCCGCGGCGACCGCCGCGTCGGTGTCGCCGTCGAGCAGGTGGTACACGGTCGCGAGCCCCGCCGTGTAGACGTAGTAGCGCGCCGCGTCCTCGCCGGCCCTGGCCGTGTCGAGGGGCAGCAGCGTCGAGGTCAGGGACCCCTCCGGCTCCCCCGGGCTGCGCAGCCCGAGCCCGAGCTGGAAGGTGTTGCCCGCGAGGAGGATGCCACTGCCATAGGAGACGTCGACGGAGACGGTGAAGACCTTGGTGGCCGTCTTCTCGTCGTAGCGCAGCGTCATCCGCGGCACGCCGAGGCCCTTCTCGTCGGCCTGGGCGAGGACCCGATCGAGCGCGGCGAGGGCCTCCTTGTTCCTGCCGGTGGCGCGGTCGTGGATCGCCCCCATCACCGCCAGCGTGGCCTCGGCGTCGGGGGCCTGGCAGGCGTCGTCGGTGGCGCGGCGCATCCCCTCGGCATAGGCGGAGGGATCGGGCGCCTCGCCCGCCGCGCGCCGGTGCGTCTCCTGCGAGAGGCGCAGCACCCAGGCGAGGCGGCTGTCGTTGCGCGCCGCCAGGTCGAGGATGGCCGGCGGCGGCGTGGCGTGCGTGAGCGACGCGACCACCATCCCGGCGAGGAGGCAGAGGTCGCCCTGATCGGTCTGCTTCTTCTCGTAGAACGCGGCCGCGTAGGTGGCCAGCGTGGCCACCAGATCGTCGCTCCGGGGAGCCTCGAAGCGCATCGAGGCGAGCGCGTCGAGGAGCGCCACCCCCATCGCGGGCCCCTTGCCGCCGAGCACGTCGCCGCGGAAGAGAGCGAAGAGGCCGCGCGCCACCCGCTCCAGATCGGGGGTGGCCTTCTTCAGCAGCGCGTCGGCGTGGCCGGTGGAGGCGAGCACGCGAAAGAGGCCGTAGCCGCCGAGGGCCACCTCGGTGACGGCCTTCTGGTCGAGCTCGCGCAGCGCGTCCCCGATCACCCGCTGCGCCTCGTCCGCCGGCACCGCGAACGCGGGCGCCTTCTGCGCGTCGCCGGCGAGCGCGAGATCCATGGCATCCGAGAGCACCGTGACCAGGAGCCGCACCCGCCGCACCCAGAGGCCGTCGCCGTCCTTGTAGCGCGGGTGCAGCAGGATCCGCCGGCGCACGTCCCCGAGCCTGGCGAGCGTGCGCCGCAGCTCCGGATCGAGCGGCGCGGTGGGTGCTCGGGGCGCGCAGGTGCCCGCCTTGGGGGGCGCCTTCTTCGCCGCGCCCGCCACGATGGCCGCGTCGAGCGTGGCGACCAGCCCGTCGGTGAGGGTGGTGACGTCGTCGAGCACGTTGTTCGGCGCTTCCCCGGGAGCGCCCAGGCCCGCGAGCGCGGCGCGCAGCATGTCGCGCGCGGCGCGGCGCTCCGGCGCGGGCTTGTCCAGCAGCAGCACCGAGGGGTCGAGCTGGTGAGCCGCCGCCAGCGCCGCATAGCGCGCCGCCGCGGTGGCGAGCGAGGCGAGCGCGGGGGGCGTGACGTCGGCTCCGGCCAGCGCGCGCGCGATCTGCGCCGACGAGAACGCGAGGCTCTGCCCCGACCTCGCCGCGAGCCGGTGGACCCCGTCGAGGGCGTAGAGCGCCGCCACTCCCCAGCCCGTCTTGTGGAGGAAGTCTCCCTCGAGGCGCGCGCTCGCCGCCCGGGCGATGGCCTGGAAGTGCGCCTCCTGCAGCGCCGGCGGGTACGAGAGCCCGGCGGCCGCCCCGGTGGCGATGCCGAGCAGCAGCGCCTCCGCGTCCCCGGCGGCGGCGAGCTTGCTCTGCACCGACGCCTCGGTGAGCCGCACCAGCCCCTCGCGGAGCGGATCGTCGCCGAGCAACCCCGGGCTCACCGCCAGGCTGATCTGGGCGGAGGCGCGCGAGCGCAGAGGGTACGCCGCCTCCAGCTCCCGGATCGCCGCGAGGTGCGCGAGGCCGAGCGCGGTGACGCGCCGGTACAGAGCCGTCCCCGCGGCCGGGAGGCCGGGCGCCTCGCCGCGCTGGTAGAGGAGCGAGGGCAGGTACGACCACGCCGTGCGCGTGCCCTCCACGAGGCCGACCATGGCCTGGTAGAGCGAGAGCCACTCCCGCAGCGGGAGCTGTCCGGGCACGAGCGGCGCCGCCGGATCGCGTGCCAGCGCGCCCGAGAGCTTGCCCGCGAAGATCAGATCGCGCGCGGTCTCCACCGGCGGCGCGCGCCTCGCGTCGCAGTCCTTCGCGCGCGAGAACAGCGACGCCACGGCGTCTCGCCGGTCCTCGGCGATCCCCGCCAGCACGCGGGGCCCGCGCACCTCCCACTCCTTGCGCGAGTCTCTCGCGGTGACCACCCGGAGGTAGCTCTCGTACGAGGTCTCGTCGGCACCCGGCGCTGCAGCGGGGGCCGAGGGCGTAGCGGGGCGCGAGCCCGGCGCAGCGGCGTCGTCGGCGTCGAGGACCAGGCCGGCCGAGCCGAGGAGCTGGAGGGCGTAGCGGTACCGCGGCTCGGCGGAGCCCGCGAGGAGGGCTTCGAGCTTCGAAGCGGCGCGCGCGGCGTCCACGTAGTGGAAGGTGGCGGCCGCCTCGAAGGCGGAGCGCAGCAGCTCCTCGGCGGCGAGGTCGCCTTCGATCCGGGCGACCGTCGAAGCGTCGCGGAGCACGGGGCGCAGGCCGCCGGTGAACGGGGCCAGCGGGTCTCCCGGGAAGAGCTGGGTGACCGCCGCCCCGCGCACGACGACGAGGTGGTCGTACCCGGTGGCCGCAGCCAGCGCGAGGAGCAGGTCGCCTTCGGGGACCGCGGCGGGCGGGGGAAGCTCGCCGACGGTGACCACGCGCGCGCCCTCGACCGCGGGGGGCGAGGCGCCGCCGGTGCTGATGATCACGGCTCGGGGCCGGGCGCCGCGATCGGCGGCGTCGAGCTCGGCGTAGAGCCGCGCCCAGGCATCCCCGGCATTGCGGGCGGCGCGTGCGGCGGCATACGCGGCGGCGAGCGGACGGGAGGGAGCCGACGGGAGGGCGGCGACGAGGCGCTGCTCGCAGGCGTCGAGGTGCTCGGGCGCGCACAGCGCGGCCTCGGTGTGGAGGGGCGGAGGAGGCGCGGCGCTGCAACCCTGGGCGAGGGCACCGAAGACGGCGGCGGCGAGGGCGGCGCGCGGGACGAGGCCGAGGCGTCGGGCGGGCATGACGCGGCCACGATACACGCGGGGCGCCGGGTCGCGTAGCATGCGCCGATGTCGAAGCAGCTCCCGCTGGGCCTCGCCCTGCTCTGCCTGGTCCTCCTCGCCTGCTCGCCGCCGCCCGCCCCCCTCGCTCCGGCGGCGGCCCCGGCGGCCGTCCCCGTCGCCAGGCTCGACGCCGAGGTGGCCCGCGCCGCCGGCGAGGGCAGCACCGGGGAGCCCGGGCCCATCCCGGTCAGCGCCGCGGACCCCTCGTGGGGCCACGCCGACGCGCTGGTGACCATCGTCGACTTCAGCGACTTCCAGTGCCCGTTCTGCACCCGCGCGGAGGCCACCATGATGCAGCTCCGGGAGAAGTACGGGCCCGACCAGCTCCGCATCGTTTGGAAGAACAACCCGCTGCCCTTCCACCCCAACGCGAAGCCCGCCGCCGTGGCGGCGCTGGTCATCTTCGATCGCCTGGGCAACGACGGCTTCTGGACCGCGCACGACGCCTTCTTCGGTGAGCAGCGCCGCCTCGACGAGCTCCCCGCCGAGGTGGCGACCCGCCTCGGCATCCCGCCCGGGGATCTCCAGTCGCCCTCGGCGCGGCAGCACGCGGAGGACAAGGTCGCCGCCGACATGGCGCTCGGCAAGCAGGTCGGCGTGACCGGGACCCCGGCGTTCTTCATCAACGGGGTGATGCTCAGCGGCGCGCAGCCCATCGACAAGTTCGCCGCCGTCGTCGACGAGCAGATCCAGAAGGCGCAGGGGCTCGTCGCGCGGGGGACGCCGCGCGGCCACGTCTACGGCGAGCTCAGCAGCAAGCAGTGGCAGGGGGCCCCCGAGGCGGCTCCCTCTCTCGGCGCTGCCGCAGCGCCCCCCAAGAAGGCGGAGGACGACCGCACCATCTTCCGCGTCCCCGTGGGCACCTCGCCGGTGCGCGGCAAGGCGACCGCGCCGGTGACCATCGTCGAGTTCGCCGACTTCCAGTGCCCCTTCTGCGGCCGCGTGGAGTCCACGCTCCACAAGATCGAGGCGGACTACGCCGGCAAGGTCCGCCTGGTGTGGAAGCACGAGCCCTTGCCCTTCCACCCCCACGCCGAGCCCGCCGCCGAGCTGACCCTGGAGGCGCGCGCGCAGAAGGGCGACAGCGGCTTCTGGGCGGCGCACGATCTGCTCTTCTTCCGCGAGTGCCAGGGCGACCCCGCCGCGACCAACAGCAGCACGTGCAACGCCGGGAGCCACACCTGGGTCGACCACCAGACCCAGCTCGGCGACGCCGACCTGCTCGGCTACGCCAAGAAGCTCGGCCTCGACGCGGCCCGCGTCACCGCCGCGATCACCAAGCACAAGTACGCGGCCGAGCTGGAGGCCGATCAGGACCTCGCCGACGACGTCCAGGCCAGCGGGACCCCGCACTTCTTCATCAACGGCCGCCGCCTCGTGGGCGCGCAGCCGTTCGAGAAGTTCAAGGAGGTCATCGACGAGGAGCTCGCCAAGGCCGAGGCGCTGATCAAGGGCGGCGTCCCCGCCGCCAGGGTCTACGAGAGCACCCAGGCCGCCGCCGCGCCCGCGGTCGCCCTCGAGAAGAAGGCCGTGCCCGCGCCGACCAAGGACAACCCCAGCCGGGGGCCGGCCGGCGCCAGGGTGGTCGTGCAGATGTTCTCCGAGTTCCAGTGCCCGTTCTGCAAGCGCGCCGCGCCCACCCTCGAGGCGCTCGAGAAGGCCTTCCCCGGCAAGATCCGGGTGGTGTGGCGCAACCTCCCCCTGCCCATGCACGCCCACGCCGAGCTGGCCGCCGAGGCGGCGATGGAGGCCTACGCGCAGAAGGGCTCGGCCGGGTTCTTCGCCATGTACGAGGTGCTCTTCGCCGCCCAGGGGCAGCCGGACGCCCTGGACCGCTCCGCCCTCGAGCGCTACGCCGCCCAGCTCGGCCTCGACCCGGCCAACTTCGCCCTCGCGCTCGACACCCGCGCGCACAGGGCCGTCATCGACGCCGACGCCAAGCTCGCCGCCGCCGTCGGGATCAGCGGGACGCCCGCCTTCGTCATCAACGGCTACTACCTGAGCGGAGCCCAGCCGCTCGCCAAGTTCGTCAAGATCGTCCGTCGCGCGCTCGCCGAAGCGAAGTGACGCGTCGGGGAATGCTCTCCAGCGTTCCCCAGGATGACCAAGCTCAACCCCGATAGCGCGGGTCGTAGAGGAAGGCGCGCTTCTGCACCGCCTCCTTGCCGTCGGGGTTCCTCACCACCACGTCCACCATCTTGCCGGCCTCGCCCGGCGGCGCCTTCAGCTCCAGGGTGGTGGCGTCGACGAGCTTCACCGCCCGCGGCGCCTTGCCGTCGACGAGCACCACCGTCTCCTTGAGGAAGTTCTTCCCGGAGACGGTGATCTCGGTGCCGCCCGCGACCGCGCCGACGGTGGGCGAGACCGAGGTGATCAGCGGCGCCGGGACGGCGTCGTAGCGGAAGGCGTTCTTCATCACCGCGCGGGGCGCGCCGGGGACGGCGACCTCGATGTCGACCACGCCGGACTGCTTGCGCGGGGCGGTGACGATGGCCAGCTCGGTCGCGCTCTTCCACACGAAGTCCCGGGGGTGCTCGCGCCCGACGAAGACGGCGCAGTCGCGGGTGAAGCGATTGCCCTCGATGGTCACCCGCGTGCCGCCGGTGGTGGGGCCGGAGGTGGGGGTGATGCCGGTGATCTCCGCGGCCGGGAGCCCCTCGAAGGTGAAGGCCGCCTCGAGCTGCGACGAGGCGCCGTCGGGGTTCACCACCGCGACCGCGACCTCGCCCGCGATCGCGACCGCGGGGGTGGTGACGGAGAGCTCCTTGTGGGTGAGGAAGCGGACCACGGCGGGCGCGCCGCCGAAGCACACCGTCGCGCCGTCGGCGAAGTCCGCGCCGAGGATGGCGACCACCAGCCCGCCGAGCGAGGACCCCCGCGCCGGGCTCACCTCGCGCAGCTCGGGGGGCGGCAGCGGCGCCACGTAGGTGAACGCCTTGTCGACCGAGCATGCCTGATCGTCGGGGTTGACCACCCGCACGTCGACCAGCCCGTCGCGCGCCACGGCCGGCGTCACCACCAGCAGCTCCTCGGGGCTGCGGAAGCTCGCCCTGGCCGCGAGGCCGCACACGAAGACCAGAGCCCCCGGGTGGAAGTCGTGCCCGCGCAGCACGATCTCGGTGCCCCCGCTGCTCGGCCCGCGGTGCGGGGCGACGGACGTCAGGCGCGGCGGCGCCTCGACGTAGGCGAGCGCGAGCGGGAGCCGGTGGCCGAGCCCGGTGGGGTTGACCACCGCGACGTCCACGGGCCCGACGCCCGCGTGCGCGGGCGCGATGAAGCGGACCTCGGCCTCGCTCACGAAGGTCACGCCCTGCGCCGGCGCCCCGTCGACGAGCACCGCGCACCCGGCCTCGAAGCCGCGCCCCGCGGCGCGCACCTCCGCGCCGCCGCCGGTGAACGCCGTGGCCGGCTCGATCCCCGAGGCCACGGGCGGCGCCGCGAAGCGCACCGCCCGCTCGCGCACGGCGCGCTGCTGGTCGGGGTTCACGACCACGACCTCGACCTCCCCGGCGTCGTGCTTCTTGCTGACCGCCTCGACGCGCCCGGCGTTGACCCACGACGACGGCACCACCACGCCGTCGAGGTGCACCGCGCACCCCGGCGCGAAGTCGGCGCCGAGGATGGTGACCACGGCCCCGCCCTCGACCGACAGCCACGAGGGCTCGGTGCCGAGGATCACGGGCGCCGCGTCGTAGCGAACGTCCTCCTCGTAGACGGCGATCTGGCCGTCGGGGTTGACCACCCGCAGCTCGACCAGGCCCTTCTCCTGGCGCGCCGGGGTCTCGACACGCAGGCTCGTGTCGCCCTCGCGGACGGTCGTCGCCTCGACGCCGCCGACGAGCACCTTGCAGCCCTCGGCGAACGCTTCTCCGGTGACCGTCAAGGCGACTCCGCCGCAGAGGGGACCGTGGTCGGGCTCGACGGTTTTGATCGACGGCGCGGGAGGCGGAGGCTTGGGCTCCTCGGTCTTGGGCTCTTCGGGCTTGGGCTCCTCGGTCTTGGGCTCCTCGGTCTTGGGCTCCTCGGTCTTGGGCTCCTCGGTCTTGGGCTCTTCGAGCTTGAGCTCCCCGGTCTTGGGCTCCTCGGTCTTGGGCTCCTCGGTCTTGGGCTCCTCGGGCCTGGGCTCGGCTGGGTCCGCCGCTGCCGTCTCCGCAGGCGCGACCGCCTCACCCTCGGTGGGCTTCTGCTCCTCGGCGACCGTCTCGCTGCCCGACTCGCTCATGCGATCGGCGTACCGCCGACGCGATCGCGCCGTCAAGAGACCGCGCGCCCCACCCCGAAACGCGCTTTCGCTCGCGGGAGCGAGGTGGGACGCTACCGGCATGGAGACCGAGGAGACCCAGCGCTTCGAGCTCGGCGCCGTCTCGATCGACATCCGTGACCGGGCCCGGCGGACGGCGGGGTGGGCGCTCGTCTTCTGCGTGGTGGCGTGGTGGCCGCTCGTCCTCTTCGCGGGCGGCCTCATGGGCTTCCTGCCCCTGGGGGCGTTCGCGGTCTGGGTGATCACGATGCTCCTGCCGCGGCTGCGCTCGGTGGGGCCGGTCGCCGGCACGGTCGCGATCGACGCGAGCTCCCTCACGCTCACCGTCCAGCCACCCGGCCGGGCCCGGTACCAGCGCCGCTTCGCCCGGACCCAGCTCACCCGCGGTTACCGCACCGACGACGAGGTCCAGCTGGAGACCCGGCGAGGCGAGATGCTGTCGCTGGGCATCGACAGCGCGGCCACGGGGGAGGCGCTGCTCGGCGCCCTGGGCCTGGACGCGCGGCGGCGAGTGCTCGAGGTCCCTCTCGCCAACATCGCCTCCAGGTTCCCTGGCGGGGTCACCCTCGCGTGGATCATGCTGGTCTGCCAGAGCCCCTCCGTGGTGGTGATCCCCTTCGCCTTGCTGATGATGCTGAGCACGTCGGCGAGCCCGGTCATGTTCGCCTTCGCGTCCGTCGAGACGATCCTCCTCGCGGCGACCATCAGCGTCCTGCGGCCCCGGAGCGCGGCGATCGGCATGGACGGGATCGTCTATCGCCGCTTCCTGCGCAAGCGGTTCTACCCGTACAGCGGGGTCGCCTCCGTGGTCCGCGGCACCTCCGGCGTGGTGGTGGAGCTGCGCTCGGGCGAGCCGCTGCACCTGCGCACCCGGGGCTTCTGGTCGCGCTCGGGGCCCGACGCGACGACCGAGGCGCTCCTGGAGCGCATCGAGACCGCGCGCGCCGCCGCCTCCGGGCACGACGTCCGCGCCAAGCTGCCGCTCCTGGAGCGCCGCGCGCGCTCTGCCGCCGAGTGGCGCGCGCACCTCTCCACGCTGGTCGGGGCGGCCGGCTACCGCACCGGCGCGGTCACCGCGCGCGATCTCGCGGCCGTGATCGAGGACGCCACGCTCTCCGCCGAGCACCGCGTCGCCGCCACCCTGGCCCTCCAGGCCGCGGAGCCTGCGGAGGCGCGCACCCGCGCCCGCATCGCGGCGGCCGCGTGCGCGGACAAGGGCCTGCGGGTGGCGCTCGACCAGGCCGCCGAGGGCGAGCTGGACGAGGAGCACCTCGCCCGGCTCACGGCGCGGGGGGAATGAGGTGAGCCGGCCGATCCGCGCGGCCTACCACTCGCCCCGCTGGTACGCGCGCAGGGCCCACGTGCGCCCGGTCAGGTGGTCGACGACGACGCCCTCCTGGCAACGGATGGTGCGCCGCTTGTCGCCCCGCATCCCCGAGCCCACCTGACGGCGGCGATCCGCGGAGCGGGCGGCGCTCCCGCGCTCCACCTCGGCTGCGTGCAGGCGGGCCCGGAGGAGGGCGAGCGCGGTCTCGCGGTTCTGGTGCTGGGAGCGTTCGGACTCGCAGCGCACGGTCAGGCCGGTGGGCTGGTGGGTGAGCATCACGCAGCTCTCGGTCTTGTTGCGGTGCTGCCCGCCGGGGCCGGAGCCGCGGCAGGTGACCCAGCGGAGGTCGCCGGGGGCGAGGCGGAGCTCCGCCGCGGTCGGCTCGGGCAGCACGGCGACGGTGATGGTGCTGGTGTGGACCCGTCCGTGCTTCGCGTTGGGGGGCACCCGCTGCCAGCGGTGGCCGCCGCCCTCGTCACGGAAGGCGTCGCCGGCGCGGGGGCCGTGGACGCGGAAGATCAGGAGACCTTCGCCCTGCTCGGTGAGCTCGAGGTCAAAGACCGTGGAGCGAAGCGCGCTTCTGATAGATGCGGAGCTGCTGCAGGACGAGGAGCTTGGCGTCGTCGCCGCCCTCGGCGGCACGGATCTCGACGATGATGGACATGAGAGCCTCCATGGAGGTCACCCTGCCGTCCGGCGAGGGGCCTCGTTCGCTGTCTGGTTACCCGATTCCCTGGATCCCGACGAGACCGCGCAGGGTCACGGGAACGCAGCAGGGAGCGACGCGATGCGAGCAAGGCTCATGACGGCGAAACCATAACACGGCCGGCCGCCTGCACAAGCGGCCAGAGACCACCCTGCGCTCCGCCTCCGCTTCTCCTCGTCGCGCCACAGCCCGTGTCCCCGGCCCCACACCCGCGTCCTGCGCTAGGCCACCTCCTCCCCGAGCGCGCGAGGGCCTATGCGCGCGCCCCCGCCGTCGTCGTGGAGTGGCTGAGGGCGCACCCCGGCACGACGATCGCGGGGTGG
>Ga0302276_10005778_pt1 | contig 10229 bp, 5 predicted proteins | sample III_Bog_N2_3_FD_198768 | JGI IMG/M metagenome (GOLD analysis project Ga0302276, IMG submission 198768) | Peat permafrost microbial communities from Stordalen Mire near Abisko, Sweden - III_Bog_N2_3 | ecosystem: Environmental > Terrestrial > Soil > Wetlands > Peat | place: Sweden: Abisko... | reverse complement strand
CAAGGCCAAGGTGAAGGCCAACCCGAAGTCGCCGTGGGCGGGCGAGCTCGACAAGGCCGTGGTCGACGCCACCCGCCGGCTGCTCCTCCCCACCGTGCAGAGCGACGTGCGCGTCGACCTCAAGATGGCCGCCGATCGCGGCGCCGTGGAGGTCTTCGCCCAGAACCTGCGCGAGCTGCTCCTCGCCGCGCCCTTCGGCACCAAGATGGTGCTCGGCATCGATCCCGGGCAGCGCACCGGCTGCAAATGCGTGGTCGTCGACGACACCGGCAAGATGCTGGAGAACACCACCGTCTACCTGGTGCAGGGCAACGACGCCACCGAGCGCGCCCGCCAGACGCTCCGCGCCATCTGCCAGAAGTACCCGCTCCGCGCCGTCGCGGTCGGCAACGGCACCCACGGCCGCGAGACTGAGGCCTTCGTCAAGGAGGTGCTCGCCGCCGAGGGGCTCAAGGAGGTCTTCTGCGTGCCGGTGAGCGAGGCGGGCGCGAGCATCTACTCCGCCAGCGACGTCGCCCGCGAGGAGTTCCCCGACCTCGACCTCACCGTGCGCGGCGCCATCAGCATCGCCCGCAGGCTCCAGGATCCCCTCGCCGAGCTGGTCAAGGTCGACCCCAAGAGCATCGGCGTCGGGCAGTACCAGCACGACGTCTACCAGGGGCTCCTCGCCAAGAAGCTCGACGAGGTCATCGAGAGCGTCGTAAACTTGGTCGGGGTCGAGCTCAACACCGCGAGCGCGCCGCTGCTCTCGCGCGTGGCCGGCATCGGGCCCTCGCTCGCCAAGCGGATCGTCTCCCACCGCAACGAGAAGGGCGCCTTCACCAGCCGCAAGGGGCTGCTCGAGGTGGCTGGGATCGGGCCCAAGACCTACGAGCAAGCGGCGGGCTTCCTCCGCGTGCGCGGCGGCGAGCACCCGCTCGATGCCAGCGCCGTCCACCCCGAGCGCTACGCGCTGGTGGAGCGGATGGCCAACGATCTCGGCGTCCCGGTGGCTTCCCTGATCGGCGATCTGCGCACGGTCGATCGCATCGACGCCAAGCGCTACGTCGACGGCGACGTCGGCCTGTTCACGCTCAACGACATCCTCGCCGAGCTGAAGAAGCCGGGCCGCGATCCCCGCGCCAGCTTCGCGCCGCCCAACTTCCGCGACGACGTGCGCTCGCTGGAGGACCTCAAGCCCGGGATGGAGCTCGAGGGCGTGGTCACCAACGTCACGGCGTTCGGTGCCTTCGTCGACGTGGGCGTGCACCAGGACGGCCTCGTCCACGTGTCGCAGCTCTCCGACCGCTTCATCAAGGACCCCAGCGAGGTGGTCAAGGTGGGCGAGAAGATCAAGGTGCGCGTGGTGGAGGTGGACCTCGCTCGCAAGCGCATCGCGCTCACCGCCAAGCGGGGCGCCCCCGCCCCCGCAGGCGCGGGCCAGGCGCAGGGACAGGCCCAGGGCCGGGCCCCCATCCCGGCGCAGGGCGGCGCGTCGCGCGGCGGCGGCGGGCGCCCGCAGCAGGGGCCGCAGGGCAAGCCGAAGGGCGCCTCGGGCGAGGGGTTCCGCAACAACCCGTTCGCCGGCCTGCTCCGCAAGGGGTAGGGACCGCGCACCGTCTACGGTCCTTGGAGGTCGATCCCATGAGCCTCAAGCACCTCGCGGCCGTCGCCTGCGCGTCGCTCTTCCTCTCGCTCGGCTGCTCGACCGAGGTCGTCGTGCGCAGCCCGCCCCCCGCCGAGCGCGAAGAGGTCGTCACCGCGGCGCCCAGCCCGGAGCACCTGTGGATCAAGGGCAACTGGCACTGGAGCGGCCGCGAGTACGTGTGGACGCCGGGCCGGTGGGAGATCCGCCGCGCCGGCGCTGTCTGGCAAGCGGGCCGCTGGCGCGAATCGGGTGGCGGGTGGGTGTGGGTGGAGGGGCGCTGGATCGATCGCTGAGAGCGTGTCCCTCCGCCCAGGGCGAGGCGGTGGTAGAGCTCACCGGCCGCGGGGTGTCGAGGTGGAGGGCCCCGTCGCAACTGTACGCTGCGCGCCGGAGCGAGTAGGCCGGAGGCGCGCGGTCTCTGCACCATCCGCGTCTGGAGGGAGCTTCCATGAGGCGTTCGGTCCGGGTCCTCGCGGCGCTCAGCCCTTTCCTGATCGCGGGGGGCGCGCTCGCTGCCCCTCCGCGGCCCAACCTCGACGCCTACCATGAGGAAGCGCCCGCGCCGGGGGTGCTCGGCGGGGTGCTCGACGAGGCGGCGCTGCCCCCGGCCTTCGTCGCTTCGAGGGACGCCCAGCGCAGCATCCCCACCTTCCTCTGGGCGATCCAGAGCGGCGCGAGGAGCCCGGTCCCGCTCCAGGCGGCCGCCCGCACGCCGGAAGACGCCGCCCGCGCGCACCTGGCCGCGCACGCGCCGCGCTACGGCCTCTCGCCGGAGGCGCTCTCCACGGCGTCGGTGGTGCGCGTGCTCGACGTGGGTCGCGGCGGCGTCGTCGTCGTGATGCGCCAGAGCGTGGGCGGGATCGAGCTCTTCCACAGCGACGTGAAGGTGCTGATGGACCGCACGCTGGGCCTCGTGGCCATCGGCGGCAACCTCCACGCGGGCGCCGTGCCGACCCCCAAGACCATGGGGTTCGTCGTCTCCGCGGCCCAGGCGATTGCGGGCGCCTTGCACGACCTCTACGGCGCCTCCCTCGCGCCCGCCGACGTGGTGGCCCTGAGGACGCAGGCGGCCGGTCACGCCGGCGGGGACCTCCGGACCCCCGGCTACAGCTACCACGCGCTGGCCCCGAGCGAGGTGGTGAGGAGCACGGCCATCCACCTCACCGAGCCGATCCGCATCAAGCCGGTCTACTTCCCGCTGCCCGGCCGGATCGTGCCGGCGTACTTCCTCGAGATCATCGCCCAGACCCGGATCGGCGATCCCTCGGACGCCTGGGCGTACGTGATCGCCGCCGATGACGGGCGCCTGCTCTACCGAGAGGACCTCACCCACGGCGATACCTTCAACTTCCGGGTCTGGGCCGACGCCACCGGCGACCTGCGCCCCGCGGACGGGCCCTTGCTCCACTTCAACCCTCACCCCACCGCGACCCCCGACGGGAGCTACCCGGGGCCGGCCGTGGCCCAGCTCATCTCCATCGCCCCGTTCAACGCGACGATGGACCCGTGGCTCCCCGCCGGCGCCGTGCAGAGCCAGGGCAACAACGTCGACGCCTACACCGACGACGACGCGCCCGAGGGCTTCTCGCCGGGCGACACCCGCTCGCTCAGCACCTCGGCGAGCACGTTCGACCACACCGAGGACCTCGCCCTCGGGCCGCAGACGAGCCTGGAGCAGCGGGAGGCGGCCGTGACGAGCATGTTCTACGTGAACAACTGGCTCCACGACTGGTGGTACGACTCCGGCTTCGACGAGGCGGGGGGCAACGCCCAGCTGGACAACTACGGGCGCGGCGGCGTCGCGGGCGATCCCCTCCTCGCCGAGGGCCAGTTCGGGGCCCCGACGCAGCGCAACGGCTACGACACGGTCGTCCCCGCCGACGGCGCGTCGCCGCGCATGCACATGTACGTGTGGAACGGCGTCCCGCACAGCTCGCTCATCCTCCAGCCAGGCAACCAGAGTCCGGCGGTGGGCGTGGCCACGTTCGGGCCGCAGACCTTCGCCGGGCCGACCGGCGTCGTGGTGCTGGCCGACGACGGCACGGCGCCCGACGTCAACGACGGCTGCGAGGCGCTGGTCAACGGCGCCGCCGTGAGCGGCAACGTCGCGCTCGTCAACCGGGGCACCTGCACCTTCGAGACGAAGGTGGTGAACGCGCAGGCGGCTGGCGCCGTCGCCGTCATCATCATCGACGACAAGCCGAACGAGGTCCCGCCCAACATGGCCGCCGACACCACCATCACGACGGCGGTGACCATCCCCGTCCTCTCGGTGTCGATGACCGACGGCGCCACGCTGAAGGGCGAGATCCCGGGCGAGAGCGCCACGTTCTCCCGCTCGGTGGACCCCGATCGCGACGGCACCCTCGACAACACCCTCGTCGCCCACGAGTGGGGCCACCTCCTGCACCTGCGCAACGTGCAGTGCGGGTCCCAGCAGTGCCTCGCCCAGAGCGAGGGCTGGGGCGACTTCAACGCCCTGATGATGGTGGTGCGCGAGGGGGACGATCTGGGCGGCACCTACGCCCTCGGCCAGTACGTCGCCGCCTCGCTCCCGGACGACCCGGCCTATTTCGGCATCCGCCGCTACCCCACCTCGACCGATCTCACCAGGAGCCCGCTGACGTTCAAGTACCTCACCAGCGGCGTAACGCTCCCGACCACGGCGCCCCTCGCCGCGGCCAACGCCGGCGCCGCCAACTCCGAGGTCCACAACGCCGGCGAGCTCTGGGCGAGCATGGTCTTCGAGGGGTACGCCGCGATGCTGCAACAGGCGCAGGGGGCGAGCCCTCCCTACACCTTCGACCAGGCGCGGCGCCGGATGAGCGACTACGTGGTCGGCGGCATGGCGATGGCGCCCACCGACCCGACCTACACCGAGCAGCGCGACGCCCTCCTCGCCGCCGCGGCGGCCGCCGACCCCGCCGACCTCGCGCTCCTCGCCCAGGGCTTCGCCAAGCGCGGCGCGGGCACGTGCGCCGTGTCGCCCGCCCGCTACTCGACCGACTTCTCGGGCGTGGTCGAGAGCTTCACGGTGTCGAGCAACCTCGTCGTGAGCGCCGTCTCGGTCGACGACAGCGTGACGTCCTGCGACGGCTTCAACGGGTACCTCGACGCGGGTGAGACGGGTCTCGTCACCGTCCACGTGACGAACGCCGGCCCCGTGGCGATCGCTGGCGCGACCGTGACCGTGACGAGCACGACCTCGGGGATCACCTTCCCGCTCGGGGCGACGGTGAGCTTCGGTGCCGTGCCCAGCTTCACCGCAGCCGTCGGGACGACGCAGATCGCCCTCGCCTCCTCGTTCAAGGGCAAGCAGCACCTCGCGCTCACGGTGACCCCCGACGTCGCCTCGGGCTGCGCGGCGCCCTTCTCGGTGGCGCCCTACCTCAACGTGGTCGAGGTGCCCGCCTCGTCGCTGGTCGACGACGTGGAGGCCAAGGACACCGTCTGGACGACCAGCGGGACGCTCGCCGCGAAGATCTGGTCTCGGGTCGAGCTCACCCCCGGCAACCATGTCTGGGCCGGGATCGACTACGGATCTCGGTCCGACACCTCGCTGGTCTCGCCTCCGCTCACCGTGAGCGCGACGATCCCGCTGGTGATGAACTTCGAGCACGCCCACTCGTTCGAGAGCAGCACGGTCGGCAACGACGATGGCGCGGTCATCGAGATCTCCTCGGACGGCGGCGCCACCTGGAGCGACATCAGCGGTTACGGCGACCCGGGCTACGGGGGCATGATCGGCGCCGCGACGCCCACGGCGACCAACGTGCTCCAGGGCCGCCAGGGCTACGTGGCCACCAATGCCTCGTGGCCGTCGACGGACGCCGTTGCGATCGACATGGGCACCAAGCTCGCCGGCGCTACCGTCCAGGTCCGCTTCCGCATCGGCACCGACGAAGCCAACGGTGCCCCCGGCTGGCAGCTCGACAACCTCTGGTTCCAGGGCATCACCAACACGCCGTTCACCCTCCTCGAGGCCGACACGGCGACCTGCGGCTCGTCGTCCTCGAGCGGAGCGGGCGGGGGCGCAGGCTTGGGCGGGAGCGCCGGCGCAACCTCCGTGTCGACGCCCGTCGGCTGCGGCTGCGGCACCGCGGGAGATCCGGGCGCGACCTTCGGGGGTCCGCTCCTCGCCCTTTCCGCGCTGCTCCTCCGCCGGCGCCGTCGGGCGGGTTGGCGGGCAGCCGGCTGAGATGTCGCTGGATGTAGGTGCGATTCCGGGAACGGAGCGTCGGTTCCCGGAACGGAGCGTCGGCTCCCGGAACCGAGCAGCCATTCCCGGAACCGAGCAGCCATTCCCGGAACGGAGCGTCGGTTCCCGGAACGGAGCAGCCATTCCCGGAACGGAGCGTCGGTTCCCGGAACCGAGCAGCCATTCCCGGAACGGGGCGCCCTTCCCGCCCCAGGTCGCTCTTTCCCTGGAAAGGACCAACGTGGCCGCGCCCCCTCGGTCCTGCCGTGGAAACGAGCAACGTGGCCGCGGCCGCTTGCTCGTCCCGTGGGAAGCGGCGACGTGGCCGCGCCACCTTTCTCCCTCCGCGGAAGCGAGCGACGTGCCGCCGGGAGGAGCGACGTCGCCGGCGCGAGCCGTCAGCCCTCGGCGCCGAGCCTCCCGGCGAGTACACCGAGCGCGACGAGCTTCGGGACGGTGGCGCGGAGCCGGTCGATCTCCCGCGTCATGACCGAGACCAGCTCGCCTCCGTCCTTCATCGTCCGGTCGCCCACGACCAGCGGTGACGCCTTGCGCTGCGCGTAGCTCCGCAGCCAGTCCGCACGAGCCGCCGGCGCCACCCGGGTGAGCAGGCGGATGCCGAGCGCCTCCAGCAGCGAGACGTGCACGCCGGCCCCGGTCACGGGCGACGCCAGGACCAGCGGACCGTCACCGTCGAGCGCCTCGTCGAGCGCGACCTCGTTGTAGGGGACGCCGACGCGCAGCGGGCCCTCGGCGCGGCCCGCGGGCACCGGGCGCATCGGCACGACCTGTCCGCCCAGCACCAGGTTGCGCAGACAGTCGCCGATCCGCGCCTGCCCGAGCCGCCCCAGATCGGAGCGCCGCGCCAGCTCCGCCGCGCTCGACGGCGCCGCGGCGATCGCCGCCAGGATCGCGTCGTAGACGGGTCCCCTGTAGTCGAGCGTGTAGGGGGGCAGCCGCACCTCGCGCCGGATCCGATCGGCCGCCGCCATCGTGCCGAAGGGCGTCCGCTCGAAGAAGGCGCGGGCCGCCGCCTCGGACCGCTCGGCGCCGCCGCGCGCGTAGACGTCGCTCCGGAAGAGCTCGTTGGTGGCGAAGTCCTTGAGCGTCTGGAGGGCGATGGGGTCCACGGTGGCCGCGGCGATCTCCTTCACCGACGGCGGCATCGCCAGCTCGCGCACGTTGAGGTGGAGCGGGACCTGACCGACGAACGCGAGGTCGTGGGCGCCGACGAGCCGCGCGGCGTCCGCGAAGTAGAACGGCGTGAGGTGGGCGTGGAAGTGCTCGTGCACCACGTAGGCGAGCCCGCCGCTGCGCATCACGCCCAGCATCGCCTTCGCCGTCGGGTGATTGGCGAAGTAGCCCGCGCCGGCGTCGGCGAGGCGCTGCGCGTACGCGAACCCCTCGCGCGCTCGGTCGAGGGCGCCGCCGCCCATGCCGGCGGTGTGATCGAGCATGAGCCGGCGCAGCGGCTCGATGGCGGCCCAGCCGGGGAGGGCGTCGTAGCTGACGTAGAAGAGCCCCCCCGGCTTGAGCTTCGCCCGCACCAGCGCCAGCATCGCCTCGCGTTTGGCCGGGCTCACCCAGCTCATCACCCCGTGCGCCACGATGAAGTCGAAGTCGGGCAGGTCCGCTCCCGCCAGGTCGCCGAAATCGCGCGCGAGCGTCTCCACGTTGCCGAGCCCACCGCGCGCCGAGAGCCCGTTGGCGATCGCCACGTGGTCGGGGTTCACGTCGACGCCGACGAAGCGCGCGCGAGGGTTCGCAGCGGCCAGCAACGCCAGGGTGTCCCCGCAGCCGGAGCCGAGCTCGCAGTACGCGAAGTCGTCCCGCTCCGGGGCCGCCACCCCGTTGAGCCCGGCCACGAGGCGCAGCGTCGGCACCGCGATCTGGTTGACGAACCGGCGGGGGTACGGCACGTCGGACACGTACTCGGACCGGGCCGCGCCGCTCGATGCCTCCTCCGCCATCGCGGCGCATCATCCCTCCATGGCTTCGACGACCGCAATTGGCCGGGCCGCCCCGGGCCACGGTCGAGATTGCCCCCCGAGGTCCCCCTCCGCGCCGCAAGGGCCCGAGAACCGCACATGCAGCTTGACTCGGGCCCCTGCCCGCGGATTGCTGTGAAATGGTGGCGAGCGCTGGGGTGACCATTCTGCTGAGGGCCTGGACCGAGGGCGACGAGGACGCTCTCGAACGCCTCACCCCCCTGGTCTACGAGGAGCTCCGCCGCCTCGCCGGGGCGTACATGCGCCGGGAGCGCTCCGGCCACACCCTGACGCCGACGGAGCTGGTCTCCGAGGCGTTCCTCCGCCTCGCCGGCGGCGAGCAGCCCGCGTTCCAGGATCGCGTGCAGTTCTTCGCGATCGCGGCGCGCCAGATGCGGCACATCCTCGTCGACCACGCCCGGCGCCGCACCGCCGACAAGCGCGGGGGCAAGGAGCAGGCGGTGACCCTCGACGAGGACCTGACCTCCGTCGAGCGCCCCGACGAGCTGGTGGCGCTCGACGAGGCCATCGACGCGCTCGCCGTGATGGACGAGCGCAAGGCCCGCGTCGTCGAGCTGCACTACTTCGGCGGGATGAGCCACAAGGAGATCGCTGCGCTCATGTCGGTCCACGAGAACACGGTGGCGCGCGACCTGCGGCTGGCCGAGGCCTGGCTCCACCGCCACCTGACGAGCCCGAGCTGACGACGATGCGTGGAGGTTTTCGCGGGCGGCCGGCGCTCGAGGAGCGAGAGGCAATGACTCCAGAGCGATTCCGGCAGGTCGAAGCCGTGTTCGACGCCGCCGCCGACGCCCCCTCCGGGGAGGTGGCCGGCGTCCTCGATCGCCTCTGTGAAGGCGACGCGCCGCTGCGCGCGGAGGTCCTGTCGCTCCTCGCCGCAGCCGAGAGCGCGCCGACCCAGATCCAGGACGTCATCGGCCGCGCGGCGAGCTCCGCGGTGGAGGCGGCGCCGCGGTCGGCGCCTCGCCGCATCGGCCCCTACCGCCTGGTGTGCGAGCTCGGGCGCGGCGGCATGGGGGCCGTTCACCTGGCCGTGCGCGACGACGACGAGTACCGGACGGCCGTCGCGATCAAGCTGCTCCACGGTGGGCTCGAGACCGCCGAGGCCGTCGCCCGGTTCCGCGACGAGCGGCAGATCCTCGCCTCGCTCGAGCACGCCAACATCGTGCGGCTGCTCGAGGGCGGCAGCACGGAGGACCGGCTCCCGTACCTGGTGATGGAGCACGTGGTGGGGGCGCCGATCACCGAGTGGGTCGAGTCGCGCAACGCCAGCGTGCGGGCGCGCGTCGAGCTCTTCCGCAAGGTGTGCGCCGCCGTCACCTACGCGCACCAGAAGCTCGTCGTCCACCGCGACCTCAAGCCGAGCAACATCCTCGTGACCATCGAGGGCGAGCCGAAGCTGCTCGATTTCGGCATCGCCAAGCTGCTCGATCCGGCCGCCGGCCGGGAGGCCTCGACGCGCACGGGGATGCGCCTGCTCACCCCCGAATACGCGAGCCCGGAGCAGATCCGCGGCGAGCCGGTGTCCACGTCCGGGGACGTCTACGCCCTCGGCGCCGTGCTCTACGAGCTGCTCAGCGGCGCGCCCGCGCAGCGCATGAAGGGCGAGGGCCTCGAGGCGCTCCGCGCTCTCCTCGAAGAGGATCCGCCCCGGCCCAGCACCGTCGCCCCCGCCGCGCGGCGGCGCGCGATCGCGGGCGATCTCGACCACATCGTCATGAAGGCCCTCCGCAAGGAGGTCCACGAGCGGTACGCCTCGGTGGAGCAGCTGTCGGAGGACCTGCTCCGCTACCTCGAAGGCCTGCCCGTGCTCGCGCGGGCGGGCACCTGGTCGTACCGGGTGGGCAAGCTCGTGCGCCGGAGCCGCGGGGTCATCGCCGTGGTCGCGGTGGTGCTGGTGTCGCTGAGCACGGCGACCGTGGTCTCGCTGCGGCAGGCGCGGCGCAGAAGCGCTTCGACGAGGTGCGCCGGCTGGCGAACTCGATGCTGTTCGAGGTCGACGGCACGATCGAGAAGCTCGAAGGTGCGACGCAGGCGCGGGAGCTGATCGTGCGGCGCGCGCTCGAGTACCTCGATGGGCTGGCAAGCGACGCCGAGGGCGACACGGCGCTGCTCCGGGAGCTCGCGGTGGCGTACACCAAGACCGGCGAAATCCAGGGCAGCGCGCTGGCGCCGAGCCTCGGTCGCCCCAAGGACGCGCTGGCGAGCTACCAGAAAGCGAAGCGGATCCTCGACGGCCTGCTCGCGACGGGACACCGGGATACCGTGACGACGTGGGCGCGCGCTCGCGCGCTCTTCGGGATCGGTGAAGCGAGTCGCCTGTTGAACGAGCTCGGTCCGGCGCACGCGAATGCTCTTGCGGCCGTCGAGCTCGTCTCGACGCTGCCGAAGGACG
>Ga0302276_10005767_pt1 | contig 10248 bp, 6 predicted proteins | sample III_Bog_N2_3_FD_198768 | JGI IMG/M metagenome (GOLD analysis project Ga0302276, IMG submission 198768) | Peat permafrost microbial communities from Stordalen Mire near Abisko, Sweden - III_Bog_N2_3 | ecosystem: Environmental > Terrestrial > Soil > Wetlands > Peat | place: Sweden: Abisko... | reverse complement strand
AGAGGACACCGCCGACGCCGCCGCCGTTCTGCACGACGGGATGGCGATCGCTCCGCACGACCCCCGCCTCCTCGTGGAGATGGCGCGCACGATCCTCCAGGCCGCGCTCGACTTCGACGCCGCCGAGAAGCTCGTGAAGGAGGCGCTGGCGATCGACCCGAAGCTCACGTCGGCCTTCGCGATCCGCGCCGGGTTGGCGCTCCGCGACATGGACCTCGTCGCCGCCGACGCCGCGGTGAACGCCGGGCTGGCGGTGAACCCGAACGACCTCGAGCTCCTCAGCCTGCGGGCGACCACGCGCTTTCTCTCCGACGATCGCCCGGGCTACGAGGCCGCGAAGAAGGAGGTCCTCGCGCGGAACGCCGAGTTCTCCCGGATGTACTCGATCATCGCCACGTTCGCGGAGTGGGAGCACCGCTACGACGACATCGTCGCGATGATGAAGGAGGCCGTTCAGGTCGACCCCGAGGACGTGGACGCCTGGGCCATGCTCGGGCTCACCGAGATGCACGCCGGAGCCGAGAAGGACGGGCGCGACGCGCTCAACCGCGCCTGGTCGAAGAACCACTTCAACATCCAGGTGAAGAACACGCTCGACCTCTACGACGCCATCGACGCCGACTACGACATGGTGGCCGCCGGCGGCGTCTTCAAGGTGAGGCTGCCGAAAGACGAGAGGAAGATCCTCGAGCGCTACGTCCCGCGCATGCTCGAAGAGGCGTTCGGCTCGATGAAGGGGCGCTACGGCTTCGTGCCGCAGACCCCCGTGCAGGTGGAGCTCTATTCGAACAAGGAGCAGTTCAGCGTACGGACCAGCGGCCTGCCGAACATCGGGATCGAGGGGGTGTGCTTCGGGCACGTCGTGGCGGCGATGACGCCGAAGAGCGCGCCGTTCAACTGGGGGAACGTCGTCTGGCACGAGCTCGGGCACGTGTTCGCGATCCAGCTGTCGAAGAACCACGTCCCCCGCTGGTTCACCGAGGGGCTCAGCGAGTACGAGACCATCGCGCGGCGACCGGAGTGGAAGCGCGAGATGGACCCCGATCTCTACCTCGCCATCACCGAGAACCGGCTCCCGCACGCCGTCGACATGAACCGCGCGTTCACGCACGCCGCCACCGGCGAGGACATGACCGTCGCGTACTACGCCTCGAGCCAGATGCTCGTGTTCACCGTCGAGCAGTTCGGCATGCCGAAGGTCGTCGACGCGCTGAAGCTCTGGGGGCAGGGGCTGCGTACGCCGGACGTCATCCAGCGCGCGTTCGGCCTCTCGCCCGCCGACTACGACGCGCAGTACCGCGCGTGGGAGCTGGCGAAGCTCGCGCGGTACAAGGGGCAGTTCATGTTCCGCGACCACCCGGTGCCGCTCGACGAAGCGAAGCTGAAGGTGGCCGCGGCCCCGAACGACGCGAGCGCGCACACGGAGCTCGCCATCGCGTTTCTCCGTTCGAAGAAGCCGCACGACGCGCAGACGGAGCTCGACGCGGCGCTGAAGATCGATCCCACGAACATGACGGCGCACTACGTCGGCGCGCGCCTCTCGGTCGACGACCCGCCCGTCGCGAAGGTCCACCTCCAGGCGATCAAGACGGCCGGCGGCGACGGTTACCAGGTGGAGATGGGCCTCGCCGAGATCGCGCAGCACGCGAAGGACAAGGTCGCGATGCGCGCGGCGTTCGAGGCGGCGCACAGGTTCGACCCGCAGGAGTCCGATCCGGTGAAGGGGCTCTACGATCTCGCGAAGGAAGATCACCGCGACGCCGACGTGCTCGACCTGCTCCGCCAGCTGACGATGATCGAGCAGCACGACCGCGCGGCGTGGAAGGCGCTCTTGCAGCGGCTCGTGGATCTGAAGCTCTGGGACGAGGCGAAGAAGGTCGGCGAGTCGTCCATCTTCGTGGACGTCGAGAGCCCCGTGATGCACACGAACTACGCGCGCGCCCTCGCCGCGACAGGCGCGCACGACAAGGCCGTCTTCGAGCTGGAGAGCGCGCTCGTATGCGAGGGGAAGCCCGACGAGCTGGCGACCGCCCACGCGCTGCTCGCACGCGAGCTCCTCGCCCTCCACCGGAATGCCGACGCCAAGGGCCACCTCGCCGAAGCGCTCCGCCTCGACCCCGCGAACGCGGAGGCCGCGACCGTGAAGATCCCGTAGCCAATTGGACGCCTGCGCCGGCTCCCGCTAGAAATCCCCTCGATGCCCCGCTTCACCGCGCTCCTTCTCCTGGCGCTCGCCGCGTGCGGTCGCGCCAACGCCGACCAGGCCCCTCCGCCCCCCGCCCCCTCGACCCCGACCCCGACCCCGACCCCGACCCCGACCCCGACCCCGACCCCGACCTCGACCCCGCCCGCCCCCTTCTCCACCAAGACCTACGCGCGCGTCCTGCAAACCGGCGACTCGATGGTCGGCGGCGGCCTCTGTCGAGCCCTCCAGCCCCGCTTCGCGGCCGAGGGCTCCAAGTTCATCCGCGACGTCTGGGAGAGCGGCTCGATCGAAGACTTCTCCGCGTCCGATCGCCTCCCCAAGCTCATCGCGCGGCACGACCCCGATCTGATCCTCCTCACCATGGGCGCCAACGACGTCGGTGGCACGGTGACCGACTACCTCGGCAAGCAGATCGACAAGATCGTCGCCATGACCCAGAAGGGGGGCCCGCGCGACTGCGTGTGGCTCGGCCCGCCGAAGTGGCGCCTCAACGGCAAGCCGGTCATCGACATGATCAAGGCGCACGCCGGCGCGTGCACGTTCTTCGACTCGACGGACATCGAGATGCAGCGCAAGGCCGACAAGGTTCACCCCGACGAGAAGGGGGGAGACCAGTGGGCGGTGGCGTTCTGGCACTGGATGCGCGGGAACGACGCGGACGCGGGGACGTTCGACATCTACGCGGGGACGCTGAAGTAGCGGGCGGCGGGCTTCTCTCGGGGAGGGGAGCGGGTGGGAATCGGAGGGCACGGGTGTCGCTCGATTCGTGACGGTGTGGCAGCGCGGTCGGACGCGATGGGAGCGCGGTCGGACGCGATGGGGATCGGAGGGCACGGGTGTCCCTCGATTCGTGACGCGTCGGGAGCGCGGTCGGACGCGATGGGAATCGGAGGGCACGGGTGTCCCTCGATTCGTAACGCGTCGGGAGGGCGGTCGGACGCGTCGGGAGCGCGGTCGGACGCGATGGGAATCGGAGGGCACGGGTGTCCCTCGATCCCCGATGCGATGGGAGACCGCCCGGACCGCTTGCGCGCGCGAGGGGAGCCGATGGGAATCGTCAGGCGCCCGTTCCCCCCGATCCCCCGCGCCCGCACACGAGAAAAGAGGCTCCTCGGTCGGCGTGTCGGCCCTCTCCCGCGCGGCTGACCGCACCCCCCTCGTTGTGTTACCTTTCGCTATGGCAAAGACAATCCCTCTCGAAACGTTCGAGAAGCTCCCGAAGACCGACCTCCACGTTCACCTGGACGGGTCTCTTCGTCTCCCCACCATCCTCGACCTCGCGCAGAAGCAGCGCGTCGAGCTGCCGGCCAACGACGAGGACGGCCTGCGCGCGGCGATGAACCTGGGCAAGAACTGCGGGTCGCTCGTCGAGTACCTGAAGGCGTTCGACGTCACCCTCCGCGTGATGCAGGACCAGGAGTCGCTCACGCGCATCGCCTACGAGCTGGCCGAGGACGCCGCCAAGGAGAACGTCCGCTACATGGAGGTCCGCTACTCGCCGATGCTCCACACGCGGCGCGGCCTGCGGCTCACGAGCGTCGTCGAAGCGGTGCTCGCCGGGCTACGCGCCGCGCAGAAGGACTTCGGCATCGAGTCGAACGTCATCCTCTGCGGCATTCGAAACGTGTCGCCCGAGTCGTCGCTGGAGATGGCCGAGCTGTGCGTGGCGTACAAGAACCGCGGCGTCGTCGGGTTCGACCTCGCCGGCGCCGAGTACGACCACCCCGCTAAGCACCACCGCGCCGCCTTCCAGCTCGTTCGCGACAACAACATCAACGTCACCATCCACGCCGGCGAAGCGTACGGCCCCGAGTCGATCGCGCAGGCCATCCACATCTGCGGCGCGCACCGCATCGGCCACGGCTGCCGCCTCCGCGAGAACGGCGACCTGCTCCACTACGTGAACGACCACCGCATCCCGCTCGAGTGCTGCCCGTCGTCGAACGTGCAGACCGGCGCCATCCGCGACCTCGCGAGCCACCCTTTGAAGCTCTATCAATCGCTCGGCCTGCGCGTGACGGTGAACACCGACAACCGCCTCGTCACCGACACCACGGTCTCCAAGGAGCTGTGGCTCTGTCACACGCAGATGGGGCTCACGCTGCCGGACATCAAGCAGATCGTGCTCGCCGGCTTCAAGAGCGCGTTCCTCCCCTTCCACGTGAAGCAGGCGCACCTTCGCAAGGTGAGCGACGAGCTCCGCGCGTTCACCGAGGACGGCCCGAGCATCCCTCCTCTGCCGATGGTTTCGAAGGAGAAGACCGCGCAGGCCTGAGGAGGCTCAGCCTCCGCTGCCGCCGCCGGGCGGAACGCCGATCCCGCCGCTCCCGCTTCCGCTGCTGCTGCCGAACCCGCCGCTCCCGCTCCCGCTGCCGCCGATGACGCTCGCATTGGCGCAGCGGTAGTAGCCGGGGAGCACGGTGCTCGCCGTGCACGAGTAGCCGCCGCCGAGCGTCGCGCAGACGTCGAGCACGGCGTTGGGATCACAGAAGACGTACGTGCCGTCGCCGGTGCACGTCGTCTGGCAGACGATGCTCGAGTACGCGCCGGTGTCGTCGGTCGTGCCGCAGCAGAGCTCACCGCTCCCGCACTGCCCGCTGTCGTCGCACGGGATGCCGACGACCTCGTAGTCGCCGTTGTTGCCGCACAGGTTCCCTTCGCTCAGGCTCACGCACTTCTCGTAGACCGTGCCGCCCGACCCCGTGCCGCCGCCGTTCTCCCCCTGCGCGGCGCAGCACTCGTCAGTGCCCACCTTGCAGTACCGCGCTTTGCCGCTCGACTCGGTGCCACAATAGACGCCCGGATCGGTGCCCGCGTCCGTTCCGCCGCTGCTCGACCCGCTGCTGCTGCCCGATCCGCTACTGCTGCCGGAACCGCTGCTGCTGCCGCTGCCGCTCGACCCGCTGCCGCTGGAGCCGCTGCCGCTGCTGCCACTCCCGCTCGACCCGCTGCCGCTGGAGCCGCTGCCGCTGCTGCCACTCCCGCTCGATCCGCTGCCGCTCGACCCGCTCCCCGAGCCGCCGCTCCCCGAGCCGGAGCCCGAGCCGCTGCCGGACGACGCCCCTGCATCCCCGCCCGAGGCGAACAGGCTCGACGTCGTCGCGCCGCCGCACCCGACCACCAGAATCAAACAGGCACTGGCCAGCGGCCCCTTGAGCTTCGAAGCGCGCATCGTCTCACTCCTCGCGCGGGGCTCCCCGCGTCACTACTTCCGACCACTCCGCGACCGCTACCGACAGATCTTGTATCCCGGGATCGTCGTCGTGCTCGTGTTGCAGGTCTTACCCGCAGGACAGGCACCGTTTGCGTTGCACATCCAGGTCTGCGTATCGGCGCTGCAGTCGGTCTGCGACAGGCAGGAGACCTGGGTGGCCACGCCGCTGTTCGGATCTTCCGTCACGCAGCAGACCGTCCCCGGCCCATACCCCTCGGCTGCGCAGTCGCTCGCGTTGTCGCAAGGGATGGCGAGCGAACCTTGCTGCGAGCACTCGGAGGCCGTCGTGCACGCGTAGGAGCCGTTGCCGTTCCCATTGCCGTTGCCGTTCTGCGTCTCGCAGCAGACCTGCGTGGCTGCGTCGCACGTCGTGACACCGCCGCCCACCGCGCAGTCGATCGTGGCGTTCGAGGGGGGAGGCGTCACCGGCCCGGAGTCGTTGCCGCCCGAGGGAGAGCCGGCGTCCTGCTTCTTGGACGGTGAGCCCGCGTCATGTCCGGGACCCGAGGGGGAGCCGGAATCGGACGAGTTGTTCGTGTCGGTGCCGGGGCCGCCGTCGGCCGTCGTCGTGCTCCCCGGACCCTCGAAGAGGTCGCTGGAGGTCGCGCCACCGCACGCCGCGAGGACGAACCCCGCGAACGCACCGAGTGAAAGCAAGCGCACCGAACGACGTGACCGCATGAAGCTCCCCGTTCATGTACCGCGCGATCCGGCCCAGCGGAAGCGGTCGGGATCGCGATGCGTCGTCTCTTGGGCGTCCCGCGCCGCCCGATTTCCGCAGATTCCGGGCTTGTCTACGCGACGGAACTTGAGCCCGTCGCGGAACGACGTGCTAAGCACCCGTCCCCTTTCGATGCCGTCCGAGGAGCCGATTCAGACGCCGTCCGCCGATCGCGCGATCGACGCCCTCGAGCAGGCCGCCGAGGCCGCCGAGCGAGGCGTAGTCCCCGGGAATCTCCCCGGTCTACCGACAGCGGACGACTTCCGCGCCGCCTCGAAGCTGGACCCGCTCGCCCTGCGCGCGCGCCTCGACCGTGTCGTCATGGGCGCCGATCCCGAGCTGGGGCTCGACACGCTCCTCTTCAACGGCGCCTTGCAGGCCTTCTTCCCCGAGGTTCACGCCCTCGTCGGCTTCGGGGACGGCGAATGGCGCCACAAGGACGTCTGGAAGCACACCAAGCAGGTCGTGCGACAGGCCGTGCCGCGCATCGAGGTGAGGTGGGCGGCGCTGTTTCACGACATCGGCAAGGTGAAGACCCGGTCGATCTCGCCCGACGGCAAGGTCCACTTCCTCGGCCACGCCGAGGTCGGCATGCGCATGTTCGACAAGCTCGATCGGCGCCTGTCGATCTTCGCCCCCGAGCCCACGCTCAAGGACACGGTTCGCTTCCTGGTCCTCCACCACCTGCGGGCCAACCAGTACGAAGCGTCGTGGACCGACAGCGCCGTTCGCCGCTTCACGCGCGAGCTCGGCCCTCACCTCCAGGACCTGATCTGCCTCGCGCAGGCCGACATCACGACCAAGCGCCCCGAGAAGAAGCGCCGCGGGCTCGCGCAGATCGACGAGCTCGCCGCGCGCATCCAGAAGCTGGCCGAGGAGGACGCGAAGGTGCCTCCGCTGCCGACCGGCGTGGGCGACGCCATCATGAAGGCGTTCGCCATCCCTCCGTCGCGCCTCATCGGCGACATCAAGCGCGCGCTCGACGAAGCGATCGTGAAGGGGGAGATCGCGCCGCACCAGGAGTGCGAGGCGTACGTGGCGTTCGTGGCGGCGGATAAGGCGCGGTTCGGGCTTTAGAGCCGCTCCCGCTTTCTCCGCGAGGCTTCCCCGTTCTCCGCTGTCGTTCGCTCTCTCCGCTGTCATTCAGAGGAGCGAAGCGACGAAGAATCCAAGCGTAGATCCCTCGCTGCGCTCAGGATGACGGCCAGAACGGGGCGAAGCCGCAACGGGGGCGAAGCCGCAACGGGGGCGAAGCCGCAACGGGGGCGAAGCCGCAACGGGGGCGAAGCCGCAACGGGGGGCGAAGCCGCAACGGGGGGCGAAGCCGCAACGGGGGCGAAGCCGCAATGGCACCGTCACTTCTTCGGCATGCGGTCTTCGATGGCGCCGATCGTCTTCGCGAGCGAGCCGTCCTTGTGCAGGCACGGCCAGCAGTCGCGCGCGCTGAGGAAGCCGCAGCCGCGCGTCGGCGTGTACGCCTTGAGGACCGCGAGCGTGCGCGAGTTGCCCAGCTCGGCTGCGCGAGCGAGGAGCGCGTGTTTGCGGTCGCACGAATTCACCGTGCGGAGGTCGAGCGTCACCTGGACGGCGGGGGTGCCCCGCGCACGGACGTCGGGGCTGTTGAGCGCCTTCTGCGCGCGCGCCGATGCGCCGGGGTACTCGTTCGCCCACTGCGCGTAGGCGATGTCGTACAGCTCGTCGATCCCCACCGTGCCCAGGCTGGTCTCGAGCAGCGCGAACGCCTCGTCGGACGCGTCCCCCTTGCCGATGGCGGCGTTGCGCACGTCTTCGAGCACCTTCGGATCGGTCGCTGCGGTGGCGTCGGCCTTCACCAGGAGGCCCACCTCGCGCATCGCGTCCTTCGACGCGCCGGTGGCCAGGTACGCCTTCAGGAGCGCGCGGTGCACGTCGGCGCGCGCCATCTCCTGCGTCTCGAGCGTCGTGAGGGTGGCGATACCGGTGCCGTAGTCCCCCTTGTCGATGCTCGCGAGCGCCGCCAGGATGCGGTCGTCGACGCTCGGCTCGACGCCGTCGAGGTTGTCGACGCTGCTCGCAGCGGACGCCGTGCCGCCGTCGCCGAGGACGCTGCTGGCCGTCCGCAGGTGCGCGCGGTTCGCGATGACCGCGCCGAGCACGACGAGCGAGACGACCGCGATGATGCCCCCGACGATCGTGGCGTACTTGGCGGCGTTCGACGGCGGGATCCCGACGCGGATGCCCCCCGATTCTTCCCCCACGCGCGCGGGAGCCGCGGCGTACGCCGCACCCATGAGGCTCGGGTTCACCGCGGCGCCGGAGCCCTGGCGCGTGGCTGAGACAGAGTAGTTCGGGGCGCTGGTGGAGGACGGCGGCGCGCCGAGCACGGGGATGACGCCGCGCGGTTCGATGCGTCGACGGTCGACCAGCAGCAGCTCGACGGCCGTGATGGCCTCGTAGAGCTCGCGCGCGTCGTTGAAGCGCTCGGTCGCTTCTTTCTTCATGAGGCGCATCACGATCGCCTCGACCTCGGGCGGGACGAGCGCCTCGGGGGATCGCTCGGAGAACGGCGGGACGCGCGCGGTCACGTGCATGCCGAGCAGGCTCACCTTGCTCTCGTGATCGAAGGGGCGCGCGCCGCTGAGCATTTCGTAGAGCATCACGCCGACGGCGTAGAGGTCGGCGCGCGCATCGACGGACTGCCCGAGGGCCTGCTCGGGCGCCATGTACTCGGGCGTGCCGTAGACCATGCCGAGCTGCGTGAGGATCTTCGGCGCGCCGCTCGCCGCCGAGGCCGCGGGCTCTTCGCTCGCGAGGTCGCCGACCGGGACCTTCGCGATGCCGAAGTCGAGCACCTTCACGAAGTCGGGGTCCCCTTCGCGCTCCACGAGCATCACGTTCTCGGGCTTGAGATCGCGGTGCACGATGCCGAGCGCGTGCGCGCGGTTCAGCGCCTGGGCCATCTGGCTCACGATGTGGAGCGCGCGCCCCAGCTCGAGCCGTCCGGCGGCCACGACGTCGCGCAGCGAGTGCCCCTCGACGTACTCGAGCGCGAGGAAGAACGAGCCGTCCTCGAGCATCCCGAAGTCCGTGGCGGCGGCGACGTTCGGGTGGTCGATGTGCGCGGCGGCCATCGCTTCGCGCTCGAAGCGCGCGACGACCTCCGGCAAGCGGCTCATCTCCTGGTGAAGGACCTTCACCGCGAGGCGCTTGCGCATATGCGTGTGCTCGGCCTCGTAGACCGCGCCCATGCCCCCCTCGCCGAGCAAACGATCGATGCGATAGCGACCGCTCAGCGTCTGGCCGATGAGCGCCGTCGCCTCCGCCTTGTGCGCGGCCTGCCGGCGCGAGCCCGGAGTGCCCCGCGGGCCCGCCGCGGCCGTGGCCGCCCCCCCGCTGGGCAGGTCGTCGTCCTTCAGCGAAGGGGCGCTCACGTCGGGGGCATCTCGGGGAGGTTTCGGCAGCATCGCGGGGGATTCAGAGGTCGATCCCGATCCCCACGGTGAAGATGATCGCGAACGACTCCTCACCAGTGACGAGGCCGGTCGATTCTCCCGAAGCCGTCACGGCCGGGCGACCGGTGGGGTCGAAGTAGCTCCCCGACGAGCTTACCGCTGCGCGCCCGCAGAGCTCCGCCAATACCACCCACGGCTCTCGAAGCTTGTAGCTCGCGCCGAGACCGAAGGGGATCTCGAGGAACGAGCCCCCGTCCTTCAGCGCGGTCCCCTGCTGGTTGGCCGATTGATTGTCCGCCGTCGGCCCGATTGTCTGCGTGTAGCTCGGGGCGATGAGCGCGCCGTAGCCGAAGCCGACGAAGATCCAAGCTTTGACCTTGTCGCTCCCGAGCGGCGGGAGGAACTTGATCCGGCCGCCGACCGTCGTGATGTACGGACTCTTGGGCTCGCCGTCGTAGGCGAGCTCTTCGTCCAGATAGACGCCGAACCGGAACAGCGGGGCGAGCGCGATGTCGCCCGCGAGGCCGATGATGGGGCCGGTGCTCCCCTCAAGCGAGCCGCCGCTCATGAACCGCTTCGACACGCCGGCGTTGAAGCTGACGTCGTAATGCTGGGCGAGCGCCGGACGGGCGGCGAAGAGGGAGAGCGCCGTGCCTATGAGCGGCAACCAGCGAAG
>Ga0302276_10005746_pt1 | contig 10265 bp, 10 predicted proteins | sample III_Bog_N2_3_FD_198768 | JGI IMG/M metagenome (GOLD analysis project Ga0302276, IMG submission 198768) | Peat permafrost microbial communities from Stordalen Mire near Abisko, Sweden - III_Bog_N2_3 | ecosystem: Environmental > Terrestrial > Soil > Wetlands > Peat | place: Sweden: Abisko... | reverse complement strand
ACCACGCGCCCGCTGGTGGCCTGAGTGAGCCCGCCAAGCAGGTAAAACAGGGTGGATTTTCCCGAGCCGGACGGGCCTACGATGGCCACAAATTCACCCGGTTGAATGGCAAGAGAAACTCCCCGAACGGCCGTGACCTGGAGCCGGCCAGCGGCGTAAACCTTGGTCAGATTCTCGGCCAGTATGATGGATGAAGACTCGTTAGACGGCACGATTCCCATTGTAAATGCGGCGCATCGCCTGCCGGTCCCTTAGAATAGTTCCTGAACGATACTTGAATGCAGGATGTCTCACAAATGACGGTCGAATTGAAATCCAACCTTGTTTCCTCTTTGCAGGCTGCGGCAACGCAGGCCGGCCTGGTCCTGGTGTCCTCCACGCAGGGCGCCGATTTTCACGGGCAACCGACTTCGGTCTTCGAACTGGGGATCGCCTCCGCTCCCGATAAAACCCTCCGGCTGGAACTGACTGAGGGCTTTGAGTTTGACAAGCCGGAACTGCTGCCGGCGATCTCGGCTCACCTCGCGGGCGAGGCCAAACGGCTGCGCAATCCGCGGCCCGAGTGCTATGTGACGCTGGGCGGATTGCCGATTGCCTTTGGCAAGTTCCAGTGGCCGTTTCACCGGTCTACTTCGGGCTCGGATACGTACATTGTCCACGGCGAGATGCTCCTGGCCGACGGCGGCGAACAGATTCTGCATGCCAAGCTCGCAGCATCCGTGACCCTGACCTTTGCCGAGATTGTGCCGGCCATGGAGCAGCCCTATGCGGAGAGCTTTGTTTATAACGCGGTGCGCAAAACGGTGGATTATGGTCAGTTGGAGTTCGTCAAGTCAGGAAATCGCCAGCCGGTTCCGGTCACTACCCGCTACTACAGCCGATGGCAGAAGAAGTTCCTGTTCACTGAGACCAGCGATGCCGAGCGGCTGGACTATCTGCTGCGCAAGGTTTACTGGCTCTCAGGCGTGCTGGGCCAAGGCAAGCCAGTGTGGATTGCCGATCCCCGCGATGCCCAGTATCTGAATACCACCGAAGCAGACCTGGTCCGCATGGCCGGTCACGAGGCCGGCGAAGGGCTACTTGCCCTCGACGGCGAATTTGCCGCGGCCACTCCCGCCCTGCTGGCGCGTGAGCCTGAGTACCGCGCCAAGCTCGAAGAGGCCCTCAACTTCACCAAGCCCCATTTCAACGAGTCCATGCGCTCCGGCCAGGCGAATATGTAATGGCGCGCTATGCCAACTGCAGAAGTTTCAATCTCGGGAGGTGGCCGCGCAGGATCGATCTCCTACCGCGAGGGCGTAGAGGCCGCTCTCTTCGGATCGGAGTTTGGCGGGGGTCCTGTGCTGGCTTCGATTTGGGGAACCAAGAAGCGCGATTGGAACAGCAGTTATCCATGGGCCTTGGGACGTCAGGCTGAAATATACGATTTCGTCGCCAAGGAAGTCGTTCGTCAGAAGGCCCCAAACTCGGGCTTCGAAATTGAATTGGAGTCTGGGAGAATCGACATTCTGCTGGCTCCTCCTCCGACCCAGCTCTCATCATGCTCCTAGAGCGGATTCCCGCACCCGGCGCAGAACCGCGCTCCGGGCGGGTTGGTCTGCTGGCAGCGCGCGCAGGCCTGCAGGGTGCTGCCCTGTGCCGCAGCCGGATCCCCGGTGGTCGGCATGTTCACCGTCACGTTGATAGGCTGGCCGGCCTGGCCCCATCCAGGAACCGGAATGCCCAGCATGGCCGCAATGGCGGCGGCCTGAATCGCGTTGAACTCGCGCACGCGCCCCGGCATGAAGAAGCACTCGATAAAGCCCAGGATGCACGTGATCCCCGTCCAGAAAAAACACAGGTAGAGAATCCCCAGTCCCGTACGCCTCAGATAAAAGTGGTGAATGCCAAACGTCCCCAGGAAAAGCGCCAGCAGAATGCCCACTACTTCGTCGCGGCGGACCGACTCGTACTGCTGATAAAAAATCGCTTGCGGATTGGGATACGGAATGCTGCTCATGGGCGTTTCTCCTTGCATCGTCCCCTCAAGATACGCAGCTTACGGCGCGTGGGTTCCCAGAGCGGCGGGAATGGACGTCATCGCCCGGTATAGCCGCCATTGACGGTGCCAACGCCACCAACCCCCGGGTGCGCGCCTGCCACCCACGCGGCCATCGGGCTCTGCACACGGCAGTCGAGGCAGGTGGTCGTCTCAAAGCGTGTCGCACAGTGCGGGCAGACGCCCTGGGTCTCAAAGGTATCAAAAGGCTGCTTGCAGTTGCCGCACCCCCAATAAGTGCCAATAGGCGGGGCGGTTTTGCAACTGGGGCAGGCATATCCCAGGCGGCGGGGCAGCTTGGCCTGCTGGATGAGCTTGCGGGCCTGCTGCAAACCTCCCCAGCAACTGAGCAGCAAGTAGACTGAGATGAGGCCGAGCCAGTAACCGCGGGTATAGACGGCGATGCCGATGAAGCCCACGATGCCGATGATCCCCACCACCGTCGCCACCATCAGGCTGTGCGCCTTGCCCATCACAAACCACAGCAGCGAGCGGAGAATCTGGCCGCCGTCGAGCGGGTAGATGGGCAGAATGTTGAACGCGAGCAGGCCGAGATCGATCTCGACAAATCTCAACAGCAACTGGAGTGCATCGGGGTTGGTGTTTGCCCATCCAGACGATTGGGCGAGCCAATAAGCGCCGAGGAACAGGGGAGCCAGCGCCACATTCACCAGCGGCCCCGCCGCGATGCTCCACAAGGTCGCCCCAGGTCGCTGCGGCGGATTGACATAGGCCACGCCGCCAAACGGCCACAGCAGAATGTGGTCCGCAGTTCCGCCCACCTGGCGGCAGGCCATGGCATGGCCAAACTCATGCGTGAGCACGATCACGAAGAGCGCCAGGTACTCCAGCACGCTCCAGACAATGGAGCCATACGAGCTCCTGCCGCTCTCGATTTCGTAGACAGCAATCAGAAACCACGACCAGTGCAGAGAGACTTCTACACCGGCCAACCGGAACAGATGGATCGAACCTTGTCGTACACTCGCCATGGGTGAAGCTTAATTCATCTGGATTCTTCCGGGAGAGCAAGAGCATGCAGGAACCATCTTTTGTACCAGGCGAGTCAGGCGGGGCAAGCGGCACACTGTTGATCGGCGGCGATTTGCCCGTTTACCGCCTGGGCTATGGCACCATGCGCCTGGTGGGCGAGGGTGCGTGGGGTGAGCCGGACGACCCAGGCCAGGCGCGGCGAGTGTTGCGCCGTGCGGTGGAGTTGGGCGTCAACCTGATTGACACGGCTGACGCCTACGGGCCGGAGATTGCCGAACGCCTCATCTGCGAGGCGCTGCATCCTTATCCCGCCGGGCTGCTGATCGCGACCAAGGGCGGCATTACGCGCCAGGGGCCGGCAAAGACGGAGTATGTGGGCCGCGCCGGTTATCTCATCCAGTGCGTCGAGATGAGCCTGCGCCGGCTCAAGCTGGAGCGCATTGAGCTTTACCAACTGCACCGGATTGACCCGCGCACGCCGCTGGAGGAGTCTCTGGGTGCGCTGAAGCAGATGCAGCTGCAGGGAAAGATTCGCCACATTGGCATGAGCGAGGTGAATGCTGAAGAGATTGCAATGGCGCGGACCATGGTCGAGGTGGCGACTGTCCAGAATCGATACAGTCTGGCCGACCGGCGAAATGAGGAAACGCTGAAGTACTGCGAGCGGGAAGGGATTGCATTTATGCCGTGGTATCCGCTCGCGGGCGGAAAAATGCTGCGGGCGCATCAGCACGCGAAGCCCAGATTGGCCGAAATCGCAGCCCGTCATGGCGTGACTCCAGCCCAGCTTTCCATTGCCTGGCTGCTGCAGCGGTCGCCCGTAATGCTGCCCATTCCCGGGACATCGAAGGTTGCGCATCTTGAAGAGAATGTGGCCGCGGCGTCGCTGAAGTTGAGCACGGAGAATTGGGCGGAGATTGAGGCTGCCTCCGCTTCTTGAATCTCCGCCCTTCCGCACCAGTTCGTTTGCTTATACCAGTTCGTTGCCGGCAATCAACTGGCGGTACCACGCGGCGCTTTGCTTGGGAGTGCGCTTGAGGGTTTTGAAGTCGACGTAGTGAATGCCGAAGCGCTTGCTATAGCCATCGAGCCACTCGAAATTGTCCAGCAGGCTCCACAGGAAGTAGCCCTTGATCGGGTAGCCCTCGGCAGCGGCGCGGTGCAGATGGGTGAGGTGGTTGCGCAGGTACATCACGCGGTCAGTGTCTTCAATGTGGCCGGCGGGGTTGAGCACGTCGTCTGAGGAGCAGCCGTTCTCCGTAATGTAGATGGCCGGAACCTTCCACAGTTCGCTCACGTTCCGCACCGCCCAGTAAATACACTCGGGACCAATGGCCAGCCACGGCGAAGCCATGTGCGGATAAGAAGCGGGCGCCGACTCCACGGCAAAGCCGAGCGGGGAACTGTCGGCCCGAACATAGGTGGGCGTGTAGACGTTGAGCCCCACGAAGTCGAGCGGACTGCCGATCGCCTTGAAGTCTCCCGGCTCCGCATGGGGCGCATTGGCCCCTTCGCGGTGTAGATACTCATCAATGTATTTGCCTTCCATCAGCGCTGTGAGGAACGGCGCATTCATCACGCGGGTGGCCTTTTGCGCAGCTGCAATGTGTTCCGGGGTCTCGATAATCGGCACAAAGACCGTGGCGTTTTCCGCGAGGCCGACCTGGGTGCTGCCGGGAGTGTTGGCGCGGATGGCCTGCACGGCGAGCCCGTGGGCCAGAATGCCGTTGTGGCGCACCTGGTTGGCTTCGCGATCGGAGAGTCTGAGCCCGGGCGCGAACATTCCGTAGCGATAGCCGAGATCGGTAAAGCAGGTGAGCTCGTTGGTGGTCATGAAGTGCGAAACACGGTCGGAGAGCCGCTTGGAGACATAGCCGGCATATTCGGCAAAGGCCTTGGGGGTCTCGCGCGACTGCCACCCGCCGGGCAGGGCCTGGGGCAGATCCCAATGAAAGAGCGTGATGTAGGGAGTGATGCCATTGGCCAGCAGCTCGTCGACCACGCGGTTGTAGTAGTCCATGCCCTTGGGGTTCACCGGCCCCACGCCGGTAGGGAACACCCGCGACCACGAGATCGACATGCGATAGGTGCTCACGCCGAGAGCCTTAAGCAGTTGCACATCTTCCTTGTAGCGGTGGTAGCAGTCGTCGGCCACGTCGCCCGTTTCTCCGCGATAGGTCTTGCCGGGCGTGTGCGAGAAGGTGTCCCAAACCGAGGGTCCGCGGCCATCTTCCGCCGCTGCGCCTTCCACCTGGTAGGCGGCCGTTGCGCATCCCCACAAAAATCCCTTGGGAAAAGCGCGCGCGCCGGGGACCGGCTGCGAGAGAGCGAGCTTGGGAAATGTAGTGGCGGCAACTGCGGCAGTGGCCACGGTGGCAGCGGATACGCCAAACTGGCGGCGGGTAATCGTTTTCATGTGTGGAAGCCTCTGGGACAATCGATTTGCGAAAAATAACCCGCAAAAACCTTTTAGCAGAGCGGAGGAGGGAATTGCAAGGCGAGGGGCGCGGAGGAACACCCTAGGTCCGAGGACAACCGCCGGGCAGACCAAGGCTGATGAGCAGAGCCGCATCAATCTCTGCCATGGCTTCCGCTGAAAGAGTGCCAAAGACGGTTCTGAACCTGCGCTGATCGACGGTACGAATCTGGTCGCACAGAGCACAGCTTTCTTTAGTCGTGCCGCCGTCGCCCTTTTTTATCCGCACGTAGATGGGCGAGGGTGCTCGGAGGTTAGCCGCGTCAGTGAGTGGGACCACGATGGTAGTCGATGCGAAGCGGTTGCCGACGTCGTTCTGGATGACGACGCATGGCCTGGAGCGCCCCTGCTCGTGGCCGACCACCGGGTCGAGCGAGACTTCGACGACCATTCCACGGAAAGGCTTGCCGGCCATCAGAAGCCTTCGCGATCCACGTCAGCGAATTCGTTGGTGATTTCCAGACTGAGGGCAGCGTTTGCCTTGTAGGCGGCGGCAAGTTGCTGTTCCAGGCGCTTAGCCTCCATGTCGGCCAGCAGCTTTTCGACGGCGCTGCGAATGAGTTCGCTGCGATTTTGGTCAAGTTCGCGGGCGGCTTGATCGGCGCGCTTGAGAAGGTTGGAAGGGAACTCGATGAGGACGCGTTCTTTACGCGGGGGAGTTGGCAGGGTGGCGCGAGTTCGGGCTTGGGCCATGGTGTGCTCCGTAATGAGAAGTATAACGGTCATCTGCCTATTTGTATATATTGTTATATATATCTATTCGGTGCGGCCGGACGATCTGAGGCGCCGGGGGCTCGGCTGGTCAAAGGGTCTCGCCGCAAACGATTCGGTGGCCGTCTGGTGTGCTGAGAAAGAACTCTCTCAAACCCCAGGGTTTGTTGGTCGGCTCTGAGGTGACGATTGCCCCTTTGTCCACAAATTCCTGGTAAAGATCGTCTACCCCTTCGACATTCCAGTACGCGAAGTACGAATGGTTTCCAAGCTCACTCGCGGGCCGCTCGTCCACGCACTCGCCGAGCATAACGCGGAACCTGTCCCGCGACAGGAAGCTCCAACCCGGCCCGTCAATCGGTTCCTTCGAGAATCCCAGAACGTCGATGTAATAACGGGTCGAAGCGGCCAGATCGCGCACCGCCAGCACACACCAGGAGTTCACAATTGTGGCCATGGGGAATGCCTCCGCGTTCAGTATAGAGCAGCAAAAACAGAAGAGCCGCAGCTCCTTCCAAAGCTGCGGCTCCTTGCGGCCAACGTCCAGCCGAACTCGAATTCAACAACAACTACATCTCCTTGACGCCTTCCACAAAGGCCTTCAGCTTGCGGCTACGGCTAGGATGCCGCAGCTTGCGCAGCGCCTTCGCTTCAATCTGCCGAATCCGCTCTCTCGTCACCTGGAAGCTCTGACCCACTTCTTCCAGCGTGTGCTCGGAGCCGTCTTCGAGGCCAAACCGCATCTTGATCACGCGCTCTTCCCGCGGCGTCAGCGTCCGCAGCACCTGCGACGTATACTCCTTCAGGTTCACGCTGATTACGGCCTCAGAAGGCGACACCGCCTGGCGATCTTCAATGAAGTCGCCGAGGTGCGAATCTTCCTCTTCGCCGATTGGGGTTTCGAGCGAGATGGGCTCCTGCGCGATCTTGAGCACCTTGCGGACCTTGGCGACCGGAATATCCATGCGCCGGGCAATCTCTTCGCTGCTCGGTTCGCGACCCAGCTCCTGCACCAACTGGCGCGAAGTCCGGATCAGCTTGTTGATCGTCTCGATCATGTGCACCGGAATACGAATCGTCCGGGCCTGGTCGGCGATGGCGCGCGTAATCGCCTGGCGAATCCACCAGGTCGCATACGTTGAGAACTTGTAGCCGCGGCGGTATTCAAACTTGTCCACCGCCTTCATCAGGCCAATGTTGCCTTCCTGAATCAGATCGAGGAACTGCAGGCCGCGGTTGGTGTACTTCTTGGCAATCGACACAACAAGCCTCAAGTTAGCTTCGATCAGCTCCCTCTTGGCCTGCTCCGCGTCCATGTCGCCCTGGATCATCTCGCGCTGCGTGCGCTTGAGTTCCACGATCGAGACGCCGGCGTCGCCCTCAATCTTTTCCAGGTCAGCCTTGCAGTTCTTCTGCTGGCGGCGATATTCCTTCTTGAGTTCTTCGCTCTTGCTGGCGTCGTATTTCTGATCCAGTGAGCGAATCTGCCGCTCCAGCGTGCGCATCGTGTCGACCGTCTTGTTCACGCGGTCCAGCAGGCGCTTGCGTTCGAGCGCCGTGTACTTGAGCTCGCGCACAATGCGGGAGATCAGCACCTTCTCGCGGGCAATCAGCCAGCGGGTGTGGCGCGCGGTCGACACCTTCCCCTTGGCCGCTGCCGGAAGTGCGGCGTGCTTCTCTTCAATCGCCAAAATCTTCTTCTGGTGCTTCACCAGCAGGTCGATGCGCGTAACGGTCGCTTTCACGCGCGACTGCACCACTTCTTCGGTAAGCTCTTCTTCGTCGAAGACCACTACTTCTTTTACGTTGCGCACGCCGCGCTTGAGGTCTTCGCCCAGTGCCACAATCTCGCGAATCACGATCGGCGAACGGGAAATGGCCTTCAGCACGCGAAGCTGGCCGCGCTCAATGCGCTTGGCGATTTCAACTTCGCCTTCGCGGGTAAGCAGCGGGACTGTGCCCATCTCGCGCAGGTACATGCGGACAGGGTCATTGGTTTTTTCAAGCGTCCCAGGCGTCAGGTCGAGCTCGACGTCTTCGCCCTCTTCCAGTTCGAAGTCCTTGTCGGAGCCGAACTTGGGGCTGTCGAGCAGATCAATGCCCTGAGTGCCGATCGTGGTGATCAGGTCATCGAGGTCGTCGGCCGAGCCAATCTCATCGGGCAGCATGTCATTGACATCGCCATAGGTGAGATAGCCTTTTTCCTTGCCAACTTCGATGATGCTGTCGATATCGTGTTCGAATTTGTCGTCAATCGCCAAAATAACCCTGCTCTCTTTCGCAATCTTTTGATTCAGCACCGTATTGCGCAACGGTGCGGGGTCAATCTCCAAATGCGCCAAAAAATATTTCCGTAAAATGAATTACGGCGCGCACGGAGATGGACCTGCGGTTACCCGCAAAAAAGCGGCTTCAGGTAGATAGCTCGGAACAGGATGATCAGCGCTTCAGGATTCACCTGGTTCGCCCGCGAGCCGTAGCTCATATGTGGGGCAGAGGGGCGCGCATCCTCACAGAGATCAGTAGAATACCACATTTCAACCCGGTTTCCCAAATGCGAAATTGGGAAATCGGATGGCCCTGATAAGCCGCCTTCCGGCTGGAACCCTCGGAATTGCTTCCTCTCCGGTCCAGTCTCTTGCCTATTAGACGCAAATTGAGTGGGATTTGATGCATGGTGATCGCAAGGCGGAGGTCTGTACGCAGGAGTTAATCAAAGCGCCGCGGATTCATCGAGCAGGGCGCGAATGTTCCTTTTGCCATGGAGGACAGCCACCACTTGAAGAGGCTTTGTCTCGGGGCGATAGACCACTATGAAGTTGGGGAACCGTGAAACCGTCCAGAATCGAACCGGCTGCTGGGTGATTTCGGTCCTTTTCGATCCCAACCGGGGATTCCGAGCCAGCATGTCGCAGGCAGACAAGACAGCAGATTCCACGCGATTTGCCGCACTCACACTCTCTTGAGCGATGTAGCTCCAAATTTGGTCGAGATCGTCGAGGGCCCGATGCGTGAGTTGAAATAGGGTGGGCATTACTCAGGCAATGCGCCGCGACGCACGACGATCGTGCAGGATCTGAATGGCCTGCTCACTGTCAACTAGCTCTCCCCGTTCCGCCTGTGCGAAGCCCTCATCAATCTGGGCGGCAAACGACTTCTTTTCGGCCATCGACCAATCGTCATTTCCATACTGCTCGTTGATGACGGCAAAGGCCTGATCCAGTACATCTTCCGGGCTCATGCCCGACTGAGCGGCCCTATCGAGCACCTTTTGCTGCTCCGGTTTAATTTCGAGGATCACGAGGCCTCCTGTGTACAGAAATTCTCCACTTGCCCCAACAGGACATCGATTGGAAGGATTATACGCCGCCCCTATTCTTATGCAGCTTCTGCAGCGCCCGGTCCAGATCCAGCTTTTTCTGCGTCAGCACGACAAGCTCGGTAAAGTCGCCGCGCCGCTCGGCTTCCGCAATATTGGCCCGCAAATCGCGCACCTGCCCCTCAAGGGCCCGCTCCTGAGTCTGCTGGATCGCGCCTTCCACTTCGGCTTCTTCCGGAGATTTGGTCTCCGCCAGCAGAACTTCCGCCAGCAGGGCGCGCTGGTTGGGGTCCTCCACCACATCCATGGGATCGTTCGCCCCTCGCCCGGCCAGCGCCTGCAACGCCGCAAACGTCCCAAGATGCTCAAAAAAAGCCGCTTGCGCCACAATCGCCTGCGCCGCAAGTCGACGCGATTCCACATGCTCCGGGTCCGTAATCGCCAGCGCCCGCAGCAACACCCGCTCCACCTCAGTCAGCGCGGCGGTACGGGATTCGATCCGGTCGCGGCGCTTGAGCGCAGCCTGCCGCAGCTCTTCCCGCAGCACGGCGGAGTCGATCGCCAGCTTCTGCGCCGCATCTCCCGCGAACTGGTCGCGAGCCAGCCGCTCCGGCATGCGCCGAATGTGGGGCAGCAGATAGTTCATCTGTTGAAGCTTCGCCTCGGCACTGTGGCCCGGGAAAAGCCGCAGCGCGCGGGCGATCAGGTAGTCAGACTGACGCTCCGCG
>Ga0302276_10005731_pt1 | contig 10277 bp, 13 predicted proteins | sample III_Bog_N2_3_FD_198768 | JGI IMG/M metagenome (GOLD analysis project Ga0302276, IMG submission 198768) | Peat permafrost microbial communities from Stordalen Mire near Abisko, Sweden - III_Bog_N2_3 | ecosystem: Environmental > Terrestrial > Soil > Wetlands > Peat | place: Sweden: Abisko... | reverse complement strand
GGCTGGCGACGATGGGGGATGCGGCGGCGCAGTTCAGGTTGCTGACCCAGGCGGTGTTGCCGGTTGCGTTCGTTCGGTGACGAATTAGGCTGTGTTCCCTGCCCAGGAGGTTGCCATGCCGGAACCGGAACGTATCGATCCACGCCGAGCGGCTTTGATCGCGTACGATGTTTGCCGGCGGGCGCTGGAACCCCCCGATCCCGCGCGGCGGGCGGCGATGCGTCCCGTGCTGGACGCCTGGGTGCGGATGATCGCAGCCGCTCGGGGGGCCCGGGTGCCGGTGATCTACACGACTCCGGTCAGCCGCGCCGATGGCGCCGACGTCGTGTTGCTGCCGACCGATCTGTCGGCAGAGACCGGCGTGCCGCCGCTGACCAACGGCGTCGAGGGATCAGAGGGCGCCGGTTTCCCCGATGCGATCGCGCCGCGGGCCGAGGATTACGTGTTCCTCAAGCGCCGGCCGAGCGCGTTTTATGGGACGGGGGTGGCGGAGCTGCTGCGGATGCTACGGCGGGATGTCGTCATCATCGGCGGCGGGGCGACCAACCGCGGGGTGGAAACCAGCGTGCGGGAGGCGTTCAATATGGATCTTGCCGCTGTGGTGGTGCGGGAGTGTTGCTGGGGAGGTGACGCGGCGGCGCATGCTTACAGCCTGGACAAGGCGATGAAGATGTATGCTCGGGTGCGGGGGTTGGAGGCTGTTGTTGCGATGCTGGGGGTGTGAGCAGCGGTCCGGGTAGCCCGTATCCGGATATTTCTTGACGCGCGACGTCATACATAATACCTTTCGCGTCATGGCGCTTCAGTCGTTCAAATGTTCGGAGACGGAGGCGCTGTATCGCACCGGCAAAAGCCGCCGGTTCGGGAACATCGCAAGTGTCGCGCTCCGCAAGCTCGACATGCTTCATGGAGCCGGGGCGTTGATCGACTTGCGGGCACCCCCGGGCAACCGGCTGGAGGCCCTGACCGGCAACCGGTCCGGGCAGCACAGCATCCGCATCAACGACCAGTGGCGGTTGTGTTTCGTCTGGACGCAAGCCGGCCCGGGTGGGGTGGAAATCGTGGACTATCACTGAGGAGTTGATCCGATGCGCGTACACACTCATCCCGGCGAAGTGCTTCGCGAGGAGTTCATGATCCCGCTCGGGCTGAGCGCGAATGCGCTGGGCCGCGCGCTGGACGTGCCGCCGAACCGGATCACCTCGATCATTGCCGCGGTGGCGCCCCGCGCGGTCACGCCGGATACGGCGGTCCGGCTGGCTCGGTACTTCGGCACGACGCCGGAGTTTTGGCTGAATTTGCAAGCCGCACATGACCTGTCGGTGACGTTGATGGAACGTGGGGACGAGATCAACGAACGGGTCAGGCCGCGTGCGGCGTGATGGTGCCCCGCACGGGATGCCCTGTGCCGCAGAGGGCGCATGATGATAAATTTATGCCGGCGGGCGTTCTCCCGAGTGACTTGGCTTGTTACGGTTTCATGACTTCAAGTTCGGCAAAGGCGGAAAAATCGTCCGTGTTGAATGTATAGATTCGAGCAATGCCGTTCGCCTGCATCGTCGCGATGATCTGCAGGTCGAAGATGTCGCCGCCGATGACAGGATGGCGGCGCAGCAATCTCATCCATCCTTCTACCGTGCGTGACGGAATGGGTAGGACGTGAAGAAACGCCAGCAAATCGGAGATTGCGTTTAAGGCATCGTCAGGCGTGCGCGGCCTGGCGACACGCCGCGCATTGGTCACGACCGAATAGAATTCGCAAAGTATCTGTGAGGTCACATAAAGGATGACGGAGCCGGAACGCGCCAGTTCGAGCAAAGCGCGTGCGGTCGCATGCTGCGGAGCGTCCGCATCGAGCGCATAGACAAGAACATTCGTGTCAGCAATTCCAGGCTCAACGGACGTCATCGTATATATCGCGCCGGTGCAGAGGGCTCGTCGTCCCAAGATCCCAAACCGGCAAACCGGGCGGGGATTGGGCCGGGCGGGTCAGCGTGGCATGTTCGCCTATGACCCTGTTCAGCAGGGCCTCAACCGAAATATTGAGCCGTCGGGCTTCTCCGGCAAGGCGGTTTTCCGTTTCGGTCGAAATTTCGATGCTCATAGCCTGGCTCTTTTTCAAGCGTGCGATCGAAGCTTTCCTACCACACGTTTGGTTTCGTGACTACCGGATTCCGGGACTTTGGAGGCCCGGGCCGAAGTCGAACCGGCTCATGTCGGCTTTGCAGACCGCTGCGTTCCCACTTCGCCACCGGACCGGCCAATCGAGACGCGACACGCCGATGCTCATGCTGTCAAACTCGAGATCGTGCTGTGGCTGACATTGTAGCTTTGCGCGATGTCTCGCAAGCGTTCGCCGGCATCAAGGCGGCGCAGCGCCTCCTTGACCTGATGCGGCGTCAGCTTCGGCTTGCGCCCCATCTTCACGCCCCGCGCCACGGCACGGGCGCGGCCTTCGCCAATGCGGGCGCAGATAAGCTCGCGCTCGAACGCGGCCAGCCCGGCCAGCACCGTCACCTTGAACCGCCCGTGCGCCGTCGCGGTGTCCGCCCATGTGTCGCCGAGCGCCCGGAAACCGGCCTTGCGCTCGGTGATGATGTTCAGGGTGTTCAGCAGATCGCGGGTCGAACGGGCAAGCCGCGTCACCATGAACACATCACCGGCCTCCAGCCCGGCCAGCGCCTTGCGAAGCAGGGGGCGGTCGGTCTTGGCCCCGCTCGCCGTCTCGCGGAACACCTTGGCGGCGCCGGCCTTCCGTAGCTGGGCAACCTGCGCCGCCACGCTCTGGCCGTCGGTCGATACAAGTGCATAGCCGTCTTTCATGGTTCGGTTATGCACCTGATTTACGCACCGGAAAAGCCCAATCCTTTCAAGGCCCCGATTTTGCTGCGAAATTCTTGAGAAGCGCAACGGGAAGAATTCGCGGTGGGTGCGGGCCGCGTGAAAACGCCTTGACGTGGCAGACCGGCGGGCCGCAAATTCGGATGGCTAACGCTTACCAGAAGCGTTATTGTCCTCCGCTCAAATGTCGGTCAAATCACCGAGGCAGGTGGTGGAGAAGACGAGGCCGCTCGCGGAGCATGACCTGCCGGAAGCCCAGAGAATCGTCCGGCGTGCGTTCGGCACGTTCCTCGGCGCGCCAGATCTCGATACTTTCTGGACCGACTTCGACTACGTTTACGGACGGTTCGGAGCAGAGCATACCGTTGCCTTTGCCGCCGACGCCGATGGCGCGCTGGCCGGCGTCAACTTCGCAACCCGCTGGGGAGCGTCGGGTTCTTCGGTCCTATATCGACCCGGCCCGATCTGTGGAACCGCGGCATCGCCCAACCTCTCGTGCAGGCTGTGTCCGATGTCTTCGACACCTGGGGTGTCAGGCTTGCCGGGCTGTGCACATTTCCGCACAGCACCAAGCATGTGTGGCTATACCAGAAGTTCGGGTTCTACCCGCGTTATCTGACGCCCGTCATGGCGGCGCCGGTGACGCCCGGCCCCACGCCGCGCCCGCCGCTCGCGCGCTATTCCGAACTGTCGGCCGCTGAGCGTGCGGAAGCCGAACAGGCCAGCCGAGCGCTGACGGATGAGATCTATGAAGGCCTCGATCTGAGCGCCGAGATCCGCACCGTGGCAGCGCGCAACCTTGGGGACCGGCCAGCGAGGCTGGGCAGGACTGTCTCTTTGTGAAATTTGGCGCGGCGCGACCCGGCTCCGGCGGCGAGGCGCGCTTCGTCTCCCTGCTCGACGGCTGCGCCGCGCTCGCGCGGGCCGCCGGTATGACAAATGTGATCGCCGGGGTGAACACGGGGCGGGAGGAGGCGTACCGGCTGATGCTGGCGAACGGCTTTCGGGCCCGCATGCACGTCGTCGCCATGCATCGGCCGAATGAGCCCGGCTATAGCCGGGCTGGATGCTTCGTGCTCGACGATTGGCGATAGCGCGCTGCCCGGCCAGGTTCGCGCGAGAACTTCGGTGTCTCCGCCTGGCTTTTCCATGACGCAGTCGGCCGACGGGGAGAAAGCCGTGCACGGGCTGTTGTGAGCCAACACGCCTGATCGCGGTCGAATCGGACTGACGACAAAGAGTATGTTCCGGCAACTGCCCCCATAACAGCACCGCTGGATTCACGAACGCAACCGATATCGTCATGAGTATCCCATGGTGCACTATTCTTGAGATGCACACAACAGGACACAAATTCCGGCCTTCCGGCCACCTGCAAGCAAAACCCATGAATGGGCTGCCAATCGCTCGTTGACCCACAACGACCGCAGCCGCAACGCCGTCCTACTCGCAAAGTGGCGTCCGCCAGGCCTGTTCGACAACCTGCCTGGCATCGGCCTCGATAAGGTCGCCGTGCGCGGTGATGACGCGCACGAAATCCCACTGCAAGATGCGCCGCAGCGAGGCACGCGCAGCCTTCTTGTCGGTCCAACCAAGCTGATATTCCGGCGCCGGCTTCGCAGTGTTCCACATGTGGAACACAACCTTCCACCACAGCTTCAGCTTCCAATCGACGTGTGGCGTTGCGTCCGTGAACTTCTCGATCAGATCAACCAGGATCAGCGTCCTGGTCCGCCGATGAAAGAAGGCCACCTCCCAAATCCAGCGGCTGCCGCGCACCAGAACCTGGTCGAGCTGACCCGCCCAGGCGGCCGGCGCAATGTCTCCCAGCAGCCAGTCGAAATGCATGCCGGGACGTTTGCGTTCGATGCCCGGGCAAAGGAAGGTCTCGGCCTCGGGGAAGGCCGCCTGCGCGGAGGCCACATGCAGAGTGTGAAACGTCCCGGGGCCCACGATGCAGGCGACCTCGCCGAGTTCCATGAGCGCTCGGCGCATGGGATCGTCAATCTCGCATGGCGAATGCAGCATCAACGTGCCGTCGTCCAGCCGGATGACCGTCATTCTGGCATAGAACGCCATGCCCATATACGTCACCGGATAACGGCAAAGCCAAATCTGTCCGGCAACGTACTCTTGAAGCTCGGTCGGCATGTCCATTCCTTTGCGCGGCGCGCCCCGCTGTCGGTCGTATCATCGATCGGACACGACAGCGGCTCCCCCGCCGACCAGGGGCTCGCTGCATACGATCGCACGCAAACTTATCGTGAACAAAAATTCGCCTCAACTGATGCGATTGTAGGCACGGTAAACCATTCATTAGGGATCGGCCGGTAGAACAGAGGGGCAACCTGGAATGTGGTCCCCATCATGATGACCGACAGCGCTCTCGCAAACAGCCTCGCAACCACGACCTGGGACGCGGCATTGCCCTGGCAGCCTCGGCCCGCGACGTTCTGGAACAAGGCCGCCGCGTGCATGGCATTGGCGTGTGCGATCGACCTGCTTCGCCGCTGCCGAGCCTGTGGGATGTCCGATCAAACGATCCAGGACAGGATGATTTCGCTAGTACGACAGACCTGGCCGGCGAGCGAGCGGGCCGGGATCGCCGCGGATCTCGCGCCCGGGGTGCCGTCCTGGTGGCTGGGGTCCGAGGATATCGATCTGCTCATCGCGAATGCCTTGATCAAACGCGCGCAGGCCAAACCAGGCCGGCCGGCGTTCCGCACCGCAATGCGCGAGGCAGAAGCGGTCGCGTGACGGCAAATCGTTGCTCTCTTGCGCATCCCGGCGTTGCGCCAGAGGCTAGCGGATACACCGAACCGCCTGACCCCGGTCCCACCCGCAAGCGCCCGACGTCCGACTTATTGGCATGATGATCCAACGCATCCGCCTTCAATCCCGATCCAGTCCCCCGCTCACGTTCAACCGTTCCGCCGTGATATACTCCGGCGCATCCAGCGCCAGCCAGATCACCGCCCCGGCCACCGTCGCGCAGTCCGTGCGCCGCCCGATCGGGATCCGCCGCGTGCGTTCGGCCAGGAAGGCGTCGATGTCCTCCCGCCCCTCGATCGCCGCCAGTTGCCGCTCCGTCACCCGCTGCATCGGCGTATCCATCATGCCCGGCGCGACACTGTTCACCCGCACGCCGAAGGGTGCCAGCGCCAGCGCCGCCGCCCGCGTCACCGAATCCACGCCCGCCTTGCTCGCCGCATAGGCAAGATACGACGGCAGCGCCATCCGCGACGCGGGTGAGGTGATGTTGACGATCCGCCCGCCCCGCCCCTGGTCGCGCATCACCCGCCCCGCCGCGGCACAAATCAACGCGACCGCCTTCAGGTTCAGGTCCAAGGTGCGGTCCCAACTGGCCTCGGTCATCGCCAGGAAGGCCTCGCCCACCCCGTAACCGGCGTTGTTCACCACGATATCCAGCCCGCCCAGCAGAGTGACAGCCTGAGCCACCGCCCGTTCCGCCCCACCGCGCGCGGTCAAATCCTGCACGATCGGCCGAGCACCCCGCCCGCATTCCAAAGCCGCCGCGGTGACGGCGAGTTCGTCGATATCCAGCAGCGCCACCGCAACGTCCCGCCCCGTCAGCCCCGTCGCCACCGCCCTGCCAAGGCCGGAGGCGGCACCGGTGACCAGCGCCCTCATCGCCCGCACACAAGGTCGATCATCCCGCGCGTCTCCCTGTTTCGGTCGGTTATAACGGTCTGCGCTCCGCCCGGCCACCATTGCCGGCGGACCCGGCCGACCCTATCTGACCGCCATGACCGAACCGACCGAACCCCCGCACGACGAGGCCCCACCCAGGCCCGCCGCGGCCCCGAAAATGCCCAAGGAAATTGGCGGCCCGAAAGGCCCCGAACCCACCCGCTACGGCGACTGGGAGCACAAAGGCCGCTGCACCGACTTCTGATCGCCGAACACCTCATCCCACGCGGCCCGCAGCGCGACATCGGCATCCGCCATCGTGGCGGGAATCCCAAGGGCTGTCAGGCTGGTGACGCCGTGATCCCGGATGCCGCAGGGGACGATGCCGGCGAAATGCGACAGATCCGGATCGACGTTCAGCGCCACGCCATGCCAGCTCACCCAGCGCGTCACCCGGACGCCGATGGCGCCGATTTTCGCCTCGGTGCCGGCGGTCCGGTCGGTCACCCAGATGCCGACCCGGCCCTTCCGCCGCTCCCCCTTCACGTTGAAGCGGTCCAGCGTTCGGATCAGCCATTCCTCCAGCGCGTTGACGTAGCAGTGGATGTCGCTGACCGGCACGGCCCCGTGCGGACGGGTCAGGTCCAGCATCACGTAGGCGGTGCGCTGGCCGGGCCCGTGATAGGTCCATTGCCCGCCTCGCCCGGCTTCGAAGGTCGGGAACCGGTTCGGATCGGTCAGCTCCGCCGGTTTCGCCGAGGTCCCGGCGGTGTAAACCGGCGGGTGCTCGACCAGCCACACCAGTTCCCCCGCGGTGCCCGTTCGGATCGCGGCAACACGCGCGCGCATCAACGCAAGCGCGTCCGGGTAGGACGTCAGCCCCTCGGCGATACGCCATTCCAAGCCCATGGTGGTCATTGAAGCCGGATCGTTCATGGTCTATATCCCCGCGCATCCTACCACGGTGCGGTCGTGGCGAAATGGTAGACGCGCAAGCTTGAGGTGCTTGTGGGGGTAACCCTGTGGAAGTTCGAGTCTTCTCGACCGCACCAAACCCGGCCTGAACCGGCTAGACTCCTCTGCCGGCCAGGCAGCGCAGCCCGGCGGCCTTCACGCTGACACACCAGTCGCTGGCCGCCCGCAGAGTCGTGAACCCGAGGGTGCGCAACCGCCAATACCGCCGTCCGTGCACCGAGGCCGGCACGACCGCCGGTTCGCGATCGCCCAGCAGCCCCGACATCCGCGTCCGCAGCCGGCGCCATTCCTGCATTGCGTCGGACTCGGAGACCAGCGACGCAAGCTGCACATAGGGCGCGCGCACCGGAAGATCGGGCATCCCGGCCGCTTCCGTCGTCTCAGGCGCGGCTGTTGGCGCGATCGTGGGAATCTCCATCCGCGCGACGGAAATTCGGGGGGCCGGGTCGGCCACCGCGTTCACGATCGCCGCCGGCGTGGTGGCGACCACCGCGTCGGCGACACTGACGGGCAGCGCCGCCGGAGCCGCCGCCACCTGGACCGTGGTGCTGGCGGGGACGAACGCCGACGCGGCCTCCGGACGGAGAATTTTTTGTGCCAGCGACCCGTCCCCGGCCAGCACCAGGGCCTGCGCCAGTTCCTTCTGCCAGGACGCGACCGCATCGGCGTTCGCCGCGACCACACGCAGGACCTGATCGGCATCGTCCCCGTGGCCGGCCAGCGCGAGCGAGGTCGCCAGGTTGATCCGCACGTCCGCGCTGTTGGGTGATGCGGCCAGAGCGTGCAGATAGGCGTCCTGCGCTTCCGTGTGGCGGCCCTGCATGTCACGGACGACGCCCAGATTGTTCAGCGCCAGGACGTTGTCGGGATCGCGGGCCAGCGCGACCCGAAACGCCGTCTCGGCGGCCGTGGAATCGGTCCGCACCAGCACCCGACCGAGACCGATCTCGGCTGCGACCGCGTTCGGCTCGATCGCGACGGCCGTCTGGTAGGCCGCCAGGGCCGCATCCCGCAACCCCATCGCATAGAGCGCATCGCCGCGTGCCGTCAGCGCCAGGACATCACGCGGCTGCCGCTCCAGCGCCAGATTGGCGACACGGAGCGCAACCTCCGGCGCGCCTGCAGCCAGGGCCGCGTCCGCCACCCGCATGGAGGGCGATCGCGCCGGCTCCGCCGCCTGCTGCCGGGTGGAGCAGGCCCCCACGGTCATGGCCGTCATAACGGCAATCCGCACCGGCCCAAGCCGAAGTCCCCGGTGTCGGGGCCGCGCCGCGCTACGCCTCATCGGTCACTCCAAGGGTCGATCGCGATCCAATGGATGACTCATACACGACCGGAGCACAAATCCGAAAATGCAAAATTTTATGTTTTTTGGCACGGATCGCCGCGCCAACCCGACAAAAGCGTCCGCTAATGCCCGACCGACGCCAGCGCCGCGCCCAGCCACGCCGTCGCCCCCCAAAGCCCCAGCAGCACCCCATGCGCCAGCGGTGTCAGAGCCGGCGCCGGCGCGTCCTCGGCGATCGCCTCGCCGTGGTTCAGCGCCAGTGCGGTCAGCGGCAGGAACACCACGAAACTGGCCAGCGCCGCCAGCAGCAGCCCGGTCACGCACGCCGACCCTCCGAACACCGGCCAGGTGGCGCAGGCCAGCACCGCATGCGGCAGGCCCGGCAGCCAGGTCCGTTCGGAACGGGTCACGCCGCTGTGGATGATGTCGCTCATGGTAAGCTCCGAGCCTCGGGAGAGAGATTGTCGTGAAAATCCAAGCCGGCGACGGTGCGCTGCACGATACCCGTTCGGATGACGAAATCGCCGAACCGTTCGCCGTCGTTCCGGTCTTGTGCGTAGAGCCCGAACAGCGGTGCCAGAGCGGCAACGATCGCGTCGCCGTCCACATCGCGCCGGTGCAGCTTGTTCAGCCGCGAGCCGTCATGCGCGCCGCCGAGATACAAATGGTACAAGCCGGGCGAGCGGCCGACCAACGCGATTTCCGCCATATAGGGACGCGCGCAGCCGTTGGGGCAGCCGGTCATGCGGATGGTGATGTCGTCCTCGCGCAGGCCGGACCGTTCCAGCGCCGTCTCCAGCCGGGTGACCAGGTCGGGCAAATACCGTTCGCTCTCCGCCAGCGCCAGGCCGCAGGTCGGCAGCGCGACGCAGGCGATGGCGTTGCGGCGCAGTCCGCCGACCGGCGTGTCCAGCCCGTATTCGGCCAGCAGGTCCACCACAGCCGCACGCTCCGCCGCCGGAATATCGGCGAGCACCAGGTTCTGGTTCGCGGTGATGATGAAGCGCCCGACACCCAGTTCGGCGATCGCGTGCAGCCCGCTCAGCAGCCGCCGGCCGGGGCGATCGACGATGCGGCCGTTCTCCACGAACAGGGTGAAATAAGCGATGCCTTTTTCGCCATCGGCCCAGCCCAACCGGTCGCCGGTCGCGGTGAAGGCGTAATCACGGGCCGGTTCCAGCTTCACCGCAAGACGCGCATTCAGTTCTTCGACGAAGCGGTCGAGCCCGATGCGGTCGATGGTGTATTTCAGGCGTGCCGCCTTGCGGTTGGACCGGTTGCCGAAATCGCGCTGCACGGTGACGACTTTTTCCGCCACGTCCACCGCGCGCGCCGGTTTGCAGAAGCCGATCACGCTGCCGGCGCGCGGATAGGTCTCCGGCTCGCCATGCGTCATGCCCATGCCGCCGCCCACCACCACGTTGTAGCCGACGATCCGACCGCGCTGCTCGATTGCGATGAAGCTCAGATCGTGCGCGAAAGCGTCCACGTCGTTGTGCGGCGGCAGAGCGACGGCGATCTT
>Ga0302276_10005730_pt1 | contig 10278 bp, 10 predicted proteins | sample III_Bog_N2_3_FD_198768 | JGI IMG/M metagenome (GOLD analysis project Ga0302276, IMG submission 198768) | Peat permafrost microbial communities from Stordalen Mire near Abisko, Sweden - III_Bog_N2_3 | ecosystem: Environmental > Terrestrial > Soil > Wetlands > Peat | place: Sweden: Abisko... | reverse complement strand
TCTTCATTATTTTCTGCCAGAAAAAATAGCTTTTCTTGCCAATCTCGTTAAAGAGTCTTGAGGCGGTGGGGAAGGAAGAACGGAAATTCCACCGGTCGAGAAAATGATTGTAAGCCACCATGGCCGCTTCATGCACTGGCAAATCATAGCCGGTCGAAGTGACGCAGTTGGTTTTATACCAATTGACAATTCGCTCGTGGTCGTCCGGCATGCCAACGCCAAGCATTTCTCCCCAAGTAACAATTTCTTTTGTGTTGTCCGAGCGGTGCGAGTAATTGTCTGTATTTAAATACAGATTATCCTGATATACGCCTGCCCACCAACCGTATGTTGATCCCACCAGCCGGAGTAACCGGAGCCGTTTTCGGCCAGAAAAATAGTCGGGGTGGAGTAGGGAAGCATTGCCAATTCATTCCGAGAGTCGAGGCCGGAGTGCAAAACCACCGTGCGGCTAGGATCAATTTCCCGAATCTGGTGAAAGAGCCAGTATGCAGCCGGATTAGTCAGAGTAGGATTATACTCATTCACGATGCCATAGACGACCAGAGAAGGATGAATGCGGTCACGACGCACCATGCGCAGAATCTTTTCAACTTCATACTTCTGATCAAAAGTGACCGGCTCACCGCCTAATCCGGTTTGGTCTGTTGCCGCCATGCGTATATCGCTGATGCCTTTGGGGAAAACCGCCGAACCTGTGCCTGGCTCCTCATACCGCAGCAAACCAAGCCGATCCTGTTCGTCCAGAACATTTGGGTGGCCGATATTGCGATGAAACTGGAGGCAATTCAAACCGAGCGACTGTGCGGCCAGCACTTCTTTCCGGGCCATCTCATCGGTAGGAAATAATCCATTCGGTGCCCACCAACCCCACGAAATCGCCGAGCGCAGGACAATGCGTTTCCCGTTGATGCGGAACATTGCGTTGCTGCCGATCCCCTCCGGTGCAAACCAGCGAAATCCAAAAGTCGGGTTCATCCGGGAGGTTTGAGTCTGGGATGAGAGATTTGTAGCATGAGGCATGAGTCAAAGTTTGTTGTATCATGCGTTTGGGGTGCGGGAGGGTTACGATTATCAGGAGACAAAATATCAGGACGGCTGCATCCGGTTTGTCCTTTCAGTGAAGCCGGACTGGATTCGGTGTCCAGCGTGTGGCGGCAAGGACATCGTTCGCAAAGGGCGACGGTTCCGGGAGCTGCAAACCGTGCCCATCGGCCTCAAGCCGGTGTTTCTGGTGGCCGAAGTGCCCAAATGCGAGTGTGCGGCCTGCGGCAAACGCTTCGAGGCCGCCCCCCTTTGCCCCGGCCTATGTCCGCTACACCCACCGGCTCCAGGCGTTTGTCGAAGCGCTCTCGGGCCACGCCAGCGGCATCCTCGCTTGGTGGAAACACCGCATCAGCAATGGGCGCATGGAAGGCATCAACAACAAAATCAAGACGATCCTCCGCCAAACCTATGGCCTCCGCGACGAGCGCTTCTTCACACTCAAACTTTACAGCCTGCATCATTCAAGACTCACACTTCTCGGATGAACCAGATAAAGCTTATCACTGGTCCAGGCCGCATTGGTATCGGGCCAGAGCCGCCAACCGGCGCGCGCGAGATCTTCGGCAATTGTTTGGGGCGGTGCCAAGATGCCACACCAGCAAGCCAGCAAAAACATAACCGCTAGCCGGTTTTGGAGTTTATAAACTTTGAGGAATGACATAAAATGCCTGGTATGGGCATCTCTATCTCCAAGCGGATGCAGTTCAATTTTCTGCCCCTGCGGTTTCTGAGGATGACGGCCTTGGTGCTGTGGTGCCTGCCATTCCTGACCTTTCAATTTTTACTTGGCTTACCAGATACCAGCCATCTTTGACAGGTGCATCCATTGCTAGGTTTAGCGGTCGGTGCTGGTTATTAGGATCAATCAAGGCAACGGCCAGTGTGTAATCTCCGTTAGGCAAGCCGGCAGGAACCAGCATTTGCGTGGCGATGTCTAGTTCGCCGGGCAGCCACTCGCGTGGATCAGTATTGGCGACAGAAGTGGCGACCGTCTGCCCGGTGTTGTTGCGCAATGATAGCTGTAGCACATAAGGATGATAAAGTATTCCGACTCCCACATTAGCCCACTTCATTTCCACGTTCAAATTTGATCCGGCAGTTATGGATTTTTCATGCGACATCTCTTTCAAAGCAAAACGATAGCCGGCCAGACGCGTAAGTTTATCGAGCTGCGCCCTTGCTTTCGGAGGCACATACCCAATGTTGTCATTTATGAGGCTGACATGGTTACTGAGCATGAAACTCACCGCCGCGTCGAACGACCAACCTTTAGCTTCGAGATAGTCATAATTGCCATACCATTCAAAGACCACCGGAGCTTTTTTCCAGGTTTGTTTTATCGCTTGAAGTGTGACCAGGGGATAAAATGGATGTTTTTCGTCAGCCTCAGGCGTCCATCTGCTTTGAATACTGGGTGAGCCGATTCCGTCACACCGATAACCTCCGCCGTGAGCCAGTGTGTAGGCCAGGGCTTCCCCATCGTCAACCATGCCAACCAAAGGTGTCTTGTGGAAGGCGCGTAGATACATATCCACAATTTTTTGACGGACAGAAATGGACGCGGGATGCTCCGTATGCCATTCGCCCCAGATGCCGTAGGAACCGATGTCGAGAAATTCCACGTTCGGATTGCCGTCATAACGCTTCCCCAACGCGGCGATAAAGTTTCCCTGTTTGGCTAAGTAAATCGGGTCGGAATAATCCGGCTCAATGCGTGGTATGCGTCGACCGCCGCTGGTCGGATCATCGCCGCTGACGGTGTATTCAAATCCATGGCAATCGAGGTCAAAGAGCCATTTGGGCGAGCAGTAATAGCCTTGTGAGTGCGCGTCAGCCGTCATCGCACGCATTGCCACGGCGGCTCCGCGCAGTTTGCAGGCGGCAATTGCATCGTCAATATATTTCCAATTGTAGCGGCCTTCCTCCGGCTCAACGATTGCCCAATCGAAGCGAAGATAGACAACTGAGGAGGGGAAACGCTGGCTCATCCAGCCTTGGCCGGGATTGGCAAACAAAGTGTCCACCTCATGAAAACGAACCTGCTGCCAGTTGTTTTCGCTGGCACACATTAGCAACGGCAGCATCAGCAGCCCAATGAGGCAAGCAGGCCGTATCGTTTTCATAAACCTTGATTGGCTTTCGCGCAACAAATTGCAAACACCCAGTGAAATTCAGTGAATTTACCCGATTCGCCAAGTGTTTGGAATTTGGCAACAGGCGATAAAATCAATGCGGAACTTAAAATGTATTCAGACACGGATTGTTCTCCTAAAAATATTTGATAGCATCTAAAAGTGTTTTGCATGAAATCAGATGGCAAAATACTCAGGGCTGACGGTTGCCGCAACATCCCTAATCAGGTGAGCCTGCCCGTTTGGCTTGCCCATAATGTGAGGTAAAATAAGTGCTGGGCTGGCTTATCGGACATGTGTCGGTTAAAACTTAAAAGCTTGTCATTTTAGATTTCCTCCCGAATAGTGGCGCAAAATAATGAAATCAAAAATCCTCAAACAGGACAAGCTGTTGAGACTGGTTGCTGCCCGGTTATTTTCTTTGTTCGTGCTCATTACAATTATGCAATCCGCATTGGGCGCAACCCTTCTGATTGAGCATTTTGACGAAAAAGTTCCGGATTACAGTCCCATTGGCAATGCTCCCGGCTGGCGCGTCTTGGTCGTGAAGGGCGGGGTGGTGTTCGATTGCACCACCAATTTGCCAGGGTTTATTTATGACTACCCCGCGCTTTCCTCAAGTTATGGGGGGGCCCGAAGTGGTCCTGGCCAATGGAGCGTTGGTTTTCTTACCCTGATTGGGAATGTGGTCAGCAATGCGCTGATCTGGGTGGAGGCACCGACGAATTTTCAAGGTCACGCCATCACCGGATTTAGCTATTATAGCCGGAATGATTCGGCTGCCTCTAGCACGCGGATTGTGGTGCGGGCGAATGGCCGGTGGTATGCTTCCACAACCAGTGTGCATGATTCCGGCGTGCCGGCGGACTGGGTTTTGAATACTTTAAGATTCACCACCTCCCCGGGAGCCTGGCAAGAACTCAACACCAACAACCTGACCTTGGGATCCAAATTATCCCAGCCCTTGCCGACAAATAACATTTCAGCGGTCGGATTTTATTGCCTAACTGCGGGGCGCAGCCGAATGCGGCTGGATGAATTTCGCGTTGTGACCGGTTCGGTATGGGATCAGGATTTTTCCGTCGGTTCATGGATCTGGGCGGAACAACGGATGGATCGGGTCACTTGCCGGCTCTGGAAGTTGATCGAGATACCCAGCGGTGTGCGGGTCAAGCGTGCGCAATTGCGGATGACCGCACATGATACATTTCGCGCCTTTCTTGACGGAACCGAATTTGGTCGGGGCTCGGATTGGGGGCGCTTGACGGAATATGATTTGACGCGAGTGCTTTCGCCCGGCCGCCATGTGCTCGCCGTCGAAGCATTCAACGAATATGAGTGGGCCGGCTTGGTAGCCGGCTTGGTGGTGGAATTGTCGGATGGAAAAGTAATGAAATTCCCGTCGGACGACACCTGGCGGATTGTCCCCGAAGATTCCAAGGGCTGGCTAACCGCCGATCTGCCGGAGAATAATTGGCCGGCTGCCACGTTGCTTTTTCCGTTTCGCGATGCGCCGGGCATCCCGGACTCACCCAAAGTTGACTCCTCATTGCCTTTGCAGCCGATTGTGATTCAGTTCTGGCAGACCGGCTGGTTTCAAGTGACACTGCTCTCATTTTGCGGGGTGGTGGTGGGAATTTGCCTACGGCTGCTGGCCAAGGTGACAATGCAGTCAAAAGAACAGCAGGTTCTTCAGCGGGAGCGCGCCCGGATTGCGCGCGACATTCATGATGATTTGGGCGCGGTGGTGACTCAGCTTGTGCTCCAAGGCGAAACCGCGCAAAGCGAACTCCCGGGCGAATCGGAAGCGCGCGCCAAATTCAAGCGGATTTCTGACACCGGGCGGCGGTTGGTTCAGTCCATCAATGAGGTGGTCTGGATGGTCAATTCCCAGCGTGACAGCCTGCAAGATTTTGAGAATTATGTCTGCCGCTACGCCGAAAACTTTTTGCGCGCCAGTTCCATCCGTTGCCGGCTGGACGTGGATGGCGAGATTCCCGAAGCCGCATTTGACCTGGCACGGCGGCGCAGTTTGTTTCTGGCCATCAAAGAAGCGCTGAACAACGCCGCCAAACATTCGGGCGCGACCGAAGTTTTGCTGAAGTTGCAAATCGAGAAGGACGACGTGAAAGTGACGGTGGAAGATAACGGCAGGGGATTTGATCCTGCCGCCAGAGATCGCACCCGAAATGGACTATCTAATATGGCTCAACGCATGACTGAGGTAGGTGGAAAATGCCAAATCGTGAGCAGGCCCGGTGCCGGCTGTCGCGTGGAACTGTCAGCCAAGGTGTCGCATTTGTCCGACCACCATAGCTCCTGGTGGCGATTGCGGGACCATTCGTCCTCGACTCTAGGAAAAAAGGAAATCCAGCCATGAGCCGCCCACCTGAAAAATCTGTTCTGACGGCGAAGACGCCTTCGGTGACCGTGGCCATGGTAGAGGACGAGCGCGAAATTCGGGAGAGTTGGGTAAAATTGCTGGGAACCTTTCCTGACTTTGCCTGTGTTTGCACCTGCGCCTCCGGGGAAGATGCGCTCAAACAACTCCCCTCCATTCGTCCGCAGATTGTGCTGATGGATATTTTCCTGCCCCGTATGTCCGGCATTGAATGCACCTCGAAGCTGAAGGAACTTCTACCGGATACGCACATCCTGATTCTAACCTCGGTGGCCGACGACGAACTCGTGTTCATGGCGTTGCAGGCGGGAGCCGATGGGTATCTGCTGAAATCAACGCAACCGGTGGAGCTGCAAGCAGCGTTGCGGGACTTGTTGCGCGGAGGTGCCCCGATGACAGGGGCGGTAGCGCGACGGGTGGTGCGCTATTTCCGGCAAAAGGAAAAGCCGAAGGATGCGGACTTGGGCCTGTCAGCCCGGGAGGAGGAGGTTTTGATTTTGCTGTCCAAGGGACATGGCAACAAGGAGATCGCCGCCCAGCTGAAATTAAGCCTGGATACGGTGAGCACCTACCTAAAACAGATTTACCGGAAGCTGCACGTCCATTCACGAACTGAAGCGGTTATGCGCTACTCGCAATCCAAGTTTAATTGACTGCCAGTAGTTGTAACACTGTCGGCCTAACAAGCGTGGCCAACAGCTTTTTCAGCAGCACATCGTAATTGTCCAACCCGGCGTGTCAGTTCAATCTCCAGTGACAGGAGATTGGCTGGAATCAACCACGCCATTCAGGTTGCTCATTGGGTCGAGCTGGCTCACCTGTTTAGGGGTATTGGCAATTAAGGTAGTCGTGCTATTTTTTCCAAAAGCTCCAGCCATTATAAAAACGTTCAAGAATCCGATTGTTTATGAAACATAAATATTTGTTGTTTGCTATCATTTGCTCGTTAGCCATCTATGCTCCAATATCCCGAGCCGATGTTTACACGGACGCAACAGGAGATCTTTTTACTGCCGGTGCACAGCAATTGGATATCACTTCTGTGGTGGTGACAAATGACAACTCAAACTTATATTTTACCATAATACTTGCGGGTAATCCGCAGGCGACGAATTGGGGGTCTTATGCAATCGCCTTGGTTACCGGCCCGGGTGGTGCCACCAACAGCACCGGCACGACAAATGCGATCAGCTTGACGGAGGGAATTAATTATTGGGTAAACTGCCTGGGCTGGGGCAACCCGCAACTGTGGCAATATAATACAAACACATTGACGTGGACCAACATCGGGGGAGCCATCTTTTCCAATAGTTCCAATTCAATATCACTTACAGTGCCCTACGCCAGTGTTGGCCTGACGAATGGATCGAGCTTTCAGTTTGACGCCTATACTTTCTCCGGAACCGGCGGCGCAGTAGATGATCTTGCCAACCCCGTTCAGGCTTCAGGTTATTGGTCAACTCCTTATACAAACAACCTTGTTGATATTTACCCCAACCCTACTCCAGGCTATATTTACTATGACAAAACGAATGATTTGTTCACCGCCGGTGCACAGCAATTGGACATTTCATCGGTGGCTGTTGCTGCGCCAAACAGTTCAGAATTGATGTTTACCATAAATCTTGTAGGAAACCCCCAAGCGACGAATTGGGGGTCTTATGCAATCGCCTTGGTTACCGGTCCTGGTGGTGCCACGAACGGCAACGGATCAGGGGCGGAAATCAATCTGACAGCAGGAATCAATTATTGGGTAACCTGCCTTGGTTGGGGTAATCCACAACTGTGGCAATATAATACAAACACCTTGACGTGGACGAACATCGGTGGCGCCATCTTTGCAAACAGCCCAAATTCAGTATCGCTGACCGTGCCGTATGTGAATGTGGGGCTTACGCCAGGAAAGCAATTCAAATTCGATGCGTATACGTTTTCTGGAACGGGCGGCGCAGTTGACGACCTTGCTAAGTCGGGTCAGGCTTCGAGTTATTATAATGTTCCATACACCAACAATCTGGTGGAGACATATCCAGTCGCAATATACAATGATGCTACGAACGACATTTGGCTTGAGTCCAGCAGACCGGAACTGGACATTGCCTCGGTGGGTGTGTGGAATGACAGCACCAATCTGTCCTTTATTTTAAATTTGTCCGGGAATCCAACAAATGTTGACGGGCTTGGCGAATTCGCGGTCGCCTTGGTAACTGGCCCGGGCGGTGCCACAAACAGCAATGGCTCAAATGTTGGGATTAGCCTGACTGAGGGGATGAATTATTGGTTAGTCAGTTACGGATATGGCAGTCCGCAACTATGGCAATATAACACCAACACCTTGACGTGGACCAACATCGGCGGTGCCACATTTGCCAACAGCAGCAGTTCGGTATCGCTGACAGTGCCCTATGCCAGCCTGGGTCTGGCTTCCGGGTCTGGCCTCCAGTTTGACGCCTATACATTTCTATATGGAAGCGGGGCGGTTGATGATCTTGCCAACCCGAATGAGACCATTAATTGGTATAGTCAGTCTTATTCCAGTAATCTGGTGAAAAGCTACACCTTGACCGGTTCTGTCGTAACTACGCTCGGAACAAATGCGTATCTGACCTCGTTGGTGCTGACGCCGGCGGGGCTGACCTCGACCTTTGGATCCAACACCTTAAGCTATCTGGCGACCTATGCCTACGGCAATGCGCCCACGGTGACGGTGGTGAACGGCGACACGATGGCGACCAATGTGCTGATTTACAACAACAACATTATCACCACCACGAATGTGTTGACCTCAGGATTTGCGAGTGCCGGCCTAGCGCTGACGTTGGGAGTGACGAACGTGGCGCAGGTGCAGGTGACGGCGCAGGATGGCGTGGCAGTTCAGACTTATCAAGTGAACATAGTTGAACAGCCGAGCCAGAGTGTGCCGAAACTGACGAACAGCGTGAGTGGTGGGACGAACCTGGTGTTGAGCTGGCCGGCGGATCACCTGGGTTATCGGCTGCTGGTGCAGACGAACAACCTGAACAAGGGCGTGAGCAGCAATACGAATGACTGGGGCTCGGTGCCCGGCTCGATGTCCATCACGGCGACCAACATCGGCATCATCAAGGCGACCAACAACGCCTATTATCGCCTCGTCTATCCATAAGCGGCAAACCTGCAAATGAATTGTTTTTTGATCTCGTGTTCGCCGAATATCTTGAAGATATGTGAAGAAGTCCGTTGCGGTCAAATTTTGAAAATATGAAAATGAACGAAACAAAATCTGTCCGCCAGACGGGCTTCACGCTCATAGAATTGCTCGTGGTGATTGCCATCATTGCGATCTTGGCCGCCATGTTGTTGCCGGCTCTGGCCAAGGCCAAGCAGAAGGCGATGGCAATCGCCTGTGTGAACAATCAGAGACAAATCGGCGTCGGCTTTCAATTGGTCATAGACGATGGGCCTCCCGAATCGAGCAGCGGATGTTTCCCCTTCACCATTGGATATGAAAGTGGTGTATGGAATGGATCGTCGAATTCATACCAATGGTTTTCTGTCGTCGGGAAGGCCATTGGGATGAAGCCCACCCAAACAGCAAATTATTATGACGATCATAATTATTTTTCGGTTACGAACAATAGTGCGGGAGTGTTAATCTGTCCCAGCACGGATCCAAACAAGCGCGGGACTGGCAACGATACCAATTCTTACAGTTATAATTTCAGGCTGTTTGGATATTCCTCTGCGGCTAACTCGGCGGTAAAGCAAAGTCAGATCAAGACGCCGTATGCGGATCTGGTCACCTGCGATTCAGACGGCGATGGTAATTATGACAGCCAAACGCAGGCTTGGTCTTCATACGAATATCCGGGACGACTGCATAGTGGCAGCGCCAACGTGCTCTATGCCGATTGGCACGTTGATCGCCCTCCCCAATGGGCTTCTTTTTTGATCTTTGCTCCGGGGGCACCGTTTTACGAGTATAATTACTGAAAAAGAATCTAACCTGTGAACACCCTGAAAATCATCGGCTCGTTTCTAATAATTGTGACCATGCTGGCGTGGCTTCATCGCTCCCTGCATCCAAAGCCGCTTGATGATGAGGCGATGCCGCCATACGCCGTAGGTCTGGTGCTAGCTGAACAAGCCGCAAAAACGGTTCACGACAACGGGCGGGTCGTGATGATCTGTATGCCAATGGATTCAGTTCGGGGACAGGCCGAACTGGAAGGATTTAAACAAACCCTCGCTCAACATAAGAATGTTATGCTCGTCGGCACAAACATTTTTAAGCACGCCGATACAGTCGTAGGGTGTCTGACGTTTCCACAGTTTGCCGAAGTCATGAATGAGAATTCCAATGCAGACGTGATTGTTTCATTTCTAGGAGTGACCTCATTCACTGACGCTCAAATTGCAACCTTGCCGAAAAATACCCCCAAACTGGTAGTCATGGATTGGAATTCCGGGGATGTAGACCGGGGGATGAACGCCGGATTGGTGAAGGCGGCTGTGATGACCCGGCGGCTGTCAGCGCTACCGACAAACCATCCCAAATCACCGCTTCAATGGTTTGATCGCTATTATGACTTGGTGACACCCGAATCAAACGCCAGTCCTCAATAATTTATTGCGCCTTTGACGGAGCAAAAAAACATGAGGAGCAATTTACTTTTAATCGTGGTCGTCTGCCTGCTGGCCTATTTTGATTTATCGTCA